>Ga0335078_10005072_pt1 | contig 19474 bp, 19 predicted proteins | sample Lox_Sample_32_FD_206711 | JGI IMG/M metagenome (GOLD analysis project Ga0335078, IMG submission 206711) | Soil microbial communities from Loxahatchee National Wildlife Refuge, Florida, United States - Lox_Sample_3.2 | ecosystem: Environmental > Terrestrial > Soil > Wetlands | place: USA... | reverse complement strand
GCCTCAACCCGCAAAAAAAGGCTGCAAACCTTGTCCTTGCAGCCCCCTGAACGAGTCAAAAGGTATTACAAGAGCAACAAACGCTAGGAAAATCTTACCAGATCGGAGAGGAAATGTCCACGCGAAAGAGAGACGAATTTCATGTTTAAGTGATTGTATTTAATAGCCTTACAGACGAATGGAGGGAAGAAAAGGGAGCACTCTGGTAAGATTTATTCGAGTGCTTCCGGCTGTAGTGAGGGATCGGGGCCCCCGGTCGCTTTTTTTTCCCAATATTTTTTTACCCAGGCTTCCCAGCTTTTTCCCGCAGCGGTGTCCCGGCCGGTAAATGCCAGAGCAGCGATGTCCGCGTAGGAGATTTTGAGACGGCCCGCAGAGTCTTTCTGGAGAACGCGGACAAAGGAATTTTCGAGAGAAGTTCCACTAACACGATCAAAAATATAGCCTTCGATCGTTGTGCCATTCTTGAGCGTTAAAGTTACGTCACCGCGGTAGTCGAAAGCCTTTTCAAGCGCGGCTCGCAAAACATCTTCGGTGGCGAGATCCGGAATCCAGCCTTCTACGCTCTCTTTCGTTCTTCCTGGGGCTACCTCAAGTTCTTCGGGACTCGACCTCGGAGCAATGGAGGGTTGACCTTCGCGATCCACGTGTACAGGAATGCTCACGCGCGGGTCTCCTCGAGTTGAGGCTTCGATGTGTCAATTTGAATCAACGGATTGAAGGCGTGGACGGGCCGAACGGGTTCGTTCAGCATCGCAGCAGCGTCAGGATCCGCATAAGTCGTTTTGAATGTTGCCTTCATTGCGGCCCAAAGTCCGGAGAGCCCGCTGAAGGTGTGATTCATGGCCGAAGCTTCGTAACCGCTGTGGACCATGCAATTGGCGCATTTGGGATTTCCGGATTCGGTGCCATAATTTTGCCATTCCGTACTATCAATGAGTTCCTGGAAGGAATCGGCATAGCCGTCCTGGAGCAGGTAGCAAGGCTTCTGCCAGCCGAAAATGTTGTAGGTCGGCATGCCCCAGGGCGTGCAGGAATAATTTTGCTTGCCCATCAGGAACTCGAGGAACAATTTCGACTGGTTGAACTGCCAGGCTTTCTTGCGATTGGACAAAATGGCGCGGAAGAGGCGGCGGGTGCGCGCGCGACCGAGAAAATGCTTTTGATCGGGCGCTTTCTCATAAGAATAGCCGGGAGAGAGCATCATGCCTTCGACCCCCAGCTCCATCATTTCATCGAAGAAGGCGCGGACGCTCTTGGGATCGGCGCCGTCGAAGAGGGTTGTGTTGGTGGTCACACGGAAACCGCGCTTGACCGCTTCGCGGATGCCTTCGATGGCCTGATCGTAGCCGCCTTCGCGGCAAACGGAAAAATCGTGATGTTCGCGCTGGCCGTCCACATGGACGGAAAATGTCAGGTACTTGCTAGGTTTGAAGAGATGCAGTTTTTCCTTGAGGAGGAGCGCGTTCGTGCAGAGGTAGATATATTTTTTTCGGGCGACGAGGCCTTCGACGATCTTGTCAATTTGAGAGTGCATCAGCGGCTCGCCGCCGGGGATGGAAACCATCGGAGTGCCGCATTCCTCGACGGCCTTGAAGCATTCTTCCGGAGTAAGTTCTTTCTTCAAAATGTGCGCGGGATATTGGATTTTGCCGCAACCGGCGCAGGCCAGGTTGCAACGGAAAAGTGGTTCGAGCATGAGCACGAAGGGATAGCGCTTACGTCCCTGGAATTTCTGTTTCAGGACGTATGTGGCGACCGTCCAAGCTTGTGAAATCGGAACCGACATAATGCTTCTAAACCCGCCTCAATTCTCTCATCGGAGTCCGAAAATTACTGCCTGCACTCACGCTCTATTATTGTACCCGACAAGTCCGGGAATCATGGAGCGGGATTTCAGTTGGATGCATCACCTTGTTCCTCGGTGGCACTCGGGGTGCCTCATGCAATAGGAGGATCTGAAGTAAGAGGCGGAAGCAAGAGCCACGAGAAATCACAAGAGGCGCATTTCGCGGAGGTGAGATTGAGCGTAAGGCAAGAGCAAGCGCTTGCGGTCGAAGGGCTTACAATCGGAACGAAGGATCCTGCCAATAGGCCGGCACCCATGACGCGGCGCAATCTTATCTCGTTGTTCGACGAATCTACGCGGTTTGGGAGAGATGTGGCTGTTGTGGAAAAGCGCGGGTACCGTCGGCATTCGGTGACATACGCGGAACTCATGGCCTGGGCGCTGTTCTGGAGTCATGGGCTGGCCGGACGAGGGATCGGGCCGGGGGACCGGGTGCTGCTTTGGGGAGCGAATTCGGCGAACTGGATCGCGTGCTTCTGGGCGATTCTGTTGCGCGGGGCCATTGTTGTGCCCATGGACGCGGGAGCGAGCCACGACTTCGTGGAACGCACGATCCGGGAAGCGGGAGTAAAGCTCGTGCTGCGGGATGGCGTGCAGCCGGAGCTTGCCGAGGGAATTCCGTCAGTCTGCTACGACGATTTTACGCCGATCGCGCAGGGACCGGTTCCTTCCCAGGAAGATCATCCGGACCCTGGAGATGCTTCGACACGCGAGACGATTGCGCAAATTCTCTTCACCTCAGGAACGACGGCAGAGCCACGGGGTGTTGTGCTCACGCACGGGAATTTTCTCGCGAATCTCGAGCCACTCGAGGCGGGAATGCAGCCGTATCTCAAATACGAGCGGTGGATGCATCCCTTACGATTCGTTTCGCTGGTGCCGCTGAGCCACGTGTTCGGGCAATTTATGACGCTGTTTGTACCGCCGCTGCTGGGAGCGACGGTCGTATTCGAGCCATCGAACCAGCACGCGGAGATGATTCGGGCGGTGAAGCGTGAAAAAGCCACCGCACTCGTTGCGGTGCCGCGCATGCTGGATGTGTTGCGCAGCGGGATGCAGAGGGAGATCGAAACACAGGGGAAACTAAGAAAGTTCACACGGAGGTTTGAAAAAGCAAAGGACGAAGAAATCCTGAGACGCGCGTGGCGGTTCCGGAGGATTCACCGGCGATTCGGATGGAGATTCTGGGCGTTTATTTCCGGAGGCGCGGCGCTGGCGGGTGAGACGGAACTGTTTTTCAAAAGGCTGGGCTACGCGGTGGTGCAAGGCTACGGGATGACGGAAACGGCATCGCTGATCAGCCTGAATCACCCGTTCCGGGCGGCGGAAGGATCGGTGGGGAAAATCCTTCCGGGGCGGGAATTCAAGCTGGCGGAAGACGGGGAAATCCTGGTGCGCGGGGAGAATGTATCGGCAGGCTACTGGGAAAGAGGCGGGCTGAGACCGGCGGAGGAGCAAGGCTGGCTGAGGACGGGCGATCTCGGAGAACTGGATGCAGAGGGCAATCTGCGATTTCGCGGACGAAAAAAAAATGTGATCGTTACTGCCGCCGGATTAAACGTCTATCCGGAAGATCTGGAAGGCGAATTGAGGAATCGACCGGGCGTGAGAGACTGCGTGGTGATTCCCATCGAACGGAATGGGAATGCCGAGCCCTGCGTGGTGCTGCTGCTGGCTGGGCACGAGGAGTCGTTGGGCAAGGCGGTGGTGGAAGGCGCGAATGCGGGGCTTGCCGAATACCAGAAGATGCGGACGTGGGTTGTATGGCCGGAGCCGGATTTTCCGCGGACACCGACGGGGAAGGCAAGACTTGGAGAGATTGCGAAACGTACAAGGGAGCTGCTCGGCGAACAGGCGGAAGGGGTCGCGCAGGCGACCGGCGGTGCGGATTCGCTTGCGGAGATACTTTCGCAGTTTGCCCGCGGAGGGGGGATGGCGAGTGATGCGCCGCTCGCGAGTCTGTCTTCGCTCGATCGGGTGGAACTGCTGTCGGCGCTGGAACAGCGCTACAACGTGGAGCTGAGTGAAACCGCTTTTGCCGAGGCGCGAACGGTCGCGGATGTCGAGAGGCTGCTCGAGGAGCCCGCGGCGGGGCCGTTGAGATTCGTCTATCCGCGATGGACACAGAGAACACCGGTCCGCTGGTTCCGCTTGCTGGTTTACTACGCGCTGGTTTGGCCGGCGACGCAAATCCTCGCGCATCCGAGGATCGTGGGCCGCGAGAAGCTGAAAAATCTGAAAGGCCCGGTCATCGTGGTGTCAAACCACATCACCCGGCGGGCGGATATCGGGCTGATTCTGGCGGCGCTGCCGGCGCGGTTTCGGCACCGCCTGGCAGCCACGATGGGCGGAGAAACCTTGCAGAGAATGCGAAAGCCGCCAAAGGAGTGGTTTTTTGCGAAGCGATGGGCCTACCGGAGCGGGTATGTCCTGGTGACGGCGCTGTTTAACGTGTTCCCATTGCCCCAGTTCTCAGGTTTCCGGGAAAGCTTTCGGTTTGCTGGAGAAACCGTGGATCGCGGGTACAGCCTGCTCGTTTTTCCGGAAGGAGTGGTGAACAATTCGGAGGATGGCCGGATGGCCCCATTTCAGACCGGCATCGGACTCCTGGCAGAGAATCTGAACTTGCCCATCGTTCCGATGCGCCTGGATGGAGTGTGGCAGATGAAGCGGGAAAGGCGGCGATTGGCGCACCTGGGGGAAGTAACTGTCCACATCGGCGAGCCGATGGAATTCTCGAAAGAAAGCGCGCCGGAGGAAATCGCCAAAGCTCTCGAACAGAAGATTCTGAGTCTCTGAACGGAGCACACAAATGGCGAGCGCAAGGATTTACGTGAGCGAGATCTTTTTTCTCAAGAAGATTACGGCCTGCGGGTTCTGGTTGTAGCGGGGACATTCTTCGTAGCCATTGCGCCGGTAGAAACGAACAGCGTCGTCCATGCCGGGAGCAGAATCAAGATATAGCCAGCCGTAGCCTGCCCTGGCCGCGTAAGCTTCCAAGTCGTCCAGAAGAGCTTGTGCGACTCCCCCTTTGCGGTGAGCAGGCCGCACATAGAGGCGCTTCACTTCGCCAATTGCTTCGTGCTCCGGCAATGCGCGTAAAGCAATGCAGCCGATAATGGAGTCCTCCTTTTGTGCCAGCCAGACTCCCGCGCCGTGCGGGAAGTAAAGCTGAGCGAACTCACTGGGTGAATCTCGAGCGAGGACATGGGCGGCCTCGTAATATTCCTTGACAATTTTGTAGGCGGCTTCCAGGTCTTGCTGCGCCGCTCGCCAAATGGTTAAAGACATCGTTCGCAGGAGGCCCCCAAGCCAGTTTCCGAGCGATTTCCGCTTGGCCAAGAGCCAAATTGTCGCGCAAAGCCAGAAGGAGTCACGATGACGGGCCCAATGCGAAGCACGTCAGACGGTTGGCCAGAAGGTGGCGTGAAGAGGGGGTCCAGCGTATGCTATCCGGAGATCGGTCCTCTACCAAAGACCACTGGATGACGGAGGGCAAAATGAAGAGGATCAAACTCGCGGGTCTTCTGGCAGCGGGAATTCCATTGGCAATGGCGATCGGCGCTTATGCTTCTGGAAAAGACGACAAAGCCAAGCCGACGTCCGGATTTGCACAACTGATCCCGCTGGTGGGCGAATGGGAAGGGACCAGCGGTAACGGGTCGCCGGTGAAGCTGACGTACACGCTGGTTTCCAACGGCACTGCGCTGATGGAGCGCATGGAGCCGTCCAAAGAAGCGGAGATGATCACCATGTACTCGGCGGACGGAGACCGCATCGTGGTGACGCACTACTGCAGCGCAGGCAACCAGCCGCAGATGCAGACGGCTGCCCTCTCCGGCCCGACGAAAAAGTTCGATTTCACACTGGTGCGCGTGACGGGGTTGAGGAGCCCGGAGGAGGGGCACATGGTGCGTCTAGTGCTGATGATGGTGGATAAGGACCATCTGACGCAAGAATGGACCTTCGAGCAGAATGGCAAGGCCCAGAGCGACGTCTTCCGCTATACGCGCAAGAACTGATCGGCGAACGAACCGTTCGGAAAGCCGGTCTTATCAACAAGGGCACACCCGAGGCGTGAATTTGCATTCCTCTTGCGCTCTTCTCAAGCTTGTGATATGCTGTCTTTGCGTTTGTTGCTCTTGTATCGCGTTTGGAGTTGTGAAGCGGTCGCGAGGTCAAACTCGCGGCCTTTTTTTGTGCCCGCATCGCGGAAACACAGAACGCAGCTGCAGATGGACGGACGCCCGAGGTACTGCCGGAAACGGCGGACGGCGGGAACCGGAATGCGGGGCACAGATAGCTTTATCTGAAAAGAGAATAACTGAAGTGAGTAAAGAACAAGGAACAGTCAAGTGGTTCAATGCCAGCAAAGGCTTTGGCTTCATCCAGCGCCAGAGCGGAGAGGACGTTTTCGTCCATTTCTCCGCGATTGTCGCGGATGGCTACAAGTCGCTGAACGACGGCCAAGCGGTCGAGTTCGAGGTCGTCCGCGGCCCCAAGGGCCTGCAGGCCTCCAACGTTCAGCCTCTGTAAACCACGGACTGGCTAAACGGGCGGGCGGAGCGTTTCGGCGCTCCGCCCGCTTTCTTTTTGTGGCTCCTTCCGGCCCAGCGCGAGGACAGTGCTGCTTGCGCCACACGGTACCCCGGGTCTATTGCCACACTGCAATCCAAAACACCAAGATCGTCGTTGGAAGGCCGAGATATCTTTCCAAGGGTCTCGAGCCGGCGTGGGTTCCTATGTCGAAGATTAACCGCGAGGAACTGGATCGCCTGGAGCGGCGCGAGCTGCACCTGACCGTTCTCTTCATCGTTTTTGTTCTGATTCTGGCGGGCGGCCTGGCCGTGTTCATGTATCCCCTAGTGTTCCTGCACCCGGAGGGGAACAAGTGGACGATGCGATCGGCGTTTTTCGGATTCTGCGCGCTGGTTCCTCTCTTTGTTGTTTATCTGCTGGATCATCAGAAGACAGTAAGGAAGTTGAAGCAAGGAATTTTGGAGGAACTGGAACGGAATATCACTCTGCAGCATCAGGCCAGCGTAGACTTGCTCCAATCCATGCCGGATTTGAACCAGTTCTGGGACCGCCTGACGATGGAATTCCGGCGCGCAATGACGATGAAAAAGACGCTTTCCCTGGTGCTGGTCAAGCTGAAGGCGAGAGAGGGAGCAGGCAAGAAGAGCGACATGGCGGCAGTGGGAAGCGAGACCGCCAAAGCGATTTCTCGCAAGTTGAGGCCGGCGGACTCACTCAACCGGCTTTCGCCCGCTCTCTTCGGGATCGTCATGCCGGAGACGGACTCCATGACTGCAAAAAAGCTAGCGGTGCGGTTTCAAGAAGAGCTGCAGGGAGTGCGCGCCGCGCACGGGACCGTGGCGGAAATCAGCGTGCACAATTTTCCGGGCGACGTGCGGAGTTCGCACGAGCTGGAGGACATCGTAAAGTCTCTCCTTCCGGAACAGCAGGAGTGGTCCCAGCCTGAAGTTGCACCGGCCGTATAGCTGTGAGTCGTCCGGCCACGCAATCTGCGGCCAGGGAAAGGCTCCGCCTGCCGGGCTTCTTGTGGTTATTTGGTCAACCCAACCCCGCCGGAAAGCGTTGACCCAGCTAAGCGCGGGTTCGTACCATACAAAGATGAGCTGGCGGCTCCAGGTTTTAGCAGGAATAAGCTTATCGGCGTTTCTGGCAGGCGGCTGCGAGGATGCGGCCAAAAAGCCGGTCCAGGCACAGGTTCCGGCGCTGCGTCCCGCCCCTTCGGCGGCACGAGTACCTCCCACGGACGCCGAAGTGGGTTTCCTGCCTTTGTGGACGGGCTCCAAGGATTACCCTCCCGTATTGCTCTCACCGATTCCGGATGGCGTCACCTGGTTGGCGGCAAAGGTGGAAGAGAAATTTGCCTCCGGGGAACAGAACTACAAGGCGGGACATCTCGATTCGGCGCGGCGGGATTTTGATGACGCCGTGGATTGGCTGCTCGAATCCGGCTATGACCTGAACAGCGACCCCAGGCTGAGCGAGTTGTTTCACCGGGTTACAGACACGATCTATACCGAGGAGTTGCAGGCATTTCAGGCAGGGGACGGTTTTCAGGAAGCACCGGCGGTGCCGGCGGCGATTGACGAAGTCGCCGAGATGACCTTTCCCGTGGATCCGAGCCTCAAGGCGCGCGCCGAAGAGGCGGCCAAGAACACTTCGCACGACCTTCCTCTGACGGTAAACGACGAAGTGCTTTCGTTCTTGAACTTTTTCCAAACGCCGCGCGGGAAAGCGATCGTGGAGACTGGCCTGAGGCGGTCCGGCCGCTATCGCGCGATGATCTCGCGCGTCCTGCGCGAGGAAGGCTTGCCGCAGGACCTGATTTATCTGGCGCAGGCGGAATCGGCGTTCCAGCCGCTGGCGCTTTCGCGCGCGGGTGCCCGCGGCATCTGGCAATTTGTGGCATGGCGGGGCAACGAATACGGATTGCACCACACGTGGTGGGTGGATGAGAGGCAGGATCCGGAGAAAGCGACGCGCGCGGCCGCGCAGCATCTGCGAGATCTTTACGGGATGTTCGGCGACTGGTATCTAGCCATGGCAGCTTACAACTGCGGTCCCGGCAACGTGCAGAAAGCGATCGAGCGCACGGGCTATGCGGATTTCTGGGAGCTGTACCGCCGTAACGTGCTGCCGCGCGAAACGAAAAATTATGTACCCATCATCATTGCGCTCACTCTGATCGCGAAAGATGCGGCGCACTACGGTATCGAAGTGGATCCCGACCCTCCGGTTCCGACCGACGTGGTGAAGCCGGGGCGCCCGATTGACCTGCGGCTGGTTGCGGAAACAATTGACGTGGACGTGGACACGCTGCGCGCGCTGAATCCTTCGCTGCTTCGTTTGACGACGCCGGACGATCCGAACTTCGAGCTGCATCTGCCGCAAGGGACGGCAGAGAAATTTTCGGCGGAGATTGCCGACATTCCTCCCGATAAATGGGTGAGCTGGAGGCGGCATCGCGTGGAGCCGGGAGAAACGCTGACAGCGATCGCGAGGGAATACCACGTGACCGCACAGTCGATTGCCGCGGCAAATAATCTGGAGAAGAACGAGGACCTGGATCCCGGAGAGAAACTGATTATTCCTGCGACGCGGCCGGTGAGCGAAACCAAACGTCATCTGGTGCGATATCGCGTGCGCCGTGGCGACACGCTCGAGGGAATTGCCGACCGCTTCAGCCTGAGCAGCGAAGAAATTCGCAAATGGAATCACTTAAGGACGAACCACGTGCGGCGCGGCATGGTGCTGCGCATCTATACGCTGGGCGGCCCTCCGGAAGCGAGACCTTTGAGCAGCGGGAAAAGACGGAAGAAGAGCCACGAAACGTCCACAAAAGCCCGCGCAAGCTCAGAATCCGCCCTCGCCAGGAACAATTAACTACCTTGTTTTGTGTTAGTTAAGTAGGAATCAGACACGCCCCGCTTTTTCCAAGCCAGCGGGAAACGCGGCGCTTCATTTTATCCGGTTGGCCTTCCTGGTGTGCAGTTCTCTTGACTTTGTTTCTCGAATGCGATACCAACGCGCAAGGACAGAGCTGCGGTTCAGGCTCGAACCGGACGAAGTCCCGCACCGACGAACCGGAGAAGATTCCCCCACGGGAGGATAGAATGGATTTCGAGAAGGATCACTTCGAGGATGATAACGAGCTGTCGCCGCTGGAGGACGAGGAGTTGGGCGGGGACGCAGATGAAATCGTAGAGACCGAAGAGGAAGAGCTGGTGATCACGGAGGAGCCGGAAGAAGAAGCTCCCGCCGCGCGCCCCGCTCCCAAACCAGCGGCCAAGAAACCCGCCAAGAAAGCGGCGAAGAAAGCAAAACCGAAGAAGGCCGCAAAGAAGAAACCGGCGAAAAAGAAGGCGGCGAAGAAGCCAAAGAAAGCCGCCAGGAAAAAGAAGGGGCGTTAGTTTACCCCGGGATCGTGAGGGTTTGACGAAGGCGGCCCGCATCGCAGGCGGGCCGTCTCCTTTTTGCACAGAGGGGTTTCTCTCCGGGCGCATGCGGCGGACGGAATGGTCCCCTTCGAGCACAAGACGTGGTGCCACTTCGGGAAGACGGAGAAATAAGCCCCAAATTCTTGCCTGAAAGATGACGTACGATTAGGATACCTGGCTATGTTGCGTGCTCTCGAGCACATACGCCGCATGCGGGGCGGGGCGCAAGCGCACCTGATGCGCTGCTCGGACGGCCACTATTACGTGGTGAAGTTCCAAAATAATCCGCAGCATCCACGGATTTTGGTGAACGAGTTGCTGGGAACCAAGCTTGCGGCAAGGTTGGGGCTTCCAACGACACCGACGGGGATCGTTTATGTGAGCGAGGATCTGATTCGATTGACGCCGGATTTATGTGTCGAAACGCCGCGCACGCGCATCCCCTGCAAGGCGGGGCTGCAATTCGGCTCGCGATTTCCGGGCGATCCGCACCGGCTCACGCTGCACGATTTTTTGCCCGATCCGCAGCTTTCAAACGTTGAGAATCTGCACGATTTTGCGGGCATGCTGATCTTTGACAAGTGGACCTGCAACACCAACGGGCGGCAGACGCTCTTTTTCCAGCAGCCCCAGCCCGGGCAGGATCTGTCCGAGGCCGGCTTCCGCACGGTAATGATTGATCAGGGATTCTGTTTTAACGCCGGAGAATGGAATTTTCCCGATGCGCCGCTGCGCGGTTTGTATGCGCGCAACCGCGTCTACGAGGGTGTAACTGGGCGGGAATCCTTCGGCCCGTGGATCGAAAGGCTGGAAAAACGCATGAACGAGAGGGTGCTGGATGAAATCATCGGAGAAATTCCGCCGGAGTGGTACGCGGACGATCTCGATGCCCTTCACCGGCTTGCGGAACAACTGGTCCGCCGGAGAACCCGCGTACCAGAACTGGTTTTGGCGGCGAAGCAGACTACACGCCAGCCATTTCCGAACTGGGTGTGAACCGTGACTGGAGCGATTGCGGAGGAAAGGGACGACAAATTCGTTTACCACATTCTTCGCTATACCTCGGATCTCATCCGCGACGAATGGGTGAACATTGGCGTGCTGGTGTATGACCCCGGAACCGCGGCACTGCGGCTGCGGCTGATCGAGGAGCAGGACGAATTCGCGCGCATCCGGCGTTTGCAGCCCGCCGCCAACGAGGACACGTTGCGGGAATTCCGGGATCACCTCGAAGACCGCTTCACCACGTTCTTGAAGGAAGCTGGAATCGGGAATCCCCGGGCCGCGAACGGGGCGGTGCAGACGCTCGTCGAGAAGTGGAATGAAACGCTTTCAAACGGGGTGCAACTCGCGCCGCAAAAGGGAGTGTACGCCGAAGATCTGGACGCAGAACTCGAGCGGCTGTACACGGAGCATGTCGCGCCTCCCCGCGCGGCTGTGCGCGTGGGAGCTCCGGGAAGCCGTGCGGTCATTCGTGGGTACTGCTCACAAGTGTGGAGGCAGGCGCGCTTGTGGGAGCGCATCGAGCGGGCCGTGCGCGCGAGTCCCTATACGTTTCCCGGCGATCCCATGCGCATAGACTACTGCTACCGGAAGAACGGCACGCGAGGTTTTGTGCAAACGCTGAGCGTGACGCGGTCGCCGGGGGATTGCAAACTGTACGCATACACCGCAGATCGCATCGCCAAGCGCGCGCCGTTTGCTTCAGAATTTCTGGCGGTCACCGATGTCGCTTTACAAGCGGAGAACGAACGCCACCGGTTCGTGCGTGACACCCTGCGCGATTCCGGAATCGAACCCGTGCCCATGGAAGGTTTTGCGGTTTGGGTAGCGAAACTCAGGGCGCAATTGCAATAGCCAAGGAGCTTCCCGCAAACGAGCCAGCGAGCGCTCCTCAAACCAGCGGTTCGGACCAATTTTCCAGCGTTTCCTTGACCTTGTGCATGAACTGGTGGGCGATGGCGCCGTCCACCACGCGGTGGTCGTAGCTCAACGTAACATAACACATCGAGCGGACGGCAATCGCATCGTCAATCACCACAGGCCGCTTCTCGATCGCACCAAGGCCGAGAATCCCCACATTCGGCTGGCTGATCACCGGCAAGCCGAAGAGACCTCCGAAAACGCCGGGATTGGTGATCGAAAAGGTGCCCTCTTGAACTTCTTCGGGGCGCAACTTTTTTGATCGCGCGCGTTCCGCGAGATCGTTCAGGGTGCGCTGAATGCCCAGGAGATTCTTTTCATCGGCGTTCTTGATCACGGGCACGATCAGGCCCCAGTCGAGCGCCACGGCAATGCCAATATTGATCTCCTTGTGCAGTATGACATTTGTGCCGTCGAGCGAAGCGTTCAGCGTGGGGAACGCGCGCAAGCCAGCGACGGCAGCCTTCACAAAGAAAGGCATGAATGTCAGCTTGGTTTCGTAACGCTGCTCGAATTCGGACTTCGCCTTAGCGCGGAGCGCCGCAACCTTGGTCATGTCAATTTCATCCACGGAGTACACGTGAGGCGACACGTGCTTCGATGCCACCATGTGCTCGGCGATCTTCTGGCGCATGACGGACATCGGCTGCACTTCGTAGTTGCCGAAGTAGATTCGTTCGCGCGGCACGCCCAATTGCAGAGCCGGAATGTACTGGGTGCCATGCGCCGCCGGGCCAGCCGGTCCTGCCACGGGAGCAGGAGCGACGGGCGGCGGAGGAACTGCAGATGGTCGCAGCGCCGGAGTTGGCGGTTCGTAGGCCGGCGCCGAGGGTGCCGCACCGGGACCGCTCGCCGCGATGACGGCTTCGATGTCCTGTTTGCTGATGCGTCCGCCCGCCCCGGTTCCGGCCACACCGGCAAGGTCTATGCCGTGTTCCTTGGCCATGCGTCGAACGAGGGGAGAAGAATGAATGCGGCCGCCGTCCTTTGAGGGAGCAGCCGCGGCAACGGGCGCGGGCGCAGCTGTAAGAGGCGGGGGCGCGGGTTTCGGAGGTGCCGCTGCAGCGTGGACCGGTGCAGGCTTCGGTGATTCCGCTTTGGCGGGCGTGGGCGCAGACGCAGGAGTGCCGGCCGCCGAGCCGGCGGCATCAATCACCGCGACGATCGTCTGGATCGGCACGGTTTGCCCTTCGGTGATCTTAATCTCCTTCAGCACGCCCGCGGAGGGAGAAGGGATCTCCGCGTCCACTTTGTCCGTTGATATTTCGAAGAGCGGCTCGTCGCGCTCCACTTTGTCTCCAGGCTTCTTAAGCCACTTGGTAATCGTGCCTTCAAAAATGCTTTCCCCCATCTGGGGCATCACTACGTCAACAGCCATTGCCTTGTCTCCTCACTTCTGGAAATTGCAAATTCATTCTTGCTGCGTAGCCATGTTCTACAATCCGAGCCGATCGCGTCCAGAATGGCGCGCCCTCAATACCGAACCAATTGCCGCGCAGCGTGCAGGACCTTCTCCTTGTTGGGCAGAAAATGCTCTTCAAGAGTCGGGGCGTAGGGCACCGGAGTGTCCAGAGCCGTCACGCGCACGAGCGGACCATCCAGGTCGCCAAAAGCCTTTTCGCACAAGAGCGCCGCGATTTCGCCGGCAATTCCTCCGGTCTTTGTGTCTTCGTGAACGACCAGGCATTTGTTGGTTTTCTTCACTGATTGCACGATGGTCTCTTCATCGAGCGGCAGCAGCGTGCGAAGGTCAATCACTTCCGCTTCGATCCCTTCCTTGGCCAAATCCTCCGCTGCCTCCAGAGAAGTATGCGCCATCGCCGCGTAGGAAAGAATCGTCAAATGGCGCCCCTCGCGCCGCACTGCGGCCTTGCCGATGGGAACGGTGTAATCGCCCTCGGGAATCTCGCCCTTGATGCGGCGATAGAGAAATTTGTGCTCGAAGAACAGAACCGGATTGTTGTCGCGAATCGCCGCCTTCAGCAGGCCCTTCGCGTCGTACGGCGTCGAGGGATAGATCACTTTGAGTCCCGGTGTGTGCACGAAATACATTTCCGGATTCGCCGAATGGAACGGCCCGCCGTGCACGCCTCCGCCGGCCGGTCCGCGAATGACCATCGGGGCCGGCGCGTTCCACAGATAATGCCCCTTGGCCACAAAGTTCGTGATCTGGTTGAACGCGCACACGACGAAGTCAATGAACTGCATCTCCGCGATGGGGCGCAGTCCCATGTAACTCATGCCGCAGGCAGCGCCGACAATGGCGCTTTCGCTGATGGGCGTGTCCATCACGCGTTCCCAGCCGAATTTTTCGAGGAGCCCCTCGCTGGTCTTGAACGCGCCGCCATACACGCCGACATCCTCGCCAATGAGCACGACTGTGGGATCGCGTTCCATCTCCTCGAACATGGCTTGCTTGATGGCTTCGAGAAAGGTGACTTGCGCCATGCCTACTTCCTCGCCTTTCTCGAATTCGCGGAAGCCGCCGCTGCCTTGGCCCTTTTTTTCACCGCTTTTGAAGTTGCGCCGTTCCCAACCGCAGATTTCTCTTCCGCCGGAGCTGCTGTATCGCCAAAATGGATCGGCGCGCTTCCGCCCGCGGAACTCTTGCCGCTGCCGAACCCTGAAACCGTCCATACGGCTTTCACGCTAGACCGCGGTGGCGTCACTTCGCTGAGGGGCCGTTCCCATTTTGCGCGGATCTTGTGGCAATCGTCGCCCGCGCAATAGACGCCCGTTTCGGCAAACTCCGGCGGCGGCATCGGCGAATTCTCCGCGAATTCCCGTTCCTTTGCCAGCAAGGCTTCCAGCCTGTCGTCAATCTGCCTTTTGCCTTTCGCGTCCAGCAGCTTTTCGGCGGTCAGGAATTTTTCATAAAGGAGAATCGGATCGCGCGCTTCCCAGTAGGCGCGCATCTCCTTGGGAACATACTCCGCGGGATCGTGCTGCGCGTGACCCAGCCTCCGAAATGTTTTCGCCTCGATCAAGATCGGCCCTTCGCCGTTGCGTGCCCGCTCGACGGCTTCCTTGGCGGTCGTATAGACGGCGACCACATCATTTCCATCCACGATAAAGCTTTGAATGCCATAGGCGCGCGCGCGGTCCGCCAAATTCTCGATCGGCACTTGCCGCCGCACCGGCGTGGAATAGGCCCACTGGTTGTTTTCTAGAATGAGTACGAACGCGGCCTTTTGCGTCGCCGCAAAGTTCAGCCCTTCATGAAACACTCCTGTCGAGCTTCCACCGTCGCCGATCCATGTCATCGTGACAATCTTCTGCCCCAGATATCTTCCCGCGATCGCCACGCCGGTCATCACCGGAATCAGATCGCCGAGCATGGAAATGGGCGAAACGATGTGCAGATTCTCCAGGTCGCCAAAATGGCTTGTGCCGTCTTTTCCCCTGGTTGGTGAATCGTATTTCGCCATGTGCTGCATGAAGACGTCGCGCGGCGGCACGCCTTTGACGAGCAGCGCCCCGATGTTGCGGATCATCGGCGCGAGCCAGTCTTTTTTCTCGAGGGCATACGCGCTGCCGACAGAGACCGCTTCCTGGCCCAGGCTCGAATACAGTCCGCCGACGATTTTGTTCTGGCGGAACAGCTTCACCATGGTGTCTTCCACGGCGCGGTTCAGCCGCATGTAGTAGTAAAGGTCCAGGTACTGCTGGCGCGTCAATCGGGTCTTCATTCTTTCTCCAACAGCACGGCCGCCCCTGACGGTAGCTCCGGAACGGCTGCGGCGAGCGACTCAGCCTTTGCGGATTCCAGCAGCTCTATCAATTCTTCGCGCGAACGCTCATGCAACTCGAGCCCGAAAACGTCTGCGAGGTGCCTGGCCAGTTTTGGCTTCACCGATTTAAGCGCCACCCTTCGTCCCAGCAGTTTATCGAGAGACGTCGCTTTGCGGTCCGCGATCCCGCATGGGACGATCCAGTCGAAGTACCGTAAATCGGTGAAGACGTTATACGCAAAACCATGCGAAGTGACCCAGCGGCTGAGGTGAACGCCGATCGCGCCCAGCTTTTCCTCGGAGTCTCCGGTGCCCACCCAGATTCCGGTTCTGCCCGCAACGCGCTTCGCTTCGACGCCGAATTCCGCGGTGGTCCGGATCATCGCCTCTTCCAGCATGCGAACATACCAGGCGACGTCGCGCCGGATTTCGCCCAGGTTCAAAATCGGATAGCCGACGATTTGTCCCGGCCCATGATACGTAATATCGCCGCCGCGGCTGGTTTCAAAAAACTCCACGCCTTTCTGCCGCAAAACAGATTCGCTCGCCAGAAGATGTTCCCGTTTCCCGTTCCTGCCCTGGGTGATTACGTGAGGATGCTCGCAGAAAAGCAGGACATCGCCGATCCATCCTGCCTTACGCGCCTCGACAATCCGCTTCTGCAATGCGTACGCATCGGCGTAACCCAGCAATCCCAGATCTACCACCAAGGAAGCGCGCACGTTTCTGCTCTCTGAAATGTCCACCCGAAGCTCGACCTTCCGCTAGACGTTAATCTGCAATCCCCTCACACTTGCGAACGCATCGCCCATCGCTTCCCAGACCGTCGGATGCGCGTGGATCATGTTCATCATGTCGTCAACTGTTCCTTCGAGGTTGAGCGTCGCCGCCGCTTCCGAGAGGATCTCCGTCGCCAGCGGCCCGATGATGTGCACGCCCAGCACTTCCCCGTACGTCGCGTCGCTCACCACCTTAATGAAACCTCCATGGCTGCCGAGAATCGTCGCCTTGCTGTTTCCGACAAACGGAAACTTGCCGATTTTTACCTGGTATCCCGCATCCTTCGCCTGCTTTTCCGTGAGCCCGATCGAGCCGATTTGTGGCTCGCAGTATGTCGCGTTCGGGATCCGCGTCTTCACCACTGGTTGCGTTGGCTTGCCGGCGATGTGCGTGACAGCAACGATCCCTTCCATCATTGCCGCATGCGCAAGTTGCGGCATGCCCGCCACGATATCGCCAATCGCATAGAGGCCTTTTTCGTCCGTTTCCATCAATGGGCCGGTGTGAACGAATCCGCGTTCCATTCGGGCTTTCGTTTTTTCCAAACCACAATTTTCGGTCATCGGTTTGCGGCCGACGGCCACCAGCAGTTTTTCAGCTTGCAGCGTCTGCGTTTTGCCGTCCTTATCCTTGAAGGCGACGGTCACGCCCTTCGCGTCTATCTTCGCGCTTTCCACCATCGCGCTGTTCTGAATCTGGATATTCCGCTTCCTGAACGCCTTTTCGAGTTCCGCGGAAATCTCCTCGTCCTCCACGGGAACGACGCGCGGCAGCATTTCCAGAATGGTGACCTGCGTTCCGAAGGAATTGTAGATGGATGCGAATTCCACGCCCACGGCGCCCGCGCCGATCACAATCAGCGTCTTCGGAATCTCCGGGAGTTCGAGGATCGAGCGGTTGGTCAGGATCGTTTTATGATCCGGCTCGATTCCGGGGAGCGAACGCGCCTCCGAACCGCTTACCAGCAAAACATTGGACGCCTCGATTGTGCTCTTCTTCCCATTGTTGTCCACGCTGACGCGTCCGGGTCCATCGTATCGCCCCCAGCCTTGCACCCACTCCACCTTGTTTTTCTTGAAGAGAAACTCGATCCCTTTCGCGTGTTTTTTGACGATCTTGTCCTTGCGCTCGAGGATATTGGCCCAATTGATTTTCAGGCCGCTCACTTCAAATCCGAGCTCGGCGGCATTTTTGAAATGGTCGTAAACATCCGCGTGGTGCAAGAGCACTTTCGTGGGAATACATCCGACATGCAGGCAGGTTCCGCCGAGGAAGGGATCCTTTTCGACGACCACGGTTTTCAATCCCAGTTCTCCGGCTCGGATCGCCGCGACGTATCCCCCCGGGCCACTCCCGATAATTGCCACATCGTACTTTGCCACTCGTTTTCTCCCTTCCGCAGGAGCCTGGGTCGGACGTTCGCCTGAAGGGGACCAGGCGATTCAGTCCGCCTTGGTGCGGTTTCTCTTTCTGGAGGGGTTGCCGTGCCTGCGTCCGCCTTCCCCTCGACGGCCAGAGGCCTCCCGGCAAACGACAAATTTTATCAGCCGGCCTCTTCCCCCGCAACTTGTGCTACGCCCACGCCGCGAAATCCTTTTTTGCGGCCCAGGCGCAAGAGTCCCTTTTCGCATTTCTTCGTCCTTGAAGTTGACCGGGTTTCCCTGCCCCAAAGCAACTTTCCCCGAGATTCCTACCCTTATCATTTTCGTAAATGCTCTGGACTGGCTTTTTTAATACTTGGTGCTATACTCCGCCTCAGGAAAGCCTCAGTACCCCTTGCCTACCCGTCGCGGGCCAGGCACCGTGGGCCGGATCCAGTGGGAGGTCAACATGGATTCTTATACGCTTTCGGGCCCTGTCCTCTACCTACTCATCGTTTGGGCAGTCGTCACCGCCGTCTTCTTAGGGCTTCTTCTTTGGCGGAATCTCCTGGAAAGTCACGAGGACGATCAGTTGTTCATTGATCCAGCGGAAGAGCACATGGCCAAGGAGCAGCGGGATCTTGTCGGCAGGATCAACACGCTCTCCCGGCCGATTCTCTTGACGGGAATCCTGGCGGGTACATTGCTGGTGGTTACTGCGGGTCTCTGGCTCTACCAGGGATTGAAGAACTTCTGACCTGCCCGCCGTGGAGGCGATACTCCCGGCGATTCTACCGCCCTGGTTTCTGTTGGTTCGGTTCCTGCACGCCCGGGGTTGGGCTGGTCGCAGGTCTCGCTTGGGCCCGCTCCACGACATTTGAATGATCGTGTACGATCAGCCAGCGAGTGTCCTTTTTAACGAGGACCAGCGTGGTTTGTCCGCGCGCGCCCTGCAGTTGTCCACCGATTACCGCTGAAAAATCCCACTGGTAGCACGCCCAAGCCGTGTTCCCGTTCACCCAGATGAAGGTATTGCTTCGGTCCAGCCTCACCTGCTCCATGCTACTGCGTTCCTGCTTGTAGAGTTGCGCGTACGTAGCCCAACCCATCACCGGCGGCTCCCAGATGCTTTTGACCACGGAAACATCGTCGGAAAAGTACTGATGCATACGCTCCGCGTCACCGATCTGCCAGGCACCCAGCATCCCGGAAATCAAATAATCAATTTGCTGTTCATCCGTCATGGGAATGATAGGTGCCGCGGGAGATTCCGCTGGTGGGGTGTTCTTTTTCTTCTTTTGGTTTTGTCCGCTCGCGGGAGGCGACGCAACGCATGCCAAAAGCAAGGATATGCAGACGGCTACAGCGAAAAATGCTCGATTTCCTTGCACACGGGGGACGAGGGCCATACTTTTCACCTCTTGCCTATTGGATTTGCGGCCACTGGCACATGGATTTGTACCCGTACACCATACCAGCAGGAAGGCTCAGTGCACGCTGGAAGCGCTGAGCAGGTTTACAAAGAGGCGATATGCTCGGCACACCCCCGGTGACAACTGCCGGAGGTTATCAGCGCCACGGACCCTTTCTGGCCGACCACTCGATCGAAGAGTGGCCCTTGCGATTTTACGACGCCGCCCATCGCGCACCGAGAATAGCAAATGCTTCCCCTTTGCCCAAATGCCTCTCGAATTTCCCGCTGTTCATCGCGCTGTTAGAATAATCTCGGGAAAATCGTGAATGCGCTTGCTTCTTCTCGCGGACTCTTCATCATGCCTCGGCGTTTCGTCTGTTTGCTCCCGCTGACCCTTTTGGCCACCTCGCTCTCTTGCTGTCCTCCTTGCGTTGCCGCTTCGG
>Ga0335078_10005071_pt1 | contig 19475 bp, 13 predicted proteins | sample Lox_Sample_32_FD_206711 | JGI IMG/M metagenome (GOLD analysis project Ga0335078, IMG submission 206711) | Soil microbial communities from Loxahatchee National Wildlife Refuge, Florida, United States - Lox_Sample_3.2 | ecosystem: Environmental > Terrestrial > Soil > Wetlands | place: USA... | reverse complement strand
CGATCCGTGGAAGTTCGAGGTGGCAGCGATGATGTCGCAACTAGGCTGCGTTACCCTGGACGCGGAAACGATTGACGCCGTTTACGCCGGACGCAAGCTGCCGCCCGCCGAGCAGGAACGATATAACTCACATCCCCAGGTGGCGCGCCACTTGCTGAAGAACATTCCCCGCATGGAGCCCATCGCATGGATGGTGGCCCACCAGAACGTCACTGCCGCGGTGGAAGCGGACATCACCAATCGCGAGATGGCCGACATGAGGATGGGAGCGGAAATGCTGCGGGTCACAGTCGCGTTTGACGAGGAGTTGCGCAAAGGTCTTTCTCGCACCGAGGCGGCGCACAAGTTGAAGAGGCTGCGCCGCGACCTCGATCCCCGGATTTTTCTAGCGCTGGTGGAGCTGGAGCCCGAGAAGGTTGAAAGGGATATCCATACCTGCGGGATTGATGAGCTCGCTCCCGGCATGTTTCTTGAAGAAGACCTATACGCGGTTAACGGAATGTTGATCGCCGCGCGCGGCCAGGAGGTGACGGCCCCGCTTATTCTGAAGCTGAAGAACTTTTATGATCGCGATGCGATTGAGGGAACGGCGAAGGTGACCATACCCAAAGTCCGGCGTGCTGCCTCTGCATCGTGAAGGAAGGCTTACGCGCTGATATTCGCCGCCGTGCCGCGCACGCAGTTTTTTTGGGTGACGGCCTGGAGCACGCCGAGATAGGCGGCTGCGGTGGATTGCCGGGAGAAATTCTGCAGGATACAACTGCGGCCGTTCCGCCCCAGGGAGTCGCGCAATTCTGGCTGTCCCGCCAGTTGAATCACGGTTCGCGCCAGGGCCTGCGGATTTTCAGGTTCCACGAACACTCCGGCGTGGGCCTCTTCAACGATCTTGCGCGCCTGGCCGTCTACGCCAAGAACTATCGGACGCGCGCAGGACATGAATTCCAGCATTTTGGTGGGAATGACGGTTTTGAATAGTTCGGCTTTCTTGAGCAGCACCAGGCAGAGGTCAGCCGCGTCGATGTAGTCAGGAATTCTTTCCCGCGGCTGCTGGTCCACGAAGCGCAGGTTGTCCAGGCCGCGCGAGCGCGCCAGCTCAATGATGCGTTCTTTCTCTGCGCCCTCACCAACCAGAAGAAACATCGCTTCCGGCAGCGAAGTTCGCAGAATGTCCGCGGCTTCCACCACAGTTTCCAGGCCGTGCGCCATCCCCATGGTGCCGATGTAACAGATGACGAAGCGTCCTTGCAGGTCCAGCTTGTCTTTCAGGGCGCCAGCGTTTTGCGGGCTGAACAGGTCTGTTTCCACTCCATTCTGGACGATGGCAATCTTCTCTTTCGGCATTTGCCAATGGGCGACCAGGTGGTCCTGAAATGCGGGCGTGACTACGACCACTTCGTTGCAACGCCGGTAGAGAAAGCCGGCAAGCTTCCCCAGGCACCAGTGCAGCAGTGAATGCTCCTTGCCCATGCCCACGGCCACGAGCGACTCCGGCCACAGGTCGCGCACTTCAAAAACAAACGGAACGCGCTTGCAGAAGGAAAGCCACCATCCTGAAAGTCCTACGAGAAGTTGCGGTGAACTGGCAATTACGACATCCGGACGCGACGTAAAGAGGCCGGTGATGGCCGCGGACAAACAAAACGAACTGTAGTTCAGCATGCGCTCGTAAGCCTTGCGATTAGGAAGCGGCCACAGCCAGGTGCGCACGACGTTGACGCCGTCAATTTTTTCGCGAGCCACCAGGCGGCGCATGCGGGCGCGGTATTCGGGTGGAACGACGCCGGTAGGATGATTGGGAAAGCCGGTGAGGACCGTGACTTCGTGACCGTCTTTCACCCAATAACGCGCCAGTTCGCTGGCCCGTGCACCGGGCGCGCCCATCTCGGGAGGATAGTACTGCGTGACGTAGAGAATTTTCACAGAGTTATGAGTTCAGTAATAGCAGAGCTTGAAAAGACCTTTGTAGCACAAGGCGCGGGTGCGGTTGGCGCGACTGTGAGTGTAGGACTCCCAACGATTACCGTATTGGGCAAAGAGATCATCACCAGTGAGGCGATGCATTACCTGCAGTTGCGTGATGTGCAACTGGTGATAAAAGGGACTGGCCACCATGGGCAGGCGCGTTCCCGACTGCTCGTAAAGCGACCAGAAGCCCAGGTCATAGCGGCCGAGGTTGTTGCGCAGGGTCTGCACGCCGCTGGCGAAAAGCTGCTGAGCACGCGGGTCTCTGCTCGCGAGGTAATAATCGTAAACTCCCCACAGCGCCCACATGAAACCGTTGAGAATGTGCGTAGGCGGAGTGACTAGATACTCTTCAAACCACAGATCGCCGTGCCCATCGGTGAAAGCTACGCCGCCTTCGCTGGTTGGCTTCAGGAAACTCCCAAAGGCACGGCGTGCGGCGTCGAGATATTTGCCGTCCTTGGTTTCGGTGTGGGCGCGCACCAGCAGCGAGATGCCTTGCCCCTGAGCGAGGCCGGAATACCAAGGAGCTTTCAGCGGGCTGCGGTATTCCCAATCGAAGTGATGGTTCCACACCCACTCACCGAATGCATTCTGCTCCAGATGAACGCAGAGCCAGTCGCCGGCAGCACGAAACTTCGCATTGCGTTCGGGCGCATGCATACGCTGAAAGAGATCGAAGTTCCCCAGCCCCCATTGCGCAATAGCAATTGGGTTGTACTGCGGGCCGATGTGGCCGTGGTAATCGAGCATCGGGATGCCGGCAGAGTCGTGCAGGCCGGCGTAGTCGGCCTTCTGAAAAAACTCCATGTAATATTCGCCCAGTGCGTCGAAGCGCGCGTTCGGGTTCACCTTCGGGGTATCGTGCCAGAAAGTAAGCTGGCTCTTGCCGGGCAGAAGGTAGGCGCTGAAAATGCGCCGGTAGTAGTTCAAACGGCCTGCGAAGGACATGTTTTGCGGGAGCCGAAGGAGCTAACTGAACTATAGCATGTGGGCACGCCTGTTCTGTTGCCGCCTTCACCCCCCGCGAGTGTTCAGCGGCGTAGAGCACACTTGGCGGTCAGGATTCACGCTTTTTAGGCCGTGGAGAGCGCGAAGCAAGTGACCGCAGAGCAAGAGCTGGATCACGGACCGCGCAGTATAATACTGCCTATTTATGCGCCGATACAGAAATCTCAGTTGTTCTCCGGCTGATCATCGCTCTAACGCTGGCAGGCTCTTGGGCCTTCCCAGCTCGGGGCGTGCCTTGGCAGTTTTCTTCTTCGTCAGTGTGTTTTGCAATCTGGCGGCTTCGAAGGTGCTGTGTAGTCCGCGCCACTCGGCTGAATTGATTGCCGTGACCGTGTCCAATTCGGGCCCTGAGAGCCTAGCCAATTACCCTGTGGAGATCGCGCTCGACGCGAACAACTTTGATTTCACTGTGCCCGACGTAGGCGGCCGTAATTTGGCTGCCTGGGACGCCGCGACGCGCCGTCCCTTGAACTACTGGCTGGAATCTTACGACGCCGCGGAGCAGAGAGCGTTGCTGTGGGTGAAACTGCCCTCGCTTGCGTCGCAGGGAACCCGCACGGTATGGCTTACGGCGGACGGCGGCGAGTGCGCTGCCCGGCATGGCAGCGGCTATGATGTTTTTCCATTTTTCAGCGATGCCCGCGATGTTCGCGGATGGCAACAGACTGATCCTTCTCTCCGCCTAAGCAATAAGGAGACGCTCGGACCGTTGCTGGTTGAGTCGAGGCAGACCATTGAGAGCGATGGCCTGTATAACGCTTTTCCCAACATCGCAGAAGCAGGCAACGGGGATTGGGTGCTTTCATATGGAAAGGGCACAGGCCATGTCCGCATCAATGAGTGGGTTGAGCGCAGCAGTCATGACCATGGCCTGACCTGGAGCCCGGAGTTTCCGACGATTTCGATTTCGGCGCTTGCGCGGACGCCTTCCGGAGACCTGTTGGCAGCAACAGAAGCCAGGGACGCGAACGGCACGACAGGTGCGGCCTACGCTCGCTCCGGCGACCATGGCCTGACCTGGGGACCGCCGACGCTGTTCGACGACCCCGCCAGCGACGCCATATTGTTTCGGAAGTATGTACTTTACGCAAATGGGAGCACAAAAGGTCAGCGCACCTAATTTTGTACTTGACACAATTATTGCGTTAAGTATAAAGTCGAGACATGAAGAAAGGGCACAATCTCTCAAAGTCGGACTTGATAGAAGAGATTCCGCTGGCGTGTTCCGACGAAACGGTGGCAGTTGAGTTTCTTGAAAAACAACGGTGGGGAAACAGCCCTTGTTGTGTCCTGTGTGGCAGCGTAGATGTGTATGCCATGAAAGACAGAAAGACGGGAGGACGAAACAAGCGGTATTTGTGGTTCTGCCGCGACTGCAAGGAGCAATATACGGTTCGGATCGGCACTATTTACGAAGAATCCCGGATTGAGCTTCGGCACTGGTGCTATGCATTCTGGAGGGCAGCGACTTCTAAGAAGGGCGTATCGGCATTGGAGATCAAGCGACATTGCCAGATCAGCTACAAATCCGCACTGTTCCTGATGAATCGGATTCGCTTTGCCATGGCTCCGCAAGCAGACGCCCCGAAGTTGACAGGGACGGTTGAATGCGATGAAACTTACGTTGGAGGTAGGCCCCGCTACCGGGGAATCAGCAAGCGGGGACGCGGCACAAAGAAAACGCCTGTGTTTGCGGCTGTACAACGGGACGGAGAGATACGCCGCCGAGTCGTTGCTGACGTGACTGGCGAAACCCTGAAGGCTGCCATCCGGGAAGAAGTTGACACCCGATCGCGGATCGTAACGGATGAAAATTCTGCGTACCGAGGCATCGGATCGGAGTATGCTGGCGGGCACGAAAGTGTGTGCCACAGCACGAGAGAGTACGCTCGTGGAGATGTACATACGAATACTGCCGAAAGTTCGTTTGCTTTGGTAAAACGGGGCATCATGGGCATTTATCACAATGTCAGCCGGGAGCACTTGCACCGTTATCTCTGGCAGTTCGATTTCTTGTGGAATAACCGCAAACTGAACGACGGAGAACGGACGGAGCTTGCGATTCGTGGGGCAGAGGGTAAGCGGCTGCTGTACAAAGGCCCGCTTGATTCAGTGATTTGCTAGGAGGGAACGAGTATGGAAAGGCAAGCCGAGACAGATCATAGCGCGGAGCAGGAAAATACGTCGCCCAAAAAACCTGTGAGCACGAGGGATCGAGGACTCAGCGAAGCGGCTGAGCGGGTGTATCGACGATACGGCAACGACCTGTCGGCGTTCTATCGCCAAGCTCACAAAGAAAGGGAGTTGGAAAAGCGCGGCTAGGAGAAGTGTGTCGCTTTGATTGTTCCTGACAAAGACTTTAGGCTCAATCCACAAAGGGCAATTTACGTCACCGGCGTCATTGATGACGCCTTGGTTTCCCGACTTACACCACAGATTCTCAAACTCCAGAGTATCGACCGTTCGCCCATCAGTGTGTACATAGACAGTCCAGGTGGAAGTGTAAGCAGCATGGAGACGATTTTTCGGTTGCTTAATCTTACGGATCAAGATTCCTCTGGCCCTTGCAACATCATTACAGCCGTCACTACACGGGCAGCGAGTGCCGCTGCTGATTTATTGTCTTCCGGAGACTATGCCCTAGCCTTCCCAGACAGCAGCATTTTGTACCACGGGCTGCGACGTTTTGAGAAGAATCCTCTGACATTTGAAACGACCTCAATGCTGGCTAATGCCCTGCGGCTAAGCAATGACTACTACGCGATGGCTTTGGCACGAAAGATAGAGGATCGATTCTCATTCAGATATGTGACCGTTAGAAATGACTTTGATGAGTTTCGCAAGGACAAATCAGCACCGACGATGAGCGACCTCGATTGCTTCGTCGAGATTATCTCAAGCAAGCTATCGATTGATGCGAGGAAAGTATGGGCAAAGGCGAAGGAGCGTTACGGTAGATACCAAGCCCTTATTGATAGCGTCATCAAGCGAACCAAGAAAAACTTTGAAACCCAGACGCTTGCCGAGATCGAAGCCGGCGACCTCAAGGCCATTATCGCCTTTGAGCTAAGGAAGAACAAAAAGAACCCCCAATGGAGCTTCAGAAACGAAGGACTCGGTCGAATGGCTGACGATTTTTTCCTCCTAAATGAATACGTCACCACCTACTCACACGAACGGTTACAACGCTGGTGCGCGTCATTTGGGAAATGGACTCTTCCACCGAAAGAAGCGGAGGAGATAGAGGCAATTGCAGATGAAAAAGAACGTTCGGACAAGCTGATTGAAAAAGTCAGACCAATTTTACAGCCAATATGGTCTTTCTTCGTAGCGCTCTGCCATGCACTTCAGGAGGGAGAAAATGAATTAACCGCTATTGATGCATACTGGCTGGGACTCGTTGACGAGGTAATAGGGGAAAGTAATCTTTGGACGACACGAGACCTCTTTGAGGTCCAGCCTGATCCGATTAGCGATACGGAGCCGAATGAGGAAGCAAAAGCAAACAATCAAGAAGCAGCCCCCGCAACCGAGCCAGCCGGGACCTAAGCCCGATTTGCTTAAAATTGATTGTGACTGGGAGGAAGCGGTCAAGAAGTCGCTGGAAAAGAAAAAGCCAGCGGAGGGCTGGCCGAAGTAGCACAGACGGAGGTTACATCACCCAAGTTCTTACTGGTCTTTGCGTAAAGTACATACTTCCGTTTCTTACCGTCCACGGGACTATGTACGGTTCAGGCTACGGAAAGCAAGCAGAAGACACCCTGGACACTCCTTCTCTATGGTCCTCTTCCGATGACGGCCTTACGTGGACCAAGCTTTCGAACATGAGGCAGCCGGACGAACCCGGGTTGAATGAAACTGCCATTGCTCACACCGGGCCCAACCAGTTGCTGGCGATCAGCCGGACGGACAACGCCCTCGACACCTTCGGCCGGTTTTCGGAAGACATGGGGCTGAGCTGGGGGCCGCTGATTTCCTACGGATCGCAGGTTGGAAGCCTTCAGCTTCCACAACTCTCACGCGCGAAAGGCGCTTGGGTGTTGTTTGGCCGTGAGGCGCTCGCTGTTCCCGGTGTTCAGCCGGGGCTAAGTGATCCACGCCAGTTGGTTGCGTTCATTTCTTATGACCACGGCAAGAGCTTCCGTGATGGAATGGTTCTTGAAACGTACGTTGGCTTCTCGGTTGACGGCGCTTATGCGTGGTCGCTGCCTTTGCCCGAAGATCGTCTTTTCGTTGTGTATTACGCCGCTACGCAGCAGCTTCATCAACCTGACATCAGATCGCTGGTGCTGCGGTTGGTGAAGCCGCAGGAACGCGAAATCGGCGCGTTGCACCTGGCCACGCAGCTTGCGGCGGCGCACGCCTCGCACGCGTTGAATTTCGCAGGGAGCCGTTATTCCCTCAATTTCCGCTTCCGCTCGCAGGCATCTCCAGCGGGAAGCCAGTTTGCGCTAAGCCTGGGCGCAGCAGGCGGCGGCGCTGAAACGGACGCGGTAAGGTGGGAACTGCCTTCCACTCATGCTACTGATCCATCCTCGCAGTCAGGGTTCATCGCGGACGGCAAGTTTGTGCCGGTGCTCACATCTTTCACATTTGGCCAAAGCTATCGGATCCGTACGATTGTGGATGAGACTCGGGGAACTCAAGAGGGCCAGGTACTAGACTCGTTCGGGAACGTGGTAAACAGCATTCCCGCGCAGCCGCTGGCGGAGGGAACTGCGGTCCACCCCAGCCGTATAACTATCGGCAACGATTCCACCGTTCGTTCCACCGATACGCAGTTGGATTTCGTTTTCATCCGGCCCGTCGCCGCGGTCGAACCGGCGGTTTCGCTGGAGCGGCTGCGCTAGTCCTTTGGCCGCGAGTGCACGCAAAATCCAATACCGCTAGGTGACGCGCCACACAGAGGCGCACTGATCGCCCTTATCTACGGCGATCGTGGTGAAAGCTAATAGATTCGTCGAATTCCTGCCGTCAGGCAAGAAGGCGTTGCCGTACTGAAAGAAGCGCATGGACCACTGGTCCTTCTTCCACGCCAGCAGGCTTGGCCAGTCTTTTTCGTTTGCCCCGCCATTGGCGCTGCCGTAGATGCGAACGTGCGGGTCAGAGTTCACTGTGCTCGGCTCGACCATGGTTGAGAAGAAAACGGCCTCTCCTACGCGGCAGCCATAGATCGAGGAACTGTTCAGGCCGGCGAGTTGTGCCAGGTTTCCTTTGCGGTCGAGGCGGTAAACATAATTTGCTTCCAGCGGAGTATCGGACGTAAAGAAAAGCGCTTCCGGCGTGGGAACGAACGCCACGGCGCGCGATTGCTGATTGCCCGACATCACCACGTCCACTGTGCGGAAATCGCAGGAGGCGCGGAGAATGCGGCATTCCCCGCCATTATCGCCGGTAAGCACCCAGAGGCAATCCCCCCACTCGTCGTAAACAATGTTGTGCACGTGGCGTACCGCGCCTCGGGGAAAGGTGTAAGCGACATTCCAGGTGTTGCCCTGATCGGGGGAAGCATAAATGTGGACTTCCTCGCGCTGCGGGTTGTCGAAGTACTCCCCCCAGTAGAGATCGCCGCGAGGAGTTGCCGTGATGTGCAACGGGCGCGAGCCGCGGATGACTTTATGAGTAACTTGAAATCGCCTTTCGCCTGGCGCCAGCCGGAGAATGGCGCCAGGGACGGCAGCAACGATATCTCCAGAAGGCAGTATGGCCAGGGCGTGAAAACCGTCACGCACAAGGCGTGATGCGAGGCGGGAGGAACTGCTTAGCTTTCTCCACCACTGCGGAGAGTATCGCCCGACGCTCTCCCACGCGGCGTTGAAGTTCGCTTTGAGCAGAGTGTAGCCACGAGAGGCGTACAGAATATTTCCGGCCCAGGCGAGCACTCGCATCCGGGGAAAGCTGGCGACTGGAGTGAGAGTCAAGCCAGCCGTGTCCGTGGTCGAGCCGTGTTCAGCCCCTGGACTCGTTGTGACGATGCTCAACTTCCCACTCCTGAATCGGCCAAATTGCCGACGCAGGCCGACCTCAGATTCCTCGCTTCGCGAGCGATGACAACTCTGCCTGGGAGAGGACAACTAATTAATGACGCACACAAATTAACTATGCGCATAATCAACTGCACCTCGCTCCTCAGTCTTCGCATTCTCGGTCTTGAGGGCCAGGAACGGGCCGATCGCGAGCACGTCCATACGAGTACGCTGAAAACAGTCAATGGCCTCTTCGGGAGCGCACACAATCGGTTCGTTTTCATTGAAGCTGGTGTTCAGGACAACAGGAATGCCGGTTTTCCGCTCGAATGCCTGAATCAATTCGTAATAGAGCGGATTTTCCTCGCGCGAGACGCTTTGCAGGCGGCCAGTATCGTCCACGTGATTCACGGCGCATAACTGAGCGCGCTTTTCCGGGCGAATCTTGTAAACATGCAGCATGTAGGGCGAAGGGTGGTCATGTTCAAAATATTCGTGCTGGCGCTCAGCCAGGATTGACGGCGCAAACGGCCGGAACCACTCACGGTGCTTGATGCGGGCATTGAGAACATCTTTCATGTTGGGCAGGCCGGGGTGGGCGACGATCGAGCGATTGCCCAGAGCGCGCGGGCCCCACTCCATACGTCCCTGAAACCAGCCCACGACGTTGCCGGCCGCGATTTGTTCGGCGACGGCTTCCAGCAAGGGCGCGCGCTCTAACTTGCGGTATTTCAGACCGGTCTTTTTCAGGGCCGATTCGATGGACGGCTCAGAGAACTCCGGCCCTAGCGAGGCGTTCTTCATTTCGTACCGCCGCGGCTGCTTGAGCACGGAATGATAGGTGTGCAGTGCCGCGCCAACGGCCAGTCCCTCATCGCCGGCCGCGGGCTGAATCCAGGTGCGGTGGAATGGCGTGCTGTTGAAGAGCTTGCCGTTGGCCACGCTGTTCAGCGCGCAGCCGCCGGCCATGGCCAGGTCTTCCATCGGCACACGCTTGTGCAGTTCGTTCAGCAGATGAAAGAACACTTCTTCGAAGCGGTGCTGCATGGCGAAGGCCAGGTCCATATCGCGCTGGACGATTTCGCTATGCGGTTCGCGCGGTGTGCCAAACAGCTTCTCCATGCGCTCGGAGAAATGCCGGGCCAGCTGCACGCTTCCGTCAGGCATGATCTGCATGCCCTGATTACTGCCCAGCGGCATGAAGTAATCGAGGTCGAGCTGAAATCCACCGTTCTTAAGGCCAATGATCGGTCCGATTGTGTCGCAATAGGTCGGCTTGCCATATGGCGCCAGGCCCATCACTTTGCCTTCGTCACCGTATTTCTTGTAGCCGATGAATTCGCAGATCATGGTGTAGAAGCTGCCGAGCGAGTGCGGCAAAAAAACGCGCTCCAGCACCTCGATGTCGTTGCCTTCGCAGCGCGCCATCATGGTAGAAACGAAATCGCCTGAGCCGTCATAGCTGAAGCCCGCGGCCTTTTCCCAGGGCGAGCAGTAATAAGCGCTGGCGATGTGCGCGATGTGGTGCTCGAGATGGTGCTCCTGAAAACGCAACGTGGCAGGGTCAATTTCAAGTTCTTTGGAGAGCAGGGAGCGCAGGTCGCGCATGCCCTCTTTGCGCTGGCGAAGTTTGATGAAGTTCAAAATCTTGGTGGGATTCGACAGCGCGTATTGCACCTTCTTGGCCAGGTTGGCGTCGCTATCCTGCCCCACGGCGACATGCTCGATGTCGGTGATGTTCGCGCCTACTGCGGCCAGGCAGGCTTTTATGGCGAGCGTCGGGAATCCGCCGTAGTGCTTGGCACGGTTTAGGCGCTCTTCGGCGATAGCAAACACAACTTCGCCATCCTCAAGGATGGCCGCCGAGGCATCGGCGTGAAACATGTTGAGCCCCAAAATCAGCATGGACGACCGTATTCCCTTCTTCTGGAATCCATCACGAACCGGATGGGTGCACGTCTGAACTGGAACGGATAAAGCTGTCGCTATCTATGATCGCTGGCTGCCCGGTGGAGCGCGATTCAGCCGCCCGCAAAGTTGTAAGTGTAGAGGCAACGATCTCACTGAACGGAATCGGCTCCGGGCCGCCGGAGCGCACCGCCGCCGCGAAAGCTTCCCACTCGCCGTGATGACCTTTATCCTGGCGAAGCCGAGACCGGGTAACTTTGGAGCGTCCGTGCCGTACCAGCTCCAGGCGGCGGAAGTCGTCGAGCACCGCGACCGCGCCGCCGCCGAAGGCTTCGATTCTTTCCTTCGAATAGGCGCGGTCGCCGTTGGCCAGGTAACTGATCGTCCCCAGCGAGCCGTTGGCGAATTGCAGCGAGAGCACCAGATTATCGCCGGAATATTGGCCAGAGTCCGCGAGGCTGCGGGTGTGAACTTCCACCGGCTGCGCCCCCGCGAAAAAAATCAGAAAGTCTACGAAGTGGCAGACTTCGCCGAGAATTCTGCCGCCGCCTTGCTCGGGATCGTTGGTCCAGTGGTCGGGCGCCAGATAGCCGGCGTTGATGCGGTAATGCACGGAGAGCGGCTCGCGCACCTCGCTCAGAAAAGATTTCATCTGCCGCGCCATGGGAGCAAAGCGGCGATTGAAGCCAACAGCCAGTAACGGCCCACTCAGCGAAGAGTAAGAGCGGATGATTTCCGCGAGGTCTTCTTCCGTGAGGCACAGCGGCTTTTCGCAGAAAACGTGCTTGCCCGCTGCCAGCGCGGCCAGAACTTGCGGCGCGTGAAGATGGTGCCGCGTGGCAATAACCACGGTGCTCACTGCAGGGTCGCTGAGTATTTTGGCTTCGTCAGTAGTGCAATAGCGGAAGCCAAATTTTTCCGCGGTGTGGCGCGCGTGCGAGCCGTTGGCGGCGCAAACGCCAGTGAACGCCACGTCGTTTACATTCTGGATCGCGGGCAGCAGCGTATTGTTGGCGAAACTTCCAGCGCCCAGAAGGCCAATCGCCACCGACCTGGAGCCTGCAACCGCGGGCCGAATTCCCAAGGGCGCCAACTCAATGCGCTGCCTCTCTTCAGCCCGCTCGGGATAAGTGATCAGCACACCCAGCGACGGCTCGCCCGTCTTCCCCGTAATCAGCTCATATGCGTCGCTGGCATGGGCGATGGGAAAACGGTGGGTGATCAGGGCGTGAATATCCAGCTTGCGGTCGGCCAGGAGCTGAAGAAACGCGTCCATGTTACGGGTTTCGGTCCAGCGCACGTAGCCGATGGGATAATCGCGACCTTTCTGTTCGTAAGCGGCGTCGTAGCGGCCCGGCCCATAGGAGCGCGAAACCCTGAAATCCAGTTCCCGGCCGTAATACTGCTTGCGCTGGATGTCCATACCAACGGTGCCCACAGCCACGACCACTCCGCGGTCGCGCGCCAGATCGCCGGCCAGATTCACCGGTCCGCTGCTGGCGGTTTCGGCAGTGATGAGAACGGCATCAGCGCCATGCCCGCCGCTATGCTGCAGGCAGAGATCGCGGAATTCCGATTCGGAGGTACTTGCTCCATCCGCTCCCAGGCGTGAGGCGAGTTCGGCGCGGTCTGAAACAAGGTCCATGCCCAATACGCGGCACCCCGCGGCCTTGAGCACCTGCGCCGTCAATTGCCCCAAAAGGCCAAGACCGATCACCGCGACCACGTCGCCTAGTTTCACTTGGGCGGTGCGCACTCCGTGGAGTGCAACCGCGCCTACGGTGGTGAACGCAGCTTCCTCGAAGCCGACCTGCGATCCGGCGGGAATCCTGCCGATCAAAAGCCGCGGCACGCAGGCAAACTCCGCGTGCACGGCGTATCCTGCTCCAGCGCACGCCACCCGGTCGCCGACATTCACATCGGTGATGCCCTCGCCCACGCCGATCACAGTTCCCGCACTGCTGTAGCCCAATGCGCTGGGCTGGTCGAGGCGGCTGCGGACCGCAGTGATTGCTGGAAGCAAGCCATCACGGCGAATCTTGTTCAGCACTTCGCGCACCAAGTCAGGGCGGGCTTTCGCTTTTTGCAATAAGTTCTTGCTGGCGAATTCCGAGGAAGCCCGCTCCGTCCCGGCGGATACCAGCGAAGCCGCAATCCGCACCAGCACGCACCCCGGCAGCAATTTCGGGGCAGGTACTTCCGCGACTGCAATGTCGCCGCCGCTCGCGTCCTGCAAAACCTGCTTCATGCGGTAGTCACCTGCTGCGCCTGGATCACGCCTTCCGCAATCTGTTTGCCACCGCCGTCGAGAAATGTCTGCATCCAAAGTTCCAGCGTCAGAAACTGCCAGATCTGCATGGACCAATCCTGCGCTCCACCGCGGTGTTCCTCCACGAACCGCCGGACGGCCTCGGGGCGAAACAGGCCACGCTCGCGAATGCGCGATTCCGAGAGCAGGTCGTCCGTCATCTCCCGCAAATCGTTCGCCAGCCAGTAATCAACCGGCGCGGCAAAGCCCGCCTTGGGCTGCTGCAAGACCTCTTTGGGCAGAGTCCCCTGCATGGCTTGGCGGAAAATATATTTGGTAGTAAAACGAAAGAAGCCTTTCAGCTTGAGTTTTGGCGGCACGTTCCAGGCCACAAATTCGGCGAGCTCCCAGTCGAGAAACGGCACGCGCACCTCAACCGAGGAAGCCATACTCATTTTATCGTTGTAAGTCAGGTTGAGGCTGGTCATAAAAATCTTGCTGTCCAGATAGAGCATCTGGTTCAGAAAGTCCGACTCGTGCACCTGCTCAAAACTGGCGCGATGGCGAAGGGCCGGGTCCACCGCCTGCACCTGTTCCCACATCGCAGGAAGATAAAGCGCCTCTTTTTGTGCGGCGTCGAGGTAAGTACAGTTCATGATGAAGCGGTCCACCGGCGGCAGCGATGCGCTGCGGGCCATCTTCTTCGCCAGCCGCACTCTTCCCTTGACCGGCGTTCCCCGAAGCCCGGGGACGCCGGCAATCGGAGCCTCAATCAGTCGGCGCAAAGCCGCCGGCACTTTGCGATACGCCTGCGCCCAATAGTGAGCGTAGTGTTTGCGGTATCCGGCGAACAGCTCATCGCCCCCAACTCCAGAAAGCAGCACCGTAGCTTGCTTGCGCGCCTCCCGGCAAACCAGGTAGGCGGTGATGATGGCCGGATCGGCGGTCGGCTCGTCCATGTGCCAAACCAGCCGCGGCAGCAGTCCCGCCACATCAGGCTCGACCACGATATTGTGATGATCGCATCCTAGTTGGCGCGCCAGGCGAGCCGCCACGTCGGGATCGTCGAGGGTAGTTTCGCCTACGCGGTACTTCTTGGGGAAGGTGATGGTGTAGGTGCGCACCGGCTGCCGCGTGGCCCGCGCCATCATCGCCACGATGCTCGAGGAATCGAGGCCGGCGCTCAGAAATGCCCCAATGGGCACATCGCTGACCATCTGGCTTCCCACAGCGCTGCGAAAGCGCTCGCGGATTTCCTCGATCAGATCGCGGGCGGAGCGTGGGAAAGCCGCTCCGGCCGCGGGAAAACTAAGGTCCCAATACTGCCGGATGCTGAGTTCCCCGCCGCGGAAAAGCGCGTAGTGGCCGGCCGGGAGTTTATAGATTCCACGGAACATCGTCTTGGGATCGGGCACCCAGAGAAAAGTCAGGTATTGATGGAGCGATTCTGGATCGAGCTCAGCTGCGACGCCGGGCACTTCCAGCAGAGCCTTGATTTCCGAAGCGAGTGCAAAACTTCCGTTCTGATGCCAATAGTAAAAAGGCTTCACTCCGAAGTGGTCGCGCGCCGCAAACAAGGTGGGCGTTCCGGAACGAAGATCGCAAATGGCGAACGCAAACATCCCGTTCAGCCGCTTGACGCAATCTGGCCCTTCTTCCTGGTAAAGGTGAAGAACGACTTCCGTGTCGGTGTCAGAGGCAAACTCGTAGCCCTTGGCCTGCAACCCACGGCGCAGCTCCGCAAAGTTGAAGATTTCCCCGTTGTAAGTGATCCAGACGGAGCCACCTTCGTTGCTCATCGGCATGTGACCGCCGGGCGAGAGATCAATAATCGCCAGCCGGCGGCTACCGAGGCCGACGTAGGAACCCTCAGGAGAGCGGTGGTCCCAAATACCGCTATCGTCCGGGCCACGGTGCGCCTGCACCGCAGTCATGCGCGCCAGAGTTTCCCGGTCCCCGCAATTGGCTACGCCGCTTATGCCGCACATGCCCGGTCAGCCAACCTTCCCGCAACGCAACTCATAAATCTTGGCCTTGACGTGAAAAAATTGAACGCTCTGAAAGCCACAAAAAATCAAACCCGGAACGCCGTCGAGAAATCCCAACTGAAAAATGTAGCGGAACAGAAAAAAGAGCACTGACGACCCAGGCAACCCTATAAACTTCCCCTTGAGCCAGCGGCGGCGCTGCGCCTGGTTGCCGAACAGCGAAGGCGGCAATTCGCCGCCAGAAGTCTCTCCCTGCGACCAGACCCGCGCCTCCCAGTTGGAGTACTCGTCATGCTTGCGGATGAAGCGCGAGAGAGACTCAACGTTATAGTGCGAGAGCGCGTGCTTCAACCTTGCCGTCGGGCCATCAACGATAACGTGCTCGTGCACTTCCATGTCGGCCATGGAAGTGTCCTGCTCCCGCAGCCGGCACTCGAAATGGCCCTTGCCGCGGCGAAAGAGGGAAAGCTTGTAAAAACCCGCTCCGCAGTGGCGAAGCGGCCGCCCCAGGAAGTGCATCTGTAACTTGATGTAATAACCGAGAATGTTGGGATTCCGTATGGCCTCACGGATTTCTTGCGAGAGCTCCGGCGTCAAGACCTCATCCGCGTCGACAAGGAAAACCCAGTCGTACGACAAAGGGAGGGTGTCCATCGCCCACTGGCGTTTCTTGGGCCATCCCCCCTGGTAATGAAACTGCACCACCTGAGCGCCGTAAGAGCGCGCCACCTCAACCGTTGCGTCGGTGCTTTGGGAGTCCACCACGTAGATTTCCCCAACCTCACGTAGAGACTCCAAACAGCGCGGCAGGTTACGGGCTTCATTGCGAGCCGCAATAATCACGCTGACCGGAAGCACTGGCGATACACGTGGAGTGCGCGCCTCTATGGTGGCCTCGAGTTTTTCCATCTTGAGTAGCTGCCTTAATTCTACCGGACACCCAGCCTAAAACCCGATGGCTTTTCCTGTTCCCCTTTTGGCCACCCCGCTCAATGCACCGCCAGAAATGTGTAGTTGCCGGCCGGTGTGCCGGACGCCGCCGAACTGGGGTTGCAGAAATGCAGCGTGACCGTGTCTTTCGCACTGGCGTAGGCATTCAGAGAAATATTCCCCAGTTGGGCTGGAGGCGTAATTCCTGTTATCACGTCAGCCGGCGTAAGCCCGTTTGCTCTGGCTGCGACATCGAGGCAACTCCCGCTTGGAACGGAAGCTCCACCCGCATTAGCAGTAAACATTTTCATTTGCGAAAGCGGGGAACCCGCGCCCAGGGTGAACGTGCTGCCGTTACTGATAGCCACTGGGACGGCAAAGGTTTTCTGGGTGGCGGTGAGTTGTTCCTTCCAGTTCGTCTTACTGGGAAGAACGCCGATATAGTTGCGAATCTCCAGGTTGGCCCGCGTGTACTGGATTCCCTTGGAGATGATGCCGGTGTCGGAATCGGCGGCATCCGCCATAGGCCGATTGATGGCGTTGGCAATGGTCCGGGTGGGGTCAGCGTCCTCCCAGGTGATGAGCGGCGAAGGACCTGTCCCGGTGGTGAGAAAGTTCAGCCGCCCCTTGAGGTTGGCGCCTTCGCCGCCATCAACCGGAGATTTGCTTTGCAGAATGAACCCGCGCTTTTGGTACACGCTGGGAGAGCCGGGGTCGGCACAAAGCATGAAGGGAAAGGTAGTTGCACCCGCCCCGATCGATGGGCCACCCTGGCAGGACTCACTGTAAACCACCGGGCCATCGGCCACTCTGGCCACGGAAACAATTCCGGTTGCCGGAGCATCGTCAATAAAAAGCCTCGCCAGCGCCGCCGTAAGCTGGGTGTCGTACCCCACGCCGAGCACGATGTTGCCCGGCCAATAGTCCAGCTTGGGAAAATAGTACTTGCCGCCGCCGAATGTGTTTACTGTGGTAAACGACTCCGGTGATTTGTGTGTATCGCTGAACTTGCAGAAGGAGGCATCGCACGCCGAGGGATCCACAGTTGCAACCAGCCAATTGCCCGTGCCTAGGGGCACCGGCCTCTCCGCCGGACCCGGCCAAGTCATACGCAGCAGCTTGTAGTGGGCCGCGCCTCCGACCACGGACCAAACTACGTCAACCGGGGTCTTCCCATCGGTTTTCGCCCAACCGGCGGCCAGGGGCATCGAGTCTCCGTAGGTAGCATGGTTGACCACGACGAAGTAGGCGTAGAGTGTCGAGCCCAGATTCTGAAACTGCGGCGAGCTGCCAACGGGGTTGCGGTCACTGCGAATCGTGATCCTTCCCCCCTGGGCGATAACACCCGCGGTCCCCGCTCTCCGGTTTCTGCAGTTCCCCGCCTCCATGTACACGTTGTCCAGTTCGGTACCGCCATAACCCCCGCCTGCGTAACCTGTGCGGACGGAGAAATCCCGCGTACCCTGTATCACGCTATCGGAAATCCGCAGGGTGTTGCCGCTTTTCCAGTCCACTCCATTGCTGCGGCAGCCGGCGGTGATATTCAAGTGCTCCAACCAACCTAACCCCGACCACTTATTGAACGGTCCCGGCGCCGTCACAGAGGAACCGCAAAAAGTGGCGTCGCAGCGCAGCCCGTAGCCGCCGACATACAATCCGTTCAGTAGGAACGCCTGATCGTCGTCCACCTGTATGAACGTCCCGAACGTGCCTGACTTGGAGGCGGTAGCGGACGCATTGATAATGCGCGTGGTCGTCGCATTGTCCTCGATCATCGGATGAATGTTCCCCGGTACCATCGCCCGGCCCCGAAGGTTCAAAAGAGTGTTATCAGCAGAGAAGTTCGAATTGGCGCGATCGCCGACGAAAATGCAGGTGTCAGCCATGTAACAGTCGAAGACGGTCCCAGAAAAATCGATCGTCTGCTGCCGGGCACGAATGGAGACGCGTGCATAAAGCTGCAGATGCGTTCCCGGAGGCACAATCACGGAGCTTGACTCCGCCCAGTAGGGCGAAACCGGGGATAGGATACGTGCCGCCATGGAGGCTTCTTGCAGTCCGCCGGATGCACTCCCGATTGCGTATCCCGGCCCATGAGGGTTTGCTGTCGTGAACTGCAATGTGCCCGGCTTGCCATCGCCGGCGCATGTCCCCCCCGTCACTTTCACCGCCTCCGGCGTAGCCGTTCCGGAAATGTATACCCAGTATTCCGGCTCGTTGCCCTTGACACTGGCCGGGCATGTGGGAAGCTCCACCGTGACCGGGCCCGCGGCGTCCAGGGCGGTTGAAGGATGCACCAGCCAATCGAAATCGGTAGTGTATTTGGCCCCGGGCGTTCTTGGCGTTCCCGCCGAAGCAAGGCTGGACTGAGGTGCGTCTGCATCAGTTCCCGGCGGAGCCGTCCGGGCCCAGGCCCTCTGCAGCCCTAGTCCGGTCAATAACAACAATGCACAGATTATCGCCTGGCGTTTTCGCGCTGGTGTGACCGCTTGCGCTCTGGGAAACATTAGACAAGCTCCTCGAATTTACTTGGGTGAACACAATCCTGCGACCAGTATACGTTCCAGAGGTAGTCACGCCCTTTTCTCTTCGATGAGCGAAGCCGCGAGAGACACGATTTCATTCACGTGTTCTGACCAACTGAATCGTCCGCACGCCTCCTGCCCCTGGGTGGACATCCGCTGCATCCGTTCCGCCGACTCCGCCAGTTCCGCGGCCCGCGAGGCCAGTTCGTCCGGAGAGAAACGCGGGAAGTACACTGCCGCTTCACCGCAGATTTCACGATGCACCGGCAAATCGGAAGCGACCACCGGCAGTCCACTCGCCATGGCCTCCACCACATGGTGAGCGAAAGTCTCGGTGTACGCCGCTGTCACGTAGAGATCGCAGGCTCTGTGGACGTGGTGGAGATGCCGATAGGGAACGGCGCCGAGTTCCACTACATCGGCAGCGATTCCCAATTCGCGGACCAGCGCAGCCGCAGATTCTGCGTGAAAGGTACCGGGGTTGTCTTCGTTGCGGAAAGTACAGGTAAGCACAAGTTTTGGGTCCCGGCCGGGCAGGAGTTGGCGCAGGCGCGGAAGGGCACGCAGCAGAGTTTCAAAATTGCGGTAGTAGTTGTAATGACTCACCAGCAGCAGACGCAGAGCCCCCTGGGTTTGCTGCAGCTTGGCCGAGATATCCGCGGGCAGCGGGGATTTGTCGCGGAAGAAGGTGTCGCGGTCAAAGCCGTGATGGACCGCAACAACGCGGCCGCCCGCCCACCGCCGAAGTTGTTCGGCGAAAGCAGCACTGGGCGCAACCGTGACATTTGCCCAGTGCACCGAGCGCTTGGCGAATACGGTTTTGACTTTGGTGTCGAGCCATAAACGGTAGCCCCGGCGTTCACCCAGGTCGCGGAGGAAATCCTGCGAGGTATATAGCGAATTGCCGCTGAGAAGAATTTGTGGAACTGGGGAATTG
>Ga0335078_10005070_pt1 | contig 19476 bp, 19 predicted proteins | sample Lox_Sample_32_FD_206711 | JGI IMG/M metagenome (GOLD analysis project Ga0335078, IMG submission 206711) | Soil microbial communities from Loxahatchee National Wildlife Refuge, Florida, United States - Lox_Sample_3.2 | ecosystem: Environmental > Terrestrial > Soil > Wetlands | place: USA... | reverse complement strand
CCCTACACCGCGACCAAGCACGCGGTCACCGGGCTGACCAAGGCCACGTCGCTGGACGGGCGGGCCTACGACATCGCCTGCGGCCAGATCGACATCGGCAACGCCGCGACCGAGCTGGCCAGCATGCTCGCGACCGGGGCGCTGCAGCCGGACGGCAGCATCCGGGGCGAGCCGATGATGGACGTCGCGGTGGTCGCCGACGCGGTGGTGCACATGGCCAGCCTGCCGCTGAACGCGAACATCCAGTTCATGACCGTGATGGCGACCAAGATGCCGTTCATCGGCCGCGGCTAGCCAGCGCTCTGGCCGGGCGGGCGCAGGGCCCGCAGCGCGAGCGTGACCGACCCGGTGGTCCGGCCGGCGTCCCCGGTGGCCAGCAGGTCGAGCATGGCCCCGCGCAGCACGGCCAGGACCGCGGTGCGCTCGGCCGCGCCGGCCCGGGTCCGGCGCCGGGCGGGCGGCTGTCGCTCGGCCAGCAGGCCCAGCCAGTCCTGCACCGTCTGCGCCGCGAATCCGGCCCACGGCCCGGCCGGGTCGACCAGGGACCGGGCGTAGGCCTCCACCCACAGCCCGAGCAGGTGCCGGTGACCGTCGGCGGACAGCCACTGCCACACCTGATGGGCCGAGTCGATCAGGCCGGCGTCGCTGTGTTCCGCCCGGAACGCCCCGACGGCGGCCAGCTCATCCGCCCGGGCGCGGCCGAGCAGCGCGCGGATCAGGTTGTCCTTGGAGCCGTAGAGGAAAAGGAGCACCCGGGGGCTCGAGCCGATGGCCCGGGCCAGCGGCCGCAGCGACATCTCGGCCAGCCCGTTGACCAGCACGTACTGGTAGGCCAGCTCGAGCAGCTCGTCCTGGCGGGCCGAGGGGACCCGCCCGGTGACCGGGGCCGTCATCGCGCCGGCGCCGCGGCGGGCTGGCCGGCCGTCAGGTCGAGCTCGTAGTACTGGCCGACCAGGTCCGCCCCGAAGCTGTGGTGCGGTTCCTCGCTGACCAGCGAGAACCCCGCTGCCAGGTAGATGTGCCGGGCGGCGGCCAGGTTGTCGTTGGTCCAGAGGATCATCCGCCGGTAGCCGGCGCGGCGCGCGAACGCCAGGCACTCGCCGACCAGCCGCCCGCCGAGATGATGCCCGCGGGCGGCCGGGTCGACCAGCAGGATCCGCAGCTGCGCGGTGCCGGCGTCCCGGGCCACCAGGAACACGCAGCCGGCCCGCCGGCCGCCGACCTCGGCGATCCAGGCCGCCTCCCGCCGCGGATCATGGGCGGCGGCATAGTCGGCCACGATCCGGGCTACCAGCGCCTCGAACTCCCCGTCCCAGCCGAACTCCGCCGCGTACACCTCGCCGTGCGCCATCACCACCCAGCCCAGGTCGCCCGGGCGCCCCAGGGACCGGATCGCCACCTCGCCGTCCACCAGCATCACCGCCATCCCGGCAACTGACACGACTGTTTCAGCGGCCAGCATAGCGAGCCGGGCGGCGCTGCACCAGTCGTTTCAGCTGCGGTCGCTGGGGCACCTCCTGGCACGTCGGCCCCTTGCAATTCCCCAGGTCACGGTTTATGACCGTAATAGCCGGGATCTTGACTCAGCTCCCGGCCGACGGTCGGCATCCCGAGCGGCTGCCCAAGATGCGGCAGGTGTTCGGTGATGACCCGGTGCCCACGACCGCCGGCTCGCTGGCCGGCCAGGAGGGAGCGTGATGGCGCAGGAGGGGTTCATCGAGGTCCCGGGCGGGCGGGTCTGGTACCGCTCGGTCGGCGAGGGCGGCACGCCGCTGCTGTGCCTGCACGGCGGGCCCGGCTTCACTCACTACTACCTGGAGCCCCTCGAGGCCCTGGCCGACCGGCGCCAGGTGATCTTCTACGACCAGCTCGGCTGCGGCCGCTCCGACCGGCCGGAAGACGTGGCGTTGTGGACCGTGGACCGTTTCGTGGAGGAACTCGCGCAGGTGCGCGCGGCGCTCGGCCTGGACCGGCTGCACCTGTTCGGCAGCTCCTGGGGCGGCATGCTGGCCATGCAGTACGTGCTGGACCGCCGGCCGGAGCTGGAAAGCCTGATCCTCTGCGGGAGCCCGGCCAGCATGATCAGGTGGGTCAAGGACTGCGGCGAGCTGCTGGCGGCGCAGCCGGCCGAGGTGCGCCGGGTGATCCGCGAGCATGAGGAGGCCGGGTTCACCGCCTGCCCGGAGTACCAGTCGGCGATCCTCGGTTTCTACCGCGAGCACGTGTGCCGGCTCGACCCGTGGCCGGCCGGCCTGGAGCGCTCGTTCGCCGAGGCCGGGTACTCGGTGTACACGACGATGAACGGCCCCAGCGAGTTCACCGTGACCGGGACCCTGAAGACCTGGGACATCACCGGCCGGCTGGGCGAGATCGGCGTGCCGGCCCTGCTGGTCGGCGGGCGGTACGACGAGTGCACGCCCGGCCACCTGGAGGAGATGCACCGGCGCATCCCCGGGTCCCGCCTCGAGATCATCGAGGACGCCTCGCACCTGTGCTTCGCCGAGCAGACGAAGGAGTTCACCGCCCTGGTAAACGGCTTCCTGGACGAGCGGGAGACAGGCTGATGCGGCGGGTCGTGACCGGGGCCGCCGAGGGCGGCGGCGCCGGGATCGTGTTCGACGGCGAGCCGCCGACCGTGGTGGAGTTCGGCCAGTACCGCACGACCGAGCTGTGGGTCTCCGGCGGCTCGCCGCCGTCACCCGCCGGCGGCACCGACCCGTCCGCCCGGCCGTGGGAGCTCGGGCCGCCGCCCGGCGGAAGCTGCTTCCGGATCGTCCGCATCGCTCCCGACGCCCAGGCCGGGGCGCCGGGGGAGGACGCGGAGGACCCGGGGTTCCTGGCCGAGCACACCACCGACACGATCGACTACATCATCGTGATCTCCGGCGAGGTCACGCTGACGGTCGGCGGTGCCGAGGTCACCCTCGGGCCAGGCGATACCGTGGTGCAGCAGGGCACGCCGCATGACTGGCGCAACCGGGGCACCGAGCCCTGTGTCATGGCCGGCGTCCTGATCAGCACCCGGTAGCAGCCCGGTGCCCGGCCGGGCGCCCCGCGCCAGGAGGGAACAGACGTATGCCGGACTTCCTGACCAGCTATGCCGAGAGCCAGCCGGACAAGCCGGCCGTGATCGACGACCGCGGCGACGGTGAGCCGGTCCGCTGGACCTACCGCGAGCTCGAGGAGCGCTCCAACCGGCTGGCCAACGCGCTGATCTCGCTCGGGATCGGGCCGGAGGACAAGGTGCTCTGGTGCGGGCCCAACTCCCCGCAGGTGGTGGCGGTCATCAACGCGACCAGGAAGGTCGGCGCGGTCGCGGTGCCGCTGAACTACCGGCTGACCGCCGAGGAGGCGCGGTACGTCATCAACCACTCCGACGCGTCGGTCGGGTACGTGGACGCCGAGCACGCGCCGATGTTCGCCGGCCTGCACGACCGGCTGGACCGGCTGCGTCAGGTCGTCGTGTTCGGCGGCCCGGCGCCGGACGGGATGCTCGGCGGGGACTTCGTGGACGGCGCCTCGCCGGAGCCGCCCGCGGCCGAGCCGCCCGAGGGCCTCGCGGGGACCATGATCTTCACGTCCGGGACCACCGGCAAGCCGAAGGGCGCGGTGCGGCACAGCCGCCCGGCCGACGCCACCGCGATCGGGCTGATCATGCTGATCGGCTACACGCCGGACGACGTCTACCTCACCTCGGGCCCGCTCTACCACAGCGGCCCGTGGGGCTTCATGGGCGGCGCCCTGGCCCTGGGCCAGACGATCGTGGTCCAGCGCAGGTTCGACCCGGAGGACTGGCTCCGCCTGGTGGATGCCTACCGGGTCTCCTCCACCTTCGCCGCGCCGGCGCCGATCCGGATGGTGTGCGGCCTGCCGGCCGAGGTCAAGGCCCGCTACGACCGGTCGTCGATGAAGCGGATGATCGCCAACGCCGCGCCGTGGACCATGGCGCTGAAGGAGCGGTACCTGGCCGACTTTCCGGCCGACTCGCTGTGGGAGGTATACGGGTCGACCGAGCTGGGCGTGAACTGCGTCCTGGCCCCCGCCGACCAGGTGCGCAAGCCCGGGTCGTGCGGCAAGCCGGCCCCGGGGGTGGAGATCCGGCTGTTGGACGAGAACGGCGCCGAGGTGACGGGCACCGGGCCCGATCACCCGGGCGAGCTTTTCGCGCGCTCGACCGGGATCTTCGACGATTACTACAAGCAGCGGGAGAGCTACGAGTCGGCGATGCGGGGCGAGTTCCACACGGTGGGGGACATCGCCTACCGCGACGACGAGGGATACCTGTACATCTGCGACCGCAAGAGCGACATGATCATCACCGGCGGGATGAACGTCTACCCGGCCGAGATCGAGGCGGCGCTCGAGCAGCACCCGAGTGTCTTCGAGGCGGCGGTGTTCGGGATCCCGTCCGAGGACTGGGGCGAGGCGGTGCACGCCACGGTGGTGCGCCGCCCCGGCACGTCGCTGTCGGCCGAGGACCTGGTCGCGTTCAGCCGGGAGCACCTGGCCAGCTACAAGATCCCGCGCTCGGTGGAATTCGTCGACGAGCTGCCGCGAACCGGCTCGGGCAAGGTGCTCAAGCGCGTGCTGCGCGCGCCGTACTGGGCCGCCGAGGGCGGCCGGACGCGTGCCTCCTGACGGGCCGGCGGGACCGAGGCTGCTGGCGGTCAGCGACCTGCACGTGGGGTACCCGGAGAACCGGGAGATCGTGGCCGGCCTGCATCCGCGGTCGGGCGCCGACTGGCTGATCGTCGCGGGCGACGTCGGCGAGTTCCTGGCCGACATCGAGTGGGCGCTGGGCACGCTCAGCGAGCGGTTCGCCACCGTGGTATGGGTGCCGGGCAACCATGACCTGTGGACGCACCGGCGCGAACCGGTCCCGCTGCGCGGCCAGCAGCGGTACCTGCGCCTGGTGGAGTTGTGCCGCGCCCTGGGCGTGGTGACCCCCGAGGACCCGTACCCGGTCTGGGACGGCGCGGGCGGGCCGGCCCGGATCGTGCCGATGTTCCTGCTCTACGACTACACGTTTCTGCCGCCGGGAGTCACGACCAAGGCCGGGGCCCTCGCCCGCGCCCGCGAGAGCGGCGTGGTGAGCACCGACGAGCGGTACCTGCACCCGGACCCGTACCCGAGCCGGGAGGAGTGGTGCGGGGCCCGGGTCGAGGCCACCCGGCTGCGCCTGGCCGGGCTGGACCCGCTGGTGCCCAACATCCTGGTCAACCATTTCCCGCTGGTCCGCGAGCCCACCGCGGTCCTGCGCTACCCGGTGTACGCGCCCTGGTGCGGGACGATCCGCACGGCCCGCTGGCACCTGGAGTTCAACGCCGCCGCGGTGGTGTACGGCCACCTGCACATCCCGGTGACCAGCCGCTACGACGGGGTGCGGTTCGAGGAGGTCTCGCTCGGCTACCCGCGGGAGTGGCGGCGCCGCAGCCGGCCGCCGCGCCTGCCCCGCCAGATCCTGCCGGAGCTGGCGGCGTGATCATCGGGGAGATCCTGCCCCCGGAGGTGGCGGCGGCCGAGGCGTTCGACGATACCGAAACGGCCGTGCTGTTCCCCGAGGAGGAGGCGGCCGTCATGCGGGCGGTGCCCCGGCGGCGGGAGGAGTTCGCCACCGGCCGGGCCTGCGCCCGGGCCGCGCTGGCCCGGCTCGGCCTGCCGCCGGTGCCGATCGTGCCCGGCGATCGCGGGGCCCCGCGCTGGCCCGACGGCGTGGCGGGCAGCATCACGCACTGCGCGGGCTACCGGGCCGCGGCGGTGGCGCGGGTCGGCGACGTGGCCGCCCTCGGCCTGGACGCCGAGCCCAACGCCGCGCTGCCCGGCGGGGTGATCGACCGCGTCGCCCTGGCCCGGGAGCGGGCCGGGCTGCCCGGGCTGGCCGCCGCGGTCCCCGGCGTGTGCTGGGACCGGCTGCTGTTCTGTGCCAAGGAGGCGGTGTACAAGGCCTGGTTCCCGCTCACCGGGCGCTGGCTCGGCTTCGAGCAGGCGGAGATCACCGTCGAGCCGGAAGCGGGCACGTTCCGCGCGGACCTGCTGGTGCCCGGGACGGCCGTGGCGGGCCGCGCGCTGGACCGGTTTACCGGGCGCTGGCTGGCCCGCGACGGGCTGCTGCTGGCCGCGGTGGTGGTGCCGGCCGCGGCCCGCTCAACCAGGACGTGAGGGCGCGTGCTCGCCAGCCCGTCGCGAGCGGCGCCGACGGCCGCCGCGTCTACGCCGAGCAGGACCTGGAGCGCTTAATCGGCGTGGCTGGCTCGCGCAGGCGGTGCTCGCGGGGGACCGGATCACGTCGCCGCCCTGTGGTGCGGAAGTATCATCCGCATGACCGAACTCAGCGATGTTTCCGGTGCATTCGGCTACGGCGACTCGATCCTGGCCGGCGAGCGGGTGCGGCTGCGCGGCGTACGTGATGACGATCTGCCTGCGCTCGCGAGATGGGATATGGATCCCGGGCGGTTGGCCACGGTGTCGCACTGGGTGGCCCCGTCGTCAGAGGCGGCGGCGAAGGAGCGCATCGCGAAGTGGAGCGAGAACGACGGCGGTGACCTCGGCTTCGCCATCGAGACGCTCGACGAACCGCCGGTGCTGGTCGGCCACGTCGGGTTGTGGGGCGCAAGCCCCAAGGACCGGTGCGCGACGCTCGGGATCGCCCTCGGCCGCGAGTACACCGGACGCGGCTACGGCTCGGACGCGATGCGTGTCATTGTCGGCTACGCGTTCCGTGAGCTGGGCCTGCACCGCCTTCAGCTCAGCGTCGCCCCGTTCAACCAGGCCGGGATCCGCGCCTACCAGAAGGCGGGGTTCGTCGAGGAGGGCCGCCACCGCGAATCGGTGCTGCACGACGGCCGCTGGTACGACGACGTGCTGATGTCCATTCTCGACCACGAGTGGGCAGCCCGCCGATCATCTGGCCGGTGAGCGAGCCGATACGGTGCGCGCGCCATGCGGCTGACCAGGACCGTAGCCGGCGCTGAACCGGCCGCAGCGCCCTTGCCGAGATTCGAAGTAAAGCCCTGCTAACTTGCATCATCGCCTGACGGCCCCGCACGCCTGACGGGACCGCGCGCGGCCGGCCGGCGCCTGCCGGGTGTGTTATGAGCGCTGGGCGGGCGCGGCTGGCGCGGGAGGCGCGGGAGGCGCGGGACGGCGATCAGGTACGCGGCCACCGCCGCGGCCAGGCCAGCCAGGACCAGCCACGGCGACGCGGCCGGCGGCGCCGCCAGGGCGGCCAGCACCGCGCCGGTGCCGACCAGGCCCGCGGCCCCCGCAGGCACCTGGCCGCGCAGCCAGCGCCCGGCGGTCGCGGATCCGATGGGCACCGGGCCGTCGAGCAGCAGCACGTACCCAAGCATCAGCAAGCCCTCGGCGGCCAGGCCGAGGGTGCCCGGCGGCCACGCGGCACACTGGATGACCGCGATCCCGGTGGCGAGAGTCCCGGCCGGGACCTGTCGGCTGACCCAGGTCACGAGGCTGCCGATGACCAGCAGCGTGCCCGCGCCGGTCAGAGCCAGCGCCGCAGTCGGCGCGGCCAGCGCGGGCACGGCCAGCATCAGCAGGCCGCCCAGCCCGGCCGCCGCGTGCAGCCCTCTCCCGGCTGACGCTTGCAGGCCCCTCCTGCCCGCCGCCGTTTCGTTCACGGCCGCCTCGCCGGGACCGCAACGCGGCGCAGCGGCGCGATCACCGCGTCGAGCGCGTCGTCGGCGCTCCACGGCACAACCGGCACGCCGAGGCCGGCCAGGCTGGTGCGCAGGGCGGCGCGGTCGAGCCGCCACAGCCGGACCGTCAGCGCGGCCACCGGGTAGCGGGAGAGGGCGGGCGGCTCGTGCCGCAGCACGTCGACGACCACCAGCGCGAATCCCCGCTCGCGCAAATCGGTGACGGCGCCGATGGCCCGCTGGTCGAGCAGCGGCGAGAAGAGGATGACCAGCGCGCCGGGGGGCAGCGCGGTGCGCGGAATGCGGTCGAGATCTGGCGTGACCACGCTGTCGTTCCTGACATCGAACAGCCTCTCCGCGATCCGGTAGAACTGCCTGCTGCTCGCGCCCGGGCTCAGCCAGCGCAGCATGCCGCCGAGCGCGACCGCGCCGACCTGGTCCCCGGCTTTGAGATAGGCGCTGGCGACCGCGGCCGCCCCGCGGACCGACACGTCGATGCTGCTGTCCCCGGCCGGCCCGACCTCGGAGAAGCCGTCGATCATCACGATGAGATCTGCCGCGTACTCGGCCGCGCGCTGATTGGCGTGCAGCCGGCCCCGCCGCCGGGAGACAGCCCAGTTGACGTCCCTGAGCCGGTCGCCGGGAACGTGCTCGCGGATTCCGCTGAACTCGACGCCCCCGCCCGCCGTCCTGGCCGCGTGCTCGCCGATGCGGCGGCGCAGGTCGGCCGGGACCAGCCAGGGACGGGCGGGTGGCGGGTGCGGGAAGACCTCCACCGCGGGCATTCCCAGCTCCAGGCCGGCTTGCCAGATGCCCCCGGACCGGCAGCCGATGCGGACCAGGCCCGGTGTGCGGCGCCCCCAGGTGCCCGGCCGCAGCAGCCATACCGCCTGCGCGCCGCGCCCGGCCGGCTGCCCGTCACCTGGCCGGGCGCCGCGCAGCACGGTCTGCGCGGCCGGCCCGGCTACCAGCGTGATGCTGCCGGCCAGCTCTAGGTCGAGCGTGACCTCGTCCAGGATCTGCGGGGACACGAGCGCGACGGTGAGCTCTATCTCCTCGCCCTCGAAGCACCGCGTGGCCGACAAGGCGGTCTCTGCCTGCACGGTGGCGGGCCGCGGGCGCCCGCGTCTGACCGCGAGCGCGGCCAGCGCGGGCGCGGCCAGCAGCAGCAGGCCGGCCCGGCCGGTCACGGCGGCGGCCAGCAGCGCGAGCAGCGAGACGGTCGCGAGGCGCCGCAGCCGGGGAGCCGCCCGCCAGGTGACCGCGTGGGCCGTCAGCCGCGGCCCCGCCGACCCGGCGCCCGGCAGCCTGGGCGCGGCGCGCCCGGTGACCGCCTGGACTCTCATCAGCCGGCCCTGGGTACCGGGACCGCCTCGAGGATCTCGCCGATCACGTCCTCGCCGGTCACCTGCCGGACCCACATCTCCGGCCGGAGCACGAGCCGGTGCGCCAGCGCGGGGACCGTGACCGCCTTCACGTCCTCGGGCGTCACGTAGTCCCGCGACTCCAGCACCGCGCTGCCTCTGGCCAGCTGTATCACGGCCAGCGTGCCCCGCGGGCTGGCTCCGACGCTGGCCTTCGGGTGGGTTCGGGTCGCGGCGACCAGGCTGATGATGTAGTCGAGGAGGTCGGCGTCGAGGTGCACGCGTTCGAGTGACTCGCGCATGGCGATCAGCCCGGCGGCGTCGGTGACCTGGGCGGGCTGTGGTGGCGCCGAGCCGCGGGCCAGCCGCCGTCGTGCCATCTCCGCTTCGCCGGCGTGGTCGAGGTAGCCGAGCCGGACCCGGGCGATGAACCGGTCGAGCTGTGCCTCGGGGAGGGGGTAGGTGCCCTCGTACTCGATGGGGTTGTCCGTGGCGAGCACTATGAACGGCTGGGTCAGCGGATAGGTGTGGCCGTCGGCGCTCACCTGGGCTTCGGCCATGGCCTCGAGCAGCGCCGCCTGGGTCTTGGGCGGGGTGCGGTTTATCTCGTCGGCGAGCAGCAGGTTGGTGAAGACCGGTCCGCGCCGGAACACCGCATCGCCGGTGCCGGGATCGAGTACGGCCGCGCCGGTCAGGTCGGCGGGCAGCATGTCGGGGGTGAACTGGACCCGGGTGAACTCCAGGCCCAGCACGCGGGCGAACGAGCGGGCCAGCAGCGTCTTGCCCAGTCCGGGGAGATCCTCGATCAGGATGTGCCCGGAGGCGAGGATGCCGAGCAGGACCAGGCCAACCGCCTCGCGCTTGCCCACGATGACCTGCTCCAGTTCGGAGAGGACCTTCGCGCACAGCCGGGAGGTATCGGCGACCCGGTACCCCGGGCCGGCCTCCCCGGCCGGGTATCCCGGCTCGCCCTCCGCGCTCCGCGGCCCGGCCGCCGCGCTTCGCGGCATGGTGTGCGCATCCCCCGGCACAGCTTTCCCGCCACCTGGCACCGCTGCTGTGTCCCTCATCATGACGCCCCCGGTCCCTGGCGCAACTGCTCCAGCCGGTCAACCACCCGGGTGAGCGTAGCCAGGTCCACGCCGGGGAGGTTCGTGTCATCGGACGGCGGCACGGACGGGTCGATCAGCGGCCACAGGTCCGTCCCGGTCAGCGTCCGCGCCCGCTCCGGATGCCGACCCATATCCAGCCGGTGCTGTTCCTCCAGCACGGCGCCGAGCAGTCGGCCGAACATCGGGCGGGCAAAGCGGTCGTAGTGACGCCGGGACGTCTGCGCCCAACCCAGATCCGACGCGATCCGCGCGTAGGCGGGGAAGTCGTCGCTGCCCACGGCCGGGGGGGTGTCCCGCCGCCGGACGGGCCGGCGGCGCGCCGCCGGCGTGATCGCCGCCCGCGCGGCCAGCAGGGCCGCCGCGGCCAGGATGGTCCCGGTGACCACGAGCCCGCGGGAGCCGGCCGCCGCGTAGGAGGCGGCTAGCCCGGCGATGGCCGCGGCCGCCGCCGCGATCCAGGCGCCCATCATCTGCCACTCCGGCAGGCCGGCCGGGCCCGGCTCTCTGGGGCGCCGGACCGCGCCGGTCCGCTCAGGGCACCAGACTCGCCCAGGTCAGCCCATAGCCCGGCCAGCGCGCTGAGCGCCGTCGCGCGGTCGTCCGCGGCCATGACGTGATCGCTGTACCGGGCCTTGCGGAACAGCCTGGTCAGGGCGTCGGCCGCGGCCGACCGGACGAGCCCGGAAGCGGCGGCGCGGCCCAGCACCTCCGCGGGTGTGTCGGCCGCGGCGGGCGGTGATCCCGCCCCCGACAGGCTCTGCTCCATCGCCGCGTAGCAGGCGATGATCGCCGCGCGATGATCGCCGTGGCCGCGCAGCGCGGCCGTTCCGGCCGACATCGCCGCGGCCAGGCCGCCCGCGGCCGGATCGGTGCCGCCAGCTTGTGGCTCGGGCCCGCGCAGGCGGCGCAGGGAAGACAGCGCGAGCCCCATCACGGCCACCCAGACGGCGGCCAGGCCGGCCAGCAGCCACCACGAGCCCCCGGCGGTCACGCCGGCCGCGCTGCTGACGTGGCTGGACGGCAGGCCGCCGGGCATCAGCAGCGCCCCGGGAGTCCGCCGACGCCCCCGGCCCGCCAGCACCAGCAGGACGACCGGAACGGTTACCACGACGAGCGCGGTCAGCAGTCCCAGGACCTGCCACCACCACCGGAGATCCGGGTCCTGCCTGATCTCCGGGCCGTCCTCGGGTTTCCGCTTCCGCCTGCCGCTGAAGACGAGGATCAGCAGCGCAACGCAGGCGACCGCGCCCAGTCCCTCGATGGCCCCGAAGACGACCAGGAACGCGTGCCCGGCGGACGCCTCAGCGCCCGCAGGGCGGCTGATCAGGGAAAGCCCGGCCCGCGAGCGCAGGCCGACCGCGGCTGCGGCCAGCAGGAGCACCACGGACGCGCCGCGGCGCAGATCAGCCGGACGGCCCCGGGTAACGCGGGTCAGCCTGCGCATGCTGCCTCCCGGCCTCTAGCCAGGACGCCGGCCAAACGCAGTGTCACGACCAGGCCGGATGCCACCAGAGCGGGCGGGGTGATCACGGCGCGTGCGTGCTCTGGCCCTGCGGCACCTCCCGGCGCGGCCGCCGGGCTACTCGCGTGGGCTGGTGGCTGGCGGTGGTGTGGGTTTCGGCGTCGATCAGGGCGGCGATGGCGGGGTGGCGGCGTAGCTTGTGCAGGCACCGGGCGCGGGTGGGGCCGATGCTGCCGGCCGGGATGCCCAGCTGTGCGCTGATCGTCGCGTAGGACGGCGGGGGGTCTTCGATCAGCAGCGCGAGCAGCCGCTGGCACGGTGGCGGCAGGCTGGCGAGGGCCTGGCGCAGCGCGGCGTGCCGCTCGGCCTGCAGCAGTTCCTGTTCGGCCGTGGCGGCGGTGGGGTCGGGAAGGTCGCCGGGCTCGGGCGCCGGCCCGCGCTCGCGGGGGCGCCGGGCCGCCCGGGCGGCTCGGGCGCTTTGGCGGGCGGTGGTGGTGGCCAGCCAGCCTGCCAGCGCGGCCGGGTCGCGGATGGCGTCCAGGCGGGCTACCAGCTGTAGCCAGACGTCCTGGCCGACGTCGTCGGTGTCGGCGCGGCTGAGCCGGTAGCGGCGGCAGATGGACCACACCAGCGGGGCGTACCGGTCTACCAGCGTGTCCCAGGCCTGCTGGTCGCCGTCTTTGGCGGAGCCGACCAGGTCAGCGACCGGCAGGTCATCGCACTCCGCGATCGCGTCCTGCGGGGCTGGTGCGGGGGCCGCGGCCAAGCCGCCCGCCGCCGCCGCGGCGGCGCCGCGTATGGCCGGCGAGGTGCGCGGCTGGCCGGTCGCGCACACGGCGCCGGATGGGCGGGCCTGTCGGGGCGGCTTTGGTGAGCTGGACCGCGTCCGGGGCTGAGTTGTCTTCGCGGCCATAGACCTGCTCCTCCTTCGCATCGGGCGTGTGGGCTGGGGATCGGGGTTGCGGGTCGCGCGCTTGGGTTGGCGCCGCGGCGCCCGGGCGAGGGGTCGGCCGGCCGTCGCGGCTGACTCCCACTGTTGGCGGTGGCCAGGGCGTTCACCACACGTGACCGCCCACAGGAGTGCCCACAGAAACCCGGCTGTGCGAGTGCGGTGTCGGCCTGGCGGCGGCAACCCGTCTGTGCGAGTGCGGTGTCGGCCTGGCGGCGGCGTCCGGGCCGGGTGGCTGCCGGCGGCCCTGGCCAGCGATGCGGGCAGGGACCGGTCAGCCCATGGCCTGGCTAGTCGCTAGAGATCGCCAGGGCGGGCGGGAGTGCGTACTGTTGGTGCAGGATCTATTCCGCCGGTGCCGGAAGCCGCGGCGGAGGGTCGCGAGGGGCGCTAGGCGGTGGCGGAGCAGCCTGCGGTTTCGTTCGCCGGGCTGCTGCGGCAGCTGCGGGCCGAGGCCAAGCTGACCCAAGAAGAGCTGGCGGAGGCGGCCAGCTTGAGTCCGCGGTCGGTCAGCGACCTGGAGCGCGGCGTCAACCGCACCGCGCACAAGGACACCGCGCTGCTGCTGGCCGGCGCGCTGGGCCTGGACGGGCGAGCGGGTGAGCTGTTCGTCACCGCGGCCCGCGGGCGCAGGCCGGCCGCCGATGTTCTGGCGGCCAGGGCGGGCCAGGGACCGGGAGCGTTCCAGGCCGCTGTGACCCGGGCCTTGCCACGGGATATGACGGCGTTCACCGGCCGCCGGGTCGAGCTCGCGCAGCTTATGGGGACGCTGGCCGGCGCGGCGGCTAATGGCGGGGTGGTGGGGATTCATGCCATCGACGGGATGGCCGGAGTCGGCAAGACCACGTTCGCGGTGCACGCCGCGCACCAGCTGGCCGGGGCCTTCCCGGACGGGCAGTTCTTCTTGCCGCTGCACGCCCACACGCCCGGGCAGCGGCCGGTCGACCCGGCCGACGCGCTGGCCAGCCTGCTGCTGACCGCCGGGCTCGCCGCGGCCCAGATCCCGCCGGGCCCGGAAGGCCGCGCCGCCCGCTGGCGTGACCATGTGGCGGGCAGGAAGATTCTGCTGGTGCTGGATGACGCGGCCGGCCATGAGCAGGTCCGGCCGCTGCTGCCCGGGGCTGCGGGCAGCCTGGTGCTGGTCACCAGCCGCCGGCGGCTGACCGCGCTGGAAGGCACCACGGTAATCAGCCTCGACACCCTGTCCCCTGGCGAGGCGGCTGAGCTCCTGGCCCGGCTGGCCGCCCGGCCCGGGCTAGAACCCGGGGACACGGCGGTGCGGGAGATCACCCGGCTGTGCGGGTACCTGCCGCTGGCCATCGGGATGATGGCCAGCCAGCTGCGGCACCGTCGCACCTGGTCGGCAGGTAGGCTGGCCGCGGGCCTGGCCGCGGCGAGCGACCGGCTGGAGCTGATGCGCGCCGAGAACCTGTCCGTCGCAGCGGCGTTCGACCTGTCCTACGCCGACCTCACCAAACCCCAGCAGCGGCTGTTCCGCCGCCTTGGCCTGGTCCCCGGCGCCAGCTTCGACGCTTACGCCGCCGCCGCCCTCGATGACATCAGCCTCGGCGCTGCCCGCCGCTGCCTCGATGAGCTGTTTGACCAGCATCTGGTTATCGAGGCCGCCCCCGGCCGCTACCAGCTGCATGACCTGCTCCGCGAGCACGCCCGCGCGCTGGCCGCCGCGGACAACCCGGCAGAATCAAACGCCGCGGCCGAACGGCTGCTGGACTACTACCTGCACACCGCCCTGGCCACTAGCCGGCACACCGCGCCCCGGCCCGCCGCCTACAGCACCCCGCCACCTGCGCGCATGCCGGCCGATGCGCCCGACGTGTCGGATCCCGAGCGGGCGGCTGCCTGGCTGGAGGACGAGCGTACCAACCTGCTCGCCGCGGCGGGCTACGCCGCGGCGTCCGGGCGGACCCAGCACGCGATCCGGCTCGCAGCCGCGATGAAGGGCTTCCTGTTCGGCTATGGCCATTGGGACCAGGCCACGGCCCTGCACCAGGCCGTCCTGGCCGCAGCGCGCCAGGCCGCAGACCGGCCCGGCCAGGCCTTCGCCCTCTTGCAGCTGGGAGCCCTCGCACATGTAACCGGCGACCTTGCCTCAGCGGCTGCCAGCCTGGCCCAGGCGGTGGACCTGTACCGTGCCGTCGGCGACGGCGCCGGCCAGATCGACGCCCTCTACTTTCGCGGTGGGGCGCAACTGGATACCGGGGACTACCGGGCCGCCGCCGCCAGCTGTCAGGAGGCACTGACGCTGGCCGACCAGCTCGGTGACAAGATCGGCCAGGCTGCCGCGCTCGGCGGCCTCGGATTCGCGCAACTGGTGACGGGGGATTACCCGGCCGCCGCCACCAGCTTCCAGCAGGCGCTCGCGCTAGCCCGTGAGATCGGGGACCGGGTCGGCCAGGCTGCCGCCCTCGACGCCCTCGGATTAGTACAGCTGGAGACCGGGGACTACCCAGCCGCCGCCGCCAGCTTCCAGCAGGCGCTCGCACTAGCCCGCGAGACCAGGTACCGGCTGGGCCAGGCTGTCACCCTTAACGGCCTCGCAGCCGTGCAACTGGAGACCGGGGACTACCCGGCCGCCGCCGCCAGCCTGCAGCTGGCGCTCGCGCTAATCCGCGGACCCCGTGACGGGCCCGGCCATACTGACACCCTCGACAGCGCTCGCTGTCGGTCCGCCGAAGCCAGGTCGCTCAACAACCTCGGCCGGCTGGCGTCCCGCACCGCGGAAGGCCGCCTGGCCCGCAGCCACCACTCCCAGGCGCTCAGCCTCGCCCGCGGCATCGGCACGCCTCTGGAAGAGGCACGCGCCCTGGAAGGCATCGGCCAAAGCCACCTGCAAGAAGGCAACCCTGACCTGGCCGTCACGCCCCTGCGCCAGGCGCTCGCGATCTACCAGCGCATCGGAAGCCCATACGCCCAGCGCGTCCAGGAAACCCTGCGCCAGCACGGCGCTGGCCGTCGGCCTGATCGGCCTGCTGATCGGCACGGGCAAGCTGGCCATCGCCACCTGGAACGCTGAACACCGCCTCGGCCGTGCCCGCGGCGGCGGGCGCCTCGGCGCTGACCCTGGAGCGGCGGCTGCCCGATACCGCCCGGCTGACCCGGATCCGGGCTAGGGCCCCGGGTACCCGGGCCCGGCACCGGCCGTTCTACGGTGGTCGTCATGCCTGACCGGTACCCGGCCATTGAGCCCTACGCCAGCGGCATGCTCGACGTCGGCGATGACCAGCGCATCTACTGGGAGGTCAGCGGCAACCCGGCCGGCAAGCCCGCGGTGGCGCTGCACGGCGGGCCCGGCAGCGGCAGCACGCCGGGACGCCGCCGGTCGTTCGACCCGGCCGCCTACCGGTTCGTCCAGTTCGACCAGCGCGGCTGCGGGCGGAGCACGCCCCCGGTCGCGGACCCGGCCACCAGCCTGCGCGCCAATACCACCGAGCACCTGATCGGTGACATCGAGAAGCTGCGCGAGCACCTGGGCATCGACCGGTGGCTGGTCTGGGGCGGATCGTGGGGCGTGACGCTGGGGCTGGCCTACGCCCAGCGCTACCCGGAGCGGGTCACCGAGATGGTGCTGGTGTCGTGCACCATGACCCGGGCCTCGGACGTGCACTGGCTGTACCACGAGACGGGCCGGTTCTTCCCGGAGCAGTGGCATCGGTTCCGGGCGGGCGGCGGGAACGCGGGCGACCTGGTCGCCGCCTACGACCGGCTGCTCAACGCCCACCCCGATCCGGCCGTCCGGGCCCGCGCGGCCCGGGACTGGTGCGACTGGGAGGACGCGGTCAACTCCCTGGAGGAGGGCTGGACCCCGGCCGAGCGGTACGCCGACCCCCGCTTCCGGATGACCTTCGCCCGGCTCTGCGCGCACTACTTCTCGCACGCGGCCTGGCTGGCGGACGGGCAGCTGCTGCGCGATGCAAGCCGCCTGGCCGGCATTCCCGGCGTGCTGATCCACGGCCGCCTCGACCTTGGCGGCCCGGCGGACGTGGCCTGGCTGCTGCACCAGGCCTGGCCCGGCTCCGAGCTCTACCTGGTCCGGGCCGGTCACCTCGGCCTCGGCGACGAGATGACCGAGCGCATGATGGCCGCGCTGAACCGCTTCGCCCGCGGCTAAGGCTCCAGGTACGTAAGCGCGGCCAGGACCCGGCGGTTGTCATCGCCCGACGGGGGCAGGCCGAGCTTGGCGAAGATGCTGGCGACGTGCTTTTCCACCACCCGGGGCGAGATCGTAAACGTGCTGGCGATGGCGATGTTGGAGCGGCCCTGGGCCATCAGCGAGAGCACCTCCCGCTCCCGCGGGGTGAGCACGGCCAGGCGATCGGCGCGGCGGCTGCTGCTCAGCAGGTGGCGGACCACCTCGGGATCGAGCACGGTGCCGCCGGCGGCCACCCGGGTGATCGCGTCGATGAAGTCGCCGACGTCGGCCACGCGGTCCTTCAGCAGGTAGCCGACGCCGTCGGGGGACCCGGCCAGCAGCTCGGCGGCGGACTGGGTCTCGATGTACTGGGAGAAGACCAGCACGCCGACGCCGGGATGGTCGCGGCGGATCGCCAGCGCGGCCCGCAGCCCCTCGTCGGTGTGGGTAGGCGGCATCCGCACGTCGATGATGGCCACGTCGGGCCGGTGCTCGTCGACCGCCTGGCGCAGGGCGCCGGCGTCCGCGACCGCGGCCACCACGTCGTGGCCGCGCCGGGCCAGGGTCTGGGTGAGCCCGTCCCGCATGATCGCGGCGTCCTCCGCGATCACGATGCGCAGTTGCCCGGGCATCACGCGTGCCCCGGAAGCTCGATCGTGATGATCGTCGGGCCGCCAGGCGGGCTGTCGACCTCGAGATGCCCGTCGACGGTCTGCACCCGCTCGAGCAGGCCCGCGAGCCCGCCTCCCGGGGCCAGGCGGGCGCCGCCGGCCCCGTCGTCGGTCACGGTCATCAGGATCCTCGCGCCATGGTCGCCGGCGCTGATCGTGGCGCGGCTGGCCCCGCTGTGCTTGGTCACGTTGGCGAGCAGCTCGGCCGCGCAGAAGTAGGCGATGGACTCGATGGCCGGAGAAGGCCGCTCGGCGATGCTGACGCTGAGCGCGACCGGGATCGCGCTGGCCTCGGCCAGCGTGGACAGTGCCGGGCCGAGGCCGCGGTCGAGCACCGGCGGGTGAATGCCCCGGGCCAGGTCCCGCAGCTCGGCGAGCGTCTCCTTGGCGTTCTCGTGCGCCGCGCCGACCAGCATCGCGATGCGGCCGTCATCATCGGTTCCGCCCGCGGCCGCCGCGAGGTTTTCCTTGATCTCCCCGAGCGAAAGGGCCAGCGCGGCCAGGCGCACCTGGGCCCCGTCGTGCAGGTCGCGCTCGATCCGGCGCAGCCGGGCCACGGACTCGTCGACCGCGAGGGCGCGCCGTTCCTGCAGCTCGCGGGCGCGCTCGGCCGCGGCGGCGATCCGCGCCTGCACGTCCCGCTCGGCCTCGGCCCGCTCGGCCCGGTCCTCCAGCGAAGCGTAGTAGGCGCGCCGGTAGGCCATGTGATCGCCCAGCACCCAGGCGATCAGCGCCGAGCCGCCGAGACCGACGGCCGCGCCGAGCAGCGGCGCCCCGGGACGCGGCGCGTGCGCCGGGGCCCAGCGGCCGATGGCGGCGGCGGCGGCGAGCAGCGCGACCGCCAGGCCGGCGAGGGAAACCCGCCGCGGCCGGTAGGCGGCCAGCGTGTACAGCAGCACCAGGATCGCCAGGTCGGCGAAGGCCGGCTCCAGAGCACGAACCGGCGGGGTCGCGTTGCTGGGGTGCATGCCGAAGGCGACCTGCGCGGCCACGAGCGCGATCGCCGCTGCGAACGCCGCTTCGGGGTGGCGCCGCCGCGGCACCACCGTGACCGCCAGCGCCGCGTTGAAAACCGCGGTGGTGATCACCACGGCCGCGGGCCAGCTCCATGGCACCTCGCCGATGCTGGGCACGAACAGCACCGCCGCCAGGACGGCGTCCACCGTCGCCGGATGGGCGCGCAGCCAGGGGTACACCGTGGGCACAGGCCAAGGGTATGCACCCCCTGGCGCAGCGGTCTGCGGTCGCGGGGCGGTCCTCGCCATCATGAGCCCGGCCAGCCTCTTCGTCAGGCGTCGCGGGTGCGGAACAGCAGCGCGCCGAGGATGAGCACGATGGCCGTGTAGCCGCCGAACACCGCGAACTCGCCCCACGCGGAGAACAACTGCGGGTAGGCGTTCCCGCTCTGGGTCCCCGTGACGGCGTTGATCACGTCTCCGCCCGGCAGCCACCGCTCCACGTCCGCGTACCAGGAACTCGGCAGCGCCTTGGCCAGCTCGGGCAGCAAGAACAGGAACCCGTAGGCCGCGGTCATCGCCCCGGCCGTGCTGCGCAGGATCGCGCCGAGGCCGTAGGCGAACAGGCCGCACAATACGATGTACAGCGCGGTGCCAAGCACCGCGCGCAGGACGTTCGGCTGCGACAGCGTCGCGCTGACGTGGGTGCTCGCGAGCAGGGCCTGGCCGGTGAAGAACGCCGCGAAGCTGGCCACCAGCGCGACGGCCAGCGCGACCGCCGCGAAGACCGCGGCCTTGGCCCCGTAGAACGTCCAGCGCCGGGGCATCACCGTGAGCGACGTGCGGATCATCCCGGTCGAGTACTCCGACGTGATCGAGAGCGTGCCGAGGACGACGATCACGAGCTGGCCGAGCAGGGCCAGCCCCGCGACGCTCGACTGCGTCGGGTCGAAGCCGGTCTTGTCCGGCGCGGTCATGGTCGGCCACCGGGATGCCTCGCCCGCGCAGAACGCGATGCTCCAGGCGAGGCCGGCCGCCACCAGCAGGAACAGCGTCCAGTAGGTGGAGCGGACCGAGCGGATCTTGGTGAGCTCGGAGCGCAGCGCGCCCGCCACGCCCGCCCGGTACCCGTCGGCGGGCACCGGGCGGGGGCGCGCCGG
>Ga0335078_10005069_pt1 | contig 19479 bp, 14 predicted proteins | sample Lox_Sample_32_FD_206711 | JGI IMG/M metagenome (GOLD analysis project Ga0335078, IMG submission 206711) | Soil microbial communities from Loxahatchee National Wildlife Refuge, Florida, United States - Lox_Sample_3.2 | ecosystem: Environmental > Terrestrial > Soil > Wetlands | place: USA... | reverse complement strand
AACTAACCCTCGAGCCGTGAGCGTTCCCCGGGGAACGCTCAGCTCGACGCCCTTCCACACCCCACCGTTCCCCGGGGAACGCTTACCCTCCCAGCCCCCGAAAGTGCCGCGTTATGACGCCTTGCCGCCAAGAAGCCGTCGATGACCCGAGCTCTGATGGCACCCGGCGGGTTCCATCCGACCTCATGCGTAGCCTTGCGGTTGTGTATCGCATTCTCGTATGGACGAGCAAGGGCGGAACCGGGAAGACGACCACTGTCGCCAACACGGGTCCCGAGCTCGCGCGTCTGGGCTTCAGCGTCCTGATGGTCGGCTTCGACCCGCAGGGCGATCTCGAGAGCACGTTCGGGATCGACGAGGACACCACCGAGGTCACGCGCATCGAGGAGCTGCTCGACAGCGGGGGAGACCCCCGGACCGCCGCCGTCGACGTGCCGCTGCCGCCGCTTCCTCGCCGCGTCCCCTGGAAGCGCCGCGGCCCGGTCGGGCGACTGCGTCTGCTCGCATGCTCCTCGCAGCTGCTGGCGCATACCGCGGCGGTCGCCCGCCGCGGCTACAAGGATCTCGACCAGCTGCTCTCCGCGTTCGATGACGTCGACCTCGCGCTGATCGACACTCAGGGCGCGCTCACGCCGATCTCACACACGGCCGCGCACGCCGCCGACGGCGTGCTGTTCGTGATGGAACCCGGCTATTACGAGTACCGCGCGCTCGCGCACCGCCTGGCCGAACTGGACCAGATGCGCGACGACGAGGGACTCGAGATCGCGCCGCTCGGACTGCTGTTCATCCGCACCGGCGACCGCTCGCGGCAGATGCGCGAGTACCGCACCCACTTCGAGGATCCCGACACGCTGCCCGGCGAGTCGCTGCACGTATTCCGAGCCCACACGCGCCAGCAGGCATCGGTTCGCGACCACCCACGCCTCCAGAAGCCGACGGTGATCGCCGAACCGCTCAGCCACGTCGCCGAGGACTACCGCGCGTTCGCCGCAGAGCTCGCCGACCGGCTAGCGAAACTCGCCGAAACAGAGGCCACCGGGAGCGCCGCGTGACCAGCGTTCCCCGGGGAACGCTTCCCCCGCCGCAGCTTCCGGCGCGCACCGTTCCCCGGGGAACGCTACCTCGATCGCTGCGCCAGGCGCGCCTCTCCGTCCGCGTCCCGCTCACGCTCAAAGCCCGGCTGCGAGAAACCGTCACGGCCCTCCAAGCGCGCGGCCTGCGCGCGTCGGAGAGCGAGCTCGTCGAGCTCCTCGTCGAGCAAGGGATCGCCGAGCCGATCACTGTCCTGGACGGCAGGTTGCGCCGCTGGCGCAGCGAAAAGGAGCAGCAGTGAGCACCAAACAGCTTCCAAAGCTCCCGGCCACCCGCGCGCGGGCCGCGCGGCCGGCACGCAGCACCAGCGCGATGTTCGGCGACCTCGCCCAGGCCGGCCGGCTGCGCGCCGTGCCGGTCGAGGCGATCACGCCCAATCCGCACCAACCCCGCAACCACTTCGACGGCGACGCGCTCAACCGCCTGGCGGCGTCGATCAAGACCCACGGTGTCCTTCAGCCACCACTCGTCCGCGAGACAGGCAACGGCACCCTCGAGCTGATCGCCGGCGAGCGGCGCTGGCGCGCGGCGCAGCTCGCCGGACTGCGCGACATCGAGGTGCTGGTCAGAAGCGACGGCGACGATCGCTCGCTCGAGGACGCGCTGGTCGAGAACCTCGTCCGCGAAGATCTCTCGCCAGTCGAGAAGGCCCGCGCATACGCGACGATGGTCGAGGACCTCGGCATCACCCGCGAGGAACTCGGCCGACGCCTGGACCAAAGCCGCGAATCAATCTCCAACCACATCCGCCTGCTCGACCTCCCCGCCGAAGCGCTCAAACTGCTCGACTCCGGCGCGCTGACGTTCGCGCACGGTCGCGCGCTATTGCTGTGCGACGACCACGCCGTCCGCCGCGACCTAGCCCGCCGAGCCGCCGCCGAGGGATGGTCAAAGCGACAGCTCGAGGAGGCGGCAAAGCAGGCCGGCGCGCCCCGCGCCCGCAGACGACCGCAGCGGCTGAGCGCCGATCAGCGAGCGTTCGCCCAGCACCTCGGCGACGCGCTCAGCCGAGCCAGCGGAATCGACATCCACGTCCGCGCCGGCGCCAAACAGGCCTACACATTCACCGTGCACGGGCACGACAACGCCCGCGTGCTCGCCGAACGTCTCGGCGCCCAGGGCCTCGACCAGCCGCTGTAAGCCCGACCGCCACCCAGGGCGATACTCAGGCCGACCACGCGTGCATGACGCGGTCGGTCTGTGTCAGCGGCGGCCGGTCGGAAGCAGGAGCACGTCGGCGCCGGTCGGACGTTCGGCCCGCAGCACGTAGCCATCGACACTGCGCTCGACGAGCAGGCGCGTGTAGCGCGTGTCCTGCTCGGCGATCCGCTCGGCCGCCCGGCTGAGCGATTGTCGTCGCTGCCGTTCTCGTGCCGCAGTGATCCCGAGCTCTTCGTAGAGCTCGTCGGTCAACTGCACGGTGAATCGTTCGGTGTGGGCGGTGATCGGCTGGAAGTCGCGGGCATGTGCCGCGAGGTAGATCGCCAGTCGCTTGGCGATGCCGCTCAGGCGACGGATCAGCTGCCAGGCGATCGCGGCCACGGTCTGCGCGTCGAGTTGGTCAACCAGCCATGAGCTCAGCTGTAGTTCCACCGTGCCGCGACTAGGCCCGGTTGCGTGCGCGATTTCCTCGCGCACGACGAGCTCCTGGATGATCCGCCGGCGACGTCCGGTCACCCAGCGCTCGTTCCCGCCATCGGTCGAGACCACGGTCAAGTCGAGGCTCACGCTGTAGAGGTGGTCGAGCGCCTCCCGGATGTCGAGGTACTGCTTGCCGCCCTGCCGACGCCCGTACAGCGCTTGGGTGATGTCGCCGAACGTCGAGCTGACGCGGCCGTCGGCTGGACGACCGGTCTGATACCAGCGTGTGATCGTCCACGTCAGCACGTCGAACTCAAGCTCTCCCAGAGGCGCCTTCTTGGCGCTGGCGAGAAAGTCCAGGAGTCGGGGATCGCGCCGCGCGACATCGCTGAACGTCGCTTTGGTGCCCATCTGCCACACCGGGCTCGAGGCCAGCGACCGCTCGACGAACCCCACGGCGTCTGAATCATCCAGCCGCAGATCAGCCACATCGCCATCACCGAGGAGACTGCCAAGCTCGTGCATTTGACCGGTGATCGTAAGAATCAAGCCGGACAGCGCGAACCGAGCGCGCGCACAAGGCCAGACCTCTTGCGCGCGGGCAGGGCCAGACCCCGGGGCGCGCAACAAAGCGCTGCTTCCCGCGCGTCTAGGGCCAGATCCAGGCGGAGTTTTGGAGTCAGCCGGCGGCCCAAGGCTCCGGACGCCGGCCGCAGCTGGCCTCAGACTCTCCCGCCCGTGTCCGCGGCCAGGTCGTGGCGCGCGTCTCAGGCCAGACCACCGCGTGCCGAGGGCCAGACCCCGCGCTCAGCCCAATTTGCCGTCCTGACGCTCCCGTTTCCCGAGGGCCCTGCGCCGAGTGCGCGTCTGGGGCCAGACCCGGCGCGCGTCTAGGGCCAGAGAAACGCGCGTCTAGGGCCAGAGTGCGCGTCTTGGGCCAGAGCGGTTCTCGCGCTTGTCCGTCCGACCGGGCACCCAACATCGATCGATCATGCTCCCCCCGGCCGGCGGCTCCGAGCTCGGCACGCGCGCCCTCGACCCATCCTTACGCCACGCGACTGGCACGCGCACCATGACCTGCGCACCCTCCAGCGTCCGACCCCCCGGGGCCGCTTCGCTTTTCCGTCCGCCGCCGCTTCTAACGTTTTACATACCTGTATGCATAGCGCGGCCCGGCGCCGCTAGCGACGGTCGACCGGGCCACTTCACCGAAGGGATCAGCTTCGATGCACGCCGAACCTATCCGATCGGCCGGCCATATGGCCCCGATCCCGCGCCCGCGGTGCCTCGCCCCCCGCTGGCCGCATCGTGTCTGCGTGGTCTGTGGCCACGACCAGCACCAAGGAAGCGCTCCTCAGCGCTTGACCTGTCCTCTGTGCGGTGCGACGGTCAGACGCCTCGTCCCGCCGAGTCGTGGTGGACAGCGATGAGCGCGCCCGCCCCGTCTGCGCTCCTCGCCTCCGGCGAGCTCGAACGCGAGGTGCTTGCGCGTCTGGCGCGGGGAGGACTCAGCGTCTGGGACACGGAGCTGCGCCACCAGCTCCGCCGCCGCGGCCATCCGCTCGAGGCCCTGCCGGGGGTGCTGGCTGATCTTCAGCGCCGCGGGCTGATCGAAGCGGAGATGCACTACCGGCTCACCCCAGCCGGCGCCGAGCTCGTGCCCGCCGCCATGCGACCCGCACCGATCGCGATCAGCTCCGCCCCGTGGAGCAACCCGCCACTCTCACCGCCCACCCGCCGGCGGCGCGCCCGACCGGCGGCACGCGCCGTCGCCCGCACGCGCGCGGCCCGCAAACCCGCAACAGCCTTCCGACCCGCGCGGGATACGGAGCGGCTCGTGACCTAGCTCGCACATGCCTCAGCGGCCCCTTAACCACGGAAGATCGAGCGGCAACTCGATCTTCGCGTAACGGGGCCGGTCCCGGATAGCGCCACAGGGGGCGCGCACCAAAACCTCTCACCTGAAATCTGGGAGGGAATGTAGCGGGGGTCTCGGACGGACGCAACCCGGGGTCGGCGGATGACCGATGCCTGATACCCGGCGCTGTCCGCCTGCCGACGTAAGGACTGTCGCCGCGAGCGTCGCCTGGCGCGGCGTTGGTGGTGGCAGTTACTGCCCCTACCACGACACCCCCGCCGTCTGATCCGGCCAGAGCGCGCGGCTTGCGCCGCTCGCGGAAGCTCACGCCGTGTCCGGCGGTCGAGCCGACGCCGATGCCGGCGCCGGTCGAGCCGGTGCATCTGCTGGCGTTGCTGACTCGCGTGCGGGCGGAGCGCGTCGCCGCCGGCGAGCTGGCCGAGGATCGCTTGCATGACGTGCGGGCGTTCAAGTGCGCGTTCGCGGAGCTCGGGTATCTGCGGCGGCTGGCCGCCGCGGGCCGAGCGGGGGGGACGGTGGTGACGAGCTTCCGTCAGCTGGTCGCTGGTCTGGCGGCGCTGCATCCGGCGTGGCGGATCGACGGCGGCGAGGGATGGGAGGATCGCGATCGCCATCACCGCGCGGTGCGGCGGCGCCTGGACGCCCTGCAGGCGATGGGGCTTCTGCGTTGGCGGGTCGGGACCAATCTGGACGGGGAGGAGTGCCGCACCGAGTTGGAGTTGCGCACGCCGCCGGAGGTGAGCGTCGAGGAGCTGGCGGCCGCGGCGGGCCGCTTGGAGCGCTGGCAGGCGCGCTACGGTCCGGCGCTGAACACCGGGTCCAGGACCGGCATCCGCAACGCGGCGGGTCATGGCCGGCCGCTCAGCGCCTCCGAGCGCCAACGCCGCGGCTGCGCCCACGCACGCCGCGCCGGAGCGGCCCGCCGGCGGGGGGGTGTGGGCGGTTCTGAATCAAATTCGGCACCCCCCTCCGGGGCTCCGGCTACGCCGGAGAACGTCGTCGTTTCAAGTAAGCGTTCAGAGATACGTGACGCTTGTGAAAGAACAGGCGTGACGCGCGCGGACGCGCCCGCAGTTCGTGAGGTTAACGCCGCGCCCGATGGTCTCGATGAGCCAAGCGGCGAGGTTGAGATCGTGGGCGGCGGGGAGGGGAGTGGGCGTCTGCCGCGGGCCGTGGAGGGGCCTGTGGGCTCCTCTGCGGCCACTGGCGCGCCGGTGTGGGATCCGCAGGCGTTGATCGCCCGGGTGGCGGCCAGGCAGGCTGAGCGCCGCCCGGTGCTCGAGGCGATCGCGATGCAGACGGCCGCGCGCGCGGCCGAGGTTGCCGCGTGGGGGCTGGAGCGCTCGTGGCCGTTCTCCCGGCTGCGGGAGGCGTGGGTCGTCGCCCGGCGCGGGCCGTTGGCGGCCGCGGACGCCGGCCCGTCGGCCGCCGGGCCGCTGTACCCCGACGATTACGCCCGGTTGCGCCGCGCGGTCGCCCGCTACGAGCGCAACCACACGGCAGCGCCGGAGGGCTACCCGCCGGGCGGCCTGGCTGCGCTGCTGCACATCGCCGCGCTCGCCGCCGGCGACGCGCTCGGGCGCGGCCCGCGCACCTTGCGCTATGCGGTCGGCGCGCTCGACCAGCTCTCGCGGCGAATGCGGGCCGTGGCCAGCGCCGACAGCGCCGAGCACGCCACCCGTGCCGCCGGTCGCGCCCGCCGGCGCCGAGACCCACCCGCCCGGGCGGTGCAGCTCACGTTCCGGCAGACCGCGTGGCCGCCGTGGCTGCTGCTCGACCAGGACGGCCAGCCCAGCTTCGACCGGCTCGGGATGCTCCAGCTCGATCCGCACGCCAGATACGTCCCGTCGGCGGGCAGCGACACCTACCGGAGCGTCGTCCGCGACGCCTACCTGCTGGCCGGGCGGCTGCTGCCCGTCGACGTCGACGGGCGCAAGCTGATGGCGCTGCGCCACCAGCATCAGATCCCGCCCGCCGCCCGGCGACCGATCCCCACCGACGAGCACCGCGAGCTAGCGGAACTGGCGCACCGTACTCGCGAACCCGTCAGGCTGCTCGCCCGCCTCTCGCCCGAGTACCGCCGGGCGTGGCTGGTCCGGCTGCGAGTGGACGAGGCCCGCCGGACGCAGCAGGACATGCTCGCGTTCAGAGCCCGGCTTCGAGGCGAAGCGTGAACACGACAGCAGCACCGCTGGGGTTCCCCGCGGCCCGCTCGCGCAGCGGTTCTGTCCTGACGTCGGGTCACCATTTCCGGGTATGCCGTTGTGGGCGCTCCCGGACGATGCGACGGAGGATCCGACCGCTCTCGCCTTGCGGTTGCGTGCCCGTCACGCCCGGGCGCTCGGACCGCTGCGCCGACGCCCGCGCCGATCGGAGACGCCGACGCGACATGTCGCTGCCGCGCGTGCTCGCCGAGGCCTCGGGCGACGTGTCGCATCCGCCGGCGGCACGCTCTCCGAACCGGGGCTGCAGTCGTGACGATCGAGCCGCACATTCCGATCGTGCGCGAGCTCGAGCGCCAGATGCGCCGCGGCCGTGTGGCGGGGTCGGTGGCTGCTCGAGCGACCGCGCTTCGACTCGCGCGCCAAAGCGGCGACCCGCTGCGCGTGCGCCACGAGCTGATCGACCTCGCAGCGTCGTGCCTAAACGACGCCGAGGCGCTCTCTCCGCCACCGTCGCGACCGGCCGCCGCGTAACCCAAGCCCGGGCGGGCGGCTTGGCCGGTGAGTGCGCGTCCGGCAGGGGCCGTAGCGTTCGGGGTTCGAGGTGATGATGCGTGCGTTGTTCTGGTCGTGCTCATGATCATGAATCTCGGAGGCCGTTGAGATGCCCGCGCCCCGCCGCAGCGGCTATAACGACGAGCAGCTCTCGTTCGACGCCCTGTGGGCCGAGCCTGAGTCCGCGCGCGATGAACAGGTACGGCAGCATGGCGATGCGTCACTGGAAGCGGACCGACCCGGCCCGCTTCCAAGCGATCCCGGAGAGCGAGCGGGTGGCGTTCTTCACCGAGCTGGGGGAGAGAGCGGAGAGCGAGATCCAGGCGTTAGCGGACGCGATCGCCGGGAGCGACCGGCCGGGAGAGACCTATCTGCAGAAGGTCGGACGGCTCAACCAGGCGCGGTTCGACGCGGAGAGCGAGATCCTGCGCGAAATGATCCTGATCCCCGATCCCAACGACCCGGAGATCGACGAGACACCAGCGACAGACTTTCTCTCGGAGTCCAACCGGGCAATCCAGCAGCTCATGGACGAAGAGAACGACCTGTAACACCCGACGCCGCGCCAGGCGCTGCCGAGGCGTTGCGCGACACGTCGCCGGCGCCGGTCGGGTGGCTGGGACCATCGGGCCTGCGGGCGCGGATCGCGGCGAACCTGCAGGCGCTGCGGGTCCTGGCCGAGCTTGAGCGTGACGAGCGCCCCGCGACCGCAGCCGAGCGCGAGCTGCTCGCGCAATGGTCGAGCTGGGGCGCGGTCCCCGCGATCTTTGACGAGACCCGCGAGGAGTGGGCCCAGGACCGCGACGAGCTACGGGCGCTGCTCGGGGATGAGCGTCACTGGGCGCAGGCGCGGCGCACGACGATCAACGCGCACTACACCCACCCCGAGATCGCCGCGGCGATGTGGGCGCTCGCCGGCCAGCTCGGCTTCACCGGCGGGCGGGTGCTCGAACCAGGGTGCGGCGCGGGCGTGTTCATCGGCCTGGCGCCCGAGCGCGCCGAGATGATCGGTGTCGAGCTCGACGACACCACCGCGGCGATCGCGCAGCAGCTGCACCCTGACGCGCGGATCATCGCCCGGTCGTTTGCCGATTACCGACCGCGCGGCGGCGGCAGCTTCGATCTCGTGATCGGCAACGTCCCGTTCGCGGACGTGCGGCTGTATGACCCGGTGTACAACCGCCGCGAGCACTCGATCCACAACCATTTCATCGTCAAGTCGCTCGCGCTCGCCCGTCCGGGCGGGCTTGTCGTCGTGCTCAGCTCCCGGTACACGCTCGATGCGGGCAACCCGGCGGCGCGTCGGGAGATGGCCGAGCTGGGGGATCTGCTCGGCGCGGTCCGCTTGCCGACCGGCGCGCACCGCCGCGCCGCCGGGACCGACGCGCTGACTGACCTGCTGATCTTTCGCCGCCGCCTGGAGGGCGCTGAGCCGCTCTCGGAGGAGTGGGTGAACACGCAGACGGTGATGGTCGGTGGGGGAGAGGCGCGGATCAACACGCACTTGATCGCGCATCCCGACCGGGTGCTCGGGTGCCTCGAGCTCGCGCACGGCATGTACAGCGCCGAGACGCTGAAGGTCATCGGCGAGATCGACGCCGGCGCGATCGCGCGGCAGATCGCGCGGCTCGGCGGCGAGATCGCCCGCCAGGCGCCGGCGCCCGCGCCGCCCGTCCTCGACGTCGACGAGCGACACGTCGCGGCGGTCGCCGCGCCCGAGGGGCTGTGGGATGGGCACCTGCTGCTGCGTGCAGACGGGAGCTTCGCGGCCGTCAGGGACGGCCTGCAGGAGCCCGTCAGCGTTCCCCGCAGTGCCGGCGCGGAGTTGCGGCTGCTGCTCGAGTTGCGCGACAGCGCGCGGGCGCTGCTGGCCGCCGAAGCGGGGAGCGTCGAGGACACGCCCGCGATCGAGCAGCTCCGCGCCGGGCTGCGCGCCGGCTACAGCACCTACTACGCCCGGTACGGGGCGATCAACCGCTTCGGGCTGCAGCGCACCGGCCGCAGCGACCCCGAGACCGGGGAGGAGATCATGCGTCGCGTCGCGCCCCGGGCGATCAGCGCGCTGCGCAGCGACCCGTTCGCGCCGTTGGTGATGAGCCTCGAGGTGTTCGACACCGAGACCCAGAGTGCGACGGCGGCTGCGCTGCTGTCCAAGCGGATGATCGCGCCGCGCGAGCGGGTGCTCGGCGCCGACAGCGCCGAGGACGCGCTCGCTGTCTGTCTGGACACGCTCGGGCGCGTGGATCTGGGCGAGATCGCCCGGCTGCTTGGCCGTAGCGAGACCGACGCGCGCCGCGAGCTCGGCGAGCTGGTCTACAACGATCCCGCCAACCCCGAGCGGCTGATCGCCGGCGCCGAGTACCTGTCCGGGAACGTGCGCATCAAGCTCGAGCACGCCCGCGCGGCGGCCGCCCGCGACACGTCGTTTGAGGTCAACGTCGCCGCGCTTGAACGGGTGCTGCCCGCCGACATCGGCGCGGATGAGATCACCCCGCGGCTCGGTGCGGCATGGATCAGCACCGAAGATCACCAGGCGTTCCTGGCCGAGCTGCTCGACGACCCCTCGGTGATGGTCGAGCACCCCGGCGCCAACATCTGGGCGGTCCGCGCCCGGCGCGGCACGCTGCTTGCGGCAAGCGAGTGGGGCACGAGCCGCCTGAGCGCCGGCGAGATCGCCAAGGCGGTGCTCGAGCAGCGCACGATCACCGTGACCGACGAGACAGACGACGGCCGCCGCGTCGTGAACCCGGTCGAGACCGCCGCCGCCCAAGACAAAGCCAACATGCTGCAGGACCGCTTCGCGGAGTGGTGCTGGGAGGACGGCGGCCGCGCCCGCCGGCTGCTTGGCGAGTACAACAGGCGGTTTAACAGCATCCGGCTGCGGGACTACACCGACGAGGGCGAGCGCCTCAGCCTGCCCGGCCTGGCGCGCAGCTTCCAGCCCCGCGCGCACCAGCGCGCCGCGGTCGCGCGGATCATCGCCGAGCCCGCCGTCGGCCTGTTTCACCAGGTGGGCGCCGGCAAGACCGCCGAGATGATCATCGGAGCATCCGAGCTGCGGCGCCTGGGCCTGGTCAGAAAGCCCGCCATCGTGGTCCCGAACCACATGCTCGAGCAGTTCGCGCGTGAGTATCTGCAGATCTATCCGCAAGCGCGGATCCTCGCCGCCTCATCCCACGACCTCGCCGGCGAGAAGCGCCGCCAGTTCGTCGCACGCGCCGCCAGCCACGACTGGGACGCGATCATCCTCACCCGCTCCGCGTTTGAACGCATCCCGATCGGTCCCGAGTCACAAGCGCGGTACGTCGACCGCGAGCTCGGCGAGTTGCGAGCGATGCTCGCCAGCGCCCAGGCCGCCGGCGGCGGACTGACCGTCAAGCGCGTGGAAAAGATGGTCCTCTCCCGGGAGGAGAGCCTGCAGCGCGCCCTCGATGCTCCCAAAGACCCGGGGATCTCCTTTGAGAAGACCGGGATCGACTACCTGTTCTGCGATTTTACCTCTCGCCGCTTTCGTGTACGGCTCGTACGTTCTCGGGGCTGTGGAGCCGGGTGGCGCACAGAGGGACAGGGCTTGTGTGCGCAGGCGTCACGTCGTTCGCGCGCGTCTGCGCGAGGGGGCGGGCCGCTGTCGAGTGGTCCGGGGTGCCCGTCACACTCGGCGGATGAGCGCTACCGGCAGGGTGGGCGGTTCCGTGCAGCAGTCCGGCGATCTTCGGGTGCAGCTGGTCAATCATCGGGACGGGCGTCGTTCGTATGTGGTCCTCGATGTTGGTTCGGCGTCGTTTCACGCCCGTGCCGACGTGTTCCTGGCGTCGTTTGGTGAGGGGACGCAGCGGACCTACGCCTACCATCTGCTTGATCATCTTCGGTGGCTCGCGGCCTCGCGGTCCGCCGAGGAGACGGTCACGATCGAGGATCTGCGGCGGTACCTGGCGCTGTGCGGCGCTGAGCACGCCGGCCCGCTGGGCGTCCTGTGGCGAGAGCGTCCGCTGGGTGAGGCAGCGCTGGCAGTGAGGGCGACGTGCCTGAAGGGCTACTACTTGGATCTGACGATGAGGGAGGGCGTCAATCCCTCTCTGCGCGCGGAGCTCTCTGTCCGGCGGTTCGCGAACCAACGGGATCGGGACCGGTCGGCGCTGGGGCATCTGGTGACGTCGGTCGCGTCGAACCCCTTGAGTCATGGCGCGCCGCCGAGGAGGCATCCGCGCCTGCTGCCGGACGGGGCTCGCGACGCGATGCTCGCGGCGGTCCGGACGGCGCGTGATCGGATGATCGTGACATGGCTGAGCGATTCGGGGATGCGGATCGGGGAGCTGTGCGGGCTCTCGTTCTGCGATCTCCACCTGTGTCGGGATCATCAGTGTGGAGAGCGCAAAGGTCCTCATGTTCACATCGTCAAGCGCCACAACCCTAACCGCGCGAGCGCTAAGACGGGGCGTCCGGTCAAGATCGTGGAGGGGGTCATCACTGGCGGGACGGTCCGTCGCGCGAGCCCGGCGATGGTCGACAGCTACCACGAGTACGTGGCGGAGGACTACTACCGCGTGCGGGCTGTCGCGCAGACCGATCTCGTCCTCGTTCACACGGTCGGTGCGACGGCCGGACAGGCGCTCAGCACGCACGGTGCGCGCCAGATGATCGAACGCGCCGGGCGTCGCGCCGGGTTGGGGCTGGTCAAGCCTCACGCGTTCCGTCACACGTGGGCCACCGCCCTGACCGAGGCCACGGGCGGGAACACCAAGGCGGTCGCCGACGAGGGCGGCTGGTCCAGTTCACAGACCGTCGAGGAGACCTACGCCCACCTCGCCGGAGAGCCGACGCTCGAAGCGGCACTCGAGAGGATCTGGGGCGAGAGCCGGTGACCGGCGCCCCGTATCTGATCGCTTCCGTCGATGAGCTGTTCGCGCTCGATCCGCTGAGTCGCTTTGCGGCGTTGATCGCCGGTCCGAACTTTGACGGGTACCTGCGCGCCGAGCCGATCCGATTCGACCCGGCGCATCCGATCTACGGCAACGAGTGCCGCGTTCCGGGATGCTCGATGCACAGCACCCAGGCGGAGTGGTGGTGCACGCGACATAGTCAGTCTCGGCATGACGCCCTACGGACCGGGGTCGGCGAAGCGCAGTGGCTGGCAGCCGCGGTCCCGTTCAGTTCCACGAAGGCCCGTCGTCCAACGGGGCAGCGGCTACCGCCTTGCCGTTTCTGTCCTGATCGCGATGCGACAGCGGGCGACTTGTGCCGCAGGCACGAGGTGCTCCTGGCTCACGCCCGCCGTCGCGCGCACGGTTTTAGTGAGGATGCCTGGGCTGCCCGTCAGGTCGCCTTTCCCGGCGCTGGTGACTGCCGCGTCGCGGACTGCCTGAGGCGAGCTGAGTCCGAGCCGTCGCTGTGTCCGAGCCACCGTCGCGCTTGGGTCGCGTCGCGCCGGCCGACCGGTCCCGAGATGCAGAGATGGCTTATGAGTTGGAGCGGCGATCCGGACGCCGGCGCGGTTTTCCTTGCGGGCCTGCAGCCGCTGGTCGCGGCCGAGATCCGCTACGCGCTGTGGACACACACAAAGAGCGCGGCGCCGGCGAGATGGCATCCGATGTGGTTGCGCCGACTGGTTAAATCCTGCCGGGAGGGAGGCGTGCAGTCGCTGCTCGAGCTCGATCCGAGCGACCCGGAATGGACCCCGCAACCCGCCGCGGTCAACCGCATCGTGCGCGAGATGCTCAAGGACGTCCAGCCAATACACCGCACCCGAGCAGACACGCGGGAACTCGGATACCTGGACACCAACTACTGGGGGTTTCGCTTCCCGGACCGCCGCTCGTCGTTTGATCTCACGAGCATCCCTCAGCGTTGGCTTCGCGACCTGACCTGGGATTACCTCGCCAGCGAGTTGGACGGGCCGGGCCGTCCTCGCACCCAGGGCCCGTTCGACGCCGCTCGTCGAGCGATGGTCAGCTTCGGGACCTATCTCTCGGATTGCGATGTTCATCGCGGTGATGTGCCATCTGCGCTGTCGGAGTCGACGGCGAAGGAGTTCACCCACGATCTCCGCGCGCGGGTGTCCAGCGGCCAACCGGTGCGCGGTCTGTTCAGGGTCGACGGCACCCCCTCGACCGCGACGGCGACGAGCTACCCGTTGATCATGAACGCGCTGCGGAAAGTGATGCGCTGGGCGATGGACTCAGGCGTGGCAGCCGCCGCCGGGCTGCCCCGGCCGTTCGTCGTGGCGATCCCCTACGGCGGGGCGGTGTCGTTCAAGAACCCGCGACCGTTCACCGATGCCGTGCTGCGAGAGCTGAGCGACCCCGCGAACATCCGACTGCTCGACGAGATGGATCGCATGGACATCGGCCTGGCGGACATCTGGTCGATCCAGGTTCAGTGCGGCCGCCGGATCGGCGAGGTCGTCAAGCTCCGTCTCGACTGCGTGGGGGAGCACCTCGGCCGCACGTGGATGTGGGTCGACATGACCAAGGTCGGCAAGCTCGATTACGCCGTCCAGATCCCACGCGACGTCTACGACCTCATTCGCGCTCGCCAGGCCAAGACGATCGAGCGGATCCGCCTCAAGCACGGGTCCGAGCCGACCGCTAAGCAGCAACGCCTCGTTGCGTTGTTCCCGAGCCGGGTCACGAACCCGACGTTCGAGCGGTCGATCTCGGTGCCGGCGTTCTCGGTGTCTTTCCGGGCGTGGCTCGAGCTGGATGCGATCAATCTGCCCGGCCACACGACCCATCAGGCCCGTCACACGCTGGCCACCCGGCTGGTGAACGCGGGCGCGAGCATGACGCACGTCAAGCGCGTCCTCGGCCACGTCTCGGAGCGGATGGGCGACTCCTACGTGCTGATCGCCGGCGCGCAGGTCGAGCCGTTCCTGCAGCAGGTGTGGGTCACCGGTCCCGGGAACAAGAAGCCGGGGATGGTCGTGCTGACCCCGACGGACGCCGAGCGCAGCATCGCGCAGCGGCTGATGGTCGATCTCGCGGCGATCCCGACCGAGCATGGCCTGTGCACCTACAAACCGGTCGTCGGCGGATCTGACTGCCCGTTCGAGCGCAACTGCCACGCGTGCGAGCACTTCGTGATCACCGGCGCTGACTACGGCTACTGGAAGCGCCAGGAGGAACGCTGGGCCGCGATGGCCGAAGGCGCCCCGGACCAGAGCGCCCGCGAGTACATCTACGCGACGTTCCAGCGCAGCTCACAAGCGCTCGCCGGCCTCGAGAAGGCGCTGCTCGCGCTCGGACTGCTCGAGCAAGCCAAGGACCTCGATCTCCGCAGCCCCGAACAGGACTTCTTTGACCCGATCTGGACGCAAGGCTGGCGAGCCGGCGACCTCGTGCAGATCGGTGGCGGTCAGACCGCTGCCAACGGCGATGCGCCCGAGCTCGAGCAGCACAGTCACCTGGAATCGCGGACGGCGTCGTGAGCGTCGGTGGCGTACGAACGCGGCCGCGGCCTGAGCGGGCGATCGACGCTCGCAAGCAGGCTTCCACCGCGAAGATCGCCGCGGTCAGCAAGGTTGTCAAGCTGCTGGGCCGTTCCGGAGCGCCGATGACCCGCGCTGCGATCTCACAGCTCGCCGGCGTATCACGATCCTTCACCTACGAGAACGACGACGCTCGGGCGATCATCGCAGCAGCGCAGACCCGCAGCCAGGCCCGCGCCGACGACAGCATCGCGACGATCACCGCCCAGCAGGAAGCATCGTGGCGAGAGCGGGCACTGAACGCCGAGGATCGCACCCGTGAGCTCAGTCGCGAGATCGCAACCCAGCGCCGGCTCGTGAGCGATCTCACCGGACAACTCCGGGAGCCCGACGGGACCTGGATCGAACACGACCGCAACCGCCTGCGCCACGAGAATCAGACGCTGCTGCTCGAACGCAACCAGCTGGTGACCGAGCGCGCGGAGCTGCAGCGCAGACTCGACGGCGCTCGCGCGAACGTCTCACGCCTGAACGAACAACGCGTCACCCAGCTGTTCCCCAACGGCCCCGGACGACCAAGCGATGAGACCGGATGAGATGGCCGCCTTCCGCCGAGTGCGGCGGCGAGCCTCTGTGTGCCCGAGATGGCTGCGTTATCGGCTTTGCAGCCACTTTTCAGTGAGGTGTGCTGGCCATCAACCGATCCAGTAGCGCCGCCTTGGTACGCCGGTCGGGTCGGGGCGGACGTCCTCAAGGATCCCGCCGGCACGCTCGACCACGGTCGCCGATCCCACGTTGTGCTCGTCACAGGTCACGAGCACCCGGGCGACGCCCTCGGCTCGAGCGATGATCAGCGACTGGCGGAGGATCTCGGTTGCATACCCGCGTCTGCGATACCGCGGGAGCACGCAGTAGCCGATGTGACCTCCGACGCTAGTCAACAAGTCGTTCAGGGCAAAGCGGATCGACGCGTGGCCAACCAGCTCACCCTGCACGTCGGCCGCCAGGAGAGCCCCTGGCACCCAGCCCGGCGGTAGCTCGCACCCGTGTCGCATCGCTTGCAGATGATCCAGATACACGGCCCATGGTTCGGCCGCGCGCCAGTCAAGAAGGAACGTGAAGTCCTCCGTAGCCATTTCGGCGTGCGCCTCAACGGCTGCTTGCTCGTCAGCGACCGTGAACGGACGGAGGCGGACATCCACCACCGCATTGTCCCCTCAACGCGCCGCGACGCCCCGCCCGACCCATACGGTTGGCCGCATAGCTCTTTGCGACCGTCGCTCCATTGCCGCTAACGCGGTCACGGCGCTCGACCGCCTGACGTTGCTCCATCTCGCGGAATGCGGCCACGCGCCTGATAGCGGCCGCGTGACCCCGTCTGATGCGACGAGGAAGCGGGGCCGAACCGTCGCCAGGAGCGCTCGGTCATCCCCGCGGTCGCCACGACTCGGGCTCAGCGCTCGTTCCCAGGCCGGCCGGCACCCGGCCGGCTTAGCCTGCTTGCCTGTCTGCTTTAGCTTTCGCGAGATTGCGACCAACTTCGCAAGCCAGGCTCATGAAGCCCTGCTCGTTCAAAGGCACCTCGCCACGACGCGCCTCAGAGACATGTGCGTCACAGTTGATCGCCTGCGTGTTCACGACACAGCCCGACCCGCCGCTCCACCCGAGCAGTGAAATCGACGAGGCCCACGCCTACAAGAACCTGCAGACGGTCTCCAACATTCCGGGCGCGGCGATCGACGGCTCCAAACGCGCCCAGGATCTGCATCTGAAGACGATGTACCTGCGCGAGCGCTACGGCGGGCACGTCGCGACGTTGGCGACCGCGACCCCGATCGCCAACAGCATCACCGAGGCGCACGTCATGCAGCGCTACCTGCGCCCCGACCTGCTCGCCGACGCCGGCGTCGAGCACTTCGACCAGTGGGCGGCGACGTTCGGGCAGACCGTTACCGAGATCGAGATGGCCCCGACCGGCGGCGGCTCCTACAGGCTGGCCACGCGCTTCTCCCGGTTCGCGAATGTCCCGGAGATGCTCAGGATTTGGCATGTGTTCGCCGATGTGAAGACCGCCGAGGATCTCGACCTACCGATCCCCGCACTGAGACAGCGTCCGGATGGGCAGCGCGCGCCGGAGCCGGTCGTGATCGCCGCAAGCCCGGAGCTGGCCGCGTACGTGAAGCAGCTCGGGGAGCGCGCCGAGCGGGTCCGCGGCCGGCAGGTCACTCCGGATGAGGACAACATGCTGCTGATCACCGGCGACGGGCGCAAAGCCGCGCTGGACATGCGCCTCGCCACGGGCGCGCCCGCGACCGGCCCCAGCAAGCTCGAGGTCGCCGCTGAGCGGATCGCATGGATCTGGCGCGAGCACCACGAGCGCCCCTACGACGACCCCGACAGCGGCGAGCGCTCACCGGTCCCCGGCGCGCTGCAGATCGTCTTCTGCGATCTGGGCACCCCGAGCACGGACCGGTGGAACGCCTACGACGAGCTGCGCGAGCAGCTCGCCGCCCACGGCGTCCCCCGCCACCAGATCCGCTACATCCACGACGCCAAGACCGACGCCGACAAGGGCCGCCTGTTCGCCGCCGCCCGGGCCGGCCATATCGCGGTGATCCTCGGCTCGACCGAGAAGATGGGCGTCGGCACCAACATCCAAGCCCGCGCCGTCGCGCTTCACCATTTGGACTGTCCGTGGCGGCCCGCGGACATCGAACAGCGCCAGGGCAGAATTCTGCGCCAAGGCAACCAGAACCCCGAGATCCAGATCCTGCGCTACGTCGTCGAAGGCAGCTTCGACGCCTACAGCTGGCAGACCGTCGAGCGCAAGGCCCGGTTCATCGCACAGGTCATGCGCGGGAAGTTGGACGTCCGCGAGATCGAGGACATCGGCGAGAACGCCCTCTCCTTCGCCGAGGTCAAAGCCCTGGCGTCCGGGGACCCGCTGATCCTCGAGCACGCCCAGGCCACCGCCGAGCTCACCCGCCTGCAGCGCCTCGAACGCGCCTGGCAGCGCAACCATCGCACCCTGCACAGCACGCTCGCGCTCGCCGAGCAGCGCATCGACGCCCGCGAGCACCAGATCGCCGAACGGGAGTGTCGGAGGAACCGTGTAAGGCTGGCCGAAAGGATTGGTCATGGCTACATCTCCAACTTCTAGTTCTCATAACAATGCAACCTTCTGCGGTTCGGATGACGACGTCGAGCGTGGTTATGGCGACTCGCGCGACGTGCGCAACGCGCGGCGTGGGCCGTTGCCGGGGCTGCCGGATGGGCCGGCGGTCGGCGAGTCTGAGCCTGAGATCTCCGATGAGGTCCTGGATGCACTGCTCGCCGGCGCGAACACCGCGGAGGAGATCGCGGGTCCTGGTGGGGTCCTGGCTCATCTCACCCGCCGCCTCCTGAACCGGGCGCTCGAGGCGGAGCTGACCGCGCACCTGGGCTACGACGCTGGTCAGGCGCCGCCGGGCGGGGCGGGCAACTCCCGCAATGGCAAGCCCTCTAAGACGGTGATCACCGACCAGGGGCCGCTGCGGATCTCATCGCCGCGGGATCGCAACGGGACGTTCGAGCCGCAGATCGTCCGCAAGCGCCAGGGCCGGTTCGTTGGGTTCGGCGAGAAGGTGATCAGCCTCTATGCCCGTGGGCTGACGGTGCGGGAGATCCAGGGGCACCTGGCCGAGATCTACGGCACCGAGGTCTCGCCGGATCTCATCTCGAAGATCACCGACGCGGTGCTCGAGGACGCCAAGGCGTGGCAGAACCGACCGCTGGAGCGGATCTACCCGATCGTCTACCTGGACGCGCTGGTGATCAAGATCCGTGAAGGCTCCGCGGTCCGAAACTTCGCGTGCTACGTGGCGATCGGGGTCAACCTCGACGGGGAGCGGGACGTGCTCGGGATCTGGTTTCAGCGCACCGAGGGCGCCAAGTTCTGGATGCAGGTACTCACCGAGCTCAAGCAGCGCGGCGTCGGCGACGTGCTCTTCTTCTGCGTCGACGGGCTCACCGGCTTCCCCGAGGCGATCGAGGCTGTCTTCCCCCACTCGACCGTCCAAACATGCCTTGTCCATCAGGTCCGCAACTCACTGAAGTTCGTCTCCTACAAGGACCGCAAGCAGGTCGCCGCCGACCTGCGCAAGATCTACACCGCCGCCAACGCCGAGCACGCCGCCGACGAGCTCGAGCGGTTCGCCGCCAAGTGGGACGAGCGCTACCCGACGATCAGCCAGAGCTGGCTTGACCGCTGGGAGCAGCTCACCCCGTTCCTGGCCTACCCCCAGGAGGTCCGCCGCGTGATCTACACCACCAACTCGATCGAGGCCCTGCACCGCCAGATCCGCAAGATCATCAAGACGAGAGGGCACTTCCCGACCGAGGAGGCGGCCCGCAAGCTGCTCTACCTGGCGATCACCAAGGCCGAGACCAAGTGGCGGCAGGTGTTGCACTGGCACTCAGCGCTCGCCGCCTTCAAAATCCACTTCCCCGACCGCATCCCCGACAGTGACATCTAGCCACTCCCACCCACAAGCCTTTCCCTGCTTCGGGGGTTGGAGGCTGCCTGCTGAGGGTGTCGCCCCGACGGCCTCATGGATGGCCGGCGGAATGGGCACGGAGGACGCCGGGCCACCGCAAACGCACGCAAGTTACCTGTCACTCCTTGACATTATCCGAGTAACTATTACACTGACATAGTCAGCTTACACGGAAGAACTGACACCCTCGCGCTTTGGGCTTTTGCCCTCGGAGCTTGCGGCCGTGCTCGGCCGCCGCCGCCGCCGCGG
>Ga0335078_10005068_pt1 | contig 19482 bp, 14 predicted proteins | sample Lox_Sample_32_FD_206711 | JGI IMG/M metagenome (GOLD analysis project Ga0335078, IMG submission 206711) | Soil microbial communities from Loxahatchee National Wildlife Refuge, Florida, United States - Lox_Sample_3.2 | ecosystem: Environmental > Terrestrial > Soil > Wetlands | place: USA... | reverse complement strand
GCAGTGGGACCCGGCCAACGTGCGTTATGACTGAGGCCAACCCCGTGAACGAGAAAACCATCACCATCAATCCCGTGACCCGGATCGAGGGGCACGCCAGGATCACCATCCACCTCGACGACGCCGGCAACGTGGCCGACGCGCGGTTTCACGTGGTCGAGTTCCGCGGCTTCGAAAAATTCTGCGAAGGCCGGTTCTACGCCGAGATGCCGCAGATCACCGCGCGCATCTGCGGCATTTGCCCCGTCAGCCATCTGCTGGCCGCCGCCAAGACCTGCGACGCGATCCTGGGAGTGGAAATCCCCCGCACGGCGAAATTGCTGCGGGAACTGCTGCACATGGGCCAGCTCGCCCAGTCCCATGCGCTGAGTTTCTTCCACCTGAGCGCACCCGACCTGTTGCTGGGCTACGACAGCGACCCGGCCACGCGCAACGTCGTCGGCTTGATCCAGCAACATCCCGACATCGCCCGGCGCGGCATCCGCCTGCGAAAATTCGGCCAGGAAGTCATCAAGTTGACCGGCGGACGCAAAATCCACCCGGATTTTCCCGTGCCCGGCGGGGTGAACAAGGCGCTCAGCGCCGCCGAGCGCGACGAAATGCTGGCGGGACTGCCCGAAGCGATGGGCAACGCGCGGTTCGCCCTCGATTTGTTGAAGAAATATCAGCGGGAGCATTTCCCGGAGGTCGAGGAATTCGCCTCGTTCGATTCCAATTTCATGGGCCTGGTGCAGCCCGATGGCGCCCTGGAACATTATGACGGGAACCTCCGTTTCCGCGACACCAACGGCCGGGTCATCGAGGACCAGATTCCGCCGGCCAACTACCTGAACGTGATCGCCGAGACGACCGAAGACTGGTCGTACCTGAAATTCCCGTTCATCAAATCGCTCGGCTACCCCGACGGCATGTACCGGGTCGGACCTCTGGCGCGATTGAACATCGTCGACCGGATCCCGACGCCGCTGGCCGACCGCGAGTTGAAGGACTGGCGCGGGCAGAACGGGGCGCCCCGGCACAGCTCGTTCTATTACCACTGGGCGCGCCTGATCGAGATCGTCTACGCCCTGGAACGGATCGGCCAACTGCTGGAAGACCCCGATATCCGCGGGACGGACATCGTGGCCTCCGGCAATCCGGCCCGCGAAGAGGGCGTGGGCGTCATCGAGGCGCCGCGCGGCACGTTGTTCCATCATTATTGGGTGGATGAACACGGGCGCGTGGAAAAGGCCAACCTGATCGTGGCCACCGGCAACAACAATCTCGCCATGAACCGGGCCGTCAAATCCGTCGCGGAAAAATACGTCAAGGCGCACGAGCTTCGCGAAGGCATGCTCAACCGGGTCGAAGCGGCGATCCGTTGTTATGATCCATGCCTGTCCTGCTCGACGCACGCGGTGGGTCAAATGCCGATGCTGGTGGAACTGCGCGACGCGGCCGGGAACATCTTGCAAACGTTGCGCCGCGACGGAGGCGAACCATGAACCGCGCCCTGGTGCTGGGCTACGGCAACCGCAGCCGCATGGACGACGGCGCGGGCTGGTTCGTGGTCGAGCAACTGCAAAAGGCCGCCCTGGCCGGGACGGAGTTTCTGACGGCGCACCAACTGGAGGTGGAGTTCGCCGAGACAATCAGCCATTACGACCTGGTCGTCTTTGTCGACGCCGCCATCCCGCAAAGCCCGCAATCGGTCTGCCGCCGGGAAATCACCCCGGGGCTGCAAGGCCATGCGGTGACGCATTATTTCACGCCCGGCGACCTGCTGGAACTGTGCCGGTCGTTGTACGGGCGGCAGCCGCGGGCGGTGTTGTTCAGCATCCGCGGCGAGGACTTCGATTTCGGAATGACGCTGTCCCCCGCCACGGAACACGCCGCGAACAGCGCCGCCGTACAAATCAAGCACCTGCTGGGGTCGGCCCCGTCCGGGGCCGCCGGAGGAATGGTCCATGCATGAGATGTCGATTATCGAGGCGTTGGTCGGGCTGCTGGAAGACCAGTTGGAAGGTTATCCGGGCGCCTCCGCGCGCACCGTCCGGCTGCGCGTCGGCCGGCTGCGGCAGGTGGAACCGCTGACGCTGGCCTGTTGCTTCGAAGCGGCCACCAAAGGCACCGCCCTGGCCGGATCGCGCCTGAAGATCGAGACCGTGACGGCCGCCGTGCGCTGCCCGGAGTGCGCCCTGGAATTCGAGGTCGAAGACAACGCGTTCGAGTGTCCCCGGTGCCGGGCGCTCGGCGGAGAACTTCTCCGGGGCAATGAATTGGAGTTGACGGAAATCGAGATTGGGGCGAAGAACGAGCATGCAGTTGTCGCCAGATGAGGCAAGCCGCTACGCGCGCCAGATGTTGCTGGATGGCTGGGGCGAGGCGGGCCAGCAAAAACTGAAGGACGCCACCGTGTTCATCGCGGGCGCCGGCGGACTGGGATCGCCCGCGGCGATCTATCTGGCGGTGGCCGGCGTGGGCCATCTGCGCATCTGCGACATGGACACGCTGGAGCCGACAAACCTGAACCGCCAAATCCTCCACGACCACACCCGGGTGGGGTGGAACAAGGCCGTGTCCGCCCGCCAAACGCTTTCCCTGGTCAACCCGCACATCGACGTCGCCGAATTCACCGAAACGATCACCGCGGAGACGGTGGACCGGTTGGTGGGGGAGGCGGACATCATCGTCGATTGCCTCGACAATTTCGCGACGCGCTATCTGCTCAACGAAACGGCGATGCGCAAACGCATCCCGCTCGTTTTCGGCAGCGTATGGGGCCTGGAAGGCCGGTTGAGCTTTTTTCAACCGCCCGAAACACCCTGCCTGCGCTGCCTGTTCTCCGAGGGACCGCCCAAGGGCACGTTCCCGGTGGTCGGCGTGACGCCCGGCGTCATCGGCACACTCGAGGCGCTGGAGGCGTTGAAATTTCTCACCGGCGCAGGCCCCAATCTCAAGGGCAAACTGCTGGTCTGGGACGGAGCGGCGGCGACGTTCCGGACGTTTCCCATCGCCCGGGACCCCCGGTGCCCCGTTTGCGGAAAGGACGCGGCCCGCCGTGTCTAAGGCCACCCCCAGCGTCAGCTACAGTTTCACCATGCGGATGCGCATCCGCAATGTGACGGGCATGTTCGCGCGCATCCTGGAGGCGATCGCCCGCCACCAGGGCGACCCGGGCGCGGTCGATGTCGTCCGGGCCGACCGCGACTTCAAGGTGCGCGACCTGACCGTCAGCGCCCGCGACGAGCAGCACGCGAAAGCAATGGTCGACGCCGTCAAAAAAATCAAAGGCGTCACCGTGCTCAACGTTTCCGACCGCGTTTTCCTGATGCATCTGGGCGGCAAAATCCGCATCCAGAACAAAGTGCCGCTGACCACGCGCGACGCGCTGTCGATGGCCTACACGCCCGGCGTGGCCCGGGTCTGCACGGCCATCGCCGAGGACAAAGCCAAGGTGGCGTCGCTGACCATCAAACACAATTCCGTGGCCGTCGTCAGCGACGGCACCGCCGTGCTCGGCCTGGGCAACATCGGCCCCGAAGCCGCCATGCCGGTCATGGAAGGCAAGGCGATGCTGTTCAAGGAATTCGCCGACATCGACGCCTACCCGATTTGCCTGCGGACGCAGGAGCCCGACGAAATCGTGCAGGCGGTGAAATGGATTTCCACCGGGTTCGGCGGCATCAACCTCGAAGACATCAGCGCGCCGCGCTGCTTTGAAATCGAGCAACGGTTGAAACGGGAACTGGATATCCCCGTGTTTCACGACGACCAGCACGGCACGGCGGTGGTCGTGCTGGCCGCGGCGCTGAACGCCTTGAAAATCCTCAGGAAAAAGCTCGGCGACATCAAAATCCTCATCGTCGGTTCCGGCGCCGCGGGCGTGGCGGTCACAAAAATCCTCCAGTCCGCCGGCGCGCGCCACATCATTTGTTGCGACCGCAAAGGAATCATTTGCCGCAAACGGCTGCCTGACCTCGATTTCAGCAAAACATGGCTGGCCGAACACACGAACCGGCAGAACCGCAGCGGATCGATCCTCGACGCGGCCCAGGGCGCGCAGTTGTTCATCGGCGTCAGCGGTCCGGGCGTGTTTCCCGTCAAAGCCTTGAAGAAAATGGCCCGGGACCGCGTCGTCTTCGCGCTGGCCAACCCGGTCCCCGAGATCATGCCGGAGGAGGCCGAACCCTACGCGCGCATCATTGCCACCGGCCGCAGCGATTATCCCAACCAGATCAACAACGTCCTGGCCTTCCCGGGAATCTTCCGGGGCGCCCTCGACGCGCACGCCCGCGACATCAATGAACCCATGAAGCTGGCCGCCGCCAAGGCCATCGCCGGCTGCATCTCGCCGGACGAGTTAAGCGAAGAATACATCGTCCCCAGCGTCTTCAATAAACAGGTGACCCGCCGCGTCGCCCGGGCCGTCGAGGCCGCCGCCTACTCCTCCGGCGCAGCGCGCCGGAAATAGACTTTCTCCCCCCGATTGACAAGTTGTCCGGGCCCTGATTCCCCTATGACACGATGTCGTTGACCGGAAGCGACCCATGTCCAGCCTCATCTTCACAAGATGTTCATTACAAATGAGTTGTCAACTTGTCCGTGCCCGTGGCATCGGCAGTGCTAAAGGGTTTGACGCCACATATGAATGTCAAAGTTTTACGCAATGTGCTCGAAGCCAACGACCAGCTCGCCGCCCGGATTCGCGCCCGGCTCGTCGCCAAACGGATCACAACAATCAACCTGATCAGCTCCCCCGGCGCGGGCAAAACGACCCTTTTGGAACGCACCATCCCTGCGCTGAAGCCCCGGGTGCGCATCGGGGTCCTCGAAGGCGATATCGCCACGACCCGGGATGCCGACCGGATCGAAAAACTCGGCGTGCCGGTGGTCCAACTCCTGACCGGCGGCGCATGCCATCTGGAGGCCGCGCTGGTGGAACGCGGCATCGGGGAACTCGATCTCGGCGCGCTGGACCTGTTGTTTATCGAGAACGTCGGCAACATCGCCTGTCCGGCCGAGTTCGACCTGGGCGAGACGGCCAAGGTCGGTATCCTCAGCGTGACGGAGGGCCACGACAAGCCCGCCAAATATCCGCTGCTGTTCCACGAAGTGGCCGCGCTGGTGCTGAACAAGACCGACCTGCGGCCGTATACGGATTTTGATTTCGAGGCGTTCCTCCGGGATTTCCGCAAACTCAACGCCCGCGCTCCGGTGCTGCAGGTCTCGTGCAGGACGGGCGAGGGGCTGGGGGAATGGATCCATTGGCTGGAGCACGCGCTAAACGGAGAGGTCCATCTGGCGCCGCACACGCACGACACCCTTCATCTCGAAGCGGTGATCCAGCCCCACCAGCATCCGCACCGGACGCACCATCAGGGGGTGAGCGCAGGATGACGCGCGTACGGGCCCGCATTACCGGCCGTGTCCAGGGAGTCGGCTTCCGCCCGACGGTCTATCGGTACGCCACCGAACTGGGGCTGGGCGGCTTCGTCTGCAACGGCCCGCACGGGGTGACAGTTGAAGTTGAAGGTGAGGCCCAAAAAGTGGGCGAGTTTTTCGATCATTTGACCCGTCAACCGCCCCGGCAGGCCGTCATCGCCGGCATCACGACCGACGTGCTCCGCGTGGAAGGCGTGCGCGATTTCCAGGTGATCGAGTCCGAATCAATCGGCAAACGGGAAACGCACATCACGCCCGACCTGGCGACGTGCGACGATTGCTTGAATGAGGTCCTCAACCCGAAGAACCGCCGCGCGGGATACGCCTTCACCAACTGCGTCAACTGCGGCCCGCGGTTCACGATCCTCCGCGATCTGCCCTACGACCGCGCGAACACGTCCATGCGGACGTTCCGCATGTGCGAGCACTGCGAACACGAGTATCACCATCCGCCCGACCGGCGGTTTCACGCGCAGCCCAACGCCTGCCCCGTCTGTGGTCCGCAATTGAAACTGATCGTGGCCGACGGAATCACGACCGTCGACGACCCGTTGACCAAAGCGCAGGAATGCCTGCGCCGCGGCCGCATCCTGGCGCTCAAGGGCCTGGGCGGCTACCAGCTCGCCTGCGACGCGACCAGCGCCGAGAGCGTGGCGCGTCTCCGCCGCCGGAAACACCGGCCGCACAAGCCCCTGGCCGTCATGTTCCGTGACCTGCCGGCGCTCAAACGATCTTGCGAGATCAACGCCGCGGAGGAGGCCGCGTTGCTGTCCCCGGCCCGGCCGATTGTCATCGTCAAGCGCAAGAACGGGAAACTGGCCGCCGGCGTTTCCCCGGACACCAACACGGTGGGCGCGTTTCTGCCCTGCACGCCCCTGCACCATTTGTTGATGGAAAAGTTCGAGGCGCTGGTGATGACCAGCGGCAACATCTGCGACGAACCCATCATCAGCGACGAAGCGGACCTGCCGGACGTGCTGGGCGGCATCGCCGACGCCGCGCTCACGCACAATCGCCCCATCGTTCACAAGTGCGACGACTCCGTCATCCGGTTGGTCGGACCCCGGGCCCAGTTCGTCCGGCGCGCCCGCGGGTTCGTGCCCAATCCGATTCGCCTCGCCGAATCTTCCCCCCGGATCCTCGCCGTCGGCGGCGAACTGAAGAACACGTTCTGCCTCGTGCAGGACGGCCAGGCGTATCTCTCCCAGCACATCGGCGACCTGAAACGGTTCAGGACCTACGACTATTTCACCGGCGAAATCGCCGCCTGGCAAAAACTGCTGCGGATCGAGCCCGAAGTGGTGGCCCACGACCTGCACCCCGCATACCTCTCGACCAAGTACGCCGAAAAACTGTCCGGACTCCTCAAGATCGGCGTGCAACACCACCACGCGCACGTCGCCGGCGTGATGGCCGAACACAATTTGTACGAACCCGTCATCGGCGTGGCCCTCGATGGCACCGGCTACGGCACCGACGGCACGATTTGGGGCGGGGAATTTCTGGTGGCGGACCGGTGCGATTTCGAGCGCGTGGCGCATTTCAAGCAGTACCCCATGCCCGGCGGCGACCGGGCGGTGCAGGAACCGTGGCGCATGGCCGCCAGCGTGGCATTGACGGAAGGACTCTGCGGGACAACGCCGAAATTTTTGCCCCTCCAGAAACTCATCGACGCCGGATTCAACAGCCCGCTGACCTCCGGCGCCGGCCGGTTGTTCGACGCGGTGGCCTCGATGCTGGGCCTGTGCGACGTGGCGACCTATGAAGCGCAGGCGGCGATCCGGCTGGAAGCGATCGCGGACACCCGGGTGCGCGGGGCGTATCCGTTCGACATGGAAACGCGCGGCCAGCCGTGGACCATCAGTTTTGCGCCCGCGCTGCGCGCCCTTCGCGAAGAGCGCGGCCGCGGTGTCGCCGTGGGTGTGATGGCGGCGAAATTTCACAACACGGTCGCGGCCGCCGTGGTGCAGGCCTGCCGGTTCATCCGCGGCCAGCGCGATCTGAACCGTGTGGCGCTGTCCGGCGGCGTGTTCCAGAACGAATTATTGCTGCGGCGCACGGAAGAGGCGCTGCGGACCCAGCGGTTTGAAGTGTTCACCCACGAGATCGTGCCGCCCAATGACGGCGGGCTGGCGTTGGGACAGGCCGCTGTGGCCGCGGCGCGGCTGGCGGAGAAATCGGCCGGCCGCGCGGCCAGGAGGGCCGAACCATGTGCCTAGCCGTGCCGGCGCGGATCGTGGAATTGAACGGGAACCGGGCGACCATTTCCGTCGAGGGCGCGTTGCGCGACGTGGACGTGTCCCTGGTCGAGGAACCGCGCCTGGGCGATTACATTCTCGTGCACGCCGGGTTCGCCATCCACAAATGGGACCGGAGCGAGGTCGAGGAATTGGAAGCGATCCGCGCGGCGACGGATTTGCGGGAGGTGCCGGCATGAAGACGCTGGTGCATGTGATCGCGGAACTGGCCGGCCAGATGAAACGGGACGTGCGGTTCATGGAAGTATGCGGCACCCATACGATGGTTGCCTTCCGCACCGGCCTGGTGCAATTGCTGCCCCCCAACGTGAAGTTGATTTCCGGCCCCGGTTGCCCCGTGTGCGTGACCGACACCAATTATATCGATGCGGCCATCGACTTGTGCCGCCGGCCCGGCGTGGTGGTGGCGACGTTCGGGGATTTGTTGCGCGTGCCCGGCAGCGAATCGTCGCTGGAACGCGAGCGGGCCGCCGGGGCCCAGGTGCGCATCGTGTATTCGCCGATGGACGCGGTGCTGTTGGCGCAGCAGTCGCCCGGCCGGCACGTGGTGTTTCTCGGAGTCGGGTTCGAAACCACCGCGCCGACCGTGGCCTGGAGCATCCAGGCGGCGCACCGGGACGGCCTGAATAATTTTTCAGTGCTCTGCGCGCACAAAACGATGCCCGGCGCGATGGAGGCGTTGTTGAAAGACCATGCGGTCCGCATCGACGGGTTTCTCTGCCCCGGCCACGTGAGCGTGATCACGGGCGCGGCGATGTACCGGTTCATTTGCGACCGGTACCGGATTCCCTGCGTGGTCACCGGCTTCGAGGCCTGGGACATCCTGAAAGGGATCGCCCTGTTGCTGCGGCAGCGGTTGGATTGCCGGGCCGAGGTGGAAGTGGAATACAGCCGGTCGGTCACCGAACAGGGCAACACGGCCGCGCAACGGCTGCTCCACGAAGTGTTCGAGCCGTGCGACGCGAGCTGGCGCGGCCTTGGCACGATCCCGCAGAGCGGCCTGGCGATCCGCCCGAAGTACGCCCACTTCGATACGGCGCGGACATTCGGTATCCAGTTCAACCAGGCAGACGTGGCCCCCGGGTGCCTGTGCGGCGACGTCTTGCGCGGTGTGCTGACGCCGCCGGAATGCCGGCTGTTCGGCCGGGCCTGTTCCCCGGCGCATCCGGTCGGCCCGTGCATGGTGTCGAGCGAGGGCGCGTGTGCCGCCTGGTACAAATATGAAAAGAGGGCCGCGGCATGAACCGTGACCGCATCCTGCTGGCCCACGGCGGCGGCGGCTCGCTGACGCGCGAGTTGATCACCCGGATGTTCCTGCCCCGGTTCGAGAACCCGGTCCTCCAACCGCTCGACGATAGCGCGGTGCTGGTGATGGACGGCACTGGGTACGCATTTACGACGGACAGCTACGTGGTCAAACCCTGTTTCTTCCCCGGCGGCGACATCGGCAAGCTGGCCGTGTGCGGGACGATCAACGATCTGGCCATGCAGGGCGCGCAGCCGCTCTGGCTCAGCCTGGGGTTCATCCTGGAAGAGGGCCTGTTGCTGGCCGACTTGCAAAAAATTGTCCAGTCCATCGGCGAGACCGCGCGCGCCACGGGGACCGAAATTGTCACCGGCGACACCAAGGTCGTCGAGCGCGGCAAATGCGAAGGGCTGTACATCAACACGGCCGGCATCGGCAAGGTCGTGGCGCCGAATCGCTGGGGGGCGGCCTCCGTCAGGCCGGGGGACGTGGTGCTGCTGAACGGCACGCTCGGCGACCACGGCATCGCGGTCCTGAGCCAGCGCGAAGGGATCGGTTTTTCGACGAGTGTGGTCAGCGATTGCGCGCCGCTCTGGCCGCTGGTGAAAACAATTGTGGAAACCGGGGCGGAAATCCACGCGATGCGCGACCTGACCCGGGGCGGCCTGGCGGCCGCCGCGTGCGACATCGCCGAAGCTGCCGGCGCGGGCATCAGCCTGGAGGAAGCGGCGCTGCCCGTGGGACGCGAGGTGCGCGGCGCCTGCGATTTGCTCGGATTGGATCCGTTGACAATTGCCAACGAAGGGAAATGCCTGGTGTTTTGCCCCGAGGAACACGCCGCGCGCGTGCTGGCGGCGATGAAAACGCATCCGCTGGGAAAAGAAGCGCGCCTGATCGGACGCGTGCAGCCGGGTCCGAAGGGACTGGCGTTGCTGCGCACCACCATCGGCGGCGAACGCATACTGGACATGCCGACGGGCGAGGAGTTGCCCCGGATTTGTTAGGAGAAAATAAAAACATGACGAAACGCGAATTCATCACCATGGACGGCAACGAAGCGGTGGCCAGTGTGGCGTACCGCATCAACGAGGTCGCCGCCATTTATCCCATCACCCCCTCCTCGCCGATGGGCGAGTGGGCCGACCAATGGAACTCCGAACGCAGCCCGAACATCTGGGGCACCATCCCCGCGGTCATGGAAATGCAGAGCGAAGGCGGCGCCGCCGGCGCCATCCACGGCGCGTTGCAGACCGGCTCGCTGGCGACGACTTTCACGGCCTCGCAGGGGCTGCTGCTGATGATCCCCAACATGTACAAGATCGCCGGCGAACTCACGCCGACGGTGTTCCACATCGCCGCCCGGTCTCTGGCGGCGCAGGGCCTGTCGATTTTTGGCGACCACAGCGACGTGATGGCCGCGCGCGGCACGGGGTTCGCCATGCTGGCGTCGGCGTCCGTGCAGGAAGCGATGGATTTTGCGCTGATCTCGCAGGCCGCCACGCTGGAATCGCGCGTGCCGTTCCTGCATTTCTTCGACGGGTTCCGCACCTCGCACGAGGTGGCGAAGATCGAAGTGCTGACCGACGATGATCTGCGGGCGATGATCGATGATTCCCTGGTGCTGGAGCACCGGGCGCGCGGCCTGACGCCGGACCGGCCGGTCCTGCGCGGCACGGCGCAAAATCCCGACGTCTATTTCCAGGCGCGCGAGACCGTGAACCCGTTTTACGCCAAGTGCGCCGCCATCACCCAGAAGGCGATGGACAAATTCGAGCGGCTGACGGGGCGCGCGTATCATTTATTCGATTACTACGGCCGGCCCGACGCGGACCGGGTGATCGTGCTGATGGGCTCCGGCTGCGAAGCGGCGGCGGAAACCGTCGACGCCCTTGCCGCGCGGGGGGAAAAGGTGGGCCTTCTCAAAGTGCGGCTGTATCGGCCGTTCGAGGCGCAGCGATTTGTCGCGGCGTTGCCCTCGACAGTCAAGACCATCGCGGTGCTGGACCGGACGAAGGAACCGGGTTGTGCCGGCGAACCGCTGTATCTGGACTGTGTCGCCGCTGCGCAAGAGCAGGGGCGGCCGCTGAGGATTGTCGGCGGGCGCTACGGGCTTTCCTCGAAGGAGTTCACGCCCGCGATGGTCAAGGCCGTGTTCGACAATCTCGCCGCCCGCCAGCCGAAGAACCATTTCACCGTGGGCATCGACGACGATCTCTCGCACACCAGCCTGGCGTACGATCCGGAATTTTCCACCGAGCCGGACAACGTGATCCGCGCCCTGTTCTACGGCCTCGGATCGGACGGCACGGTCGGCGCCAACAAAAATTCCATCAAGATCATCGGCGAGAACACGGACAATTACGCGCAGGGCTATTTCGTGTACGACTCGAAGAAGTCCGGCTCGATGACCGTGTCGCACCTGCGGTTCGGCCCGCAACCGATCCGCTCGACGTACCTGATCACCCGGGCCAACTTCGTCGCCTGCCATCAGCCGGTGTTTCTCGAACGCTACGACATGCTGAAGGACGCCATTCCCGGCGGCACGTTCCTGCTGAACACGTCCTACAGCGCGAGCGAAATCTGGGGCAAACTCCCGCGCCTGGTGCAACAGCAGCTCATCGAGAAAAAAATGAAGTTCCACGTGATCGACGCGGTGAAAGTGGCCCGGGACAGCGGCATGGGCGGACGGATCAACACCGTCATGCAGGTCTGTTTCTTCGCCATCTCCGGCGTGTTGCCGAAGGACGAGGCCATCACCGCCATCAAGTATTCCATCAAGAAAACGTACGGCAAGAAAGGCGACGAGATCGTCCAGATGAACCTGCGCGCGGTCGATCACACCCTCGAACATCTCTTCGAGGTGAACGTGCCCGCCCAGGCCGACAGCGCCGTCGCCATGTCGCCGCCGGTTTCCCCGAAGGCGCCGGAATTCGTCCGCGACGTGCTCGGTGAAATCATCGCCGGCCGGGGCGATCTGCTTTCGGTCAGCAAGCTGCCCTGCGACGGCACATTCCCCACCGGCACCGCGCGCTGGGAGAAACGCAACATCGCGCTGGAAATCCCCGTCTGGGACACCGCCGTGTGCATCCAATGCGGCAAATGCGCCCTGGTCTGCCCCCACGGCGTCATCCGCGCCAAAGTTTACGAACCCAAATGCCTCGAGGGCGCGCCCGGGACGTTTAAGTCCACCGACGCGCGCGACCGCGACCTCAAGGGATGGAAATACACCATTCAGGTCGCGCCGGAAGATTGCACGGGCTGCGCGCTGTGCGTCGACGTTTGTCCCGCGCGCAACAAATCGCAAACGAAACTCAAGGCGATCAACATGGCCCCGCAACCGCCCCTGCGCGAGCCGGAAACCGAGAACTGGGACTTCTTCCTCGGTCTGCCCGAACTCGACCGGCGCCGGATCAAGGTCACCAGCATCCCGCAGCAGCAACTCCAGCAGCCGCTGTTTGAATTCTCCGGCGCCTGCGCGGGCTGCGGCGAAACGCCCTATCTCAAACTGGCCAGCCAGTTGTTCGGCGACCGCATGATCGTGGCCAATGCCACCGGCTGCTCGTCGATCTACGGCGGCAACCTGCCCACCACTCCCTGGGCCACCAACGGCGACGGACGCGGCCCGGCCTGGTGCAATTCGCTGTTTGAGGACAACGCCGAGTTCGGCCTCGGGTTCCGCCTGTCCATCGACAAACAGACCGAGTTCGCCGGGGAACTTTTGAAGAAACTCGCGCCGACGGTCGGCGACACGCTGGTCCAGGCGATCCTGACCGCCGACCAAAAGGATGAGGCGGGCATTTATGACCAGCGGGAACGCGTCGCGGCCTTGAAGCAGGCGCTCCAGGGCGTCAACTCGCCCGAGGCCCGACAGCTTCTCGGCGTGGCCGACATGCTCGTCAAGAAGAGCGTCTGGATCATCGGCGGCGACGGCTGGGCCTACGATATCGGTTTCGGCGGCCTCGACCACGTCCTGGCCAGCGGCCGCAACGTCAACGTGCTGGTACTGGACACGGAGGTCTATTCCAACACAGGCGGCCAAATGTCGAAGTCCACGCCGCGCTCGGCGATTGCCAAATTTGCGGCCGCCGGCAAATCGGCGGGCAAGAAGGACCTGGGACTGATCGCGATGACCTACGGCAACGTCTACGTCGCCTCGGTGGCGATGGGCGCGCGCGACGAGCACACGTTGCGGGCGTTCCTGGAAGCCGAAGCGTATGACGGCCCGTCGTTGATCATCGCCTACAGCCATTGCATCGCGCACGGCATCAATATGACGACCGGCATGCAGGACCAGAAAGCGGCGGTCAATTCCGGCCAATGGCTGCTGTACCGGTATCATCCCGACCGCGCCAAGCAGGGCGAGAACCCGCTGCAGCTCGACTCGCGCGCGCCGAAGCAGAAGGTCGAGGAATTTATGCTGATGGAGAACCGGTTCAAGATGTTGACCAAGAGCAGCCCTGAGCGGGCGAAAATGTTGTTCAAACAGGCGCAGGAAGACGCCGACGCCCGGTTCCGGTTGTACGAATACATGGCGTCGCGAAAGGGCCCGGCGGAGGCCGCCAAAGAACCGGCGCCGCCCGTCCAGACGACCGCCGCCTGAAAGGAGATTTATGGACCTGAAAACCGAATACATGGGGTTGAAACTGAACTCACCGGTGGTGGTGTCCGCCTGCCAGCCGTTGTCCGACGAGATTGACAAGATCCGGCGGATGGAAGATTGCGGGGCCAGCGCGGTGGTCCTTTATTCGCTGTTCGAGGAGCAATTGACGCTCGAACGCTACGAGTTAAGCCACCATCTCACCGCCGGGACGGAGAGTTTTCCCGAGTCGCTGTCCTATTTCCCCGAGCCGCGGGAGTTCCGGCTCGGCCCGGAGGAATATCTCGAGCACATCCGCAAGGCCAAGGCCGCCGTGGACATCCCGATCATTGCCAGCCTGAACGGCGTGTCGGCGGGCGGGTGGACGGATTTTGCCCGGCAAATGCAGCAGGCCGGCGCCGACGCGCTGGAGTTGAACGTTTATTTCATCCCCACCGACATGAACCTGACCGGCGCGGAAATCGAGCAGCGCTACATCGACATCCTCCAGGCCGTCAAAGCCGTCGCCACAGTCCCGGTGGCCGTGAAACTCAGCCCGTTCTTCAGCAATCTGGCCAACATGGCCATGCGCCTGGACGACAGCGGCGCCGACGGGCTGGTGTTGTGCAACCGGTTTTACCAGCCTGATATCGACCTCGATGCGCTGGAGATCAAACCGCAAGTGCTGCTGAGCACCCCGCAGGCCATCCGCATCCCGCTGCGCTGGATCGCGATTCTCTGCGGCCGGATCAAAGCCGACCTCGCAGCCACCAGCGGCATCCACACCGGTGAAGACGTCGTCAAGATGCTCATGGTTGGCGCCAGCGCCACCATGACCTGCTCCGCGCTCCTGCGCCGCGGCATCGAGCATCTGCGCACCATGCACCAGGAACTGACACGGTGGATGGAAGAACACGAATACGAGTCCGTCCGCCAGATGCAGGGCAGCATGTGCCAGTATCTCTGCCCGAACCCGGCCGCCTTCGAGCGCGCCCAATACATGCGCGCGCTGACGAGTTACAAGCCGTCCTGAGAAAGGAGGTGAACGCCATGAAATACAGCCGACAAACCGCCCTGCAACGGATCCGGGAATTCCTCGTCGCCAGCACGCGCGAAGGGGAAACGACCTGCCAGGCCGCCGCCCGGCTCGGCGTCTTCTGTCATGGATACGATCGATGGACCATGGACCAATTGCGCAACCTCTATCCGTGGCTTGCCCGAAAAGTGCCCCCGGACGTTCCGCGCGAGGACTTCCTCAAGCTGATCACCGCCTGGGACAACGCGCGGCAACTGGTCAACCACACCGTCACCACGTGCGACACCAAGGCGATGGACCACGAGGGATGTCTTGGCTTCGACCGGTTCAGCAATGCCCAGTTGAAACGGATGTTCCCGCAGTTGTTCAACGCCGACGACGACATCGCCCAGTGGTGATGCCATGGAGCCTGGCCCCAGCAGCCCGCCGGCGTCCAGCCGCGTCAAGGTCTGGATTGCGTTTCTGGCGATCACGGGCATCGCCGTCCATCTGGTCCTGCGGTTCGGGCTCCGCGTGTCCGCATCCGTCCATCAAATTCCCCTGATCGCCGTCCTCGTCATCGGCGGCGCGCCTCTGGTCATCGAGCTGTTGCGCAAGTTGCTCCGGAAAGAGTTCGGGTCGGACCTGCTGGCGGGCATTTCCATCGTCACCTCGGCCGTGCTGGGACAATATCTGGCGGGCACGCTCGTCGTGCTCATGCTTTCCGGCGGCGAGGCCCTCGAAGAATACGCCGTCCGCAGCGCGTCCTCCGTCCTGGAAGCGCTGGCCAAACGCCTGCCGGCCGTGGCCCACGTCAAACGCGCCTCGGGAGTCGCCGACCTGCCGTTGAACCAGGTGGCCGTGGGTGACACGGTCGTGGTCTATCCGCACGACATTTGCCCCGTGGACGGCATCGTCGTCGACGGCCACGGCGTGATGGACGAATCCTATCTCACCGGGGAACCGTTCCGCATGTCGAAGACCCCCGGCTCGGAAGTTATTTCCGGCGCCATCAACGGCGACACGGTCCTCACCCTGCGCGCCACGCGCCGCGCGGTTGATTCCCGCTACGCCAAGATCATGCAAGTCATGCGCGCCTCGGAACAACACCGGCCCCGCATCCGCCGGCTGGGCGACCAGCTCGGCGCGTTCTACACGCCCATCGCGGTGGCCCTGGCCCTGGCGGCCTGGGCGGCCAGCGGCCAGCCAGCCCGGTTTCTGGCCGTGCTCGTCGTGGCCACTCCGTGTCCGTTGCTGATCGCCATCCCCGTCGCCATCATCGGAGCGATCTCGTTGTCGGCCAAGCGCGCGATCATCGTCAAGAACCCCGCCGTGCTCGAGCAGATCGACCGGTGCCGCACTGCGATTTTCGACAAGACGGGTACCTTGACCTATGGCGAACCGAAATTGACCGAACAACTTTGCGCTCCGGGCCTGGCGGCGGAAGAGGCCCTCAGCTTGACGGCCAGCCTCGAGCAATATTCCAAACATCCGCTGGCCCGCGCCGTCGTGGCGGCGGCGCGCTCGGCGGGCCTGTCCGTCCGCGACGCCGCACGGATCAGCGAGCGGCCCGGTTACGGATTGCACGGAGAAGTGGGCGGGCACGAGGTCCACATCACCAGCCGCCGGCGCCTGCTGGCGGCACAGCCGGGCATTGCCGGGCAGTTGCCGGCCGCCGGCGGCGGATTGGAATGCTTCATCCTGATTGATGGCCATTACGCGGCGATGTACCGGTTCCGGGATGAACCGCGTGTCGAAGGCGTCTCCTTCATCCACCATCTGGGGCCGAAACACTTTTTCCACAAAGTCATGCTCGTCTCCGGCGACCGCGAATCCGAAGTGCGTTACCTCGCCGAGCAGGTTGGCATTACCGAGGTGCACGCCGGAAAAAGCCCGGAGGAAAAGCTGGCCATCGTGCGCGCCGAAACACAGGCGGCCCGGACGCTGTTTGTCGGCGACGGCGTCAACGACGCGCCTGCGCTGATGGCGGCCACCGTCGGCGTGGCCTTCGGCCAGAACAGCGACATCACTGGCGAAGCGGCCGGGGCGGTCATCATGACCACCTCCCTGGAGAAGGTGGACGAATTCCTGCACATCTGCCGGCGTATGCGCGCCATCGCCTTGCAAAGCGCCGTCGGCGGGATGGCCCTGAGCGTTCTCGGCATGGCGTTCGCCGCGGCGGGGCTGTTGCCTCCGGTGGCCGGGGCCATTGCCCAGGAAGCCATCGACATCGCCGTGGTGATCAACGCCCTGCGCGCCGCGCTGCCGCCCCGGATGCTCACCGACTTTGATCACTGAACCGGCCTGCCGCTGTTTCGGGATGTTGACTATGCCGGGGTGCAGTGGCAAGGTTTCGATCCGGGGCCGGAAGCCGGCCCGAATCATGTTCATCTGATGGAACGGGGTGGTGTGAACCGCCGGGGCGCCTGTAGCTCAACTGGATAGAGCGTTGGCCTCCGGAGCTTCCCTGTCCCTTTTTTTGGGGCTTTGAATTTCCTAAGGGCATCGCGTCAGTATCTGTAATCGCGTGACTTGTGGCTCGTTTCTGTAGATGCCCTGGTCGTTGACGGTGACGACCAAACTGCCCGGGCCGGAAATCTGCTACGACGCCAATTTCTGATTGCGGAAGAACAATGGCGACTAAATCACGGGTGGGTCGCGTTCGGCAAAGAAGGGGCCTCGTTCAGTTCTGTCATATAATTCGGTTCTTTGCCGTCATTTACCTCTTTGTCGATTTTTACTATGAACTGTAGACAGCCCTCAGGGGTGATCTTCTCGATGCCAGCGGCAACTTCATTGGACGACAGATTCGCATCGCGCAAGCCCCCTGCACACAGGCTCCTGAATTTCTCAAAATACACGGTTGCGGCGTTTGTATTTCCCTCAAGAGTCTCCAGGGTGAGAAGTCTTCCATACACGAAGCGCAATCGCATAGAGGCGGCGCGCTTCGGTGCGGAATAATCGTCCGGCCGCGGGTGTCTTGCCAGGACTTGGTTCAGCAAATCCTCTTCCTTGAGCAGACTGGCTCGCGCCTCGTCTACGCTGCCGGTAAAATAAACAGAGGTCAGGGCCTTGATTTGTTCACTGTCGTGGTTGTACTCCATTACTTCCGCCGCCTGGTTGATCGTCTCTTGCGGGATTTCCGGGGCCTTCCGGTGACAACCGAAAGCTGTGGCGGCGCACAACAAACACAGGAACCCTAACGTTAACGATGGAGAACGAACAACCCTCACATTTCTTTTCACTTATTTGTCCCAGACGTCGCCATACTCCATTTCCCAAACCGCCATGGCGCGGTCCTTTGCGGTGTCGACGTATCCCTGAGCTTCGCTCAAGGTCGGGAAATTCCCCTGGTAGAATTGCAGAGCAATCGGATCGGCAGAGCCATTAGGGTCCGCCATAAATATCCATGGTAAACTGGCATCTTCCCAATCGGTAAAGAACACCCATTTCTCGACGCATACTTGATAATGCACGGTCGCAAACACCGCATACCCTAGATCCTTACCCGCGTCAGCCGTCAGGCGCTTCGCTAAATTGACCACATCTTCAGTCACATCCGGCGACAGTTGGTTATCGGTGTATTGCTCCGTAGCCTTCTCGAGCGCATCCTGCCAGCCAAGGCCGCCAGCGGTGGCAAGGAGTTCGGCTTTGTTCATAATGTTCTCGAACACCTCATAATCACCGATGGCCTGCTGCAGTTGATCAAACGCATCTTCGAGGCCCGGATCCATTGCTCCCGGCGTAATCTTGGAGTCTGTGATCGGCTGTCTCACGTGGCCCTCGGTGCAGCACAATCCTAAGAAATCCTTCTTGGAGATTGGATTGTTCCCGACAAACCCGCGCAGGTTGACTCCGCCTGATTCTCCAGCCGGATCTCTGCTGAGCCAACTACCGGAGAATGGCTCATAGTAACGATATCCGTAATACAACAGGCCCGTTTCGCTATCCGTGTACTTCGTGCTGAAACGCATCGGTTCGAGCGAGGCTGCAGGGCCTGACGCACGCTGCGTCTCACCAAAAGGTCCATACTCGTACTGAGCAGAGACGGCGCCCGTGTTGGCATCCACCAAGGCTGTCACATTCCCGTTCCCATCGTGGGCAACGTAATACGCGCCATTTGTAGTGGAAAGCGCCAGCAGTTCGCCAACGCCGCCGCCCTTCAACTTGCCGTTCAAATCGCCACTCCATGTATAACCGCACAGCAGCGGCGGGTTTTCAACGCTCAGCGTCGTATCCAATTCTGCCAGCAGATCCCAGCCTTGGTAAACAAAGGCCCGTTGGGCGGCAAGCTGGTACGTTCCGTTGGTATACACAGACACCGCTTTGCTCATGCGCCGGCCCTGGTAATCGTACGTAAACGCCAACTGGCGTTTCGAGACATCCGGATCGCTGGCCAAACTTGTCATGCCGACCAATCGATTCTCCGCGTCCCATGTATAGCTCCACCGGCCATCGCTCGTCAAGTTGCCATCGGCATCGTAGGTGAACGTCTCCGGGCTTTGGGCCACGAAGACGTGGCCTGTCTCGGCGGCCAGGATGTTGCTGCCTCCCGTGCCGGCATCGGCCTCCGCCCCGCTGATGTCGATCTCCTGGTAAACAGGCCCATTGCCGTTGGTCACACCGACCAAGCCGTAGAAATATGATCCGTCGCGGTACGTGCCCTGGTCGTTGACCGTGACCACTGCATTCGTGGAGGCGGAACCGAGGATGTCCACTGCACCGGGGACCGTGCATTCCAGATACTGATTCAGCAGGTTGGCCGAGTAGGCCGCCTCCCGGCCGTTGACACTGGTGGATTGCCGGTTGCCAATCGTGTCGAAGCCATACCCGAATTGCTGGCCCGGCACCGGGCTGCCGTCGGACCAGTACTTGTTGCCGCTAACGACCTGGCCCAGCGAATCGTAGGTGTAGACCCAGTAAGAACCGTCGACCAAAGTGACATTCGTGCGCTGGTTCGCAC
>Ga0335078_10005067_pt1 | contig 19483 bp, 14 predicted proteins | sample Lox_Sample_32_FD_206711 | JGI IMG/M metagenome (GOLD analysis project Ga0335078, IMG submission 206711) | Soil microbial communities from Loxahatchee National Wildlife Refuge, Florida, United States - Lox_Sample_3.2 | ecosystem: Environmental > Terrestrial > Soil > Wetlands | place: USA... | reverse complement strand
GGCCGCGCCTTTAATCCTCCGCGAATAGATACTCCAAGTCGGTCTTCGACAAGCTGCGCGCGAAGCCTTCCTCGCCAAGCACGTCGGCGATCGTCTGAGCCTTGCTCTGCTGCAGCTCCCAGATTTTCTCCTCGACGGTGCCGGGGGAGATCAGGCGGTAGGCATTGACGGTTTGGGTTTGGCCGATGCGATGCGAGCGGTCAATCGCCTGCGCCTCCACCGCCGGGTTCCACCACGGGTCGTACAGCACGACGTAGCTGGCCGTCGTCAGGTTCAAGCCGGTGCCGGCGGCGCGGAGGCTGAGCAGGAAGACAGCCGCATTCAGGTCATTCTGGAACTTGCTGACAACCTCCTGCCGGGCTTTCGTTTGGCCGGTGAGCAGGTGGGTGGGGATCTGGCGCTGGCGGCATTCCCCTTCGAGCAATTGCAACATTTGGACGAACTGGCTGAAGACCAGCACCTTTTGCCCTTCGGCGATTAGCGCGTCCAGCAGCTCGAACAGCGTTTCTGTCTTCCCGGAGGCGGTATCGCTGCCGACGAGCCTCGGGTGGCAGCAGATCTGGCGCAGGCGTGTGAGGGCGGCCAGCACGTGGATCTTGCTCTTGTTGAGGCCCTTCTCCGCCACCGTTTTCATCACCTGCTCGCGGCTGCGCCGCAACTCGGCCAGGTAAAGCTTGCGCTGTTCTTCTCCAAGCTGGCAGTCGCGCCGCTCTTCGATGCGGTCCGGCAAATCCTTCGCCACGTGCTTTTTGAGCCGGCGCAGCAGCAGCGGACGCAACTTGGCCGAGAGCCGGCGCCGGGCGATGCGCTGCGCCGATTCCGCGCCCTCGCCGCGCGGCTCATAGGTCTCCGTGAAGTGTTCCTGGTTGCCGAGGTAGCCGGGCTGGATGAAGTCCACGATGCTCCACAAATCCAGCAGCCGGTTCTCCAGCGGCGTGCCCGTCAATGCCAGGCGGTGCTCGGACTTCAACTGCTTCACCGAGTGCGTCACCTGCGCGCCGGGGTTCTTGATAAACTGCGCCTCATCCAGAATAACGGCGCGGAAGGGAAACTTCTGCAGCTCCTCGAGGTCACGCCGCAGCAAGGCGTAGTTAGTCACGATGAGGTCGTGCTGCGGTATCTGCTTCCGCAAATTGTGCCGCGCCGCGCCGCTCTCGAGCACCAGCACCTTCAGGCGCGGGGTGAAACGATTCGCCTCGCGCTGCCAGTTGTGCAGCACCGAGGCGGGACAGATTACCAGCGACGGCTTCGGGTCTTTCCCATGCCGGTCCTTCAGCCATGCCAGCCAGGCGAGCGTCTGCAACGTCTTACCCAGGCCCATGTCGTCGGCGAGAATGCCGCCGAGCCGGATGTTCGTCAGGTGGCAGAGGAAATCGAACCCATCCTTCTGGTACGGCCGCATCTCCGCCTGCACGGTCGCGGGCAATTGGATGGCAGGGAGGCCCTCGAAGTTCTTGATCCGCTCGCGCAGTGCCTTGGCCTGGGGCGAATCGCCGAACCGCTTCAACCCTTCCTCATCCAAATGGGCGGCCTGCTCGAGCCCAACGCGTTGCGCGACGGGCGCCAGCCCATCCACGCCCAACTCGGCCATCGTTTCGTGCGCCGACTGCACGGCATTCGCGTCCAACTCCACCCACCCTGAATCGGGCAGCTTGACGAACCGCCCGGTGGCAGTCTGCAAACGCTGCAAATCGGCCGCCGTGAGCTTCATTCCTTCCTGCTCCCACTCGGCGGAGACGGCCAGCCAGTCAATGCCGCTGCCCTTGACCACGATCCGCGGACTCAGTTGGCGCGGCGCAAGGAAGAGCCGGGAGAAGCCGGGATTGCCGAGGTAATCCGCCTCCTGCGGGCGGTCGGCCCAGGCGCCCGCGAGCTGGCTCAGGCAGCCTTCCGTCGCATCCAGGACCCAGAGACCCGGCTCGGGCGTGAACCAATCGAGCTGCCGCAGCCAGAGCGTGGCGGGCTCCAGGCGCGGGTCATCGAGGATCTCGGGTTTATTGCCGGCAGGCCGGGGCCTTTTCGCCTCATGCAACTGCCATTCGTGGCCGCTCCAGAGCCAGGTGCTTTGGTCGCGCTGACTTTTGGCCAGCAGCCGCAGCCGCACCGTCTCGTCCAGCAACTCGAAGATGAACTGAGGTTTCGCCGCGTGCGCCACGCAAAGCTGCTCCCAATCCACGCCATGGCTGGACTGCGTTTTGCGCAGGTGCGTCAGCAGGCGATGGCTCAGCTTGCGCATCGGCACCGAGGGTTCGGTCGTCCAATGCTCGATCACCTCGGGCGGCGGCGCGTTCCGCAGCAGATAGAACGTCCGTCCCACCATCACCAGCGGCGGATGGCGGTTAAAGAAGCGCACTTCGCTCAGCGGGTAAGCCTTGCCGCCCGGCACCGTCAACTGGTGGGTGAAGGCCATTTCCTTCTCGCCGTTTTCCAGGTGCGGGGTCAATTCCGCGACCTCGCCATGGAATTCCACCGTCTGCGTTGGCTCCGACCCCGCGGCGAGTTCGAGCCGCGTTGTATGCCCCCAGCGCGCCAGCCAATGCAGCAGCTCGAGGTCGGACAGCACGATTGTTGATTCCCCATCGCGGCGGCTGGCATGCGTCTCCGCCAGCCACTGAATGAATTCCCAATCGCCCGGCGGAAACAGCTCCTGCTCATGCGCCGCCCGCGTGGTCAGCTCGATGATCTCCTCCAGCGTGCGTACCTTCTCGCCTGCGCGCGGGCGCAGCAAGTGTAGCTGAACGGCCAACCGGTAGCGCGCCGGCTGCTCCTCGTCCCGCTGCGGCTGACAAATCGCCCGCAGGAAAGCGCGCGGCGAATCGAAGTGCGCCGGCTTGGGTGGGAAGAGCCAGGCCTCCAGTTGCCGCACAAGCTGCTGCTCCTTCGCCGCCTGCTCCACCTGGGCGAAACGGTCGAGATTGGCATACGCGCTCAACTCCGTGGGGAGCGAGCGCCGCGCCCGCAGAAACAGGAAAGCGACCTCCTCCAGCCGCCCCTGGCCCTGGACTGCCAGCAGCCGCGGCCACCAATCCGTGCCCGGGAAGTCCTTCCGCGACAGGGAGAGCTTCTCGAAGTAATCCTCGAGCATCAGCCACGCACGCTGGGAATCCGCGCACGTGGCGAAGTTCCGCAGCAGCTCCTCCCGCTCCGCGACCACCGCCTTCGAGTCGGCCAGTTCCCGCCGCAGGTCTGCCAGCGCCCCATAAGTCTTGGAAAGCACGGTGTCTTGCGCATCGTATTTGGACGCTTGCGCAGGGCGCGACCCATTGCCATTTCTGAGCAACACTTTTGCCATCTTCTGACTACACCCAATTCAGAGTTTATCATCACGGCACAGATTGGGGCTTTGGTCAATAAGAAACGGCAGGATTTTTCCTTCCGCAACCCGCCGACGGACACCACAGCGCCGGCGTCGGCGCCGGCGAGTTGCCCTGGTGTTTCGCCTGGGGGATTCTCACGCATCCTCCGAGTGTTCGCCCGGCACTCTTCAGGGAGGTGCGAGGGGCTGCGCGGGGCGATTTCAGGCGATTGGGGCCTTGCCGGGCGATTGTTCATGGTTTGATCTTTGGCCCGAATCAGAGTTTGATCACCCTGCTTCATGGCCATACTGCCCATCATCGAGCGGGAGTTGCGGGTTGCGTTGCGCAAGAAGCGACCCGTGCGGAGGCGGCTGCAGGTGGCGGCGCTTGGGATCGGCGGCACGCTGCTGTTCCTCTGGATGGCTACGGTGGGGGGCAACCGGCAGGCGGGCCACAGCCTGCACCAAGTCTTGTGCCTGGCAGCCGGATACCTGGTATTGCAAACGCCGCGGCTCACGGCGGGGATTTTCGCGCAAGAACGGCGCGAGCAGACGCTCGGTCTGTTGTTCCTCAGCGGTTTGGGGGCGAGCGAGGTCTTTGCGAGCAAGCTGGTCAGCGCGGCGCTGGTGGCCTTCGGGGATTTGCTGGCCCTTTTCCCGATGCTCGCCGTGCCGTTCCTGATTGGGGGAGTTTCGTTCCAGTTGTTCCTGGCCACCGTATGCGCCTGGCCCAACTTTCTGCTCTTTGTGCTGGCGATGTGCCTGCTGGCCTCGATCCTCACGCGCGATGATGGCGCCGCGGTCATTCTGGCAACCACCCTGCTGATCGTGGTGTGCGGCGCTGGCCCCTTGATTTACTTGGCGCAGTCGAAGTTCTCCGCGGCGGGCACCGGGTCGTCCGACTGGCTCATGATGAGTCCGGCCTACGGGCCTTATCTGACATGGCGCGGCTTCGGCCTCACTCCCGCGAGCGAGTTCTGGAACAATCTCGGGGTGACCCTGGCGTGGTCGGGCCTGTGTTTGGCCACGGCTGCAGCCGCGCTGAAATCGCTGTGGCGGGAACGCGAGCAGGAGGCCGGGGCCATCGGCTGGCGCGCGCGCTGGCAGCGATGGCTGCACGGCGATGCTCGCGGCCGGCGCCGGCTGGCCGCCTACTGGCTGGAGGCGAATCCATTCGCCTGGCTGGCCGCGCGCGACCGGCAGCCGGCTATTCTGGCCTGGCTGGTGGTGGGCGGCGTTGTCGCCGTTTGGCTCGGCTGCTGGGCGGCCTGGCCGAACCGCTGGCCCAGCGTGCCGAACTTCTTCCTTACCGCGACGCTGCTCAACCTGGCGCTCCGGTGGATCATCCATTACACCGCGGCGCATAGCCTGAGCGAACCCCGTCGTGACGGCTCCTACGAGCTCTTGCTCACCACTGCGCTGGACCCGAGCGACATCATCGAGGGCCAGTTCGCGGCGCTGCGGTGGCACTTTCGGCGAGTGGCGCGGACGGTGCTGGGCCTTGAATTCGCGCTGATGCTGGCCGGCCTGGCGTTGCGCCGCTGGACCGGCCCGGCGCTTTACGTCTATGGCGCCATCTGGGCGGTGTTGCTGACTTGGGCCTGGAACCAAAGCTCGCAATGGCAAGCGACCGCCTATGTCCTTTGGGCGAGCCTGAACTGCGCCCGGCCCGCCTACGCGGTCCGGCGGACCCTGGGCCTGACGTCGTGGAGCTGGCTGTGGATACCCTTTAATCTGCGGTTCCTGTTTGAACGGCTGCCCGCCTTTCCCACCGGGTCGCACGGAGAAGTGGTGTTCGTGTCATGCATATTATTCCTGGTCGTGGTGCCCCTGTCCTTACGGGCGCTGTTTGCCGAGAAGACCAAATCAGGCTGGGTGCGCCAGGTCTCGGGGGCCTGGGAGCGGCGGCTGGCCGCCCAGTTTCGCGACATCGTACGCGAACCGCTGCCCGACCCGGACGACCCGCGCTTTAAGAAGTGGAACCCGGGCGAGCGATTCCCCTGGGGCTGGGACCTGGCGCAGGAGTGGTTCGCCGCCAGGCGCAGAATGGCCCCCCCAGCGCAATTCGTTGCTGCCTGGGCGGATTACCGGCGGCGACGCCGCTGGTCCATCGGCACGGGGGTGGTTGGGGTCGTGACTGCCGCGTTGGTAATCACCCTCTCAAACACACCCTTGCTCGAACTCGTATCGTTCTGGGCGCTCGGCCTGGCGTGGTTTGTTTGCCTTGTCGTGGTCGCCTTGCGGTTCCAGTTCTTCAAGTGCCCTCGCTGCCATCTCCCATTTGCCAACGGCAACCCGCTTGCGACACATTGTCTGCACTGCGGTCTTCCGAAATGGAGCCTTCAGGCCTCGCAAGACGCCCGTGATCTCTAAGGTGGACGCCGGCCCTGCTTTCTCGCAGACGCGCAGGGCGCGGCTCAGACCGTCCAGGATTTGAAGTCCTCGTGGGGAAACAGAATCTGTTCGGGCCGCGGCGGCGGAGCCGGCTGCCAATCCAGGGCACAGTCCACGATCTGGCGCATCCGTTGAAACCACCACTGCGGGCTGTGGAGCGAGGGGCGGCGGGTCACGGACGGCAAGTGGCGCGCGCGCAGGGTGCTGAAGCTCAGTTCCAGTTGTGTGTTGTTCATAGCCAGTGCTAGTTTTTTCGCCCATGATGGCAGGTGGGTAGGACAAAAACGGTCTAACCCGTATAAGTACGGATACCGCCGTTTTTAGGCGCCAGCAGGACCGAGGCCCCGACTTTAGCACTGCCCCTGCCCTGCCGGAGGGCCGGGCTTTTCGCTTCCGCCGCGGCCCGTCACGTGGTACAACCCAGGCATGTCCGCAAAGCTCACCATTGGATTTCTTGGCGCCGGCAAGATGGCCACGGCCCTGGCGCGGGGCTTTACTCGAGCGGGACTCGTTTCTGCCGGGGAGGTCATGGCCAGCGATCCGAGCGAGGCGGCCCGCGCGGCGTTCGGGAAGGAAGTGGGCGCGAAGACGACGCAGTCCAACCCGGAGGTGGCGAAGTTTGCCGATGTACTGGTGCTGGCCGTTAAGCCTGACCAAGTGGCCGGCGTGCTGGCCGACCTGCGCGACCATTTCACGGTGCAGCATTGCCTCATCTCCATCGCCGCGGGGGTGCCGCTGGCGAAGCTGGAAGCGGGGTTGGGAGCGGGGGCGCGACTCATCAGGGTGATGCCGAACACACCGGCGCTCATCGGGGCGTCGGCGAGCGCCTATGCGCTCGGGAAGTCAGCCCTGCTGGAAGACGGCGAGAGGGTCCAGAGGCTTCTCTCCGCCGTCGGGATGGCGTTTCAAGTCAAGGAAGGGTTGCTGGATGCGGTGACGGGATTAAGCGGGAGCGGGCCGGCCTATGTCTGCCTGTTCATCGAGGGCCTGAGCGATGGCGGGGTGGCGGCCGGTTTGCCGCGAGACGTTGCGACGCGGTTGGCGGCGCAGACGGTGCTGGGGAGCGCGAAGATGGTGCTGGAAACCGGCCTGCATCCCAGCGTGCTCAAAGACATGGTCACCAGCCCGGGCGGCACGACCATCGAGGGTCTGCACGAGCTGGAGAAAGGCAAAATGCGGGGCGCGCTGATCAGCGCAGTGCGCGCGGCAACGGAGAAATCGAAGAAGCTGGGACAGGGGTGAAGTTGCATGAGCTTTCCTCCGCCGACGGAGCGACAGGCACGGGTGATCTGGCTGGCCCTGACGGGTCTGGCGGTGGCGGCGCTGGTGGGGCTGGTGGTGGGGCTCATATGGGGATTGGGGCAGGTGCTGCGCATGCTTTCGCCGGTGCTGTGGCCCATTGCGGTGGCGGGGGTGATTGCCTACCTGCTGGACCCGGTGGTGGATTTCATCGAAGGCAAAGGGGCGACGCGGCCTCGCGCTATCCTGTGTGTGTTTGGCCTGGCGCTGATGATTGTGGTCGCCCTGTTCGGCAGCGTCGTGCCGCAGTTGGTCAACGAGACCCGCCAACTCGCGCTCCGCATTCCAGCTTATGCGGCCCGCATCGAGAAGCGCTCGGAATACTGGCTGAGCCATCCGCCGGCGCTGGTGAAGCGGTTGCTGGAGCGGGAATCGGGCGGGAAAGGCAGCGGCGGATCCCTGACGGCGACAAACGAAGGCGCGCTTCCGTCTGCGACGAACAGCCCCATCCCTGCGACTGTTGGGAGCACGAATGCGCCCTCATTTTTCGATGGCGCACTCGACAACGAGAGCCTGCAGACGGCCACCAAGTGGCTGGCGAGAGCCCTGCCCAAGGTGGGGGCTTGGCTTTTCGGCCAGTTCGGGCGGGTCGCCTCCTGGTTTGGTATCCTGGCGGGGATTGCGCTGGTCCCCGTTTACACGTTTTACTTCCTGCTGGAGAAGCGCGGCATTTCGTCGCGCTGGACGGATTACCTCCCCGTCGCCGATTCCAGCTTCAAGAACGAACTGGTCTTCGTGCTCGACTCGATCAACAACTACCTGATCAGCTTTTTCCGCGGCCAGGTGCTGGTGGCGATTTGCGATGGCACTCTCTACGGCGTTGGCTTCATTATCATCGGCCTGCCGTACGCGGCGCTGATTGGCGCCATGGCCGTCGTCCTGACGATGATTCCCTATCTGGGAGCCATCGTCACGTGCAGCACGGCGCTGGTGATTGCGTTTGTCCAGTTTGGCGACTGGCAGCATCCGCTGTTGGTGCTGGCGGTATTTGGCTTTGTTCAGACGCTGGAAGGTCTCTTTATTTCCCCCAGGATCATGGGTGGGCGGGTGGGTTTGCACCCGGTGACGATCATCATTGCGGTCATGGCTGGGACGACTTTGCTAGGCGGGTTGCTGGGAGGCATCCTGGCCATCCCGCTGACGGCGGCGCTGCGGGTGGTGATGTTTCGTTATGTGTGGAAGAGACCGGGGCGGGAGGGGTGATGCGTGATGCGTGAAACGTGATGCGTGAAACGTGAAGGCGGGTGCTACTGCGCTCACGTTTCACGTTTCACGTTTCACGAGCAGTTCCCTTACGTCCACCGCCTCCATGCCCGCGGCCCGGATGGCCTTCATGCCTAAATCGGTGTCCTCGTAGGCGCAGCAGAATTGGGGCGGGACGCCGATGCGGCGAGCGGCCTCGAGGAAGATGTCCGGCGCGGGCTTTTGACGCGTAACATCTTCGCTGGTCACCACGGCCTGGAACAACTGCCGGATGCCCAGGTGCTCGAGGACTTGCTCGATGACTTTCCGGGTCCCACCCGAGGCCACGGCGAGGGGGATTCGGCCATAGTATTCGCGGGCGGCTCCGACGACGCGGTTGATCGGCTCGACCTGCGCGATGAGCGGCAGATACTCCGCCTCCTTCTCGCGGGCCACCGCCAGCGGATCGAGCGGCAGGCCTTGCTCCGCGCTGAGCAGCCGCAGAATGTCGCGCGACGGCACCCCGCCGAGGGCATAGAACCGGTCCTGGGGGAAATGGAAGCCGTGCCGTCGCGAGATCACCTGCCACGCGCGCCAATGCAACGGCATGGTGTCCGCCAGCGTGCCGTCGCAGTCGAAGATGATCCCTCGGGGATGAGAGGGATGGGGGTTGCGCTTTTCCAGGACCATCGCTTAGCAGACCTTCACGTGTCAGGCATCACGCGTCACGCGTTAGGCCTTGAGCGCCGCCAGCTTTTCCTCCAAGTCATGCGCCATCAGCGGCTCGATGACGGGGTCAATCTCTCCCTCCATAATGAAGGGCAAGCTATGCAGCGTCAGGCCGATGCGATGGTCCGTCAGACGGTTTTGGGGGAAATTGTACGTGCGGATGCGCTCATTGCGTTCGCCGGTGCCGACCTGCTCCTTGCGCTGGTCGGCATATTTTTTGTTCTCCTCCGCGATCTTGCGTTCGAGCAGGCGCGACCGGAGGACCGTCAGCGCGCGCGCCTTGTTTTTCTGCTGGGACCGCTGATCGGCGCAGCGCACGATGAGCCGAGTCGGCTTGTGAAGGATTTGCACCGCCGAATCGGTCGTATTGACGCCCTGGCCGCCGGGGCCGGAGGCACGGCACACCGTGATTTCCAGGTCCTCCGGCTTGATCTCGACATCCACTTCCTCCGCCTCGGGCAGCACGGCCACCGTTGTAGTGCTGGTGTGGATGCGTCCCTGCGCTTCGGTGGCCGGCACGCGCTGGACCCGATGCACGCCGCTCTCGTACTTGAGCCGCTTATAGACATCCGTGCCGGTGATCTGGAAAATGATCTCCTTGTAGCCGCCAAGGTCAGACGGGCTGGAATCTAAACTCTCGCACTTCCACCCCCGCGCATCCGCATAGCGCGTGTACATGCGATAAAGATCAGCGGCGAAGAGGGCGGACTCCTGTCCGCCGGCCCCGGCGCGGATTTCGATGATGGTGTTGCGCGAGTCCGCCGGGTCGGGCGGCAGGAGGCTGCGTTGAATCTCGAGGCCCAACCGATGCTCTTGCGTTTCGAGGCGGGTGATTTCCTCCTTAGCCATTTGGGCGAGTTCGGACTCCGCCGCCTCGGATCTCAGCAGGGCGCGGTTCTCGGCGAGATCGGCGACGGTCTTAAGGTAGGCCTGCCCCTGCGCCACCAGTTCTTTCAGGCGGGCGTATTCCTTTCCGAGCTCCTGGGCGCGCTGCGGATTATCGAACGCCTTGGGATCGCTCAAGGCGGCTTCGACTTCGGCAAAGCGGCGGGAGAACTTCTCGATGTGAGGACTCAGGTCCATGGCGCAAAACAAATCCGCCCGCGAAGACACGGATCCTGCGGGCGGACAAAGGCGTGAACGGTTAGCGCTTCTTCTTGCGGGTGGCGGCCGCGGCCTGGGCCGCCTGGGTCTTGACCATGCGCTGCTGGAACTTATCCACGCGCCCGGCGGTATCCACGAATTTCTGCTGGCCGGTGTAGAAGGGATGGCATGAGTTGCAGATGCCCACGATAATGACCGGCTTCGTGGAGCGGGTCTTGATCGTGTTGCCGCACGCGCAACGGATCTCCGCATCCACGTACTTCGGATGTATTTTTTCTTTCATAAAAGGCCGGGCAGCATAGCACCGGCCTGCTGAATGACAAGCTGGAAAAGAGGCTAAACTCCGCTAATCCACTTGCGCTCCTCCCAGACGGCCTTCAGCGAGGTGAGGTTGCGCGAGTCGAAGACGTTCTTCGCGACGGCGATGAGTTTGCCGCGGCGGAGGTTGTTCCAAGCGTCGCTCGCATTGACGGCGACGAATTGGAGGACGCTGGGGTCGCGGTAGCAATCAATCATGCAGCGCGTGCAGCCGTCTCGAATGAGCTTCGACTGGTTGAACTCATAGATGTTGCACATGGGCGTCTCCCAGAAGTGGCAGCGGTAGAGGTTCAGATTCCAGTCGAGGTAGAAGTACTTGTGGCCGCCGAGGCAGCCGAATTTCTCCGGCTCGCGCCGCAGGTGGCGCTGCATTTCGGTCAGGGACTCTCGTGGGTTGACGACGGGGAAGCCGCTGCGCCGCTTCATGCGCTTGATCCGCTCGAAGACCTGGATTAACTCCTCCGTCTTGTAGCTGACGAGGTTGGAGTCACTGAAGCTCAGGTAGCTGGAGGCCAGGCTGCTGAGGGGGTAGCTGAAGGTGCAGCTTTTGAACCCGAGTTCGCTGAGGAAGGCCGGCAGCTTGTCATAATCATCAATGAGCTTGCTGGCGGTGACGCTGGCGGTGGTTTGGACGCCCAGTTGGTGGAATACTTCGTTGGCGCGTTTGATCTTGCGGCAGACATCCGGCAGGCCCCGATTTTTCTCGTGCCGGGCCACATCGTGGGAGTCAATGGACATGATTACGCTGCACAGGCCGTCGGCGGCCAGCTCGGGCATGTTCTGTTCGGTCCAGAGCGAGCCGTTGGTGCAGATCATAGGGCGAATGCCGCGCTGCGCGGCGTAGCGCGTCATGGCGCGCAGGTCTTTGTGTACGAGCGGTTCTCCGCCGACAAACAGCAGGTAGCCGATGCGGTTTTTGACGCAGATGTCAATCACGTCGCGGGCTTCGGCGAGCGTGACGCTCCGGCGCTTTTTGGGGTCGAAGCGGTCCACGGCGAAACCGCAGAAGTCGCATTTGGCGTTGCAGATGTTGGTAATGGCGAACTGGAGATAGCCCGGTCCGCCGTGGTCCAGCACTTCGCCCATGAGCTTGAGAAAGCCTTTGCGGGGCCTGGGCACCGGAAGCGAGGGGTCGCCCGTCGCCGCGACTGGGACAGGCGGCGCGTCAGTTCGCGTCAAGGTGGCAGTGCTCATGCTGATAGAGTCGCTCATTTTGGCCGGAAAGCCAGCCGCCGTGCAATGCTTTCTTGGCGACTTTCAGCTACGACCTGCTCGACCGTATTACCAACAAGACGGAGACGGTTAACAGCTCGCCCCAGCGCGGCTGGCTCTGGTCCGGCCTTGGCCCAGTGGCCGAAGTGAACAGGTTGGTTTCGGGCCGACTGCGCCGCCGCTTTCGACATTGCTCCGTCTGCCATGGTCCAATATCTTAGCGCGTGATTTGGACGCCATGAACCCAGCCATCGAAACCACCAACCTGACGCGGGACTTTGGGAAGCTTCGAGCGGTCAATCAACTCAGTCTGCGCGTCGAGGCGGGACGGTTCTACGGCTTTCTCGGCCCCAACGGCGCGGGCAAGTCCACCACCATCAAAATGTTTACCGGGCTGTTGGCCCCCAGCGCGGGCACCGTGAGTCTTCTGGGCGAGGACATGAGTGACCAGCGACGCGCGCTGGAGGTCAAGCGCCGCATCGGGGTGGTGCCGGAGAACCTTGCGCTGTTCGACAATCTGACCGCCCGTGAATACCTCACCTTCATCGGCCGCATGTATCTGCTGCCCCCGGCGACCGTCCGCGCGCGTTGCGACGAGTTGCTGGACATGATGGATCTGGCGCACGAGGAGAAGAAACTCACGCTCGAGTTCTCCCATGGGATGAAGAAGAAGCTCGCCCTGGCCGCGGCCTTGATCCCCAATCCTGACCTCCTGTTCCTCGACGAACCCTTCGAGGGCGTGGATGCCGTTGCCTCGCGCGTGTTGCGGGACACCCTCAAGCAGTGCGTCGGTCGCGGCGCGACGATCTTTCTCACCTCGCACGTCCTGGAGATCGTGGAGAAACTCTGCACCGACGTCGGCATCATCGCCCGCGGCCAACTGGTGCACCACGGCACGATGGAGGATCTGCGCCGCACCGGTTCGCTGGAGGACAAGTTCCTCGCCGTTGTCGGCCACGACGGGCACGAGGCGCAGAAGCTGAGTTGGCTGGAGAGTTGAAGTGAACTGGTCCCAGCTCAAAACCATTCTCTGGTTGCGCTGGCGACTGACGCGTAACCAGTGGACGCGCAGCCAGGGCCTCGCCGCGGCCCTCGCTGCCATCATCGCTGCTGGCGCCTTAGTGCTGGGCGGCGCCTGCTTTGTTGGCGGGCTGTTGGCCGGCATTGCCGGCCTCGCCCAGGCGAAGCCGGTCGCCGTGTGGGGAGTCTGGCTTGGCGTGACCCTGGCGTTCCTCTTGTTCTGGCTGATCGGCCTGCTCCAAGAACTCCAGCGCTCGGAAAGCATCGACCTCCAGCGCTTGATGCATCTGCCGGTGGGCCTGGGCCAGATGTTCGTCATCAACTACCTCGCATCGCATCTTGCCTTCAGCATCCTTGTGGCCGTGCCCGCGATGATGGGTATTGCTTTTGGCCTGGCGGTTTCACGCGGCCCCGCGATGCTGCTGCTGGCGCCACTCGCCCTGGGCATGGTTTCGATGATCACTGCCTGGACGTATTGCCTGCGGGGCTGGCTGGCCGGGCTGATGAGCAACCCGCGCCGCCGCCGTAATGTCATCATGGCCATCGTCCTTGGCTTCATTTTACTTGGCCAGGCCCCCAACCTCTATTTTAACGTGTTTTACCGCTTCAACCCTTCTGCCACCGGCGCCGCATCCACCTCCGCGCAAGCCAGGCGCGACACGCCGAGAACAAGGGGCCTGGAGAAGCTCGACCAACTCCGCTCCGTCCAGAAGTTCATTCCGCCGCTCTGGCTTCCGTTGGGCGCTCAAGGGCTGGCGGAAGGTCATGCCCTGCCGGCCTTGTTCGGCGCGCTCGGCTGCTTCGCCATCGGCGCGCTGGGCCTGCGATGCGCCTATCGCGGCACGCTGCGGCTTTATCGCGGCGAATCCGGCGGAAGGACAAAGGCGCCCTCGCAATCTGCTCCCTCACCCACGCCCGCCTCGGCCCAGGTGAAGGCTCGAAGCCGGTTTCTCGAACTCCGCCTCCCGGGTGTGCCGGAACAAGTCGCCGCGCTCGCTCTGGCCACCTTCCGTTCCTGGCTGCGCGCGCCCGAGGTGAAGTTGGCATGGGTGGCTTCGATCTTCGTGCCCCTGATCGTTGGAGGTTCGATCTTGTTCCGCGCCAACCTCAAGCTCCCCGAAGCCGCCAAACCATTCATCGCCTCGGGCGCGGTGGTGTTCTCGATCTTCATGCTCGTTCAATTCTTCGCCAATCAATTCGGTTTTGATCGGGACGGCTTCCGCGCCTTGATCTTATCGCCGGCGGACCGGAGACATATTCTGCTGGGCAAAAACCTGGCCTGCCTGCCCGTGGGCGGGGGTTTCGGCCTGCTGCTGCTGCTTTTGGTTTCGCTGCGGCTGCACCTCTCGCCGCTGACGTTCGCCGCCGCCCTGTTCCAACTGGCTACCGTGCTCCTGCTGGCCGGTCTGGGCGGTAACCTGCTTTCCATCCTCGTGCCTTACCGCGTCCAGCAAGGCACGCTGAAGCCGACCAAAATGCCCGGCCTGGCGGTATTGGTGGTGATGCTCTGCCACATGCTGTTTCCGCTGGCCATGGTGCCGGCCTTCGTGCCCCCACTGGCGGAGCTTCTCTGGCAAGCGGGCGGCGGGTCGAACGCGGTGCCCGTGAACCTAATCCTCTCCGTCACCCTGGCCGCCCTGGCTGCCCTGGCCTACTGGCAAGCGCTTGGCCCGCTGGGGCGTCTCCTCCAACGACGCGAAACCAGGATCCTTACCGTCGTGACGGTGGAGGTCGAATAGCTGACCGCCCATCGAGTCTTCCGCCAGGCGGATGTCAAGGTCGTGTGCGTTTGTCACCACTGCAGAGCAGGATCACAAACGTCTGGCCCTGCTCGGTGAAATACAGCCGGCAGCCCGGCCCGTAAGCCACCTGCAACTCACAATTGTGGCTTCCAGGCTTGACAGGGTCCCGCGAAATTGATACCGACTAGCGCATGGAAAAGCAGATATCGCGTCGTGGCTTCGTTAAATCCTCCCTCATCGCTTCCGCCGCCGTTCCGCTGGGTCTGAGCAGCGCGACCCGGGTGGAGGCTCAAACTCAGGCGACGCCTGCGGGCGCGGGCTCCAAGCCGGCGCCGGAGGCGTTTCCGAGCGGCAAGATAGGAGGCCAGGAGTTCAGCCGGCTGATGATGGGGGGCAACCTCATCGGGGGTTACTCCCATTCGCGCGAGCTCAACTACGTCTCGACCCTGATGCGCCGCTATAATACCGACGCCAAGATTCGGGAGACGCTGGAATTGGGAGAGGCCCACGGCATTACCGCGATCAACACCTGGGTCATGCAGGAGAACTCGTCCCTCTTCGACCACTGGAAGAACGGCGGCAAGATGAAGTGGTTTTCCCAGATCCGGCTCGACGCCGACGGGGGCTTTTCCCAGATCCAAAAGGCGGTGGACGAAGGGGCCGCGGGCATTCACATCACGGGCGACGGCGCCGAGGCGCTGCTCAACGAGGGCAAGTTTGAGAAGGTGGGCGAAACTGTGGAGTTCATTAAGTCCAAGAAGCGCGTGGCCGGGGTGGCCGCCCATGACCTGCGCGTGATTGTGGAGTGCGAGAAGCAGAAACTGGACGTGGACTTCTACCAGAAAACGCTGCACTCGCACGATTACTTCACCGCTCCCCGCCCCGGTGAGACGGACGCGCTCGGCCCGCACGATAACTCGTGGTGCAGCGATCCGCAGGCGGTGATTGACTTCATGGCGACGGTGAAGAAGCCGTGGATCGCTTTCAAGATCCTGGCGGCGGGCGCCCTCCAGCCGCGTGCCGGGTTCCCCTATGCCTTCAACAACGGGGCCGACTTTATCCTCGTCGGCATGTTCGACTGGCAGATCGAGGAAGACGTGAAGCTGGCGCGGCGGGTGGTGGCAGCCGTTGCCAGCCCTGACTCGAAGCGGACGCGGCCCTGGTACGGAGGGACGCCGACGGCCTTGGCGCGAAGCTGAGGCGTGTCGAGACGATCGTTGGCGTGAGGTCGGAGCCGATCGCTCCGGGTGACTTCCCTGGGGCGAGTCGAATCACAGCGTGGCCTAAGCTAAACTAGAGCGTATGGCAACGGAAACGACTAAGGCAGGTCGCCCCGACCCGGTGATTCAGTTTTCGATCTTCACCCCGAATCGCCTGGGTCGGCTGCATGACCTCATTGGGTTGTTGGGGACTCACGCCGTGCATGTGCTCGCGCTGATGGTGTTGGACACCACCGACAGCTCGATTATCCGCATCGTGGTGGATGATCCCGACCGTGCGCGCGATTTGTTGGTGCGGGAGGCCTTTTGCTTCACCGAGAGCAAGTTGGTGGTGGTGGAGGTTGATCCCACCGGGTTGCACGGACTGATGGCCGCCTTGCTGGAAGCCGAGCTGAACGTTAATTATCTCTATTCGTTCATCCCGCATCCGCAGGGCAAGTCCATTCTCGCGTTAAGCATGGAGGACAACGACCTGGCCGAGCAGGCGCTGCGCCGCCATCAGTTCCGCACGCTGAAGCAGCCGGATATTTCCCGATGATGGTTGGGGCAGCCTCGACCGCGGCGCGGAACCTCAGTCCGGTCAGCCCGCCACGCTCGCTGCAAGATGTGCTTGTCCCTCCGCGGTCGTTCCGCTTCCCTGTGGGGCAGCAACCGATGAACACCGACCTTTTGCGCCCGCTGCTCCTGGGGGGCATGGCATTTTGGGCGTTGGGCTTCCCGGTCTGGGGGGCTGATCAACCGCAGTGGGGCCAAGCCTGGTCGCGCAACATGGTCTCGGATGAGCGCGAACTGCCGGACTCGTTTGACCCCGAGAGCGGCCGGAACATTAAATGGTCGGCGGAGCTCGGCACAGAAACGCATTCGACGCCTATTATCGCGGGCGGCCGCGTATATATCGGCACAAACAACGGCCATCCGCGCGACCCCGCGCAGATCGGCGACCGCGGAGTCCTGATGTGCTTCGACGAACAGACAGGCCGGTTCCTCTGGCAGCTCGCCTTTCTCAAGCGCACAGAGGACATCTATTTCGACTGGCCGAACAGCGGCATGTCCTCGCCGGTTACCGTCGAGGGGGACCGCGTATATTTCGTGAACAACCGGGGCGAAGTACTGTGCGTGGAGCCGCCGCCACGACCGGGGAAAGAAGAAGGGAGAATGAAGAATGCAGAAACCGAGCACTCATCCGCCTCGCCCGAACCGCGCATTGTGTGGAAATTCGATCTTGTTACGGGGGCGGGCATTTGGTCGCACGATGCGGCGCACAGCTCGATCCTGATCCACGGGAATTATCTTTACCTGAACACGGGCACGGGCGTGGACAACACCCACCGGCGCATCCGCATGCCCGAGGCGCCGAGCCTGGTGGTGCTGGACAAACGCACGGGCCGCCTAGTGGCCCGCGACGACGAGCATATCGCCCCGAACATTTTTCACAGCACCTGGTCGTCGCCCTCGCTCGCGGCGGTGAATGGCCAGCCATTGTTGTTCTTCAACGGAGGCAATGGGATCGTGTATGCGTTCGAGACGGTCCCGGACGGAGGAATGGAGCATGGAAGCAGTGGAGTGATAAGGGGCGAGGCTGCCCCACCGGCCTCCCCTGCCCCGCCACTTCAGCCCTGGGCGGCGCTGCGGAAAGTCTGGCAATTCGACTTCGACCCGGGCGCACCGAAGACCAACATTCACAGCTACCTCAGCAATCGCCACGAGAGCCCCAGCAACATCTACGGCATGCCTGTGTTCTATCGCAACCGGCTCTACGTGGCCGGGGGCGGGGACATCTGGTGGGGCAAGAACGAGGCGTGGCTAAAGTGCATTGACGCCACCGGCACGGGTGACATCACCACCCATGGCCTCGTTTGGTCCTATCCTCTCCAAAAGCATGTGCTCGGGACGCCGGCGGTCTGCAACGGGCTGGTCTTCATCGGCGATTGCGGACACGTGTTCCATTGCGTGGATGCCGAGACCGGGCAGCCTTGCTGGACCCACGAGATGAACGGCGAGGCGTGGGCCTCGGCCCTGGCCGCCGACGGCAAGGTCTATCTCGGCACGCGCAGTGGCACGTTTTACGTCTTCGCCGCGAGTCGGGAGAAGAAGGTGCTGAGCACGATAGACCTGAGCCGTCCCATCAGTTCGACCGCCACCGCGGCCAACGGGGTGGTCTACGTCGCCACGATGAACCGTCTTTACGCCGTGCGGCAATCTCACTGAGCTTTGCAGCGTGGCGACAACCCGGGGAGCCTCTAACGGAGCCCGCGCTTATATCCGGTGGGCATCCGGAGGGTATCCGGTAGGTATCCGGAGGGGATAGCGGGGCGATCTAGCGGTGTTGGGGCGATGTGACGGCGTCTCGGAGGAGTGAGCCTCGGCCAGCACTGGAGACAGCCTGCTGCTGCGAGTGCGGCACTCCACCGCCACGGCGATCCAAATTCGAAGAGGCCGGCATGCCGCTTCATTGGTCGTTCGGCGGCGGGGGCCGGATTCCGTTGTTTCGCGAAGCGCGGTGAAGTGACTGGCGCGGCAACGGCGGATGACCGGCCGCGGGCGGGCGGTTGCCAAGCTCAAATTGGTCCGAGTGCTCAGTCACATGGCGCGGGCGGATGACACTATTGTGCTGACTCCTGAGTTTGCAGAAGAAGATGGCACGCACAGGTCGAAGCGGCTTATGGAGAAGAGCGGCAACGACGGGAAGGTGAGCGGTCGCCTTTGATCGTTGCGGGACTACGCCCGTCCGGTGGGTGGCGGGGGTCGGGAAGTCAGGTTAGTATTCCCTGTGGTATCCAAAGTCAAGGTGGCGTCGCCGCCGGCCAAGCCGGTGATGATCTATGACGGCGACTGCAACTTCTGCTCGCTGTGGATTCGGCGTTGGCAACATACCATTGGGGATCGAATTGATTTTCTGCCGTTCCAGGATCCCGGGGTGACGGAGCGGTTTCCGGAGGTGCCGCACGACGAGTTGGAGGTGGCCGTGCACCTGATTGAGAGCAGCGGAACGGTGTATGGGGGCGCGGAAGCGGTGTTCCGCGCGCTGGCCCACCATCCGCATGAGGGTTGGCTGCTGGATTGGTACGAACACTCTTTGGTCTTCGCCCACGCCAGCGAATGGGGTTACCGCCTGGTGGCCCGGCACCGCGGGTTCTTCTCGGCGTTGACGCGGATGGCTTGGGGGCGGCACCTCGAGCCGCCCACTCGGAATCTGGTTCGATGGGTTTTCCTGCGCTCGCTGGGACTGATTTACCTGATCGCCTTTGTATCACTCTGGGTGCAGATCATCGGGCTGGTAGGAAGCAAAGGCATCCTGCCCGCCGACTCAATCATGGAAAGTATGCGGCAGGGAGCGGCGGCGCGCCACCTTGGCGTAGAACGTTACCACTTGGTGCCGACGCTGTGCTGGTTCAAGGCGAGTGACGGTTTCCTGAAGTTTCAGTGCGCCGCCGGGGCGGGGCTGGCGGTGCTGCTGGTGGTGGGAGTTGCGCCCGCTCCGTGCCTGTTTCTGCTGTGGCTGATTTACCTGTCGCTGGCGACGGTGTGTGGCGAGTTCCTGGGCTTTCAGTGGGACAACCTGCTGCTGGAGACGGGTTTCCTGGCGATCTTCCTGGCGCCGCTGCAATTGAGGCCGCGGTTGTCCGGCGCGGCGCCGCCCTCGCGGCTGGTGTTGTGGCTGCTGCGGTGGCTGCTGTTCAAACTGATGTTTCAGTCCGGCTGTGTGAAACTGCTCAGCGGCGAGCCGATTTGGCGCAACCTGACGGCGCTGAGCTACCATTACGAGACCCAACCGCTGCCGACCTGGATCGGGTGGTATGCGTACCAGTTGCCGATGTGGGCGCAGAAGGCCTCGACAGCGGCGATGTTCGGCATCGAGCTATTCGTGCCGTTCCTGGTCTTCGCGCCGCGGCGGCTGCGGCATTTGGCGTGCATGATTCTGGCCGGATTCCAGGGGCTGATCCTCCTCACGGGCAATTATTGCTTCT
>Ga0335078_10005066_pt1 | contig 19485 bp, 15 predicted proteins | sample Lox_Sample_32_FD_206711 | JGI IMG/M metagenome (GOLD analysis project Ga0335078, IMG submission 206711) | Soil microbial communities from Loxahatchee National Wildlife Refuge, Florida, United States - Lox_Sample_3.2 | ecosystem: Environmental > Terrestrial > Soil > Wetlands | place: USA... | reverse complement strand
CAGATCCTCACCGGCACGGCAACCGACATCGGGGCTCCGGCGGACCAGCAGGGCGCCGGCCTGCTGAACATTCAGGCGGCCGTTGAGGCGGCGCGCCAGATGCCAGGCACGTCGCAGGCGCAGTCCAGCACCCCCGAACTGGTGGACAGCCCCAGCCAGCTCGGCGTACAGGGCGCGGGCGGCTCAACGGCCGACCAGTCGGTCACGCTGTACAACGCCTCCGCCAAGACCGAAACGGTCACCGGCACCTACCGGGCGCTTGGCAGCGAGAGGACCTTCGGCAGCCCCGTCACCGAGAACGTCAGCGCCCCGCCGCCACCGTTCCCCGCCCAGGGGGCGACCGCGGCGGCACCGGTCCACTTCACCGTGCCGAACGGTGTCAGCGTGCTCGATGCCGACATGCGCTGGCCGGACCCGACCAACAACAATGCCAACATCCTGTCGTTCATCCTGACCGACCCGGCCGGGAAGGTGGCCCAGAGCTCGTACGACTACGGCGCCGCCGAATACGTCCCTTGTCCTGGCGGAGGCTGCAGCCCGGACATCCAGCACGCCACGGTCCAGCATCCGATGGCCGGAACCTGGACGGCCCAGATCCTGTGGGCCAACGGCCGCGGTCACGCGCAGAGTCCGCCGGACACCCCCGGGCCCTACACCGGGACCGTGACCTTCCAGGCCAGCGGGCAGAACTTCACGACCCGCCCGGCGTCGGCGCCCGTCACCATCCCGGCTCGCAGCTCGGTGAGCGTGCCGCTCAGCATCGCTATCCCCCGGGCTCCGGGAGATGCCCCTGAGTCGGTGCAGTTCACGGCGCCGGGCGGGCTCGAGAGCTCGGTGCCGATCGCCCGGCGCACCCTGATCCCGTCGGCCGGTGGCTCGTTCAGCGCCACCCTGACCAGCTCGGTCTCTCGCGGCGCCGGGCAGCTCCAGACGTTCTATGTGAACGTGCCCCCGGGGAAGAAGGACCTCGACGTGTCGTTCAACGCGCCGAGACACGCTGCCGACGACCCGGTGTACTACTACCTGTACTCGCCGGGCGACCTCGCGTCTCCTGGCCCCGTGCATTTCATCTTCAATGACGCAGCCACCGACTCCACGCCGACGTCCGGCAACCCGACTGGAAACGCCTCGCTCATCGCCCCCGATCCTCAGCCAGGTCTGTGGGAGATCGACGTGTTGCAGGGCGCTGTGACCGACGGGACGGTGTTCTCCCAGACGGTCACCGGGACCCTCGCGTACAACCAGCTCAAGCCCATCACCGAGACCGGTCTCCCGACGTCGACGTCGACGATCATCGACTCCGGCTCCAGCGTCCCGATCAAGGTGAAGGTCACGAACACGATGAACCACGCCGGATTCTTCGCACTGCAAGCGTCGGCCGGCGACATCAGCGGCGGCAATGTCGCCACGCCGTTGCAGTTGGCGGCCGGAGCCACCGGCACACTGACGGCGACGCTGTCGCCCACGGCAGCTACGGGCACCGCGGTGCGCGGCACCCTCAGCGTCCTCGAATCGACGGACTTCGGAGCCACGGACCCCGACATCGGGTTCTCGTTGTTCTCCGATTTCCACGATTTCGCCTACGCCTACAAAGTCGGGAGCTAGCCCGCACGGCTAGCACCGGCACCAACGGCGACGGCCCGGGCCTGCGAGCAGGCCCGGGCCGTCGCCGTATCAGGTGCCAGCCCCCAGAAGGAGGACCAACGATGGCGGCGACGCTGAAGCTGATAAGGAACTGGCCCCTGGAAAGGCAGAACGTGGTGGGACGGCACCCGTACGAGATCATCCTCGACGGGACCGTCGTTGGCACCGTGCCAGCGGCGGAGACCGCGGAGCTACCCGTCGAAGCCGGGCATCACACCCTGCGGCTCAAATCAGGTCGCCGGGTCAGCCCTGAGCGCTCGTTTGACGCCACTGACGGGCAGACGATCAGCTTTTCCTGTCACGGCCCGTTCGGGCCGATCTTCCTCGCCTCCTTCATCAAGCCGGACCTCGCCATCGTCCTCAAGCGGCGTAGCAACTGAAGCACGCGCCCGGGGCCCTCGGAGCAACGACGGCGACCTGGTAACGGACGCGCGAAGAGCTACCGGCCGGGTTACGCTGCCCTTGCATTGTGCGCTACGAGGAGGCGCCGTGATGGTCGGTGTTCCGTTGTGCGCCTGGTGAGGCTCAATACAGCTGCGCGCTGACGGGAGCCAAGCCCAGATCCTGGCGGATGACCCTCACCTGGGCCGCGACAGCCGCGTCAGCGGCTCGGTCACGGACGTCGAAGGACCGCAGCTCCCGGAAGGAGGCCGACCGCACCTGCAGGGTGAGCAGCTTGACCCGTTTCTGGTCAGCCTGGAGGAGCGCATCACCTGCGGCACCGGCCGCGTGCGGAAAGGAGAAGTCCCCCAGCTGATCGTCGAACGCGCTCTCGGTCTTCACCTGCCTCCTCAGGTCGGACTCGGCTGCGGCGAGGTCGTTCCGCTGGTTGTGGGCGTAACCGGCCACCTCGGCGGTGAGGGCCCGGTCGGCCGGGGCGGCAACGGCCGTATAGGCCTTGGCGATCCTCGCCGGGCCGCCGTGGACGTAGGCGAAGACGAGGATCAGCAAGACGGCTGTCACCGCGCATGACACCGCGGGCAGGGCCAAGCTGGGGCCGGACGCTCCCTCGTCCTGTCCGTCGGGCCTGACCTTCATCAAGATCCACCTCCTGCGGGTCTTGGGGCGGCGCCGCGAACCCCGGGGACGGCGCTGCGTCCTGCCTCACTACTCAGATACGCGCAGGTTAGACCCCCATACCTGCGGCGGGAGAGGCAGTCAGTCATACCCGCGAAGACAGATATCCCCTAAGGGGCCTCCCGGCCAGCCGCTTTCCGAGCTCAGACCGCGCGGCCCTCTTCGCCATCACGCAGAATGCCCGACTCCTGCCAGTAGCTTGCAGACCGCGCATAACCCAGCAATCTCGGCCGGGCGCAGCGCGCGGCGGATGTAGGACGCCGCCTGCGGCCGCCAGATCTGCCAGAGCCCGGCAAGCTGCCCGACCGGATCGTCGTGCCAGTCAACGCGCAGGTCCGTGACCGGCCACGGAGCCGACTCGGCGATCATCATTCCGGCCGAGCGCACCGGGGCGACCTCTCCGCCCGCGGCCAGCCCGGCTCGAAGGGCCGCGATGAGCCGGTCACCGAGCTCATCCCCCGCCCGGCCGGCGAAGGCCGCGAGCATCGCCGCGGGCACGCCCCGGTCGGCCAGCAGGTTGCCTGCGGCGGCGGCGCCCGCGGCGTGGACGTCCGCCGCCTCCCCCAGCGCCAGCCCGCCCGAGTAGCTCGCCGTGCCACCGGCCGCGTCGACGACCGCCAGCTGCCGGTACGCGACGTCCGCCGTGCGGTCCACCAGAGCGGCGAGCGCGCCGGCGGCGGCCGCGCCGGCGGCCATGGCGTCCAGCAACTCGCCGCGCAGCCGGGGGTCGGTCGTGCTCTGGCTGCACACCGCCCCGACGCCGGCCCGGGCCGCCGTGCACCGCGCGGCCACCGCCATGCTCGCGGAGGCGATGACAGCGCCCACCGCGCCGGTGCGCTCACAGCAGCCCACCAGCGAGAACGTCATGGCCTGACCGCCACGACGGTGACCTCGACCAGCCATTCCGGCCGGGCGAGCGCGGACACGACCACACCGGTGAACACCGGGTAGACGCCCTTGAGCCGCCGTCCGAGCACCCGGTACACCGGCTCGCGGTAGCGGACGTCGGTCAGGTAGACGGTGCAGCTGACCATGTGCTCGACGGACGCACCGGCCTCCGCGAGCAGCGTCTCGACATTCGTCATCACCTGCTCGGCCTGCGCGGCGGGGCTGCCGATGTGGACGCTCTCGCCGGTGTTCAGATCCTGCGGCACCTGACCGCGCAGGTAGACGGTGTTACCGGCGACGACCGCCTGGCACAGGTCGTTGTCGAGCCGCTGCTCCGGATAGCTGCCGGAGGTGTTGAACGGCCGGAGCCGCAGATGACCGCCGACGGTGATCGGTTCCCTCATTTGCGCACCTCGTCCGCGACCGCGGAGTACCTGGCCACCAGGTCGAGCGGGCCGCTGAAGTCGTAGTTGTTGTAGACAGCCAGCAGATGCGAGAACGGCGGTGACTGTGCGAAGAGCTGGAACGTCAGCCGGTGCCCGGCGTAGTCGGAGTTGAGCAGGTCGCGAGCCAGGGCGAAGAGCTTGCGCCGCTCCTCCGCGGGGATCTCGCCCACGCGGAAGTACTTCCGCAGCCAGTCGCCGGCGCCGGGGCTGTCGAAGGAGGCCTTGCTGGGCATCAGGCTGACCTGGCAGCCGCACAGATCCCGGACGAGGTGCATGACCGACGGCAGCTGGGTGGCGGCGAAGACGCGGGCGGCGTACATCATCGGCTGGTTGGGCATGAGCAGCCCTCCCGGGCTGGGCTCGGCGAGCTCGACCGCCGCGGTCAGGTGCGCGTTGATGCCCTCGCGGTAGCACGCGACCTGAGCGATCTTCTCCCGCACGCCCTGATGCATGGTTACCCCGGTCGACCGGGCGCTGGCGTAGGCGACGCCGAGGAGGAAGTCGGCGAAGCGCGCATAGCGCTGGACGTACGGGAAGATGCTGTACCGGTGCAATGTCGCGCGGATGAACGCGGCCGCCCTGGTGTGCCGGTAGAAGAAGACGTTCTCCCAGGGAATCTCGACGTCGTCGAAGACGATCATCGTGTCGATCTCGTCGTACCGGCTGGTCAGCGGGTAGTCGTCCGGGCTGCGGCCGCCGGAGAAGGCCGACCGGCAGATGTGCCTGATGCCGGGCGCGCCCATGTCGGCCAGGAAACCGACCGCATAGTCGCTGAGCACCGCGTTATCCCAGTCGCCAATCGTCGGCTTGACGAACGCCTGGTTGGCGTAGGCCGCCGCGGTCTCGAACTTGGCCCCGCGCACCACGATGCCGTTGCCGGTCTCGCCGACCACGTGCAGCAGCACGTCGGGATCCTGGTCCTGCGGCCGGACGGAGCGGTTTCCCTTCGGGTCGGTGTTCGCCGAGACGTGGAACGGGTCGAGCAGCTGAGCGCGCCGGACGTGCCGGGCGATGTTCGCGGAGAAGGCTGGGTCGATCTCGTTCAGCACGTCCTGCCCGTCGAACAGCGACCACATCTCGCCGACGGTCTCGTCGCCCACGCGGGTGACCACGCCGCCAGCGTCGTCGAGGATGGCGTCCACCGAGGCCCGTTTGGCCCGCCAGTCGTCGCGGGTGCGTGGCGGGCGCGAGGTGGTCGCGCAGCGCTCGGCCGACTGCTCGTCGGCATAGCTCAGCAGGTCCCTGGTGCCGGCCTCGTGGCCAAGGTCGTAGATCCGTGCGCGCAGGCCGACCATCGGCGCGAAGGCCGGGTGCGCCGGGACGTCGCTGACCCGTTCACCATCGATCCACACCTCCCGGCCGTCGCGCAGCGACTCGATGTAGTCCTTCCCGGTTCGCAGCACTTGTCTGGCCCCTCGATTCCGGTGCCCGTATGGTCACCTCTCATCGCGCCCGTGGCCGGCCATCGGCCAGCGCGGTCACCTCGCGGCGGAACGTCACCGGCCCATCGCGAACGGGCGCGTCCAGTTCCTCGGCGTACCGGCGCCCCGCCCAGACGGCCGCCGCGATCGTGGCCGGGGCCCAGGCGTCGCCGATCGCCTGCACCGAGGAGATCCCGCCCTGCGCCCACTCCGGCTTCCTGGCCTGCAGTTCGGTGCAGAGCCCGGCCTCGGGCAGCCGCGCGGTCACCAGCACCACGGCGTCGGCTCCGGCCGGCGTTTCCGCGCCGGTGAAGACACAGCCGGTGACGGCGCCGGTCTCGTCAAGGCGCAGCACGGTCCGGTTCGTCTCCACCGCGACGCCTGCGCGCATCACCCGCTGCCGTATCTTCACCAGCTCCAGGGTGTTGGCGGTCCAGTCGGACAGGCTGGCGGCCGGGGTGACAAGCCGGACCCGGTAGCCCTCGGCGGCCAGCAGCTCCGCCAGGACCCCGCCGAGATAGTAGTGATCGTCATCGAAGACGAGCACGCGCGATCCGGCGGGCCTGCGGCCAGCCATCACGTCGTCGGGCGTGAGGACCTGCGGTGACCCGTCGGCCGGCATCGGGCGGGTGTGCCAGCGTCCGACCCCGTCGCGCCGCCAGGATGCGCCGGTGGCCACCACCACGTGGTCGAAACCGTGCGCGAGGATGTCGCCGGTGCTCATCGGGCTCTGCAAGTAGATCTCGACGTTCGGCATCCCGCGCAGTTGCTGCTCGCGGTAGTCGACGACGCGCTGCCAGGTGTGCAGGCCGGGGAGCTGCGACTCGACCGTGACCCTGCCGCCGAGCTGCCGGCGGGCCTCGGTCAGCACGATCTGGTACCCACGCTGGCCCAGCGCGCGGGCGGCCTCCAGCCCCGCCGGGCCCGCGCCGACGATCAGGATCCGGGCGCCGGACTGCCGGGGCCGGATCCGCTCGGGGTGCCAGCCACGGCGGAACTCCTCGCCCATCGCCGGGTTCTGCGTGCACCGGATGGGCGACATGGTGAAGTCACCGGACACGCAGATGTTGCAGCCGATGCACTCCCGGATGTCCGCTGCCCGGCCCTGTTCGATCTTGCGGGGCAGGAACGGGTCGGCGATCGAGGGCCGGGCGGCACCTATCAGGTCGAGAATGCCCTCCCTGACCTGGCGGGCCATGGTGTCAGGTGAGGTGAAGCGGCCCACGCCGACCACGGGCTTGGTGGTGAGCTTCTTCAGGCCGCGCACGTAAGGCTCCTGGCCGGCCTCCGGGCCGAACCGGGAGGTCACCGAGTCCTCCTCCCAGCTGCCCAGCACGAAATCCCACAGATCCGGTAGCTCGGCGAGATCGCCGACGATCTCCTCGATCTCGGCACGGGTGATTCCGGCATCCCCGATCAGCTCGTCGACGGTGATGCGGCAGGCCACCGCCGCCTTCCCCGCGGCGACCTCGCATGTGTCGGTCAGCAGCTCACGCAGCAGCCGGGCCCGGTTGCGCACGCTGCCGCCGTACTCGTCGGTGCGGGTGTTGTAGCGCGGCGACAGAAAGTACTGGATGCCGCTGAGCGCGTGCCCGGCATAGACGTAGACCAGGTCGTAGCCGACCGCCAGCGAGCGGCGCACCGCGTCACGGTGCCAGCGCCGCAGGCTGGCGATGTCTGCCTTGGTCATGGCCCGCGCCTGGACCGGGTCGTGGCTCCAGGTGGCCACGGGGAGGTGGACCGGGCCGAGGGGCGGTTCCCGGGTGGTGAGGTTCGGGCTGTTCATGCCGTTGTGCGCCAGCTCGATCCCGGCGAGAGCGCCGCCGTCGTGGATCGCCGACGCGATCAACTCGAGCGCCGGAAGATCTTGGTCGTCCCAGATCCGCAGCTCGATGAAGGGGGTGATGTCCGAGGTCGGGTGGATCTCCACCTGTTCGGTGCACACGACGGCCCAGCCGCCCTCGGCCTTGACACGCCGCATGGCGGCCTCGGCGCTGGGGTCGCGATAGCCCATGCCGCTGCAGTGCGGCACCTGGAAGAACCTGTTCCGGGCCGTGACCGGCCCGATCTGCACGGGTTCGAACAGGACGTCATGCCTTGGGTCCCGCACGTCCTGTTCCCTTCCGTCGAGGCCGGCCGCCCGCGCCCGCGTTCTGCGTGACAGTAACGCCGTGATCTCGCCGTTCACAAGCGGGTCCCGGCTGGCGGAAAGACCAGGACGGCAACCGCGTTTCGGTGGGCGAGACGCTTGACCGTTATGAGAAAGGCGATACAGTCTGCGGCACCCGCCGCCAGAGGCTGAACGGAGGACTCCGAATGGATCAGCAGGTAGCCGATGGCACCCAGTTCGGTGTGATGACGGCGGCGGCCAGCGAGGAACGGAAGAAGTTCCGGCGCAGCGTGGGGCGGCTGGATACCGCGTTCCTGATGCTCGCCGCGATCATCGTGCTGGACACGCTCGGCGCGGTGTCGAGTTACGGGGCGCAGGCGTTCACCTGGCTCATCGTCATGATCGTCTTCTTCCTGATCCCGTACGGGCTGATTACCGCCGAACTCGGCAGCGCCTTCCCGGTGGAGGGCGGCCCGTACGTGTGGGTGAAGCTGGCGTTCGGCCGCGCCGCCGCGGCCGTGGTGACGGTCATGTACTGGGTGGACAACCCCATCTGGCTGGCCGGGACATTAGCGATCACGGCCATGGCCACGTTCGGCACGTTCTTCGTCGCGTTGTCGCTGGCCTGGCAGTACGTCTTCGGGCTGATCTTCATCTGGGCCGGCATCGCGACGGTCATCATGGCGCTGAAGTTCGGCAAGTGGGTCGCGACCGGCGGCGCGGTGATCCGCGTGCTGCTGATGGCCTTCTTCACGCTCACCGTCGTGTTCTACGCCATCGGGCACGGCGTGCACGGCTTCGGCGCCGGCGCGTTCAAGCCCACCTGGGTCGTGTTCCTGGCGGCGGCGCCCATCCTGATCTTCAACCTGGAGGGGTTCGAGCTGCCGAGCAGCGCGTCGGAGGAGCTGACGAACCCCCGCCGGGACGTGCCGTTCGCGGTACTGCGCTCGGGAATCGGCACCGTGCTGTTCTACGGGGTGCCGATCCTGGCGATCCTGCTGGTGCTCCGCCCTGCCCAGCTGTCCAGCGTCAGTGGCTTCGTGGACGCGCTGCAGACCGTCTTCGTCGTCTACGGCGGTCACACGGCCGCCTCCGGGGTGGTGCTGACCGGCGCGGGCAAGATCCTCGCCGACATCTGCGCGATCGGGGTGATCCTCGGCCTGCTGTCCTCGGGCGCGGTCTGGCTCATCGGCTCCGACCGCACCCAGGCGGTCGCCGGATTCGACGGCGCCGCGCCGCGATGGATGGGCCACTTCTCCAGGCGCCTCGGCACGCCGATCGCCGTGAACCTGCTTTCCGGCGTTGTGTCGACCGGCGTACTCATCCTCGCGCTGACGCTGACCAGCGGCAACGCGGCGAAGTACTTCAGCGCAACCCTGGGGCTGGTGATCTCCATGGTGACGATCACCTACGTGCTGATCTTCCCCGCGGTGATCAGGCTGCGGTACAAGTACCCCGACGCTCCCCGTCCGTACCGGATACCGGGGGGCACGGCAGGGCTGTGGGCTGCCGGGATCCTGACCACCGCCTGGGCGGCCTTCACCACTGTTGCGATCATCTATCCCGGCATCGGCACGGCGGACCCGGATGCCTCGCTGCCGAGCGGTTTCGCGGGCGAGCGCATGCAGTACACGCTGTCACAGGTCATACCGCTGGCCGCGATGATCCTGATAGGGCTTGGTTTCTTCGCCCTCGGCCGGCGCACCCGGCAGGAACCCGGGCCAGCGGCCGTCGCGTCGCCCGCGACGGACGGAGCGGCGCCCCCGTCCCCGCCATGAGGCTTAGCTTCACGCGACCAAGCGGGGGTTGAGGTGGAACTTCTTGTCATTGGCGGTACCCGTTTCGTGGGGCGCGCCTTCGTGGAGCAGGCCGTCCGCCATGGCCACGACGTCGCGGTGTTCCACCGCTCGGTGTCTGAACCGGATGACTTCCCCGGCGTTGAGCACCTGCACGGGGACCGGGACGGCCAGCTCGGCCTGCTGCGCGGGCGCAGCTGGGATGCGGTGCTCGACACCTGCGCCTACGTTCCCCGGGCGGTGCGCGAGGCCTCAGCCGTCCTGCAGGATTTCGCCGGCCACTACACCCTGGTCTCCACCCTCTCGGTGCACCCCGATGACATGCCCGCCGGGTCCACCGAGGAGGCCGCCACCCATCAGCCGCCCTTCCCGCAGACCGAGGTGGTCACGGCGGAGACCTACGGCCCGCTCAAGGTGGCATGCGAGCACGAGGCCAGGAGGGCATTCGGAAACCGGTGCCTGATCATCCGCCCCGGCTATATCGTCGGGCCGCATGATCCAAGCGACCGGTTCACCTGCTACCTCCGCCGTGCCGCCGGCGGAGGAGAGATGGCGGCTCCGGGCCCACCGGATGCGCCCTTGCAGGTCATCGACGTCCGCGATCTTGCGGCCTTCATGCTGGGCCGGATAGAGGCCGCTGACGGCGGGATGTTCGGCGTGGCCGGGCCCGGTGAACCGATCGTCATGCGGGACGTGCTCGAAACCGCCCGCGAGGTTGCGGCGGCCGACACCACCTTCACCTGGGTGTCCGAGGCGTTTCTTAACGCGGCGGGCGATCAGGCCCAAGAGTGGTTTCCGATGTGGGAGCCTCAGTTCCCCGGGGTGCATACCTATGACCCGGCCAAGGCGGTAGCGGCCGGCCTGCACTGCCGGCCCTTCGCCCAGACCGTGGCCGACACCCTGGCCTGGGACCACGAGCGCGGGCAGCCAGATCTGGCGGCCGGCTTGAGCAGGGAAACAGAAACAGAACTCCTCGCCACCTGGCACTCCCGACGCTGACCGCCCCGGCCTCACCGGACCACGTCGGTGACCCCGGAGCAACTCACCCGCGAATCAGGCTCGGAGGGCCTTTCCGGAGGCCAGGTCGAGGGCCTGGCCGGAGCTGAGCGTCAGGCCCGTGGCGTGGGCCTGCTCGAGCTGCTGCTGGCTGAGGTGGGTGGCCAGCTGGCTGAAGCTGCGTTGGCGGTAGCGCGCTTCCAGCTCCTCCCAGGGCTGCCCGGTTCGGTCGAGGAAGGCCTGCGCGGCGTCGTGGAGCACGGCCGCCCGGTACCAGTCGCCGTCGTCCGCGGCCAGACATGCCAGGCCGAGGCATGCGTAGGCGATCCCGGAGCGGTCCCCGTTGCGGCGGCTGATCCGCAGGACCGCGTGGAAGCTCGCCCGCGCAGCGCCGGGGTCGTTGTCCTGGCGCAGCACCCAGCCCATGTTGATCGACAGGTCGAGGTGTTCTCCCCCGATCTCCGGCCCGGCCCGGGCTGCCTGTTGCAGATAGGCGCGGGCGGCCGGGTGGATAAGGGCATCGCTGACCAGATAATCCGCCAGGCTCTGCCCGAGCAGGACATCATCGCCGAGCTGCCGGGCGCGTTCGACTGCTTCCTGTCCCAGGGCGAGTCCCCGATTGGGCTCGCCGGCGCGGTAGCAGACGTAGCTGAGGGCGCCGAGCGATTCGATGAGCAGCCCGGCGGCGCCGAGCTGGCGGGCGATCTTGACAGCCCGTTCACCAAAGCGTCGTGCTGCCGCGATGTCAAGACGGCGGGCGGCGAAGGCCGCGGTGACCAGCGCTGCCGCGAACAGCCGGGGGTCGGCCGGGGCTTGGGGGCTTTCCAGCGCCGGCCTGAGCAGGGCGAGGGCTTCCTCGTCGCGGAAACGCGTGATCCAGTAGCGCCGCCGCGCCGCGCCCAAGCGCAGCACCTGCGCGGTGCCGGCCGGGTCGCGGGCCGCGTGCACCGCGGCACGTCCCAGGTTCGCCCGGTCGGCGTCCAGCCGCGCGAGCCACCTGCCCTGCTCAGGACCGGTGAGGTGCAGGGCCGCTGTCTCGGCGGCGCCCAGGTAATGCGCGCAGTGGGCGGCTTCCACAGCGGCCTGGTCCTCGCCGGTCTCGGCGAGCCGTTCGGCGGCGAACTGGCGGATGGTTTCCAGCAGCCGGTAGCGCAGTGCTGGCCCGGCCGGGTCAGCCACGACCAGGCTCTTGTCCACCAGCGAGCCAAGCAGGCCAGTTACCTCCAGCCGCTCGATATCCCCGGCACCGCAGACCGCTTCAGCAGCGGCCAGGTCGAAACCCCCGGCGAACACCGACAGGCGGCCCAGCAGCGACTGCTCGGCCGCGTTGAGCAGTGAATAGGACCAGTCGACGGCTGCCTGCAGGGTCTGCTGCCGCGCCGCGGCGGTGCGGCTGCCCCCGGTGAGCAGGCGGAAGCGCTGATCGAGCCGGCCGGCCAGGTCACTCAGCGAAAGTGAGCGCAGCCGGGCCGCGGCCAGCTCGATGGCCAGCGGCAGCCCGTCCAGCCGGACACAGATCGACGCGATGAGCGGCCCCGTCTCTCCGTCAAGGGAAAGCAGGACGCCTTGCTCTTTGGACCGTTCGGCGAACAACGCGACCGCATCGGAAGAGCCAGGCGCCGCAGGGCCGCCGTCGTCCGGCCCGGGCAGTGACATCGGCGGCACCCGGTAGAGGGCTTCCCCGCCGATGCCTAGCGGTTCCCGGCTGGTAGCCACCAGCCGCACCCGCGGGCACTGCCGCAAGATCGCATCGGCGGCCTTGGCGCAGCTGCCGATCAGATGCTCGCAGTTGTCCAGCACGACCAGCATGTCCTGCGGGGCCAGCGCATCGAGCAGCGTGTCCAGGGCGCTCCGGCCCGGTTGCTCGGTGATCCCCAGCGCCGCGGAAATAGCCGCCGTCACCGCGTCCTCGCCGGAGACCGCCGCCAGCTCGACCAGCCACACCCCATCCCCGGACCCGTCCAGCAGCCCGGCGGCCAACTGCAGGGCCAGCCGGTCTTGCCACACCCGCCAGCACCGGTCAGCGTGACCAGGCGGGACGATGCCACCAGAGCCCGCACCTCGGCCAGCTCCTTCTCCCGGCCGACGAACGACGCTAGCTGGGCCGGCAAGTTGTTAGCCAGCGCCGGGTTGCCCAGCGAGCGCAGCGGCGGGAACGTGGCCTTCAGTCCCGCCGCCTGGAGCTGGAAGATCCGCTCCGGGCGGCCCAGGTCCTTCAGCCGGTGCACCCCCAGATCTTTCAGCGACGCGCCCTCAGGCAGCGCGTCACGCGCCAGCGCGGCCGCCGCCTCCGACACCAGGATCTGGCCGCCATAGCCGACTGCAGCCACCCGGGCGGCACGATGTATGTCCAGGCCCACCAGGCCTGCAGCTGTCTGGGACGCCTCCCCGGTGTGCACGCCCATCCGCACCCAGACGTGCCCCCCGCCCGGCCACGGGTGCGCCGCCAGCGCCCGCTGCATCTCCACCGCCGCCGCCACGCACGCCCGCGGCGAGGAGAACACCGCGAAGAACGCATCCCCCTGGGTATCGACCTCCCGGCCGTCATGGGCGGCCAAAGCCGACCGGATCAGTGCGTGATGGTCGGCCAGCAGCCGCGCGTAGAGATCTTCCCCCAGCCGCCGCACCAGGCCCGTGGAGCCCTCGATGTCGGTAAAGAGAAACGTGAAAGTCTCCACCGGCACAGACTAGAGGCCAGCCAACATTGGCAACCGGCCGCCAGGCAGGACTGCGTGATCCCAGCAAACCGTGGTGCGCCCGGCCAGCCCGCATTGCGCGTGCGGCGTGTTACCAGTGGTGCCAGTGCACGACCTCGTCGAACGGCCGGCGGTCCGGCCTGACGAGCGGGCGGAGCGGCCGGCCGGCCGGGTAGCCCAGGCCGATCATGTACACGGCGAGGTAGCCGTCGGGGAATCCCAGTACCCGCTGCGCCTGCCGCTGGTCGGCGACGGCCGAATGGCCCGAGCCGATGCCCAGGTCAGCGGCGGCCAGCATGATGAACGCGGTCGCCTGCCCGAAGTCATACAGCAGCCAGTCGCGGTGGCGCTGGTCCTCAGGCTCCCGGGCTACCAGCACGACCGTCGCCGCCGAGCCGGCGATGTGCCTGCCGCCGCGCTCCCAGGCCTTGGCCAGCCCGGTCAACTGCTCGCGGCCGGTGACGACCACGAAGTGCCATGGCTGCCAGTTCTGCGACGACGGCGCCCGCCGCCCCGCCTCCAGGATGCGCTCGAGGTCTCCGGCGGCGATGGGCTGGCCGGTGTACTGGCGCACGTTGCGGCGCGCCCGGATGGCATCCCAGGTTTCCATGGCACAGTCGTATCGCATCGCAGCCTGTCCTGTCGCTGTCGGCCGCGCTGCCGGCTGGCATGCAGCGCTCCAGGCGCGAGCGCAGCAGGGCTGCCCCGGCTCCGGTGCCCTTTCGCGATGGATCGACCCCGATGATGGCCAGATACCAGTGCGGCGGCGCGTGGGCGGCTGCCGTGATGTCCGACCGTCGGGTTAGCTTGACCTGGTGTCTGCGGAGCCTGGGTGGTGCGGTGTGTGCGGGTTGCCGGTGCCTGCCGGGGGATTACCTGCCTGACTCTCCGCGCGGCACCGCGATCGACCACATCATCCCCAGGGTTTACGGCGGACCGCATCGCCGCTGGAATCTCCAGCTCCTGCACCAGGAATGCAACTCGGCCAAGGGCAAGAAGATCACGGCCGAGGCGCTGGAGCTGGCCGATGTTCACGGCGTGACGATCAGCATGGACATCGGGCAATACCGTGCCGGTGTCCGGCGCCGGGCGGCCAAGTATGCCGTGCGGGCAACTCGCCAGCTCGGCGGCGAGGCCCGTGACCGGGCTCTGGCCGCGGCGAGGAACCTCACCGTGTTCTTCCCGGAGGGAAGGGTTCACGCCATCATCAGGGCAGCGGCGGAGGGGAACCCGGCCCCGCTGACAGTCTGCCCCTGCGGAGGTGAGCACTCGTGCCGCACATCGCCCTGAATAGCGCCGAGCCCGGAATCCGTGCGTTGCTCGGCTACCGCCCGGAGACCGCCCGCCCGCTGAGCGAGCTGACGGAGGTGCTGCTGCGCGGGCCGAGCACCCTGACCCGCGGCGAGCGGGAGCTGATCGCGGCCTATGTGTCGGCGCTCAATGACTGCCGGTACTGCTCGTCATCGCACTCTGCCTGCGCCGCGGCCCAGCTGCCGGGGGGGATGACGCTGGTGGAGCAGGTGCGCGCCGATCCTGGCACCGCGCCGGTGCCGGCCAAGCTCAAGGCGTTGCTGGCGATCGCCGCGGCGGTACGGGACAGCGGCCAGGCCGTCACCGCGGAACTGGTCGCCGCGGCCCGCGCGACGGGCGCGACAGATGTGGAGATCCACGACACGGTCCTGATCGCGGCCGTGTTCTGCATGTTCAACAGGTACGTCGACGGGCTGGCCACGACGGCCCCGGACGACCCCGCCCTGTATGCCGCCGGGGCGCAGCGCCTCATCGCGCACGGCTACGTGCCGCCGCCAGCAGGGCCCGCCCACGTGGGCTGACCATCGCCAGCTGGCTGGCTCTGGGCTGCGCTTGCGGCGGGAATTGCGCCGGTCCAGGTTGGATCCGGAGCGAGTCGTTGGTCTATGACTTAGCACGCGGCCGGAGCAGGCCGCCGGGACACGGGAGTGATGGGATGACGCGGTACCTGATCTCGTTCAATGACGGCGCGATGGACCACATCCCCGACGAGGACATGCCCGCGGTGGCCAAGGCCGCACACGCGGTGGTCCAGGAGGCCCTCAACGCCGGCGTGTACCTGTTCGCCGGCGGACTGGAGTTCCAGCGGCCGAGCGTCGTGGCCCCCGACGGGACGGTCACCGACGGCCCGTACCCGCAGACCAGGGAGCTGAGTGGCGGCTTCACCCTCGTCGACGTGCCCACACGGGAGGCTGCCCTCCAGTGGGCCGCAAAGATCGCGGTCGCCTGCCGCTGTGCGCAAGAGGTACGGGAGTTCGGGCCCGACCCTGAACTCGACGCGATGCTCCGCCAGGCAGATCGCCGGCGGCGCCCCCCGCCGGCCGATCGCTGCCCGTGACGCGACAGAACCCCGCGTCACGGGCAGCGATCGGAGGCATTGCCGTCACCCGCGTCGTCTGGCCGGGACCGGCTAATCTGACGGCGGTGAGCGTTGAACTGGCCCTGCTCTCGCGGGTTCGTTACCGCAACCTGGAGATCACCGGCTCCCGGCTGCAGGGCCTGCTTGCGCTCCTGGCCGGGGACCCGCACGCGGGGTGCAGCACCACCCGGCTGATCGACGCGTTGTGGCCGGACGAGCAACCCGAGCACCCGGTCAAGGCCCTCCAGGTCCTTGTGTCACGCGCCCGGGCCCGCCTCGGGCCCGAGGTCATCGTCAGCACGCCCGCCGGATACCGCCTCGCGCTGCGCGACGGCCAGATCGATGCCTCGGCGGTCCTGTTCAGCGCGTCCGAGAGCGCGAAGCGGTCCCGGGCAGGCGACCACCTCGCGGCGCTCGGGCACGCCGAGGCCGGGCTCGCACTGTGCGAGGGCGCGGAGGGCTGGGGCTCCGGGGGCAGCGACCCGCTGTCCGCGCTGCGCGCGGCACGGGTTCCGGCCTACCGGTCGCTGCTGCGGGCCCGCGCGCTGGCGCTGGCGCGCCTGGGACGGCGGGCCGAGGCGGCAGGGCCGCTAGGTGAGCTGATCCAGCAGTCCCCGCGGGATGAGGAGGTCCTGGCCGAACTGCTGCGCTGCGAGGCGGCGAAGGCGGGGCCTGCGGCGGCCCTCGCCCGGTACGCCGACTACCAGCAGCGGCTGCGGGACGAACTCGGCACCGGCCCGGGTCCCGCCCTGCGGGGCGTGCACCAGGAGTTGCTGCAGGCCGACGCGCCCGTGATCCGCCGCGGCGTCCGGCAGGAGCCCAACCCGCTGCTCGGCCGGGACGACGACATCGCCGCCGTAGTCGCCCTGCTGCGCACGTCCCGGGTCACCTCGATCGTGGGCACCGGCGGCCTGGGCAAGACCCGTCTCGCACACGCGGTCAGCAGCCAGGCGGAGCAGCGCGTGGTGTACCTTGTCGAGCTCGCGGGCATCGCACCCGGCGGCGACGTCACGGCCGAGGTCGCGGCTGCCCTCGGTGTCGGCGAGGAAGGCGGCAGCCCGCCCGGCCGCCGCGGCGGGCCGCCGGGCGTGCCTGGCGGGATCGTGACCGCCCTGAGCCCCGGCCCCGCGCTGCTGGTGCTGGACAACTGCGAGCAGGTCGTGCGCGGCGCCGCCGAGCTGGTGAGTGCCCTGGTGTCGCTGAGCAAGAACCTGCGCGTGCTCACCACCAGCCGGGCCCCGCTCGGCCTGTCGTCAGAATCGGTGTACCTGCTGCCCGAGCTGGACCTGCCGACGACGGCCGAGCTGTTCGAGCAGCGGGCCCGGGCCGCCCGGCCCGTTGCGGACCTGCCCGCCGGCGCCGTGCGGGAGCTGTGCAGCCGGCTGGACGGGCTGCCGCTCGCGACGGAACTGGCCGCCGCGCGGGTCCGGGTCATGTCGGTGGCCGAGATCGCCCGCCGTCTCGAGGACAGGTTCGCCGTGCTGCAGGGCGGCGCGAGGGACGCGCCGCAGCGGCACCGCACGCTGCACGCGGTCATCGACTGGAGCTGGAACCTGCTCGACCCGGCCGGGCAGGCGGCGATGCGCGCCCTGTCGGTGTTTCCCGGCGGATTCACCGCCGACGCTGCCCGGCACCTGCTCGGCGCCGACGCCCTGCCGGCCCTGGAGCAACTCGCCGATCAGTCGCTGCTCAAGGTCACCGACGTCGCATCCGGCACCCGCTACTGGATGCTGGAGACCGTCCGGGAGTTCGCCGCGGCGCGCCTGGGGGACGCCGGCGAGACCGAGCGCGTGACCGGCCGGTTCCTCGCCTGGGCCCGTGACTTCGGCGTCGCCCATCACGACTCGGTGCTCACCAGCGACGACCTCCCGGCGTTCGAGCTGATCAGGGCCGAGCAGGACAACCTGGTCCAGGCCCTGCGGCACGGGCTCGGCCGCAAGGACGCCGGAACGGTAGCCGCGGTATCGGGCGTGCTGGGCGGGCTGTGGATGGCCGAGGGGAGCTTCGCCCGGCTGACCGCCCTGGCCGGGGACACGATCCGGATCCTGCCGCCGTTCCGGCCGGAAACCGCCCTCGTCGAGGCCACCCGGACCAGCCTGGTGCTCGGCGCCGTGAGCGGGTTCCTGCTGCGAGGGCCGGGGCCGGCGCGGTTCCTGGTGGGCCTGCGCCGGCTGCCGCCCGCCCCGCCGGACACCTTCGCCCGGGCCGCGCAGGCCGTGCTGGGCGCGCTGGCCGGGCCGCCCGGGGCGGCCCTTGCGGCCCTGCACGCGCTTGGCGAAAGCGACCAGCCACTGGTCGCGGGCATGGCCGACTACGTAGCCAGCCACGCCTGGGAGGAGGCGGGCGACACCGGCGGCGCGCTGGCGGCGGCGCGCAGGTCGCTCGCCGCGTTCGAGCGCCGCGGCAGCGCCTGGCTCCGCACCGCCGCGCATGCCCGGATCGGCGAGCTGTGCCTCCAGGCGGACGAGGCCGGTTCGGGGGATGAAGCGCTGCGTCACCTGAGCGCGGCGCTGTCGGTGGTCGAGGCGTTCGGCGCGTGGTCCAGCGCGAACCGGCTGCGCGAGGCAATCGTGGCGGCCAACCTGCAGCGGGGAGCCTACGACGAGGCGGAAAGGGAGCTGAAGCTGACAACGTCGGACGACGCGGACGAACCCTGGGATATGCCGATGTTCGACACCGCGATGCGCGCGGAGATCGCGCTCGGCCGCGGCGACGTCGATACCGGCCTGCAACTGTGGCGTACGGCCGCGGCAACGCTGCGGGATACGCAGCGCCCGGGACCCGGCGGCGACCTGTCCGGCCTGGATCCCTGGGCGCTGCAGGTTCAGGCCACCGCCGTGGTCGCCCACGCGCACCACGGCCGGCTCGGCCTGGTTGCCGAGGTCACCGGGCCGCTGCCCGCAACGCTGTCGGCGCTGACCGCGGACCCGGGGCCGCCGCCCGGGACGCTCACCGCCTCCTACGGCCTCGCCGCCTGCGGCTCGCTGCTGCTGGCCCTGGCCATGACCGACATCGACCGGGGCCAGCGCGCCGCGGGCGCCGGCCTGGCGAGGTCGGGAGCGAGGATGATCGCGCTGGCCGAGCGCTTCGGCCTCAAGAACGGGCTCCAGCCGACCATGTCCGCAGTGCGCGCCCGGCGGGCCGCGCAGGACGCGGACGGGCCGGCGTACGCCGAGGCTGTGTCGTCGTACGCCGGCCTGGATCCGGAGGGCCTGCGCGCCGCCGCCCGCGCCGCGCTGCGGGAACGCGCCGAGGTCAGCGGTTGAGGTCCCGCCGGACCAGGACCCGTGCCCACAGGTACCCGGCCAGCGCGAGCCCGGCGCACCAGATAACGGCGGTGAGCGCGGTGCCGCCGGACGGCGTGCCAGTCAGCAGCCCGCGGAGCGTGTCGATGACCGACGTGAACGGTTCGTGCGCCGCGAACCAGCGCACCGAGCCCGACATCTGGCCCGGTGGCACGAACGCGCTGCTGATGAACGGCAGCAACTGAACGATCAGGATGAAGCCGGTCAGGCCCTCGGCGGTCTTGGCCGCCAGGCCGAACGGGACGGCCAGCCAGGTAAGCGCCAGCACGAGCAGGACGATGATGCCGGCAGCCGCCAGCCACTGGCCGGCGTCGGCGGTGGGCCGGAACCCGAGCCCGATCGCGGCGGCGATGACCAGGGCCGCGCTGACCAGCGTGCGGGCCAGGGCGCTGGCGACGTACCCGTTCAGTATCGATGTGGGTGAGATCGCCATGGTGCGGAACCTGCCGATGATGCCTTCGGTGGAGTCCCGGTTGACCCCCTGGGCGGTGACCGAGCTCCCGTACCCGGCCGTCATCACGATGATCCCGGGCATGACATAGTCGATGTAGGAGGCGTGCGCGCCGAGGCTGTTCCTCAGTGTGCCGAAGACCCCGACGAACAGCAGCAACAACAGTACGGGCACGGCCACCGACACGACCAGTGTCACTGGGTAGCGCAGCACGTGCCGGAGGCTGCGCCGGGTCATCGTCGCCGAGTCCCGCACGGCAAAGGCCA
>Ga0335078_10005065_pt1 | contig 19485 bp, 14 predicted proteins | sample Lox_Sample_32_FD_206711 | JGI IMG/M metagenome (GOLD analysis project Ga0335078, IMG submission 206711) | Soil microbial communities from Loxahatchee National Wildlife Refuge, Florida, United States - Lox_Sample_3.2 | ecosystem: Environmental > Terrestrial > Soil > Wetlands | place: USA... | reverse complement strand
CCGCCAGAATCGCCGCTACGCGCTGGCGTTCCTCCGGTGAATCGAACGCAGTGGCCGGAATGGTCTCGATCGGAACCGCTTCGTCATCGAATTTCCACAGCGTCAAATAGACGTCGCGGAATCGCCACAGCCACGTCCCCGTCCACAGATTCACTCCGTGCGGCACAATCTCGCTCGGCAAATTCGCATAGCGCGGCGCGAGAAACTGCATTTCGTGCAGCGTCCGCCAATTCCTTGCACCCCAAGGGACCAATGGCAAGACCACGCCCGCTCCCATCAGCACGCCCACGCGAATCAGCTTCGCCCAATCCCTCGGCCTCCACCAGAGCGTGACCAATACGATGCCGGCGGCTGCGAGGGTTAGCGGCGTCTCCGGACGTACGAGTGCCCCGAGCCCGCCAACAATTCCGGCCAGAAACCACGGATTCACTCCCATGCACGCGGCACCGCCGCCCGCATCGTTTGCCGGCGCGAATTCGAGCGCCGCCGCTTGAAGCAGCACGAGCAGCCCGGCAGCAGTCAGAAACGTCACGAGCGTTTCCGTCAGCGTGATTGCCGTGTAATTCGCCGTGAAGGGGCACAGCGCCGCCAGCCAGAGCCCCGCCAGCATCACCCGCGGGCGTACACTCTCCGGCGCAAGCCTCGCCGCGATCATCGCGATCACAACGCACGTCGCAAGATCAACCAACACTTGCGCCAACATCACTGCGCGCTGTGAATTGCCGGCCACCGCGAAGACCGCAGCAAGAAACGCCGGATAACCCGGCACGCGCGTGTCTATCGGCACCAGCCTCCCATCGACCATGGCACCGTAGACATGGTTCTTCAGCCAATTCGAGGCGAGCTCGATGTAGAATGGGCCATCCCCTGACCCGATGGCCGGAAATTTCAATACGAAATACAGACGCAGCACCAACCCAGCCAGTACAGCAATAGCTGTGTTTATGCGCATCCAATGTCTTGTGGTCATTGACAGCTTTCTGATGGATCGCTAGCTTGAGATGTCCTGATGGCTGAACGCAAGCCCATTTTCTACGACGAAGAGCGTCGCCGCTGGCGACGCACGCGCCTGGCACTCGAAATCGCCGGCGGTATTTTCACGTGCGTACTCGTTGTGTTCTTGCTCAACGTGATGCGCAAGCCCGAGTTGCCGGATATTTTGCGGCCGGACACTCATGAGGGTTTGCACGCGATCCGCGCGAAGCTGAAGCCCCGCAATCCGCGGCCAAGGAAGCGGAAAGTCGCGGCCCTCGGCCATGAACCGCAAAACTACGATCCGCTGCGCGCCGCATTCTACGTAAGCGACGACTACACCAGCCTCGCCTCACTCGAATTGCACTATCGCGACCTTGACTTGCTGATCCCCGAAGCGCTGCACGCCATCGCCGAAGACGGCACGCTCACCGCCGATAAGGACGCGAACCTCATCGCTTTCCTGCAGCAGTTGCAGGCCCGCACGCCGCCGGTGGAATTGCCCGTGATGCCGATGGTAAACAACTACGACGCGGTCACCAACGAATGGTGCCCGCCCGCGTTCATCAAAATGCTCGCCAATCCTGCTGCTCGCGCACACCTCGCCACCCAACTCGAGGAATATGCGGACGCGGAACACCAGGCTGGCATCGTGGTCGACTTCGAATCGCTGCCCGCGTCGAGTCAAAAGGATTTTCAGGCGTTCATGCACGATCTCGGCGCCGATCTGCACGCGCGAAATTTGAAATTGATGGTCGGCCTGCCCGCGGCCGACTGGAGCTACGACTACAAATATTTCGCCGCGCAGTCGGACGCGATCATCCTGATGAACTACGACTATCGCTGGTCGTCGTCCGCACCCGGCCCGATCGCGCCACAGGATTGGTTTGAGCGCAACATCGACAACATGGTGAAGCTTGTCCCGCCTTCGAAAATCGTGATGGGCATCGCGAACTACGGCTATGACTGGCCCGCCAAAACCAAGCAAGATCCGCATCCGCTCGCGCAGTCCGTCACGTTTCAGCAGGGCGTGATCACGGCCGTCGAATCCGGCGCCGATATCACGTTCGACGGCGACTCCTTCAATCCGCATTATTCCTACGAGGACGAAAACAATCGCGTCCACACCGTGTGGCTGACTGACGGCATTACCGCATACAACCAGCTGCGCGCCGCGGAACGCGCGGGCGTCCAGGGCACCGCGCTGTGGCGCCTCGGCATGGAAGATCCCTCCGTCTGGCCCATCTGGGACGCGACGCATGCGGATGATTCGACGCGCGCGAAGCTCGAAGATCTGCCGCCTGGCTACGATTTGGTCCTCGAGGGCGAAGGCGACATCTGGAAAATCACCGCGACGCCGCAGAGCGGCAAGCGCTCGTTTGAATATGACCGCGATTCCGACACGTTCGACGATGAGAGCTACCAGAGCTATCCCATTTCCTGGCGCATTCAGCAAATGGGAGCGGCGAATCATAAAGTCGCATTGAGTTTTGACGATGGCCCCGATCCCGAATGGACGCCGAAAATTCTCGATGTACTGAAACAGAAAAACGTACCCGGCGCGTTTTTCGTCATTGGCGAAGCGGCAAATCAGTTTCCCGATATCGTGAAGCGCGAATTTTCGCAGGGCGATGAAGTCGGCAACCACACCTTCACGCATCCCGAGTTCGATTCCGAGCACAACAATAAAACGGAGCTGCAGGTTCAGCTGAATCTCACCGAGCTTCTGATCGAAAGTTATCTCGGCGTGAAAACCACGCTCTTCCGCCCGCCCTACGGCATCGATCACCAGCCCGAAAATGCTGCCGAAGTCCAACTTCTCCCGATTCCGCAGTCGATGGGCTACATGATCATCGGCGCGCGGATCGATCCGCACGATTGGGGCGAGGCAAACGGACAGCCGCCCGCACCAACCGATATACTCGTTCAGCGCGTCCTGCACGACGCCCAGCTCAACAAGGGCAACATCATCCTCATGCACGATGGCGGAGGCGATCGCAGCCACACCGTCGCTGCGCTGCCGCAAGTCATCGACGGCCTGCGCGCGAGGGGCTATGAATTCGTCTCTGTTTCCAATTTGCTCGGACAGAATCGCGAAGAGGTCATGCCTCCGCTGACCCATCGGGAATGGGTCCTCGTCCGCGCCGACGCATTCATCTTCGAAGTTTTCCGCTGGCTGCGCTCGGGAATCGCCTTCATTTTCATGGCCGGCATTCTGCTCGTCAGCGGGCGCGCGCTGATCGTCGGATTGCTGGCGCTCGTCGAAAAACTCCGCCCCGCCCCGCAGGATCATCCGGATTACAAACCGAGTGTGACCATCCTCATCCCGGCGTACAACGAGGAAGCGGCCATCGTCGAAACCGTGCGCGCCGCACTTCTCTCGAATTACGACAATCTAGAAATCATCGTGATCGACGACGGCTCGAAAGATCGCACCGCCGAACTCGTCGAAAAGAATTTCAACCTGGGGCGCGATCGCCGCGTGCGCCTGATCATGCAGACGAATCACGGCAAGCCTTCCGCGCTCAATCACGGTCTTGCCGAAGCCACTGGCGAAATCGTCGTCTCCATCGACGCCGATACCATCGTCGATCCCGAAGCAGTGCCGCGCCTCGTGCGCCATTTCGCCGAAGCGCGCGTCGGCGCCGTAGCCGGCAACGTGAAAGTGATGAACCGCAATCGCTGGATCACGCGCTGGCAGGCGCTCGAATACATCACGAGTCAAAATCTCGAAAAGCGCGCATTCGATCTCTTGAATTGCATTCCCGTGGTCCCGGGGGCGGTCGGTGCTTGGCGCGCCGATCTGTTGCGCGCTGCGGGCGGCTTCTCCGGCGATACCGTCGCCGAAGATACTGATCTCACACTCACGATCCGCCGCAATGGCTGGAAGATTCTTTACGACGAAGACGCGATCGGCCGCACGGAAGTCCCCGAGACGGTCGATACGCTCGTGCGCCAGCGTTTCCGCTGGACCTTCGGCACGCTGCAAGCTGTCTGGAAGCACCGCGACACGGCTGGGAATCCGCGCTACGGCACGCTCGGCTGGATCGCGATCCCGAATATTTTCCTCTTCCAGATTATTCTGCCGCTCGTTTCACCGCTAATCGACCTGCTTTTCCTGCTGTCGCTCGCTCTCTGGGGCCTCGCGCAGCTTCAAGTCGCGCGCTTGCCACAGCTCTGGACTTCGCAGGATGTGGAGCGGTCGCTGATTTTCTTCGCCATCTTCATGGTGATCGATCTGTTTACGTGCGTGGTTGCGTTCGCGCTGGAGCGCCACGAAGATTGGACACTCCTCGCTCCGCTAATCCTTCAGCGCTTTTATTACCGGCAGATGATGTACATCGTGCTCTTCAGCGCGATTCGCGAAGCCGTGCGCGGACGGCCCGTCGGCTGGCGCGGCGTCGAGCCGCAAGTGCCCGCGGCGCCCTCAGCTCCGCCTCCGGCCGTCGCGCAGGTCTAAGGTCCATTGGATCCTAGAGTCCAGGCCTCAAACTCGCGCCGTCGCACGACGTCCCTCAGCTGCGACGAAGAGCAGCGTTCGATGGGATTTCACGCAGATATACTAACCAAGGACGTATCTCGGGGAAACTCTGGCCAGCGCCGACAGTAGTCTGCTACCATCGCCCTGTTGATGGGCTGCACCCCGAATGGGGGCGGCACCGGAGGACAACATGAGCGTTGCACCTCGTGCGGGCAACGGCAAGATCACCGTGCCCGACATTCTTTCCCGCAAGTCTCATCCGCTTTCTGCGAGTCCCGAGAAACCGCAAAAGATCACCTGCATCACGGCGTACGACTATCCGACCGCTCGCTTGCTCGATGATGCCGGTGTCGACATCTTGCTCGTCGGCGATTCGCTCGGCATGGCCGTGCTCGGCTATGACAGCACTCTGCCCGTCACGATTGACGACATGATTCATCACACGCGCGCCGTTCGCCGCGGCACGCGCCGCGCCCTCGTCGTTACGGACATGCCGTACGGCAGCTTTCACGTTTCGCTCGAAGAATCGGTGCGCAACGCCGTGCGCCTCGTCAAAGAAGGCGGCGCGGAAGCGGTGAAAATCGAGGGCGGCGAACGTCGGCTCGAATTAATCGCGCGCCTCGTCGAAGCGGAGATTCCCGTGGTCGGCCACGTCGGCCTGACGCCGCAATCCGTCAACGCGATTGGCAGCTTTCACGTGCAGGGCAAAACGCTCGATGCCGCGCGACAAATCGAACGCGATGCACGCGCCGTCGAAGCCGCCGGCGCTTTCGCCGTTGTCCTGGAATCCATGCCGCGCGAGCTTGCCGCTCGCATCACGAGCAAGCTCAATATTCCCACCATCGGCATCGGCGCCGGCCCTGATTGTGACGGCCAAGTGCTCGTCTTCCACGATCTTGTGAATTACGCGACCGAGCACAAACCGAAATTCGTGCGCCAGTTCGCGAATCTCTCCACGGAAATTTCGCGCGCGGCGTCGGAGTATATCGAGGAAGTTCGCGCCGGATGTTTCCCCTCCGATGCGGAGTCCTACCATTCCGCCGCTGAGATGCGCGAGAAGAATCTCGCGCGCGAACGCATCGAATCCAAGTAGAATCTCACTCTCGCCTGCGACTGCCGCACCAAAGGAGCCGCGCATGAAAATCGAAGATATCCGCACGCTCTACGATTTCAATTCTTGGGCCAACCATCGCACGCTCGACTCCTGTGCTCAGCTCACGCCGGAGCAGTTCACGCGCGATTTGAAATCGAGCTTTGGTTCCGTGCGCGATACGCTGGTGCACGTCTGCAATGCGGAGCGGCGCTGGCTTGACCGCTGGCACGGGCGCCCCCCCGGTCAGTTCGCACCGAGCGATGTGCCGGATCTCGCCACGCTGCGGCAGCATTGGGCCGGGGTCGAGCGCAATCTCGTTGACTATGTCAGTTCGCTCACCGACGCGGACCTGCAGCGCATTCCTCAGCTCACGATTGCCGATACCCAACTCGCGCAACCGCTCTGGCAGTATCTCCAGCACGTCGCGAATCACGGCTCCTATCATCGTGGACAGATCGCCACGATGCTGCGCCAGCTCGGCGCCAAGGCCGAGTCCACAGACTTGTTGTGGTTCTATCGCGAGCGCGGGTCGAAGGCATCGGCGTAAAAAGAGCATCGTCCGCTCTCAGCCCGCATGGAAACCATTCACACGATTGCGTGGATGAAGCAGATTGCGGCGGAAGCTCGCCGCACCGAGCGCCTGCTCGGGTTTGTTCCCACCATGGGCGCGCTGCACGAAGGTCATCTTTCACTTGTTCGAGCGGCGAAGGCGCAATGCTCGCCAGTGGTTGCCTCGATCTTCGTGAACCCGAAACAATTCGGCCCAAGCGAAGATTTCAAGAAATATCCGCGAACCTTCGACGCCGATCGCGAAGCGCTCGAAAAGATGGGTGTCGATTTTCTCTTTGCGCCCACGCCCGAAGAAATGTATCCAGCGGGCTTTCGTAGCGGAGTGGTAGTCGATGGATGGAGCGAAAGACTCGAGGGTCGGTCCCGGCCGGGCCATTTTCGCGGGGTGGTGACGGTCGTGCTCAAACTTTTCGAGATTGTTCAGCCGAAGTTCGCGTTTTTCGGCCGCAAGGACGCGCAGCAGGTTCGCATCATTCAGCAGATGGCCCGCGATTTGAATGTCGATGCCGAAATTGTGGTATGCCCAATCGTCCGCGAATCGGACGGGCTTGCGATGTCGTCGCGCAACGCCTATTTGGACGCCACGCATCGAACAGCGGCCACCGTGCTGCATCGCTCGCTCATCGCGATGCTCGATCAAATCGCCAAAGGCGAACATGACGCTGCGCGATTGCTTGCCTGCATACGCGCGGTGATCAAGGCTCATTCTGGTGTTGCGCTGGATTATGCGGAACTTGTCGACGCCGATACTTTCGATCCCGTCGTCAGCCTACGAAAGACCTGCTACGCGCTTTTGGCCGCGAAAGTCGGCGAGACACGCCTGATCGACAATGCCCTCATCGAGCAAACCGGCGATTCATTCCATGTGACGATTTAATCGCGCGTTTAGGGTTCGCGAATTGCGGCGAGCACTTCGGCGGCGTGCCCTTTTGGCGTGACTTTCTCCCAGACCTTCCTGATGATCCCGTCCGGGCCGATCCAAAACGTCATGCGCACGATCCCGAGAAACGATTTCCCGAAAAATGTCTTCATGCGCCGCGCGCCGAAAGGCTCGATCACATCGAATTCCGTGTCCGCCAACAGGGGAAACTTGATCTTGTAGCGATTCTTGAATTTCGTCTGTGATTCGACGGAATCGCCGCTAACTCCGACAACGTCCGTATTCAGCTTGGCGAAGTCGTCAAGCGCGCTGCTGAATTCCATCGCTTCGTGCGTGCATCCGCTGGTATTCGCCTTGGGATAAAAATACAGCACCAGATTCTTGCCCTTGTAGTCGGATAGCGAAACCGTTTTGCCGTCGTCGGCAGTGGCGCGAAATTCAGGCGCCTTGTCGCCCGCCTTGAGCATCGTGTCTCCGTTTCCTCGCGGAGCTATTCCGCGAGCACTCGCCTAAGGATGTCGTTGACTGCCTGTGGATTCGCCTGGCCGCGCGTCTCGCGCATCACCTGGCCAACGAAGAACTTGAACACTCCCTCGTTGCCCGATCTGAATTTCGCCACGTTGTCCGGATGCTTGGCCACCAAATCGCGCGCGATTTTCTCGATCGCGCCCGTATCGGTGATCTGCGCGAGGCCCTCGGCCGCGATGATCTCTGCCGGCGCTTTCCCAGTTTCAAACATTGCCGCGAATACTTTCTTCCCGCTCGCCGCTGTGATTTCGCCCTTCTCGACGCTCACGACCAAATCAGCCAGCGCCGCTGGAGCGACAGGGCAATCCGATATCTCCCTACCTGCGTCCTTGAGCCACCGCAACACTTCCACCGAAATCCAATTCGCCGCCGATTTCGCCGGAGCGCCCGCCTTCGCAACCGCCTCGAAGTAATCGGCCAATGCGCGCGTCGCGGTCAGAAGACCTGCGTCGTAGGCCGTGATGCCGTAGTCGCGCAAATATCGCTCCGTTTTCGCCGCCGGCAATTCCGGCACCGATCGCCGCACTTCCTCCAGCATCGCGCTCGACACCCCCACGGGCAGGAGATCCGGATCGGGGAAATAGCGGTAATCGTGCGCGAATTCCTTGGACCGCATCGAGTCGGTGCGTCCCGCGGCCACATTCCAGAGCCTGGTCTCTTGCACAACCGTCCCGCCCGATTCGATCAACGCGATTTGACGCTCGATTTCGTATTCGAGCGCGTGCTTGAGGTAGCGAAACGAGTTGAGATTCTTGACTTCCGCCTTCGTTCCGAATTTCGGCGCGCCGCGCAGCCGCACGCTCACGTTCGCGTCACAGCGCAACGAGCCTTCCTCCATGTTGCAGTCGCTCACTTCCGTGTATTCAAGAATCTGCTTCAGCGCAGTCAGATACGCGTACGCCTCATCTGGCGTGCGCAGATCCGGCTCCGACACGATCTCGATCAGCGGCACGCCGCAGCGATTGAAATCGATATAGCTCCAGCGGTCGGAATCGGGAAAGCCCTCGTGCAGGCTTTTTCCCGCGTCGTCTTCCATGTGCAGGCGCGTGATGCCGAAACGTTTCGTTTCGCCATCGACGTCCGTTTCGATCACTCCGCCCGTCGCCAGCGGCAGCTCGTACATTGAGATTTGATAGCCCTTCGGCAAGTCGGGATAGAAATAGTTTTTGCGCGCGAAGCGTGAGCGTGGCTGAATCGTGCAGCGCAACGCCATCGAAGCCCTCATGGCGAGTTCGAGCGCGTGCTTATTAAGGACGGGCAGCGCACCGGGCAAGCCGAGGCACACCGGGCACGTGTTTGAATTGGGCGCCGAGCCGAATTTCGTCGAGCAGCCGCAGAACGCCTTCGTTTTCGTCTGCAGCTGCGCGTGAACTTCGAGTCCGATCACGGCTTCGTACCGCGCCATCACTTCGGGCGCGATCCGCGGCACTTCTGTGGTTGCGCGAGCCATGTTAAACCGCGAATTATAGCATCCGGCGCGTGCGACGGTCGTTGCGGGCCAAACTCACTGTCCGCTGGCCCAGCTGCTTGGCGAAAAGTTGAAACGGATTCCGGCGATGAAGTTCAGCCGCAGCGCCGGAAATCCGAAAGCCTCTTCGTAATGCTCGTTCAGGAAATTATTGAGGTGCCCGTAGACCTGCACGCCCCGGGGCAGCTTGTACTCAAACCCGGCATTGGCATCGACGTATCCGGCATCGCGGAACAAGCACGGAAGATCGAGAGTGCACGCAAATGCTCCAAAGTTCGGTTCGATGTCGAGGGCCGCGCCGCGAATCGACGCATTCGAATCCAGAATCAGCGCACCGTGCGTCCAGGTGATATTGTAGCCTGCCGAGCTGCGCGGCCGCCGCAGCAACGGCTGTCCTACCGCAAACGGAACTTGCACCACGCCGGGCGCATCCGCAACCGACAGGATCGCGGTGCTCAGCCATGTATACTCGCCCATGATTTCCAGCGAACGGAACGGGTGCAGCCGCATGCTGCTCTCGAGTCCGTAAGCGCGCGAGCGAGCCAGATTGGCCGAGAGATATGGGCTCAACGTGCCCAGCGGTCCCCCGATCGAGACGATCTGATCGCGATACGCATTGTAGAAATAGGTCACGTCAAACACCGCTTTATCCTGGCAGAATCGCTGTTCGACCCCGGCATCGGCGCTGATGCTTTTTTCCGGCTTCAGGTTCGGGTTGTTCGTGAACCCGAGCTCGAAACCGTCTGGCGGGCGGATGCCCGTGCCGAAGCTGCTGTGCATGCGTGTCATGCCGATCCGATCGCCGCTTGCTTGGCGCGCCAGATATGCAGCGGAAATCCTCGGATCGACTTTTGTGACCGTCGTCGCCGGAATTGGGATCGATGGCAGCGCCGCCGTTTGGATCACATCTACGCGAACTCCCGTGCTCAAGAACAGCCGATCACCCGCGTTCCACCGGTTCTCGGCGAAGAACGCGTAGGTGCTGCGCGGCAGCGTGAAAGGCTCTCCGTCCTCGTTTGTGACGAATGTGTCTTTCCATTCCTCACGGTCATATTCAAAGCCCGCTACCAGCACATCTTTCGGCGAAAACGTCATCTCGCTGCGCGTGTTGGCCGTGAGTCGCAAATTGTCGGTAAAGGACGCACTACCCGTGAACGGCGTGGCCGGAAAGAAATATCGATCCGTCGCCACGCTCACCGTCGAAACCTGCTGAAACCAGTTCGAAAACTGCTCTGTCTCGCCAGCTTGGTAGCCGAAAAGATCCTGCGTTTGCTTCGTGTACGAGGCTGGAATCCCTAGAAAAAGTCCATCGGGATCGGAGCCCCACGGCCCCGGATTTTGCTCGCGTCCCGCATCGCCGAAAAAATGCGCGATAAATTTCCGCCGCGGACTCCACGAATATCCGAGGCTCAGGAACGAAGTCTGATTGCGATATATATCGTCAATTACCGGGCCTTGCGTGCTCAGCCGCGCCAAGTCGTACGCCCAGCTGAACCCGTGGAACGCGCCCTCGCCACCGGTCGCGATGCGATATGTGTCGTAGCTTCCGCCCTCGCCCAGGAAACTGAAATGCGGCTCGCCTTCTCCGCTCGTCGTGATCACGTTGATCACGCCCGCCACGGCATTCGAGCCATAGAGCGCGCTCTCCGGTCCGCGCATCACTTCCACCTCGTTCACGCCATCGACGGGAAGCGGCGAGAGATCGAATCCGCCGCCGAAATCGTTCATCGGGATCCCGTCGATCATCACGAGGTTGTAATTCGAGTTTCCGCCGCGAATGAACGCGCTCGTCACCGCGCCCAGCTGCCCGGTGCGATTCATCGCCACGCCCGGAACATTCCGCAGCGAATCGGCAAGCGTGTCGAAGCCCTGCGATTCGATCTCATCCTTGCTCACCACCGTCACCGACGATCCCGTTTCCGGCGCGAGCGCCCCTCCCAGCGACGCCGTTACGATCACCTGGTCCCGAGCGGCGCTCAATTGAAGATGAATGTCCTCGGTGAAGTTCGCCGACGCTTGCAAATCGACATTCGTCGAAACGCTCGTGAACCCCGGCACATTCGCCACGATCGTGAATGCGCCCCCCGCAAGTCCGTCGAATTCATATTGTCCCTGCGCATTCGATTCCGTCTCCGCCAACGCAATCATCGATCCCAGCAACGTGATGTGAGCGTTCGGCACGGCGCGTCCATCCGGATCGTGAACGGTTCCGTGAATCTTCGCACCCGACGCGTGCTGTGAATTCGTTTGCGCCGATGCCGCCGGAAGTAACGCCAGACTGAAAAGGAACAAAATAGAAAGCGTGAGTCTCATGTTTCCTCCTCTCCCTCTCGCGCGGGAGCTGAAGGTTGTCCTCGATCCATCCGTTAGGGCGCGGACGAATCCAGGATCGAGACTCCGTCGGTCTCCTGACTTAGCGGTTTCCCCGATTTCGGGGAGTGGCGCGGCCTTCCCATCTTTCGAGCGAATCGTGGCGATTCACTCAGCCGGACAGTGGCTCACGCCGAAAAATCTCCGCATTACAGTCGCGCGGCGGCGACGGATTTTCACCGTCTTCCCGTGCACGGAGTCTTCCGTGATTGTGGACGGCGCTCCTTGCCGGGAACGCCGCTTGCGAAGGCTGAGGCCCCTCGCTGACGAAAACTTTCTACCCTTTCAAGATCACCCGCGGCCGCCCGTTGGCCCGCATTTCCACATCGAGCGACGCCTGAAACACCTCTTCCAGCAACGCGCGCTCGTAAACTTCGGCCGGCGTCCCCACGCGCAATTGCTTGCCTTGATGCAACAAAACGATGCGATCGCAAAACTCCGAAGCCAAGTCCAGCTCATGCGTCACCACGAGAACCGTGTAGCGATTGTTGTCCGCCAAGCGCCGCAACCGGCGCAGCAATTCCACCTTGCCGCCGATGTCGAGATGTTGCGTTGGTTCGTCGAGCAGCAGCAGCGAGGGCTGTTGCGCCAGTGCCCGCGCCAGAATCACGCGCTGCCTTTCGCCGCCCGAAAGCTTGTCCATCCAGCGATCGCGCAAAGGATCAGCGCCCACCTGCGCGAGCGCGTTGCCGGCGAACAGGCAATCCTCATCCGACTCAAACCGCAGCCGCCGTCCGTACGGATAGCGCCCCTGCAACACGTATTCCCAGACGCGCAACGGGAATAGCAACTCCGTATCCTGCTGCACGAGCGCGATGCGTTGCGCGCGCACACGCGGATCGAGCCCATTTACATCCGCGCCGTCCACCTCGATGCGTCCGGAAAGCGGCTTGTGCAAGCCCGCCAACATCCCCAGCAAAGTCGATTTCCCACTGGCGTTCGGCCCGAGGATGGCGATGATCTCGTGCCCCAGCGCCTCCAAGTTGACCGGGCCCAGCGTGAATTTCGGCGCCGAACGGTCGGTCGCTTGGTAAGCGTAGCTCGCCTGCTCGACTCTCATTCGAATGTTGCCGGCGTTCGGCGCCGCGACCACAGGCGACGAAACCGAAGCCGAGCTCATCTGGCCCTCCGTCGCAAGAGATAGATGAAAACGGGCGCGCCCACGAGCGCCGTCATCGCACCCACCGGCAATTCGGTAGGCGCTACCACCACGCGCGCCAGCAAATCTGCGAGGACAATCAACGTCGCTCCCGCCAGAGCCGAAGTCGGAATCAGCAAACGATAATCGCTTCCGAAAAGCATACGCATCAGATGCGGCACGATCAGCCCCACGTAACCAATCGCACCGCTCACCGACACCGCGAGTCCCGTCAGCAACGACGCTGCTACGTACACCACAATTTTCACACGATCGACGTTCACACCGAGATGCCGCGCCTCTTGTTCGCCCGTGAGAATCAGATTCAGATCCGATGAAGTGGTATAGATCGAGCCCACGCCCAGGATGAGCAGCAGGTAGAGCCAATGCAAGTTCACCGAAGGCTGCGTCGCGAGATCACCCATCAACCAAAATTCCATGCTGCGGAATTCATGTCCCGGAAGCGAAGTTGTAAGGAACATGATCACCGCGGACAAAAATGAAACCGCAACAATCCCCGCGAGCAACAAAGTCGGACTATCGATCTGCCCTCCTCGCTGCCCGAGGTAATACACCACGCCAATGGTGATCGCCGCTCCCAGAAACGCCGCGAACTGAATCAGTCCTGGAGTGCGCGGCGCAAGAGCAAGACTGATGATCGCGCCGAGCCCAGCGCCGCTCGAAACCCCCAGAACATAAGGATCGGCTAGCGGGTTACGCAGCAGCGCCTGAAATCCGGCGCCTGCCGTCGAAAGTGACGCGCCCACCAGAATTCCCAGCGCGATGCGCGGCAAACGGATCTCGTAAACCACGTTCCAAAAATCAGGCGGGATCTCATTGCTGCGTCCGATGAATCGATTGACGAGCGTCATCACGATATCGGGAATCGAAATCGGATAGGCGCCCATGCGCAGCGAAATCACCACGGCGCCAAAAAGCAAAATCCCTAAGCCGAGACAAACCCAGAGCACTCGGCGCGGCGTCAGGGGGCGCAAAGTTCGCACTCCGTTCCGACTTTCCGCGCCAATCGGATCTCATCTATCGAATCGCGTTGATCGCCTTCAGAAAATGCCTCCGGATGCACTTCATGCGCCAGCTTTTCGATATCGTCGATCAAACCCGGCGCCGGGCGGATCGATTCGACGTTCATGTCCAATACACGCCCTTGCACCACGGCATCCAGATCGCGCCACACGGGCCGCGAACGCAGGTCCGCCAAATCGGACGCAGCATTCTCGCCATGCGCTGCAAGAACGATGTAGTCCGGCTGTAATCGCACCACTTCCTCGATACTCAGTTGCGGCCAATTCTGTTTCGAAAGCACGATCGATTCCGCCCCTGCCCAGCGTAGCGCGTCCGCGATGAACGTGTTTTGTCCGATCGTTTGCAGCGGGTCGAGCCACACGACGAACAGCACGTGAACCATCGGCCGGTCCTCCAGCCGCGCGTGCAGCGCATCCAAGCGGTGACGCAGATTGCCGACAAGCTCGTTGCCCTCAGCCTTCGCGCCCATCAGATCGGCCATGCGGTCGATCGAGTCGAGCATTTGCAACATCGTCTGAAAATCCCCGTTGCTCGTGTAAACGGCGATGCCGAGTTTCTTCAACGCATCCGCCGTGTCGAGCCGATTGATCGAGGTCGTTGCGAGCACGAGGTCGGGATGCAACGCGAAAATCGCTTCGATGCTCGGGGTTTGCGGTTCGCCCACATGCGGCTTCGATTTCGCGGCGGCGGGCGAGTCGCATTCGTTCGTATCGCCTGCGAGCTTGTCGCCCAGCCCGAGTGCGTAAACGATCTCCGTCAGGTTGGGCGCGAGCGTCACGATGCGATTCACCTCGGCGGGAATTTTCACTTCGCGCCCAACATCATCGGTCACCACGCGCCCGCCTTCCGCCAGCGCCTTCGCCCCCGGCGCAACCAGGCATGCGATGGCCACCGCGAATGCAATCGCCCCGCGTCGCAGCAAACCCCGATATTCCACTTCGTAGTTTCTCGCCACTAGTCACTCATCACTAGCCACTGTTCCAATAAAAAAAGCCTCGCGAGATAGGCGAGGCTGATCAACCGCGCTCTTTCTCGCGAAGAGCACTGGCGCTAACTGGCTCGGGTACGTTCCTGACTCTCAGCTCGCTCATCACGAGCCGATCACAGTGGCGGGACCGTGGCCGATTTTCACGGCCTTCCTGATTCCCGTGCCAGTTCAATTGTCGTTCGTGAGTGTAAGCTGCGCGCAGTAGAGTGTCAATTACGCGCACGTGCAAATCGCTACCGGTTCTTCCACTTTGGCGCGCGCTTCTCGACGAGGGCCCGCAAACCTTCCTGCGAATCTTCGAGTTCGGCGAGTTCGTTGAGGAAAACCTTCATCGAATTTCTTACCCCGTCGCGTAGCGGCAAGCCGAGGCTGCCCAGAATCGCCTTCTTCGCCATCGTCAGCACAGGGCCTGACTGCGCCGTCACCTTCCCGATCACTTCTTCCACTCTCTTCGGCAGCTCTTCTTCGGAGACGAGCCAGTTCACCAGCCCCAGATCGCGCGCCCGTTCAGCGCTCATCGCATCGGCGGTGAGCACCAGTTCCAGCGCTTGCTTCGGACCAAGGATGTAAGGAAGCACCGCTGCCGCAAGCGGAGGAAAAACTCCCAGCTTGATTTCCGGCTGCGCGAACCGCGCCTTCGGCGTCGCGATCACCAGATCGCCCAGCGCCGCCAGCTCAGCGCCTCCTCCGTAGGCCGGGCCGTTCACCACCACGAGCAATGGCTTCGACGTATCCAGCATCGCTGCGAATGCGCCGTGAAACGCATCGAGCAACTGAAATACGCGCCGCTGCGTGTACTCGCCGATCTCGATGCCGCCGCAAAAAGTCTTTATCGCCGAATCGAGCACCATCAGCTTGATTTCGTTTTGTTCGCCCAGCGTGTTGATGCCGGCGGCTAGTTCCGCGAGCATCCGCTCGTTCAGCAGATTGTGGTCCGGCCGGTCGAGCGTGATCCGCGCGACCTCGCCCTCGACCCTGACCTTGACGAATTGAAATTCCGCAATTTTTGGCGCGACGAGCGCCAGCGTGCCGAGGACTTCGACCCCGCGTCCATTTTGGGGCATTTGCGAATGGCTCCGGTGGTGATGGGCGAGCCCGCGGCCTTCTCGAGCCCGTTCGAAAAGCTTAGACGGTTTCGATTTCGACCGCCACGCCCAATCCGCCGGATACACACAAAGTGGCAAGACCCCGCCGGCCCGTCCGCAGACTGGCCGTTTGGCCAGCGCCGCCGGAAGGTTGGCGAAGCTCGTGGATGAGGGTTGTGAGAATGCGGCTGCCGGTGCACGCGATTGGATGCCCGAGCGCGATGGCGCCGCCATGGGGGTTCAACCGCTCGCGATTGAAGTGCAAATCGCGGTCGCAGGCGATTACCTGCGCCGCAAAAGCCTCGTTCAATTCGATCGCGTCGTAATTTTCGACTTTCGTCCCCGTCCGTCTTGTCAGTGCCCGCACTGCCGGAACCGGGCCGATCCCCATCACCCGCGGATCGACAGCCGCAATCGTCGCATCCACGATTCGCGCGATTGGCTTCAAATTCAATTTCCGCACTCTCTCTTCGCTCGCCAGCACAACCGCTGCGGCGCCATCGGTAATCCCGCTCGAATTTCCCGCCGTAATCGTGCCCGTTTTGCTGAAAACGGGGGGCAGCTTAGCCATGTCCTTTATCAACGCATCCGCCCGCACGTGCTCGTCCTTCTCCATCCGGGTCACGTTGCCTTTTCTATCCTTGATCTCGATCGGCACAATTTCCGCTTTGAAGTGGCACTCAGCCGCCGCGCGGGCGGCCCGCTGATGGCTTTCGACCGCAAACGCATCCTGCTCCTCGCGAGAAATTTTGTACTGCTCCGCGAGCACCTCCGCTGTTTCGCCCATGATCATTTTTGACAGCGGACACAGAAACCCGTCGCGATACATTCCGTCGATGAGTGGCTGATTGCCCATCTTGAATCCCCAGCGCCCTTCAACCAGATACGGCACGCGGCTCATCGACTCCGCGCCGCCCGCCACGATGATTTCCGCTTGACCCGTGATGATTTCCTGCCACCCCAGCACGACCGCGCGTAATCCCGACGCGCACGCCATATTCACCGTGAACGCCGGGACATCATCGCCAAGCCCCGCGCGCCATGCGATCTGCCGCGCTGGATTCGGCCCCACACCCGCAGGTCGCGCATTGCCGAAAATCACTTCATCCACCCGCCACGACAAACCGTTCGATGTCGACTTGCCTCCGCCGTCCGCTCCGGCCGCGTAATCAAACTCACCCGGCTTCCTCTCCGTGGGCAGCGGCAGACCAAACGCGCGCTCCAGCGCCGCCCGAACCGCAGTCGTTCCGAGGTCTGGATGCGTGAATTCCGCGAGCGCCCCGCCGAATTTCCCGATCGGCGTCCGCACCGCGCTCAAGATATAGACAGCATTCCCCATGTCGATTCGATGTTAGCACACGAATTTCGACGCGAAGCCTGAGCCGAAATCAGATCAGCCCTCGGAGTTTGGAAAAAAACTCTGGCTAGAAGCCGTGCCGTCTCATAAATACCTCCGGAGAATGATGGCGCAGGCGAGTTGCACCATCCCAAAGAAATTCTCTGGGTAGTATTCCCATCGAATGACGACGCGTCGAAAATAGCCAAGCCAAGCGAACAGACGCTCGATTTTCCAACGCTGACGGTAGCGGCGCAACACGCGGCCATCCTGCGTGGCTTTCCGGCTGCGCGTGGAGTCGTGTGGAGCGAGCAGTTTGACACCGAAGCGTTCGCGAATCTGCCATCGAGCGGATCGCTGTCGTAGGCGCGGTCGCCGATCAGCCGCTCGGGAGTCTCGAGGAAGAGTCGCTGGGCTTGCATTCCGCGCAGTATCGGATGCGATCGTCTCCGGCCATCTGCTCCTAATTCGCGGGAAAAGGAAAGGAACGCGCTCGATCATGTGACACCCCGGATTGTCGGGAATTGCTGTTCTTTGCAAAACGTTACGAATCGCTAAATGCTCAGATGTCGCTTGCCGGAACAAAAGAAGTCTTCGCCAGAACAAATTGCATGGTTCTAGAACCCAAATTCCTAAGGATTTTCCCCTACCTCACTTACGTAACTCCTCTTATTTCTGCCGCTTGCAAAGACCGTTACCCTTGGTGCTGTCCGTGCTTTGAAGAGCAGTGCAAGGGCTGGCAAGGACAGCTGAGTAGGGCGCAAAGAATCGGAGAAAGAGGCTATGCACGATGACGCGAAATGTGAAACTCATGCGGGATTTCTGGTGACTCCGAAACTGCAGATCGTGCGCAACAAGCAAGTCGTGGAAGATTTCGAGGGGCGGCTTGACTATCTCGAGACGCGCGCGAAAGACGTGCAGCCCGATCCCACAATCGTTTGGGTCAAATCGCAGCCCCACGTTTACGACACCAATCTCGATTTGCAAGTGAAGATCGAAGCGATCCGGTGGATGCTGCGCGTCTCTAAGCATCTCGAAGAACCCGCGCGTCGCCGCGTGCTCATGACCATTCGCAAATCGATCGACGATCTCGAAAACAGTGTCGGTCCGGAGTCGCACGCAGCATGATTCTCACCATCTGCCGTTGGGTCATCGCCAACTTGGCGTTCGCCGTCATCGCGCTCGCCTTCGGTCTATCGCTTCCGCAACTCGCTCCGATTGATTGCTCCCCCGAACGCAGGTAATATCCCGCCACAGTATTTCCAACTTCACGGGTGGCAAAGGGGAGTTCCATGCCCACGAAACGGTTCGTGCACGCCGCACTGTCTGCATTTGCGCTCATTTTCCTATGCGCATTCATCGCGTCGCCAGTTCGCGCGCAAATCGCCCGCGCCGAAGACTACCCGGCGCCGAAGCCCGCCTTCCCCGGCCAGACGAACGCCCCTGCGCCCTCGAAGTCTTCGCCCGCGCTTAAAGTCGATACCATCATCACGCGCTTCAACGCGCCGTGGTCGCTCGCCTTCATGCCCAACGGCAAAATGCTCGTCACCGAACGCTACGGCTTTATCCGCGTCGCGCAAATGGATGGCTTCTACTCCGCGCCGATCGCAAATGTGCCAGACACGAAAATCGTCGCAGCCGAATCGTTGCATGACGTCGTCATCGATCCCGACTTCGCACACAACCGCATGATCTATTTCACGTACTTCGCGCCGCCGCCGGGCGAGGCTCCGGGCGTCTGGCCGATCGACGTCTTCTACAAGAATGTGTGGAACGCGTCCGTCTCCGAGCGCCGCACCATGCGCGTGGGCGAAGAACGCCTTGCCCGCGCGCGTCTCAGTGACGACGAGCGCCGCCTCGAAAACGTCGAGGTTCTCCTCGATGGCGTGAACCGCCGCATCGTTTTCGCGCCCGACGGCACCATGTTCGTCACCGGCGCCGATCGCTTCCGCTTCTACGATCCCTCCTACGACGGTTCGGACCACGAGACAACCGATCCCGATATTCTGCGCAATTTCACTGGGCGCGTCGTTCACATCAAGACAGATGGCTCGATCCCGAAAGACAATCCGTTCCTCGATCAGCCGACCGTCCTGCCCGAAACGTATTCTTACGGCCATCGCGATCCCGAAGGCGCCGCGATCAACCCCACAACCGGTAAGCTCTGGGTGATCGAGCACGGCCCGCTCGGCGGCGACAAAATCAGCATCATCAAGCCCGGCGGAAACTACGGCTGGCCCAACGTCAGCTACGGCCGCCGCTACAATGGCGATTTGCTCGCGGGCAAAGGCCTCACGCAAAAACCGGGCGTCGAGCAGCCCGTCTACTTCTGGTATCCGGATATCGCGCCCTGCGGAATGATTTTCTACACGGGCGACATGTTTCCCGAATGGAAGGGCAACATCCTGATCGGCGGAATGGGCGCGAAAAGTCTGATTCGCCTCGTGCTCGATGGAGACAAAGTCGTCGCCGAAGAGCGCCTGCTGAAAGATCTGAACGCGCGTGTCCGCGAAGTGCAGCAAGGCCCCGACG
>Ga0335078_10005064_pt1 | contig 19487 bp, 20 predicted proteins | sample Lox_Sample_32_FD_206711 | JGI IMG/M metagenome (GOLD analysis project Ga0335078, IMG submission 206711) | Soil microbial communities from Loxahatchee National Wildlife Refuge, Florida, United States - Lox_Sample_3.2 | ecosystem: Environmental > Terrestrial > Soil > Wetlands | place: USA... | reverse complement strand
CTGTCCGCCTTGCGCGGCCGGAACGTTGTGCTGGTCTTCTACCCCGGCGACGATACGCCGGTCTGCCGCAAGCAGCTCTGCGAGTTTCGCGATTCCTGGGAGCAGGCGCGACAGCGCAACGTGCAGGTGTTCGGAGTCAATCCGGGCAGCGCCACCAGCCACCTTCGGTTTCAGGACAAATACCGCTTTCCTTTTCCGCTGCTGGTCGACGCCGGACAGAACGTTGCGGCCCTCTACCGCGCCGGCGGACTCTTCGTCCGGCGCACCGTCTACCTGATCGGGCCGGATGGCGTGATTCGCTACGCGCGCCGCGGCAAGCCCGATCCGCGGGAAGTGCTGGCCTCAGCCGTCTGACGGGAATTCGCCCGCCGCGTGCCATAATATAGGGACCTATGAGACTCACGATGCTGCTGTTGTTCGCCTCGCTGGCTGCCTTTGGACAGGAGCGCCCGCCGGGCCCCCCAGGCGGAATGCACTTCCCCCCGCCCAAGAATCTGAAGCTCCTGAAGCCCGAGCACCTGATGCGGACCATGCAGATGTTTCGCGTGTCCCTCGGCGTGCGCTGCGACTTTTGCCATGTGCGCGGCGATTTTGCGAGTGACCAGAAACCGGAGAAGCTCATGGCCCGCAAGATGATCGTCATGGTGCACCAGATCAACGGCAACTTCCCCGATGGCAAGATACACGTGACTTGTTACACCTGTCACCGCGGCTCCGAGATGCCCGCTACCGAGCCTCCTCCCGGATCTGAGCACGCGGGAGGATAGTAGAAGACTCCCTCCGCGACGATCTCCGCCGGACCCGTGAGATAGATCTCCTCATCCCCGCGCACCTCCAGCGGCCCGGCCGGCGTCATCACGCGCGCCGGGCTGCTGATCAGCCCGCGACGCACCGCCGCGGCAAACGCGCCGGCCGACCCTGTGCCGGAGCTCATCGTCTCGCCCGCGCCGCGCTCCCAGAAACGCACTTCAAGCGTATGCTCGTCGCGCGCCCGCAGAAACGACACGTTGGTGCGATCGGGGAAGTGCGCGTGCCGCTCGATCTCAGCGCCCATCGCCCGCCAGTCGAAATCGAAACCGGCGACCGGAACGGCGCACTGCGGATTGCCCATCCAAACCAGCGTGACGTCCCGCTCCCCCCCCGCAAGCGGCAGCGCGAAGCGTTCGGCGCGGAACTCCGGCCGCCCCATGTTCATCTCGAACCGGAAGCGCCGGCCGTCCCGTTCGAGCAACCTCAGCACCTTCGTGCCGGCGCCCGTCAGCACGCGCACGTCATCCCGCGGGTGGCCGTGCGCCACGAGGAACGCCGCGGCGCATCGCGTGCCATTGCCCGAGATCTCCGCCTCGCTGCCATCGGAATTGAATAGCCGGATGCGCGCGTCGTATCCGCTGCCGGCCACCGGGTCGATCAGCATCCATCCGTCGGCGCCCACGCCCGTGTGGCGGTCACAGATCGCCCGCGCCAGCTTCGGCAGGTCCGCGGCGGGCGCGTCACTGGTGGGCGTCAATAGAAAGTCGTTCTTGGCTCCGTGCGCTTTGGTAAAAGGAATTGGCATCGGGATTCACCGGCAGCATGCTGATACAGCAATGATAGATCTCTACGGCCGGCGCGTCAGGCACGCGGATGGTCTTCATCAGTTCGTAGCGCGGACCCTCGGCGGCGGCTCGCTTCAGCGCGGCCTCGACAGGATCTCCTGCCTGTGCCACGGCCCACTCCTCGTGGAGGAATAAGTCCGGCCGGGCTACGGCAGCGGGCCACTCCGGCCAGTTATCCCAGGTCAGCGTATCCCGCAGCGGAATGCCGTCCAGGCGATAGACTCCCGTGATGTCGCCGAAGGTAGTAAAAATACCGGTGCCCAACTTGTATCGTGGCGCGAGATACTCCGCGGCCTGGCGGGTCCAGGCGCGGCGCGATACCGAGTTGACCAGCGATTCCTTCCAGGTGATCCAGACTTCGGGCCTCGGATGTAGCAGCCACGGCGCGGCCGCGATCGCCACAATCAGTACGGCCACCACGCGCCGCACGTTGCTGCCGGCCAGTCCCACCAACATGGCGGCGCCTAAGACCAGGGCAGGGAAGAGCGCCAGGCCGTAACGCGAATTGTAGTAACTATGAGGCCACAGGTCCGGAAGAAAGATCGGTGTGCCGCCCGAAGAATGCATGCTCCACACATAGAACACACCGGGTAGCAGAAGTAAGATGGCGGGCCAGCGGCTCTTGCGTACTGCCAGACAGGCGATCAGCCCGGCCGCACCCAGCCAGAACAATGGCCAGCCCGCGCACCATCGCACGGCGCTCGTGAAGTACACACAAGCTGTCGTCCAGTTGCCGAGACCAGGATAATAAGCCCCGTGCTGGATCGCCTTGGCGGATGCAGGGCCATTGTAGAAATCGAGCATATTGCCGCAGCACCACCAGTTATGGCCTAGCCAGTATAGTGGCCCTAGTCCGGCAATCGCCGCGAAAAGCGCGGCCTTGGTTACGCGATGCCGTTTGGCTGCTAACAGGATGAAAAGAGTGACAAACGGAATCAGAAACCACCCGTCATAGCGAGTGAGAGTTCCGCAGAGAGTGGCCAGCGCCGCTCCGCAGACCGCGCTCCCCGAGTCAGTATCGCGAAACCGGACCGTGAGGTACAGTATGGCTATTAGTGCAGCCATGAACAGAGGCTCAGTCATGGCCGTCGACTGTAAGTAAAGCACGTTGGGGTTCGTGGCAAAAACGGCCAGGGCGGCGGCCGCGGCGGCCGTGCCATCGAAGATCCTGCGCACCGTCGCGAACAGGAAAGCGCCGGCCGTCACAAAGCTGATTGCGGAAGGTATGGACCCCGCCAGCGCGGTGCGCCATAGCTTGTCACTCCGCGCGAAGACCATGATCAGGACATGCGGCAGAGGCAGCCACACCGACCCTAGCTGGTCATAGCCGGGAGTGCGCGAGTCCAGAATACGCCGCGCAATATTCAGATGCGCTTCCGCGTCGCCGTAATATGCCAGGTAGCCGCGTTGGTAGAAGAACCAGACCCAGGCGGCGCTCCAGAAACTCAATAGCAGCAGGACCGCCGCCGTCTCAGAAATCCGTAAATGTCTTGAATTCGCGATAGCGATCCTCTACCTCTCCCTGCGTCAGAGTGCGAAACCGTTCCACGCCGAACGCCTCGCAGCAGAAGCTGCCCATTACTGAACCATAAATCACCGCGCGGCGTAAGTCGCGCATGTCGCAAGGGCCGCCGGCTGGATCCACGCCTTGCTGCGCAAGATACCCAATAAAGCCGCCCGCGAAGCTGTCGCCCGCGCCTGTAGGGTCAATCACGCGGTCGAGCAGATACCCCGGCGCCGTGAATTGGCAGCCGTCCGCGAACAGGATGGCGCCATACTCGCCGCGCTTCACCACCAGTGTGCGCGGTCCCATATCCCGGATCTTAGCCGCCGCCCGCCGCAGGTTATACTCGCCCGCCAGCATGCGCGCCTCGCTGTCGTTAATCAGCAGGAAGTCCCATTCGCGCAGGGTTTCCAGCAATTCCGCGCGATAGTCGCGAATCCAGTAATTCATGGTATCGCCGCCCGCCAGGCGCAGGTTGCTCATCTGCGCCCGCACGCCGCGCTGCAGCTCCGGCTGAATATTACCCAGCAGCAGGTAGGGCGCCGGCCGGTAAGACTCCGGCAATTTGGGACGGAAATCGGCAAATACGTTCAGATCCGTACACAAGGTCTCCCGCTCGTTCATGTCGGCCGAGTATTTGCCCGCCCAGAAGAAAGTCTTGCCCGGCGCCCGTTCCAGGCCTTCCAGGTCGATCCCCCGGGAAGCCAGCAGATCGTAGTCTTCGGGCGCAAAATCGTCACCCACCACGGCTACGATCTTCACCGCAGCAAAGTAGCTGGCCGCCAGCCCGATATAAGTCGCGGCCCCGCCCAGCATTCGGTCCACCTTGCCGTGCGGCGTTTCCACGCCGTCGTACGCTACCGAACCTACCACCACAAGAGACATCGCTTGATTGTAACAAGTAGTCAACGCCGCGGACTTCGTATATAATCATGCAATGCCTCAACCTATAAGAGAAGATCCTGAAGTGCTTCGCGCTGCCCTGATCGGGTTGCAGTACAAGCTTACCGAGGTGGAGCAACGCATAGCGGAGTTGCGGGGCCGGGTAGGAGGAGCATCGGATTCCCGTCCCGTTGCGCGCAATCAGAAGCCTGCGGGTGGCCGGCGTCCTCTAAGCGCCGCTGCTCGCCGGAGGATTGCGCTGGCTCAGAAGAAGAGATGGGCGGCCTACAAAGCCGGGCATGCCAAGCCTACCGCCGGCGCGAAGGCGAAAGCCAAGAAGCGGGTGTTGAGTGCCGAGGGGCGCGCCCGCATCGTGGCCGCGACCAAGAAGCGCTGGGCCGCATTCCGAAAGGCGCAGAAGGCCACGGCGAAGGCCCCCGCCGCAACCGCCGCCGCAGCCTCTTCAGGATCGTAGAGATAGCAGTTTAAGCTGGGTATTCTTTCGCGCTGGCGGGAATCGATAACATCACGGCACGGGTTGGAATCGACTCCTTGAGGAGCAGTATCTCGTCGGCTTCGGATGTGAGGGGAAGAGCTATCTGTCCGCCCTGGGCTGCCGAGCGGCAGAATGCCATCATGATCTCGAAGCCTTTGAATGCGCTCTCGAAGTGACACGGGTGCATGCACCCGGGGTCGTCCAGCCAGGCGGCCATGTCCGCGATATAAGGCGGCATATCCAGGTCATAATCCATGGAGCCGCCGCCCGAGCAAACGCCCTGCGGAGTGACCGCGCGCCAGCCGCCGCCGGTCATCACTTCGGCGAAACCTTCTGTGCCTTGCGCGCCCATGCGGCACTTCCGCCACCAGTAATCCACCTCCGGCACATCGGGCGCGCCCGCGCCGCACTCCAGCACCCCATGCACGCCGTTGGCGAAATGCACGAAGCCGGCGATATAGTCGGGCGAGGGATGCAGGTCAGACAGTTTGCCGCGTCCGGCGGCCTGCGCCATCACCCACTCGGCTTCCGATCCTTCGTTGAACCAGCGCGCGTAGTCGATCAGGTGCGAAAGCATGTGCATCATCCAGCCGGTGGCCGTGCCGTACACCGTATGCACACGGCCCAGCGCGCCGCTCGCCACAATCTCCTTGACCTTCCGGTAGTGCTCGCCGTAGCGGTGCTGGTGGCTGACCACCGCCCGCACGCCGCTCGACTCCAGCATGCGCCGGATCTCGAACCCTTCCGCGCTGGTCAGCGCCACGGGCTTCTCCATGGCGATGAGTTGCGCGCCGCTCTCGATTCCCACCCGCACCATTGGCGCGCGCAGGTTCGGCAGCGTGCAAAAGCAGAAGACGTCCGGCCGGGCCGCCTTTGCCACCTCGCGCGCGTCGGCGCCCTTCACGGTCACGCCGAGCTTGGCGGCCGCCGCATCCAGGCGCGCCGCGTCGATATCGCAGATCCCGCTGACTTCGAAGCGCGGGTTCTTCTGAAAGGCCAGGGCATGGTGCATCCCGCGCTTGCCCATGCCGGCCACCACCACGCGATATTTGTCCTTCATGCGGTCCTGTCCCATTCGAGCGTCTTCTCGATCACGTAGTCCACTTCTTCCGCCGTCAGCTCCGGAAACATGGGCAGCGAAACACAGCACGCCGCGTTGCGCTCCGAGTTCGGGATGGGACCGGCGATGCGCGCCTGCTTGCCCCACGGATAGCCTTCCTGCTGGTGGATGGCGATCGGATAGTGGCACTTGGCATCCACTCCGTTCTGGTTCAGAAACGCCAGCAACGGGTCGCGCTGCGCGGCCTGCCGGGTCTCGATCACGTACAGGTGAAAGACATGCCGGTATCCGGGCGTCTCGTAAGGCAGCGTGAGATTGCGGGCGTCCTTCAGGCAGGCGGAATAGCGCGCCGCCCATTTCCGGCGATTATCGTTCCAGCCGTCGATCGCTTTCAGCTTCGCGCTCAGCACGCCGGCATGGATGTCATCCAGGCGGCTGTTGTATCCCATGCTGTGGCACGACCGTTTGTCCGAACCGTGATTGCGCAGCTTGCGGACGATGCGGTCCACTTCCGCGTGATTCGTCACCACGGCGCCGCCATCGCCGAAGGTGCCCAGGTTCTTCTGCGTGATGAAGCTGGTGCAAACCGCGTCGCTCAGTTCCCCAATGTTGAAGTCATTGCCGCGCGCCCCGATCCCCTGCGCGTTGTCCTCGATCACCAGCAGCTTGTGTTGGTCGGCGATCCTGCGAATAGCCCGCATGTCCGCGCATTGGCCGTACAGGTGTACCGGCACCAGGGCCTTGGTGCGCGGCGTAATGGCCGCCTCGATCTTCGACGCATCGATGCAATTCGTGCGCGGGTCGCTGTCCACGAACACCGCCGTGGCGTTCGCAATCCAGATCGCTTCCGCGGTGGCGAAGAACGTGTTCGTGGTGGTGATGCACTCATCGCCCGGACCGATGCCCAGCGCCAGGAACGACAGCCACAAGGCATCGGTTCCGTTGCCCACTCCCACGGCGTATTGCATGCCGTGATAGGCGGCCAACTCCTTCTCGAACCGCTGCAGCATCGGCCCCATCACGTACTGGCCGCTTTCCAGGACCTCCTGGATGTTCGCGTCGATTTGCGTCTTCAGATTGTGATACTGCTTTACGTGACCGTAAAAGGGAACTTTCATTCGGGTGATGTCTCCTGTGAATTCGTATGGTAGCGTACGGCTGGGTGTGCGGTGCCGCGCGGCTCCTCCAGCGATCATATCGCCGTGCGCGGCCGTGGCGCTCCCCCCCCAACCTCATGGAATCACCGGCCTGCTATACTGAAAAGTGGATTTGATCCCTGCCAATCGACTCGATTTCTGCGCACCGGTTAGCTGCCTTCAAATTCCGAGGGGGGCAAATTGAAGGATGTGTTCATGCTCGATCTTTCGCGGTCCGATGCGCGCGCCAAGAAGGCTCCGCGCGTGCAGCGCCTCAGCGGAACCGGCAGCGTTACCACCTGGCGCGGCCGCCAGATTTCGGTCGAGTATCACCTCAGTTTCCCGCAAGCCCAGAATGATGCGTCCGACACTCCATCGGCAGCGGCGGTGAAGGAGATGTCGGGCCAGGTTTGGTGCCCCTACGACGGCTCTTTCGTGACCGTGCACCAGGGAAAAACCCTGACTCTGCGCATCGAGGATGGGAGACAGCTTCGCTTCTTGTACCAGAATCGCGACGGCGGCATTGCCGTTGTCGAATGGCTCGGATAAGCACCGAGCCGCGACCGCAGGGAGCGGTTATCATGAGGTGAAGCCGTTATGCAACGACAAACGTGCTGTCGCCTCGTGATTGGCACCGCGCTTTTCTGTGCGTTCACGCTGGTCTCGTGCGTCGCGCAGGAGGTTTACCAGCAGGAAGCCGGCCGCTTGGCCGTCCTGTTGAACTGGCAGCCGGGCAGCGTGGTCGCGGAAATCGGCGCCGGCCGGGGCCAGATTACTCTTCAAGCGGCCGAGCTTGTGCGCGCCACCGGCCGGGTCTACACCACAGAACTCGACCCAAAGGAGTTTGCGCGCCTCCAGGAGATGGCGGCTGACCACAAGAACATCACTGCCATCAAGGCCGGCGAAGCTGATACCAATCTTCCGCCCGATTGTTGCGACTCGATCTTCATGCGGCTCGTGTATCATCACATCGTTGATCCAGTCGAAATCGATGCGAGCCTCTTCCGGTCGCTCAAACCCGGCGGCAGGCTGGCCGTGATTGACGAAGAGCCGCGGCCGGGGTCCTCACCGGTGAAGGGCGTGCCCGCAAACCGCATCGGCCATGGAATACCGCAGAAAGTCCTCGTCGCGGAGCTTACCGCCGCCGGCTTCCAGGTGGTGAAGATCCAGAACGACTGGCCTGGGGGCAAGTACTGCGTCGTTTTCAGCAAACCTGGTGCCTGAGGAACACAAGAGACATGCGTTATTCCCGCTTGAAACTTGCATTTGTACTTTGCGGCCCTATATTGATGGCGGCGCAATCGGTCACCGTCAATGTAACCGTAAGCAATCAAGTCAATCCGCAGGTCGGTATCAACGGGCGCCTCGAGCTTAGTACGTCCACTTCATTTCAACTGGCGCCCTGGAGTTATCAATATTTTGCGCTTACGCCGGGCGCGCCGGCGCTGCTGGGAGCGCTCGATCCGTGGCACACCCGCGTGCAGGCCATCTCCGGAGGCATTCCGCTGACCGCTCCCGGCGGCTGGGATTTCAGTGAACTCAATGCCATGGTCCCGCCGGTACAGAGCACCGCCGACCACAGCCCCGAGCTCCAGATCGCCACCGCCCCGGCGTTCTTGAGCGATTCGAGCGGCTACATCCTTCCCGCCAGCTTCGCCGACTTCGCCCAGATGAGTGCCAACCTGGTCCGCTACTACAACACCGGCGGCTTCGACGATGCCGGACAGCATTTCGTGAGTCCCACGCCTTACCCGATCACATGGTGGGGAATCTTCAACGAACCGAACGGCAATGGTCTGACCCCGCAGCAATACGTGGACCTGTACAACACGGTGGTGCCCGCCATGGCGCAGGCGGACCCGTCCATCAAGTTCGTGGCCTTGGAACTCTCCGACTACCCAAGCGCGGCCGCCGCGTACGTGCCGGCGTTCGTCTCCGGCGTGACCGCGCGTGTCGATGCGCTCGCCACTCACTACTACGCCACCTGCAGCCAGAAGGATACAGACGCGACATTGTTTGCCGCCGTCAGCTTCTTTGCGAGTGACGCCGCGTATATCTACTCACAGTTAGCCCTGAATCCATCGCTGGCCGGCGTACCGGTGTGGGTGACAGAGAACAACGTCAACGCGGACTATGATATCGGCAACGGCATGAGCGCCTGCAACCCCGGCCAGCCGTTTGTCCTCGATGCGCGCGGCACCAGCCCGTTCTTTGCCGCCTGGCGCTCGCTGGTGTTTGCCCTGCTTGGCCAGCAAGGCGTGCAGGCTTTATATCATTGGTCATTCGGCGTCGACCAACAATACGGCGAGGTCGACAGTTCGGCGCATCCTTACCTGAGTTATTGGGTGGATTACTATCTCTCTCATTGGCTGCCCTCGCCGCCCGGTCAGGATATCCTGCAAACCACCCAGACCGGCTGCTGTCTCTGGATCTACGATGGCGGCAACCCGCTCGGGTTGGACACTTACACGCTGGCGGCCCGCAATCCGGATGGCTCGGTGGTGATCCTGATGTCCAACCACGCGCTGAATTCGCAGACCGACAACAACGGCGCTGGCACCATCCGTGACTTCCAGCTGGATCTTTCGGCTCTGGGCACGTTCCAATCCGCCACGCTGATCCGGCTGGATGCCACCACGCCCGCGGCCGGTCCCGTGCCTGTGCAAATGACTCCCGCCCCGCAGATGGAGGTGGTGATGCAAGGTTACGGCGCGGCGCTGCTGCGGCTTGCCAATGCGTCGCTGGTGCTGCCGGCCGCGGGGGTGGTCAACGCCGCAAGCTACGCTTCCGGTGCGGTGGCTCCAGGCGAGATCGTGTCACTGTTTGGCACGGCGATCGGCCCGCCCAACCCGGCGCTCCTCGCGCTAACCAATCCGCGCCTGGTGGCTAACTCGCTCGAAGGTGTGCATGTCCTGTTTGACGGCGTCCCGGCGCCTGTACTCTATGCCTCGGCCGGCCAGCTCAACGTGGTGGTCCCGTACGAAGTGGCCGGCCAGGCGCAGACTCAGTTACAGGTGGAGTATCTGGGCGTTCTGTCGCCTCCGGTCAGGCTGCCGGTAACTCCATCGGCCGTGGGAATCTTCACTCTGGATGCTTCCGGCAGCGGCCAGGGAGCCATCCTGAATGCCGCCGATGAGAGCGTGAACTCCGCCTCGAATCCGGCCGCGCCCGGCGATTGGGTCAGCATTTTCGCCACCGGCGCCGGCGCTACCACCCCCTCCGGCGTCGATGGCTTGCTGGCCCCAGGACCATCCTATCAGCCGGATGCGCCAGTCACCGTCACTATCGGCGGGCTGCCCTGCCAGACCAATTACGCCGGCGGAGCTCCGGGGCTGGTCGCGGGCGTAGTGCAAATCAATGCGCAGGTGCCCGCGGGGATCACGCCTGGGCCGAACGTGCCGGTCCAGGTGCGGATTGGCTCGGCCGATTCGCAGCCCGGCGTTACCCTTGCTGTGCGCTAATATTAGGTCGCAGAGGCAGGCCATGAAGTCTATCACCTCCGCCCTCCGGCTCTGTGCCGCCGGATGGCTCGCGGCCGGCGTTGTTGCGGCCCAGTCCACCACCGTTAACGTCCAGGTCAGCAATCAAAAGGATACGTCGCTGGGATTGAACGGCCGTTTGCAGCTCGCCATGTCCACGTCGTTCCAACTGGCCGGCTGGAGCTACCAGTTCTTCAGCGGAGCGCCGGACGCCACCACTCCGCTGACGGCGCTCGATCCTTGGCGCACGCGCGTGCAAGTCGTTTCGGACGGCATTCCGCTCACCGCCCCCCATACCTGGGATTTCACGGAACTCGATACCATGCTCTCGCCCATACAAAGCGCGGGCGACCACAGCCCCGAATTCCAAATCGGCACCGCGCCGGCGTTTCTGAGCGATTCCCAGGGCCACATTCTCCCCGGCAGTTATGCGGACTTCGCCCAAATGAGCGCCAACCTGGTTCGCTATTACAACACCGGAGGCTTCACCGACTCCGGCACACACTATCAAAGCCCTTCGCCCTACCCGGTTACCTGGTGGGGTATCTTCAACGAGCCGGATATCAACGGTCTCACCGACCCTCACCAGTATGTGACGCTATATAACACGGTGGTGCCCGCCATGGCGCAGGCGGATCCTTCCATCAAGTTCGTAGCTGTCGAGCTGGCGGGTGGCGCGGAAGGTTACCTGCCCGTCTTTGTAACTCAAGTTACCGCGCCGGTCGACGTGGTAGCCAAGCACTTCTACTCTACGTGCAGCCAGCGGGACATCGATCAGACTCTCTTCACCAGTGTTCCCGGTTTCGCCAACGAGGTGCGGACCATCTATTCCGAGCTGGCTCTCAACCCCGCGCTGGCCTCCGTTCCCGTGTGGATCACGGAAAACAACGTCAATGCCGACTATGACAAAGGCGACGGGACCAGCGCCTGCAACTCGCCCCAGAGGTTCGTGCTCGATCAGCGCGGCAGCAGCGCTTTCTTTGCCGCCTGGCGTTCCCTGGTGTTCGAGCAGTTGGGAGAAGCCGGCGCGCAAGCGCTCTATCACTGGTCTTTCGGCACCGACCCGCAGTACGGGGAGGTGGATGACTCGGGCAATCCATTCCTGAGTTACTGGGTGGATTACTACTTGTCGCACTGGCTCCCCTCGCCACCTGGCCAGGATATCCTGCAAACTACGGCGACGGGTTGCTGTGCGGCTGACTATCCGAACGGCTGGTTCGGCAGCGGCGGACTGAATCTTGACACTCAGACCATGGCGGTGCGCAACGTGGATGGGTCCGTGGTCGTCCTGATGTCGAATTACGCACTGCATGGCTCGAATGATAATAACGGCTCCGGCGTCTCGCGCATTTTTGCCCTGGACCTTTCGGCGCTGGGCACGTTCGGCTCCGCCACGCTGGTGACATTGGATGCCGCAACTCCCGCCGGAGGGCCCGTGCCGCAAACGCTCGCTCCCGCGCCGCAAATGCAGGTGACCTTGCCCGGTTATGGCGCGGCCTTGCTGCGCCTCGCCAACCAGCAGCCCGGCCTGCCTGCGGCGGGCGTGGTGAATGCCGCCAGCTTTCAAGGAGGCGCCGTGGTTCCGGGCGAATTGGTGTCGCTGTTCGGAACGGCCCTCGGTCCGGCTGCCGGCGCCGGTATCGACCTGACCTATCCCCGCCTGGTCGCCAACAGCGTTGCCGGAGTGCACGTCCTTTTCGACGGTGTACCCGCGCCGCTCATCTTTGTCTCGGCCGGACAGGTCAACGCCGTGGTGCCTTACTCGGTGGCTGGCAAGTCCAGTACGCAGTTGCAGGTCGAGTATCTGGGGTCGGTTTCGGCGCCGGTGTCGCTGCCGGTGGCCGCCACCGCTCCAGGCTTGTTTACAGCTACCGCAACGGGCGCCGGCCAAGGCGCCATCCTGAACGCGGCCGACGAAAGCGTGAACTCAGCTTCGAATCCGGTCGCCCGCGGCGACTGGGTCAGCATCTTCGGAACGGGTGCGGGCGCCACCACTCCGGCCAGCACGGATGGCTTGCTGGTCACCGCCCCGTATCCACAGGTGAGCGCCAAAGTCACCGTGACCATGGACGGTCTTTCCTGCCAGACGAATTACGAAGGCGCGGCCCCGTATTTGATCGCCGGTGTAGTGCAGATCAATGCGCAGGTGCCTGACGGCGTGACGCCCGGACCCGGCGTGCCTGTGGTGGTGACTATCGGCGATGCGAGTTCGCAGCCCGGCGTCACCCTGGCTGTGAAGTAAGCGCGGCCTGCGAGCCGCCCAGCACCTGCTGATAAGTCCGCAGGAAAAAGCTGTCAGTCATGCCCGCGATATAGTCGCAGACCACGCGGTAGGCAGGCCGCGCCGGAATCAGTTCCCCGTAAGACGCCGGCAGCCGCTCCGGATTTCCGGTGAAGAAATCGAACAGCTCGGCGATCAGGGCGGCCGCTTCTTCGCGCTCCCGGCTGAGGGCCGGCGCCGTGTAGACGCGCCGGTGCAGCATCTGCTTCAAATCACGATTGGACGCTTGTGTTTCGGCTGTGAAGGCGGCCAGGCGCGCAGGGTGGCGGCGCACGTCTTCGACGCCGCGGACGCCGGCCTCCGCCGCCCGGCGTTCCGTGCCCTCGATCAGCCCGGAAACCAGCGAGTCGATGAGGCGGCGCAGCGTCTCGTAGAAACACTCACTGGCGGTCGCGCCCGGGAATTCTGTCTTGGCGGCTTCGTACAGCGCCCGGTAGTATGCCGATTCCTCGCCCAGCGTCTCGGGATCGAGCAGACCGGCGGACACGCCGTCGTCCAGATCGGCCGTGTTGTACGCAATTTCATCGGCCAGGTCGATGAGTTGCGCTTCGAGCGGCGGTCGGAAACCCGGCAGATACTCCTCCAGGTCCGCATCTTCGCCCGGGCCGAAATCACGCGAATGTTTGGCGATGCCTTCGCGCACTTCGAAGGTCAGATTCAGTCCCGGAAAGCGGGCGTACCGCTGCTCGAAGCTCTCTACGATGCGCAGGGCGTGCAGGTTGTGGTCGAAACGCGCGCCGAAGCGTCTCATCTGCCGGTCCAGAGCTTCTTCCCCGGCATGGGAGAACGGCGGATGGCCGATGTCGTGGGCCAAAGCCAGCGCTTCGGTGAGGTCCTCGTCTAGGCCCAGCGCGGCGGCGGCGGTGCGGGCGATTTGGGCCACCTCGATAGTATGCGTCAGGCGGTTGCGGAAATGATCGCACAGGCCGGGCGTGAACACCTGCGTTTTGGCCTCCAGGCGGCGGAATGCGCGCGCATGCACGACCCGGTCGCGGTCGCGCTGAAAGGCGTTGCGATAGGGATGCGCGGGTTCCGGGTAACGCCGCCCTCTGCTTCGCTCAACTGGAAACCGGAGATGCCGGAGCATGCCGCGCTCCGTTTATTTGGATTTGGCCGGCAACGCGGCGTAAGCCTCGATGGCGGCCTGACTGACCGCTCCCATTACGGTGCGCAGCGGATCGAGTATCTTGCGGGCCTCGGCCGGCTTGGTGGGCCCCAGCAGCGTGGCCAGTTCGATGGCCGCCTGGTCCTTGGAGACATAAACGGAGGGGTGTGCCATCAGGTCACGCAGCGTCTTTTCGCCCAAATCGTCCTTGCCCTCGGCGAAATAGACCTGGCCCAGAGAAAACTTGGCCAGTGAGGAGTATTTCTCGCCCGCCGAATCGGCCACGGACTTGAACCGTCTCTCCGCCACTCTCATGTCGCCTTGGTCCGCCGCGATGCAGCCCAGATAATACTCGGCGATGTAGCCTTCGTTCGTGCCGGGATACTTGGCGGCCAGTTCGCTGAACACCTTGGTGGCTTCCTGTGACTTGGCTTGCTGTGTCGGAAAGCTGAGGCCTCCGGGACTCGCCGAAGCGCCAACTTGCGCTTCCTGCACCTCGATAGCCTTTGCCAGAGCCTCCTCGCGGACCCTTTGTTGGCGGCCCCGGTACACATAGACCCCCACGATGATGGCGATAACCGCCAAGGCTGCGCCGCCATAGCGGACGATCGCGGTCCGGTTCTCTTCAAGAAAATCGACGGTCTGCCCGACTTCGAGGGCGAACTTGTCAGTCTTCAGCTCTTTACGGGTGATTCGTGCCACGAAAACCTCTGCTTGGAATCCTCATCTTAGCATGCCCGGAAGGCCTCCGCCCTATGCACATCACCGGCCGCCGGGCCGTCGCAGGCGCCCTATCCAAAAAGATCTACAAAATCCCTATTGACACGGCCCGCCTCTAAAGTACAATCCAGAATGGCGGACAATTTTCCAAACCGTGAGCGGTGCGAAATGTTCAAAACAAAAAAACTCCGGCCTGCTGCACTGCCCGACAGCAGCCAATTCACGAGCAGCGACGTAGCCCGTATCTGCGGCGTCAGCCTGCGCCAGTTGCAGTGGTGGGACGAGCGCAACGTGGTCTCCCCTCGCCAGGATGGCCACAAGCGCATCTATCTCGCCCAGGAGGTGCTGGAGGTTTCGGTCATCGCCGAACTCCGGCGGAAAGGATTTTCGCTCCAGAAGATCCGCCGCGTGGTGCGCTTCCTGCAGAAGGACATGGGTAAACGGCTGGGCGACGCCTTGAAGAGCGATTCCGATATCCACCTGCTCACCGACGGCAAGTCGATCTACCTCGAAGAGGCTCCCGACCGCATCATCGATCTGCTGAAGAACGCCCGCCAGCCCATGTTTCTGGTGTGCGTCAGCGATCAGGTGCGGCGGCTTTCGCAAGCCGTGAAGAAGCCGGCACGCTCCGAGGCCGCCCGTCCGGTGCGCAGGTCCCGCGCGATGTAGCCTGCGCCGCCCGGGGGCGCGGTGGGCCGCGTTTGACCGGCCGCTCGCCGGTCCCCTATACTAATTAGAGAACCTAATGTATATTCTCGTAATGATCGTCCACGTGATCGTTTGCTTCTTCCTGATCGTGGTCGTACTGCTGCAAAGCGGTTCGGCTGCGGATCTGGCGGGGGCATTTGGCGGCATGGGATCGCAAACGGCCTTCGGCCCGCGCGGATCGGCGACGCTGCTAACGAAGGCCACCACCGTATCGGCCATCATTTTCATGATCACCTCGATGTCGCTCTCGGTCCTGGCCACGCGTGGGTCGGGTGGAGCAAAGACAGTCCTGGATACGAACTCGGGGAGCCAACAGACGACTCCGGTTCCGGCCAAGACTCCGGTGCCCGGATCGGCCAGCCATACTCTACCCCTGAAGCTTCCGGTTGCGCCACCGGCGCAGAAGGCGCCCACTGCGCCGGCCCATCCGAAGAAATAGCGCCCCTGCGGAGGTGGCGGAATTGGCAGACGCACTAGCTTGAGGTGCTAGCGGGAGCAATCCCGTGGGGGTTCAAGTCCCCCTCTCCGCACCATTTCAAAAGCCGCTGTATCCGGCTGATACAGTGGCTTTTATCATTTTGGGGCATTCTGCAATTCGTCCGCATTCAATTTGGCCTCTCATTGGTTTGTGACGGATTTTGTGACGAGTTTTGACCGTGCTCCCGGTTAAGGAACTCTTCAGCCAACTTCCCGGCTTCTCGCGTGTCGCTTTGATCGGTGATGTTATACCGTTCAAAGACGCCGCGCGTACGATGCCCGGTGATCTTCATGATTACCGATTCGGCAACTCCCGCCCGCCGGAGATTCCTGACCGCAGTGCGGCGTAGATCGTGAAACAGAAGTCCGGGCACTCCTGCGGCATCGCACGCCAGCTTCCAGCTCAAGCGGAAGTCCTTGATTGGTTTTGCTCCCCGCGCGAACAGGTACTCGCTGGTGCGCGGCTGCATTTCAAGGTAGATCGGCATGTCGCCGTAAATCGGCACCGCAACCGGTTCGGGCTTACGGTTCACTTTCTTGCCCTGCATCCAAATGCACGAGGAAGCAACATCGACCTGGTCCCATTTGATTCGGAGGAGTGCGCCTTTTCGCAATCCAACGTGGTAAGCGATGACGAAGAGCAACCTCAGCTCTTCCGGAAGCTCAGCCAGGAGTTCTTTGTAGTGTTCAGGCTTCAAGAACCCCTTCCGCGGCTCCCCCTCGGTCAGTTTTGGAAAGAACGGCACGCGGCCTACAAGCGGTGGGTCTTGTTGGTGCCCGAGTTGAAAGGCGCGATGCAGAAGCCCCAGTTCGCGGTTGACGGTACCGGGCTTGACCTGTTTCAGGCGCTTCTGGATGTACTCCTTCACCTGCGTGCTGGTCAACTTCGCTGCCTTGATATCTCCGAGGGCCGGGTTGATGATCGACTTGATCTTGAGAGTTGCGATGTAAGCTTGGGCCACACCACGGACGTCATAGTCTTCGAGCAAGAGCTGGAACAGGTCCCGAACTCTCGTCCGATCCGGCGTAACGTCGCCGCTGGGGTGCGGCGGCGAGAGTCGTGTAAGACGAAGGACCGTGAGGAGGCGCTGGCTTTCTTGCACCGCCGTCAGGGCAGACTCGCCTCGGGCGAATTCCTTAAGTTGCACCACCACCAACCGTTCCTCAGGTAAATCGATCCTTGGCCGAGCGTTGAGCGCTTCCGGGACATTGCTATGCGCTCCGTTTGTTTTGCTCGATGATTCGATCCAAATCCTGCCGATCAAATCGGAGCTTCTTGTCCAGATCTACGGTTGGAATGCGACCCATGTGTACCTTTGCCTTGAGCGCGTCTTTCGTGAGACCCAGATACATCGCGGCTTGTTCAAGCGTCAGGAGCCGCGGCGTAACGAGGCCATTATCGCGAAGCCGATGCGCGACTGCATCAGCGATGTTGTCTGTATTGATTTCAATCGCCACGAGATTCTCCTTTGCATTCACCCGTCAATGGGCTGGTACCCAGGTCCCTCTGAGATGCGCGGACGTCTGCTACTGGATTGTCTTGTCCGCCGCATTATCCGCCAGACCGGAAGGTGCAACCCAGCCGGCTCCCGCAAACCACTGCTGGCAAATGATCTCGGCCATCAGCAGCCAGAGATCTCCCGGCTGCTCTCCTTCCCCGTGTTCTGTCGCCACTCGCCCGATTCCTGCTTCATCGGCAGAAAGACGTCCTCGACGAAGGCCTCGAACGTCTCCTCCGCTAGACTCCGAAACGGGCTCTGGTTCAGCGGCCGGACGAGTTCCTCTCGCATCATCTCGGCTTGCCTACGGCTGATCTGCGTCTTCGAACCAAGTGTCTTCGTCGTCTGTTTATCGGGGGCGTAGTAGTACTTGACGATCCACCGCTTGCCGTCCGGCGATTCGCATAAAGAACCATGCTGGAACCTCCTTGATCCTCGTTTCTTATTGCCCATTGGCGCACTCCTTGTGTGCGCCTCTGGTGCGCGTTCTCGACTTGGATCGAGGATAACATCAGGCGGCTGAGGCTTGCTCATTCTCGCGCTGCCACCGCTCCAGAGATTCTTTGAGCACAACCCACTTCCGTTTGCCCACCTGCACCGCAGGCAGGCGCGGAACAGCATCAATCTCGCCGCGCCGGAGCCGGTGAATGGTCGCCGGGCTGCATCCGATCTGAACCGCTGCTTCCGCGAGAAGGAGCCACGAACGTTGCTCGGGCGGCGGAATCGGTCTGTGAATGCGTTGTGCTTTCATGTTCGCCTCCTCAGGTCTCACTGCATCATCGAACAGCGGAGTGATCGCCCCAACGTGCCCGATTCAAAAGCTGCACGCCTCAGCGTCGAGATTCCAGCCACTGAGCATTCCGTTTCCCGCCAAATAGTTGATATGGGCTCTCGGGAAGGACGGTCTGCTCCAGCGCGCGTTCTTATTCGTCCAAGCCGACGAGGTTATTCAGGGCGGTCTTCGAGCCGTTGTTCAAGCTTGTGCCCACGGCCCTGAGATAACGCTCGAAGGCGGCCTTTCCGAGCACGATCGCCGCTTCCTTATTCTCAGTGGCGGGCATCGGCATGTACGTCAGGAAGGCCTTGGCCAGATTCTCCGGCATGGCAAAGAGCACATACTCGGTGCGCTGTAGGCGCGCGATTTCCGAGCGGATAGCTGTCAGCGTCGCTGCCTGGCGTTTCTCGACGCTTTGCATTTGCTCTGTTAAACGGCCGTGTCTTCCGAGGATGCCCCGCACGAATTCTTCACTTGTTTTGTGGCCCCACTGCTGCGCCATCTCCGACAGCCGCCGGCTTTCCTCAGCCGTGAGCCAGAGTTGCAGATGGACGTTGCGTTTTCTGCTCATCGCTCCCTCTCCCGCTCCATGTTCGCCAGCGCTTTCCGGACCGTGCGCTCGACGTAGTCGCGCTGCCGCTTCTCATTGCCCTTGTGGCTCAGGTCGCGCGAGCGCAATGCGGCTTGCACGGTCGCCAGGTCCACACCGTGCGCCACGGCGTAGACTGCGTAGGCGAGATCGACTCGCGTTCCGTCTCCTCCATATTTGGCATTGGCGCGAAATTGGTCGATGCTCATAATCGGCCCGGCCTTTTGCGCTTGCGCACTCAGCTGGAACTGGGCGTGTAGTCGCGCCCGCTCCGCAAGCTCGTGCTCCAGTCGTGCCCTGACGTTTGCGACCAAGCGCTCGCTCTCGCGCGCGACTATGCCCGAACCCTCAACCAACCGCACGAACGGGAACCTGATTCTCGGTGCCAGGCGGGCGTGCATCTCGCGCAGCCGCTCTTCCGTGTAAACGCTGCCGTTTTTATCCACCCACTGACCCTCCAAATTGCGGTGGAAGTTCTGGCCCAGCCATTCGTCGTATGCTGGCACGGGCACGACCTCTTTGTACCTGGCCTTGGTATTTCGGAAGCCAGAAAGACGCCCGAAATGGCGCCAGTCCGCCGCTTTGACATCCCCGCCAAAACGTTCTGCGAGATCGCGCGCCACCGCTGTCCCAAGCTCCTTATCAAGCCGGTCGCTGTGCTTGACCCAAGCCTGATAATTGCCTGGCGAAGTTCGCACAACGGCCGCCGGTTGCAGCCCCTCCCGGCGCATGTTCGCCAGAGCATCGTACTTCAAGTCGTCGATCAGCGTCAGGTCGCTCTCGCCTTTCGGGCGAACGTAGATGTGGCTGCCGCGCCCGTTCTGATACCAGAGCCAGGGAATGGAATCCATGACGGTCCTCTTGTCCCAGGTCCGCAACAGCATGCATGCCGGCTTACCGCCGTCGTTGAGGCACAGTGCCCCGACCTCGAAGACGTCGGCACCCATTGCGGCTAACTGGCGCTCCACAGCTTGGTAGGTAATGTCCAACATCACAGCCTCCCTGCCCAGAATCCGCAGGCGAACATTACGATGGCTATGACCGCCGCCACCGCACACCAGCGCGCCAAGGTCGCAGCCCGGTACGTCTTTTGGATCTGTTCCACGATCCTCTGCGCCCCGAGTTGAGCAGCACCAATGTCCTGGCGCAACGTCTGCTGCAATTCAGCCGCACTGTCCCGA
>Ga0335078_10005063_pt1 | contig 19491 bp, 19 predicted proteins | sample Lox_Sample_32_FD_206711 | JGI IMG/M metagenome (GOLD analysis project Ga0335078, IMG submission 206711) | Soil microbial communities from Loxahatchee National Wildlife Refuge, Florida, United States - Lox_Sample_3.2 | ecosystem: Environmental > Terrestrial > Soil > Wetlands | place: USA... | reverse complement strand
CGCGGCCGCATCGATGCTAGCTTTTTCATTCTGCACTGGTTGTTTGGCGGTGGGCTTGTAGACTCTTATGCGAAGGTCCCTTAGAGCTCCGACAAGAGCCGAGTAGATTCCTCGCCTCTTCGTACACACATGGTAATCTAATCCAGGAACCTTATTCTCTTGGCATTCTTCGTGTGGGCAGCGCACGGTTTCGTATGATAGGTTGAAGACGTCTATGCAGCCGGGGTAGAGAGATTCGAAGTCCAGCACTTGCATATTGAAGTAGGCCCCCGACTCAGGAGCTATCGTTAACGCTCCGGCCACGAACTTCCTCATATCTCCCAACTTGAGTTCTTCAGGGGTCGGAATCAGGATCCCGTGAGTGCGGTAGTATGTGTGAAGCATCGATCGTACCCACTCTGAAACTCTGTGGCTTCGGTAGGTCCTAGAGAGCGGCAGGTTTGCGATTCTACTCAACAAGAAGGCATTGTAATACTCCTCGACGGAACCATCAGGTAATCCAAGCGTATCGAAGGCGACTTTAGGAATAGGCTGTGTAACCGAAGAGTAAATTTCCTTCAACAATCCATACTTGAGGTGATCTTTCTCATCGACTTTCAAGAGGTTTTGAAAACGCGAGAGCGTTTCGCCCTCAAGCGACGTTCGTGGAACCCACACATTGTTGCGAAAGTCGTGAAGTAAGCCGAATCTAAGTCGCTTGTCGTAAATGCAGGAGAGGGCGGGATCGATGTCTGCCTCCCAAGCTTGAATATTCTTTGAAACTCGCCCCTCATGGTTCACCTTTGCCAGTCTTCGTTTATTGCTTGTGAAAAGATCCTCCTTCTCAACCAACTCCCCCCTATCCAAATCGCTCGTAAGGTAGTAGGGTTGAAAGTCGGGGATAATGAAACGAAACGGAACAAGGTCCTCTGAGAGTAGACGCAAGACTACGTGCCCAGCCTCATACGAGGTGTCAATCAACCATGCTGGTCCCTCTCGCGCCGTCAACTCAGTAACCACCTCATCTTCCAATCAGGATGTAACTAACTTTGAGGGTGTGAATCGTCACCGTGACTGTTCGATAGTTCGAGTTGTGTTGATGAGGACCATGTTTCTTAACTGTCCCTTTACCTTCTAACTGCTCGCTTCAGGGAGGGTACGAGTTGCCGTTTGAGTTCCATGAGAACATGGTAATCTGGAAGAAGGAGGCGTCGTGGGACGGGTTTGGTTTCCTCGGCGAGAGTAGACATGGCAAGACTTCGCTGAGTTTCGCGTTCGCGTCTCTTCTATTCAAAAGCGGAGTGGAGCAGATCAGAGTGTTGGACGACTGTTTCAAGCTTGAACGTGAGAGGGTAAGGCAGTGTAGGGAGTGGGGGAGCAGGGGACAGCTAGGCGAATTGTACTACTCGGAACTGGCTAAGGCATTGGCCACCTCAGGCCGCTCGATAAAGGAGATAGAGCCTGGAGACCATACCTACCAACTGCACAACGTCGGCCTATGCCTCCTCCTCACAGCTAACACTGACAGCACTCCGCGAATGGATAGGTGCGGCCGAGAAGAGTTCGTCGACAAGCTCATGCCATCCAACCCGTTCGTCTGGGATTATCCCAAGCCAGGGAAGAATGTAGTTCTTCAACGGCTAAAAGAAAACTGGCGATACTTCACTTTACGTACGCAAGCCAAAGTCAACAAGGAGCTTATCGACTTAATGGCTAGAGAAGTGTACGAGGAAAGCCAACGGTTAGAGACCTAGCATCAACTGGTAGCTGTTAATTCGCGTTTTGCTTGATGGCTCAATGTCTTGATTTTGCGTTCCATCCTCATCGCAGCCACTCGCGACCTGAACCTCTTCACATACACAACCTCCTTCGGCTTGTACATCCTCGTGTACCGAGCCCCCTGTCCTCTTCTGTGCCTTTCGAACCTCGACGACACATTTTTCGTATAACCAGTATAGAAACTTCCGTCTTCGCATAAGAGCACGTAAACGAAGTATGATTGACGCTTGCTCTCAGAATTCTCATTCGGCGAGGGTTGGGTTTCGAGTTTGTTCAAGGCTTAGCCAGTCTAAGCCGGCTTGGGATGGCTGATTAGCGTTATTGATTAGTTCATGAGTATTCTCGCCATGTGCCGCCGCATTTCGTACATCTGAAGAATTGTGTCATGGCCTCGTCGCCGCCGCGTGTTTGCACCATCCAGTAGAATGCTTCACCGTTGCCGCATTTTTGGCAGGTCGTCTTGGTACGTGGTAGAGTTTGCACCTTCTTGCCTTCGTTTCCTATTACTACGATTGCTTCTTTGGGCTTTGCAAGTTTCTGGATTACTGGACTTGAACGAGCGGCTTCTTCTCCGCATTTGGGGCAGGCTAAGACAACCTTCTTCTCCTTCTTTGTTGGTACGAGCGCTAGGCTACATTTTGAGCAAAACTGCATTTTAGATAACGACCGAGTTCTCACACTGCGGCAAGAGTCGCATTTAACGCTTCCCCATTCGCTGGTGCGGAAGACTTACCAGTTGATCATTTTAATTTTCAGTCAACAATTCAGGATCCAATTCAAGAAGTCTAGCAATCTCCGTCTTGGATATTCCATTTACTTGAATCATCTTCAAATTCGAGTGTAAACCCGAAACGATTCTAACTTGGGAAGAAGCCGCACCTAGTTTTTTTGCGAGCAACTTAACAATCTCTCTGTTTGCCTTTCCCTTGTCGGGGGCCGCAGTAACATGAAGTGTCAATGTCCCATCGGGTTCGACGATTAACCGTGGCTGTGGGCGCATGGTTTTCACATGCACCTTCAACCTAACCCGGTCCGTGCTACTCTTCATCCTTTCTTACCGTCCGGCACGCATTGTTTATCTCCCACGACGTTGTTATAGCAAATTGTGATAAAAGAAAACGTATACTAAATTGGGGTCGGGGATGATGCCCAACGTTAACCGAAACGTGAAATCCCCATTATTACCTGTTCTCGATGGGTGAACCGGCGAGTTCATTATGCCAATCGTGGATAGTACAGTATATTCTCTCTTGTGAAGGGTTATCGATGAACTGGAGGTGTACATCATGCGGCCTGCTTGCCAAGACAGATCGAAGGAAGTGTCGAAGATGCGGCGGAATGCGTTGGAGAGCTGAGGAGAGAAAGGATTCGGTTGAGCTTGGCGGGCCGGTCAAACGGATGACCCCAAGGGGCATGCTGCTGGTTAACCCCGATAATCGGCCTTCAGAAAGAGACCCGAGCATCATCGAATGCGGAAGATGCCATAAGGTAATCTATAGAACGGACAGAGGATTCGACACTAACGCCTTTCAAGAGGCAAGGAAAGCGCATTATGTGACCTCACCAGAGTGTGAAGAATAAAGAGTTCCACAGTTTAGAGCCTGAGTTTCATCAGAAAAATCATTTCCCTTGGCGTTCAACAGGCTAAGTGGTTTAAAGCGCAGTGCGTTACAGTTGCCGGGAATTGTTTACTAACCTGTGTTATATCGCTTGGATATGCTCCTAAGCAAAGGATCGTGCCGTCATAGTTTATTGCTTCTCCTAACTTAGACAACTCCGACGGGGAACGGGCTTGGGGTTACCAGAGAAGATCAAGGCAATTGAGGAGGAGATGAGCCATACCCAAGTCCACAAGCACACTGAGCACCACATTGGCCTTCTGAAGGCTAAGCTTGCGAAGCTCAGGGCGGAACAGGAGCACGCGCAAGCGGGGAAGGGAGGCGGGGGCGGTGGATTTGAGCTTAAGAAAGGCGGCGACTGCACAGTCGTATTAATCGGTCTACCAAGCGTTGGAAAGTCCACAATCCTGAACAGGCTCACGAACGCTAAATCCAAAGTTGCAGCCTATGCCTTCACAACCTTAACCGTCGTTCCTGGATTGCTAGAATATCAAGGCGCCAGAATCCAAATCCTCGACTTACCAGGAATAATCTCAGGCGCCGCCACCGGCACAGGAAGGGGGAAGAGAGTTCTATCCGTTGCGAAGAACGCAGACTTAATCCTCCTCGTTCTTGATGTCTTTCAACCGGATCAGGTCAGCGTGCTGCTGAAGGAGCTGTATGAGATAGGGATTCGGCTCAATACTCGTCCACCAAACGTCACCATAAACCGTGCAACTCAGGGCGGTTTGGGTATCACAACCGCCTGCAAGATAACCCACCTTACCGAGCCTACGATTCGAGCAATAATGAACATCTACAAAATCAATCACGGCAGTATCATCATTCGAGAAGACATTACAGACGATCAATTGATCGACCTGATCGTAGGAAACCGAAAGTACATTCCATCCGTAACTGTACTCAACAAGATTGACCTCGTAAGTCCGAAATACGTGGAGGAGGCTGGAAAGAGAATTGGCGAGAAGTTGATTCCAATCTCCGCCGACCACAACGTCAACACAGAGGAGCTAAAACGCGCAATCTACGACAAGCTGCAACTCATCAAAGTCTACTTGAAACCGCGAAACGGTGAACCTGACTTCGAGGAACCCCTCATAGTGACCGCCGGGTCCACTGTGCATGATGTGTGCCAGAAAATTCACAGAAAATTCGCCGGCGAAGCAAAGTACGCACTAGTCTCAGGAACCAGTGTCAGATTCAGTCCTCAACGTGTCGGTATGGAGCACGTAGTTCAAGATCGCGACATTGTGACGATAGTTAAGTAGTTCAGACTTGCGTGGTTTAGAGTTTCGTGATATCTCTCAGGCTTATTATGTCAACCAGTGTTTGATTATTGTCTAAGACGACGTGCCCGATCTGTTTCTTTTTCATTAGTTTCGTAAATTCTGGTATTGGAGTGTTGGTTCGTACGGTGATCATGGATCGCGTCATGTAATGCTTTGCGAGGTTCTTGTCGAGTAGTGCGCCGACTTTTTCAACGACTTTGGGGAGATCTCTTTCTGTCAATATGCCGACTGCTTTCCGGTTCTCGGCTATCACAATCGACCCTATGTTTCTGTTTTCCATTTCAGAAGCGATTCGGGTTAGGTCTTCGCTAGGTCCATTCGTCACAACTTTGCGACTCATCGCGTCTGCAGCCGTAAGCACCTTTGCTTGCGACATCTGCCCACTCAGGGTAATGTAATCTAGCTCTGTAGTTCACCTAACCTAATCTTTCGCAATAATCGTTCAGGGTTGGGTTCGGGTCTTGTTTGCTCAATCGTTACGCGTTACTGCTCTTAAGCCGCGCTTTACTGATCGGAATCAGAGTTTGTCATGGGGAAAGGTTGGCTAGGTGGGCTAATTTTCTCGATCGTTGTCAGCACGATCTTTGGACAAATATTCTCCTTCACGATCGGCCTGGGACCTTGGATCGGTTTCGTCACGTTCTTGGCATGTTTCTTCCTCTTCCTGTGGATAACTATGCATGCTGGCCACAAGCGCCGATTTGGGGCTGTCAGTGAATCGGCAGAACTCAAACAACTTCAAGCCTACGACTTGGAAGACGAGGATTATTTCGTAACTGAGTAATCGGCGTTAACGTGCTGTGGTAAGACACTGGTTTGGTACTATTTTTTCCGGGCACCTGCAATTGTGAGAACGATGCCAGCAAGCAGGATTAGTGTCCACTCCATTATGTAGGCGGTTATGAAGGAGTAGTCAGAAGCTCCACGCGACATCATGCCTTGCAGGTTAATCCCAACACCGTAGAAGAGACCTACTAATCCTGCCAAGATGAGAAGGGCTCCTGATGAGACAATTGCCTTATCCAAGAATTTCCACGCCGAATTTTGATCGCTCTTAATCTCTGCGTATTTACAGGTATCTTCGACTCGACTCAAATCGTCGTTTCAACGGACGTATTATATGAATAGTCCATAGAATAATGCATAATTTTACCGTAATACAACCGGATTCACCGAAATAATGCGTAAATAGGTGCCTACCACCTTTGGTGGTCATGCAAAGGTGAGCGATATGGACCAAGGATTGAAGATCCGGCGTGAACTCATTCACGCAACTCCCGGAGCTCGTAGTGAACTTCACTACTCCCTCTCTTTTTTGCCCTAGAAGAATCGGACCAATAGCACAACCATCAGAAACAGCCATCTCGCATGCGCATCGAAATCTCCACAGTCCGACACTTGTGGTTCGGGCAGGGATTGATTCCCTCTTCAAAGCTATTATCCAACTACGTCTGAGCAGGGCGAGAGGAACGGTTTCTGACCGCGCGTTTGGTGCTCTGAATGGTCGAGTTCTGCGCCAAGTGCGGTGCCTATATTTCCCCTAAGCAGCAAACCTGCTCCCGCTGCAACTCTCCTGAAACGTCCCCATTCCAATCACTAAACATACCAATCAACGAACTCACCCTCGACGACGTCCTCAAACAGTTCCCGAGCCAGACAATGAGGAAATATCAGAAGGAGATCATCAACAATGCAGTCGAGGCCTATCGATCCGGCAAGAAATGTGTCATCGTCATAGCCCCAACCGGGTTTGGAAAGTCTTATGTAAATGCGGCTTTCACTTCAGTCGCCAAATCCTTCTACATCACACCGCAGCTATCCCTAATTGACCAACTCATCTCTGACCCCAACCTCAAGGGCCGTTTCGTCGAGATCAAGGGACGCCAGAACTATTCCTGCTACTACAGCCCTCGGCGAGGAGTACACGTTGGTAAATGTCAGACGGAGGGTTACCCTTGCCGCGAACGTTTGGACGTTTGCCCCTACTGGATGCAAAAACAACTCGCGCTCCAAGCACCCAGTGTACTCATGAGCCTCGCATATCTAACGTTCGAAGGGACGACTGAGGGAAGCGAAACATACCTTGGAACTAGGCCCCTGCTTGTATTGGACGAGGCACACAACCTTGAGGAGCAATGCCTCAACCATGTCTCATTGAAATTCACACCCTTCTCCGTCCCTTACGAGATCTACGAGAAACTACTACCAAACCTCAAGAACGTGGGTAACCGTGTTGAGCTAGAGGTTTTCCTAGCCGAGGCAGCAGGATACCTCAAACTAATCCTAGGACGGCTTGAGACAAAGAGCGAGCAACAAGCAATCACACTCGTCGAGGCCGAGAACAAGACTAGGATGGAAAGATTCCTTGAAAGCTACAGCCTCTTTACCTTCTCCAAAACCGAATGGGTTTGGGAAATCCGAAACGACCAACTCCTCCTCCAACCAGTCTTCGCCAGAGAATTCATGAAAGACCTCATCTGGAAACGAGGCGAGCACTACCTCATCTCATCTGCCACCATCCTAGACCCAGAAGAGTACGCGCGACTCAACGGCCTAACAGATTTTCTGAAGGAGGATGAGATCGAGATACTGGAAGCACTAAGCACTTTTCCCCCCGAAAACCGTCCCATAATCGACGCAACAGTCGGCCCCCTAACCCAACAACAGTGGGCCAATAACATGCCCGCAGCAGTAACCGCCATAGAACAAATCCTTCACAAAGAAACCGGGAACGTAGCCATCCACTGCCACTCATATCACCACCAACGCGCCCTCGTAGCCAACCTCTCACCCAAATTGAAACGCAGACTAATCGTTCACACTGGAGAGGACAGGGAAGAGAAATTGCAGGAGTGGATGCGAAGTCGAGGGAAGGTCTTCGTTTCCGTAGCCTTCAACGAAGGCCAAGATTGGAAATACTCGATATGCGACGCTCAGATTCTGCTTAAAGTTCCATTTGCAGACATCGGCGACAGAAGGGTGAAGCGCAGGTTGGAGCTTGGCCACCGCCAATGGTACCTCAACCAAGCGATGCTAGAAGTGATTCAGGCTTACGGCCGCGCCGTTAGAGCAGAGGATGATGCCGCTAGGTTCTACGTCGTGGACGGGAGCTTCAATGAGTTGCTAGGAAAAACGTGGCAATTCATCCCAGACTGGTTCAAGGCCGCCTTGCCCAACAATCTCGCAAAAACCCCCAATTAACAGCTCGAACACCCGCCATGCCTGTTCGCCATAAAGCTCTAGAGCTTGGACTCATCCAGTGGAGGAGTGTGATTATCAATGAGCGAGGACAAAGGCGCCGTTCTAGCTGAGATGGACGCGGCAGCGGAAGAGGCGGAGAAGGAGCTTGCAACTTTAGACCAAGAAGCAGTAAAGACGGTCGCGGCTTGGTGGTCAAAATGGTTCATGAAAGCGGGTCACAAACGGCTCGGCAGGTTAATGGTAAAGGTTGCAAAGAAAAAGTAGCTAAGCAGTAACGCAGGATTCTACGCGTTTACTTCTCGTCTTTCCTTCACGATCTCAAGCACTTTTCGAAATTCGTCAGTTCCAGCTTTCTCGAGCCATTCATAAATCAACGTCTCAGTTGTCGAAGCCACGGCTCCGGCTTCGATCATCCTTCGAATCGCAGTGTCTCTGTCTTGTGCAGCATGGGAGGAAATTGCGTCCACCGGAATGACCACTTTGTAGCCGCTTTGAATCAAGTCAAGGGTCGTTTGTAAAACGCATACGTGAGCTTCAGTACCACACGCCACAACCGTTTTCTTCTCCGACTTCTTTAAGTTGCTAACAAATTCTGGAACTCCGCACCCACTAAAGGCTAACTTGCGAACTTTGGGCACCCCCGAAAGAACCTGCTCGAGTTCAGATACGGTGCCCCCTAACTTCTCTTGCTCCGTAGCCAAGATCGAAACGTCGAGGGCTATTGCAGTTTTGATTAGTGCCCTTATGTTTCGGATGAGCTCTTTGTTTTGAACGATCGTGTCGATCAGTCTATCCTGAACATCAATGACGAGTAGAACGCAATCCTCACGTCTCGCCCTCCATTCCGAATTCATGATCAACCAGTTACCTGTTGGCAATTTCCCATGGTGATTCTAACGTGTTATTTCGTGACCCCTTGTCGTAGATGCCAAAGTACCGAGCACGCCCATTCCGGTAGCGATTAGGAAGAACGTTCTCATTCCTTCCACGAACTCACTAGTCACAACTCCTCCTTGAGTAGTGAGGCTAGTGAAGACCGTTAAGAGCGCTTGGGGTGTGAGTGTTGTTGCCATTACAGCGCCAAGCATGGCTAAGCCGATTGATTGACCCATGAACCGCATCGTTCCAAGCGTTCCAGCTGCCACCCCCAACTTCTCCTGCCCAACCGATCCCATAACGGCGCTCGTGTTTGGCGACGAGAACAGTCCGAACCCGACTCCAACGATTGCTAGCCTAAGAATCACGTCTAGCCAGCTGGACTCAGCATTCAATCCAGAAAATAGAAACAATCCAAAGCTAACGCAACCCATACCAATAGTTGCCAATGCTCGCGACCCAAAGCGATCTGAAAGCCAACCACTCAATGGCGAAAACAAAGCCATTGGTGCCGCTTGAGCAATCAGGTATAATCCCGTAGTTTCAGGATTCAGGCCCTTGATGGATTCTAGGTATATGGCTATGGTCAAAGTGACCCCGTTCACCGCTATGTAACTTAGAAATGCGGTTGCGTTGGCGGCCGCGAAGAGGCGATTTCTAGTGAACAATCGTAAGTCGAGAGTGGGAAACTTCGCGCCTCTCTCAGCGCGCAGGAATAACATGAGCGTCGCTACACTCACGGTCGCCAGTACGAGTGTTGGCGTTGATAGCCATCCGTATGTGGAACCGAACGTCAACACAACCAGCGACGTAGCCAATGCAATCGACAATGTCCCAGCGCCTGGAAAGTCAAATTTCGCACCTGACACGTTTGGTTGATTCTGTCTCAGCTTAAGACTGGCCAATGTGATTACTAGAATTCCGATCGGGATGTTGACGAAGAAAATTGATCTCCACCCGAAGTCTTGAACCAAAAACCCTCCGAGAACCGGTCCAACCGTTAATCCGGTATAAACGGCCATAGTATTGATTCCCAGCGCTCTACCGCGCCCTTCGGTAGGGAATACATCCGTAACGATGGCAGTGGCGTTAGCTGCAATAAACGCCGCACCTGTCCCCTGCAGCGCCCTGAAACCTATCAACTGCAAATCCGTCGTCGAGAAAGCGCAGAGAACAGATCCAATAGTGAAAATCGCGAACCCGACGACGTAGAACCATTTCCTACCATGAAGATCCGCCAATCGCCCCACATTGATCAACAACACCGTCAACAGCAAAAGGTAGGCGAGGGGAACCCACACCGCTGCCTCCAAACTCAGCTTGATCGACGAAGCCATAGAAGGAATTGCGACAGTCACGACACTACCGTCAAAAGGTGACATGAAAGCGCCGATCGTAGTGATGAGAAGAACTATCCACTTGTAATGAAACTCATGCTTGCTAATGGAGTTCACCCAGAGAATACTGCTACAATTCAAACACTCGGCGCATCGACTCGCGCCCTTTCATCGCGACTTGTTCAGCATCTTGTTCCCAGTATGCAGGTCGAAGTAGTTCTAGGCTCAGTTCGTCGTCGTAGCCCAACTTCCTCAGAATCGATGCGAATCTTTTCAAATCAATAACACCTTCGCCGGGGTAAAGACGATTCGCATCCGTGAGTATGGTTCTCTCTCCTGGCTCCGAATCATTCACGTGAACCAGAAAGATTTGTTTCGGGTCTAGTTGAGCTACGTCTTCGAACTTCGAGTCGCTAGCATATATGTGAAATGAATCTAGCACGAGTCCAACGTTTGATTTTCCAACCCGCTTTACCGTTTCAACCGCAGCGGGTAAGTTGTTTATGCTACAGGATTTCATGCCCAAGAATTCTAGTCCCAACTTGACACCATCTCCATAGCGGTCAGCCATCTTGGTGAGGGCTGAAGCAGTCTGAGTTATCGTGGCGCGTTCGTTCACTCCTTCTTTCATGGGTGAGGGAACTGGGATCAGTAATTGGCAGTGAAACTCACGCGCGGCATCCACGATTTTGTCGGTACGATTGAGAATTTCCGAAAAGGCGCCGTTGTCGAGAAGGTTGAAGTTTTCCGGCCCATTGATGCTCGCGACTTTAAGCTTTTGTCGACTTAGTTCGTTCTTCGTCTGTGCTAATGTTCCTTCCTTATGCATGGCTTCTATCTTGTCCATTGTGAACTCGATTGAGTCGAAGCCCACGCGTTTCGCAATCCGTAGAAACTTTTCAGTCGGTGTAGTTCTGAGTGTGTCTTGGTTTAGGCATGCTTTCAAGGTTCTTCAGTCCTCAGAGAGGGAGTGGGATTGGTTTTTTCAATTCTACAGAGCGATAGCAGGCCTCTATGATTTCAACAATCTTGTATCCGTCTTCGACCGTTATGGGCGGCTTCTTGTTTCCGGTGACTGCGTCGACGAAAAGCTTGTCCTCCTCCTCTACGCCCCAGCTGAGTGTTTGTGGGAGGTAGTGGAATTCCTCGACCTGGGTCGGGGTATCTAGACCTAGCGTGTAACTTACTCTATTCATCTCCTCCGTTATCACGGTTGAGTGGTCGCCGATGATTTCCACTCGCTCGAATGGCACAATCCACGACGCATGCCCCGAACTGAAGATAGGTACCTGCAACCCTGATTCATGTGTTAGGTTGATCCAAAAGTCGTTCAGGATGTTTGCGTAAACGTTTGCTTGGGCTCTGCAGCTAACCTCTCTGATTTCCCCGAACAACCATCTGGACATATCGAGCATGTGGAGTGTGGTGTCGTAAAGGTGGCCGCCGGATATTTTTGCGTCGGCACCCCAAGCAGGGCGTTGTAGTTCTCCGGTGACCATTTTCATGATCACCATGTAGGGTTTGATCTTGCCTGAGGACACCAACTCCTTCACCTTCTTGTAGACGAACGTGAAATGTCGGTTGTGCCCAACTTGAAACACTACGCCAGCAGACTTCACTGAATTCACTAGGTCGCGGGCGTGTTCCAGCCTTATGACCATTGGTTTTTCGCAGAAAATGTTGAGTTTCTTGCTTAGAGCGTACTTCAAAGTCTCATAATGAAAAACGTTAGGTGTGACAACGTAAACTGCGTCAAGTTTCTCTGAATCGATCAGTTCTTTGTATGTTCGGTAACTGTTGCAGCCGTATTTCTTTGCGGTTGATTGTGCAATCGGGTCGATTACGTCGGCAACTCCGCATAGTTTGACTCTGTTGTCGCGCGAAAGTACGCTTAGGTGATTCTGAGCTTGCGAACCCAGCCCAACTACGCCAATATTGACCTGAGCCATAACCAGTTCAACTCGAAAGTAGTTTCGGATTTACTCACGTCATATAACTGAATTGCTTATGATTGGCTGCGTGGAGAAAATTACGAAATTTAGTGGCTATGCAGTCTTGTTGACAAAGTGGCAGGCAACTAAGTGTCCTTGTGAAATTTCAGAGAGCTGAGGACTCTCTGACTTGCAGATTTCCTCGGCGAAAGGACAACGTGGGTGGAACTTGCAACCGGGGGGCGGGTCTATTGTACTGGGAACCTCTCCTCTGATCTCTGTTTGAAGGAGGTTTCGGGTGGTGGGGTCTGGTACTGGGGCGGAGGAGATGAGGGCGATGGTGTATGGGTGACGTGGTTTCGAGATTACTGTTTTGCACGGCCCATACTCGACAACATTCCCGGCGTACATCACTGCGACGAAATCAGCCATGTATCTTGCGACGGCTATGTTGTGGGTGATGAGCAGGTATGTTAGGTTGAATTCCTTCTGGAGTTCAAGAAGTAGTTTGAGGATCTGCGCTTGAACTGAAGCGTCCAGTGCACTCGTAGGCTCGTCTAGGATTACGAGCGAGGGTTGAATTGCGATCGCTCTTGCAATGGCAACCCTCTGCTTCTGCCCTCCGCTGAGCTGCCGAGGCAAACGATCCGCAAATTCCTTCGGAAGGCCGACTAACTCAAGGCTCCTGTTAACGGCGGCGTTAACGGCTTTCTTGTCCCACTTCATCAAGCCGTACAATGGCTCTCCTATCGATCTCCCTATCTTCATTCGCGGGTCCAAGGAAGACTCGGGATCTTGGTAGACCATCTGCATGTTGCGGTAGATTCGCGCTCTGTCCACCTTGCCCTCCGTGATCTCGTTGTCGTCAAAGAACAGTCTTCCGTCAGTAGGGGGGGTCATCAACCCAATTGTTCTGGCGAGGGTAGTTTTCCCGCACCCCGACTCACCAACGATTGCAGCAGTTTTACCTTTCTGAACACTTATCGAAACGTTATCGACTGCCCGCACGAAGCGTTGTCTTTCGCGGCTGAAGGGGTTCAATCCCTTTCGTACGAGGTAATACTTCTTGAGATTCTCCGTACGGAGGATAATGTCAGTTGTGCTGCTGGCCATATAGAAAACACGAAACCTTGTGAGTTGGACCCTGTTGGGTTAACTCGGGATGCTGTTTATTGCAAACTGCCATGACGTGAGGACACCTGGGCGCGAATCTGCAACCAACCGGTAGGCTCCTCAAGTCAGGTAGGGTGCCTGCGATTGGTTTGATTTGACTCTCGTCCTTGTAGCCTGAAGGAATACAGGAAAGGAGACCACGAGTATAGGGATGCAGTGGTTTTGAGAATAAACTAATCACATCAGCATCTTCCGCCACTTCCCCCGCGTACATTACAACGACTCTATCGGCTACTTGGCTCGCAACGGCCAAGTCGTGGGTGACGAGAAGAATGCTGGTTCTAACTTTCCGAATAAGCTCTTTCATGAGTTTCAGGACTTGGGCCTGAGTGGTCACATCAAGTGCGGTGGTGGGTTCATCGGCGAGTAACAACGCGGGCTCTTGGGACAACGCCATCGCAATCATAACTCGCTGCGTCATCCCACCAGACAACTCAAACGGGTAGCGTTCCAACACCTGCTCTGGGTCAGAAATCCTGACTAGCCGCAAGTATCGAATCACTTCCTCCTTGAGGTCGGATGGAATTTTGTGCCTAATCTTCGGAGCGTACCTGGTCAGTCGCGTATCTCTCCTGTAGGTTCGCTGCATAACGTCGCTCTCGACTGGCGCTTTTCCGTCCTTCCTCATTTCGCGAACCAAAATCGCCTCAGCAATTTGACTGCCCACCTTGTAGACGGGGCTGAGGCTAGTTAGTGGTTCCTGGAAGATCATCGCGATTTCAGTCCCGCGGTACTCCCTAATTTTATTCCCGCCTAGTTTTACGAGATCCGTGTCCTTGTACTCGATCGATCCATCAACAATCTTCGCGGGTGGTTTTGGAAGAAGCCCAATTATGGAAAGGCCCAACGTAGACTTTCCGCAACCAGATTCTCCCACCACGGCGAGGAATTCATCCTGTTTGAGCTCTAGGTTCACGTGGTCTACTGCGGTTATTGGTCCGGTTCTTGAATCGTAGGCAACCGTGAGGCCTTGAATATTGAGGAGTGGTCCCGTTTATCCCGCCTCCATAGCGTCTCTGAGGCCATCGCCGAGAAGGCTGAATCCAACAACTGCAAGTGCGATCACAAGGCCTGGAATAATTGGCAACCATGGCGCCGTTATCAAATAATCCTGTGACGTGCTAATCATTTCCCCCAAATCTGGCGCAGGAGGTCTCACTGATAATCCGAGGTAGCTTAAGCCCGCATAAGTCAAGACGACCGTCGCAACATCAAGCGTGCCATAGATTAGTAGCGTTAGTGAAATGTTCGGCAGGACATGTTTCGCTATGATGTCAAAAGTTCTTTGGCCAGCGAACCTTGCGGCCTCGATATAGTTCTGGTGCGAAACCCTGAGCGCTTCTCCCCTTGCAACTCGAGCGTACGGTGGCCACCAGATTACCATCAACGCAAACATCATGTGGCTCAATCCAGGGCCAAGTGCCACCGCGATAACCATTGCTATTACCAATGCTGGCAACGAAAATACAACGTCAGTGAATCGCATTAACAGTTCATCAAGCAAACCGCCTCTGAACGCTGCTACTGCGCCGATTACAGCGCCAACAACCAGAGCTACGACCACCACAGCGAAACTTACAAACAAATCATTAGGCAAGCTCCAAATGACCCTGCTGAACACATCGCGGCCCAAAAAATCAGTGCCAAACAGGTGCGCCAGGGAGGGCGCTCCGAGTGAGGGACCGACATTCTGTAGAAGGGGGTTGTACGGGGTCACCGTAATGTTGAGCAGTTGAGCAAACAGTACCACGATTGCTGCGATCAAATATGTCGCGACGATTATGAATCCAAGCGCTCCTTCCTTTGTTCTGAAGACGAGGGAGAAAAAGTTGCGAATAGCGGCCGAAGCGTTATGTGTTGTTGATTTGGACTCCAATTGTTAGCATCAACCGAGTCTGACTTGAGGGTCAACGACTGCGTAGAGGATGTCTGCGATTAAGTTGGCCGTTACAATAACTAGTGCGAACACAATAGCCGCTCCCAGTATCCCAGGATAATCCTCTCCATTCAATGCCTGTACGAGGTAGCGCCCCATTCCTGGATATGAGAACACGTTCTCTACGAATATTGTGCCAGTTATAAGCCACGTTACGATTAGCGAGGACAAGGATACTATTGGTATGAGTGCATGGCGGAGGCCATGCTTGTAGAAGACCGTGTTTTCATCTAATCCCTTCGCCCGCGCTGTCCGGATGTAGTTTGTGTGCATGATTTCAAGGAGCGAGCTGCGCAGAACTCTCGTTACGATTCCGAATGTTACAAGTGCGAGTGCAGCACTAGGAAGTATCAGGTGCGTGAAGGCGCTGGCACTGTATGAAAAGTTTCCCTCGAGCACTCCATCAATTATCGGTATTCCGGTGATCCAGTATGGTTTTGACAGGGTTGGGTCGAAGGCTGCGCCGCTTGGAAGGATGCCTAGAACATATGTAAACAGCATGAGCAGCAGCAAGGCTACGAAGAAAGGCGGAGAGGCGTAGCCGGTTAGGTAGAATGCTCGGATCGCCGCGTCAATTGGGGTGTGATGATACCGGGCTGAAACTACTCCTAAGAGTACGCCAACAACGAGTGTTATGACAATTGCGAATAACGCAATTTGGATGGTGTATGGCAAGGTTTGCGCTATCGCCTCGGTGACGGGGATGAAATTGCGTGAGGGGGAGTATCCCATGTTGCCTTGTGCTAGGTTCGCTAGGTAGTAGTAATATTGTACATAGACGGGGTCGTGCAGATGGTATTTCTGGATGTAGGCTTGAGCGAGGTCGGGATGCATGCCTGCGGCTTTTCCTAACCAAGCATAGACTGGATCTCCACCAAGGCTATGCGATAGAGCGAACGTTATCGTCATAACACTGAGTACTACGAACGCTCCGAAGATTACCCTACGTAGTATGTACCACGCTAGGTTCATTTTGAACTAACCTAACCATGTCAGAAAATAGGTCTTCCTCACCTCACCCTATTCGAAAATTGTGGGGTAAGGTGGGGATTTGATAGGGTTTTAGCTGCCTACGAAGGTTACTGTGTTAAAGATTACCGTCGAACTGATGCCTGTGAACACTGGGTCAAGTAGTGCGCTCTTGACGACATTTTTGTCCCAAGCAACCGATCCTCCACCAAACACTAGTTTGATTGCACCTAACCAGATGTATGGGGCGTCGTCGTACATTTGCTTCTGGGCAGCGGTACAGAGGCTTTTGATTGTATTGACGTCATTCGTGGAAGTCCAAGCGTCAACGCAAGCTTGCACAGTGGGGTTAGAGTATATCGCGTAGTTGTTTGCGGGCGTGTTCTTGTTTGCGAATAGGATCCACGCATCGGCCGGGGTTGGCGCGCCGGGTGCGAATGTTCCGGTTCCGAACCATGTAAACTGCGCTACTTGCTGGGAGGCGTTTAGGCCTTGTTGGTATGTGCCCGCTCCAGCAACGTATGGTAGGGCCCACTGGTTGCCGGGAGTGACTTCAATGTTGAGGGTGATTCCTATCTGAGCGAGGTCTGCTTGAACGATCTGTGCCGTGGAATAGCAATACGTGCAGCCGGAGACAACTCTGAATTCAAGAGGTTGTAGTTTCGTTACATCAACGCCAGATTGTGCGAGGTATTGCTTTGCTACGGTTAGATCATTGGAGTACTGGGGTAGGTTTCCTAGATCATACCAGTCCTTCTGGGCAGGGTATTCAGGTCCGATCATGGGAGCTAGACCGCCAAAGAAAACACGTTGAGAAATATCTGTCAAATTGACGGCGTGGACTACTGCTTGCCGGAAGTCTGTGATGTTCGTGGGATAGCGATGAGTGTTCATGGATATTCCTACGAAGGCCATTGAAGAATCAGGCATTACAAAGTATCCATACTTGTCTGGGTTCTTCAGAACTTGGGGCCAGTCTTGGCTTTCAATGCCAGAAATCTGTGCGGCTCCGGTTGACAGATCTGTATACCTTGCGACGTCATCTGACTTTGTGTAAATGATGACGTTCTGCACGTGGCCGGGGTCTAAGTACGCGTTAGCTTGGATGTCGGCGGCACTCAGGCCGCTGCCCCAGTAGTTCGGGTTCTGGGCGAATTTCACATACGAGTTCTCGGAAGCATCTGTTACTACGTATGGGCCGGTTCCAGGAATTGGTTTCTGGTTGAAGTTGGTGTTGAAGCTTGCTGGTGTACCGAAGCCTCCGTTGGCAAGAACATATTGTGTATCAAAGATCAAGCCTACGAACGCGACGAGTGTGTGTGGGAACCAGATGAATGGAGACTTCAGGTGGAACACGATCTGGTTTTGGCTGGTCACGTAGATCGGCCAACTGGTGTCTGTCATAATCTTCATCAGATCAGGGGATGGGTTTACCAATCCGCTCTGCGCCATTAGAGCAAGAGTAGCGGGACCGAAGTTTGCGTTGGAGAAATCAAAGACGCCGTAGCCATTGAGAAATGAACTGCTGTTGCTGCTGAGGTAGTAGAGGCCGTACATTTGTCCCCATACCTGGTATGCATTGAACGGGTCTCCGTTCGAGAACGATACACCTTGTCTCAAGTTGAAGGTGTAAGTAGTTCCGTCGGAAGAGGCGTTCCAGTCCGTAGCGAGCATGGGTAGTACCTTGACGTCGCCACTTGAGTAGAGTGCGTTCCCGTCGAGTGTGACGAGTGACTGATAGACGGTGTAAGTCAACCAGTCGGGGTAGGGGATGGCATAAATGGAGTTTAGCTGGTTTAAATCGCCACTGGGCCAGAATGGGTCGTCGATCACAAGTGTAGAGGGACCTGATTGCGCTGCACTTGATGAGGTTTCCATCATCGACGTGGTGCTTGGAGCAGACGTCTGGGACATCGAGTAATACCAACCACCCGCGATGAGAACTATGACAATTATCACAAGGGCAATAATCGGTTTCTTCGCACGAGATGTGGTGCTCATAAAAACTCGGGTAAACTACGGACGAAGTTTGAATATAACACTTTGGTACAGAGAGGTTTTCTGTAAGGACTCTTTCACTTGCATTCAAGTATTCTCTAGAATCAAACATATCGGTAAATAGAGTCTACACTGCTACAGACTGGACCAAGTGCAGTGGAAAGTGCAGTGTTCTACGCCGAGGGTATTTCGCGAGAAGCAACGTATACAGGTCGGGGACGCGCAATTCCTGTAAGCTTTTAAGTTAAATTGCTCGTCGCCCGCGATGATGAACGATGGGTATTCTGATGAGTATGCTTTCTGTAAGGAGTTACTTAGTTTGACTCGTCTTCGAATCGGAGTTTGTGGGGTTGGAAGAATAGGTCGCCTTCATGCAGAAAACGTAGCCAAGAGTGTCGAGAGGGCTCAGCTCGTCGCAGTTGCAGACCCAATAAGAGAGCTAGCTCGGACAGTTGCCAAAGAATTCGGCGCTCGTGCTTATTTCAACCCTAGCGACTTGATAAAGAAAGAGCAGTTAGACGCCATAATCATCGCAACCCCGACCCCGACGCATGTACAGCTTACTGAAACAGCTGCTGACGCCCACATCCCGGTCTTACTCGAAAAACCCATCGCGTTAACAATGAAGGAAGCGGACAGAATAGTTTCCGTCGCAAATGGGTCAGGAATAAAAGCCCAACTAGGTTTCAACAGACGGTGGGACCCGGGCTACCTTAAGGCTGAGGCAATGATTGCCAAGGGCGAGATAGGCAAGCCGCTCGTAATCAAAACTTGCGCGAGAGACCCCCAACCACCCCCCGACGAATACATTCGGAAGAGTGGCGGGATATTTGTTGATGAGTGCATACACGATTTTGACGTGGCCTTGTGGCTGATGAAGAGTACTGTCAAGCAGGTATGGGCAACTGGAACCACGTTGGTCTATCCCCAATTCTCAAAATATGGAGACTACGATAACGCCGTAGCCATACTCCACTTCTCAAACAAAGGCCTCGGCATAATCGAAGGAAGCCGAACCTCCGCATACGGATACGATTTGCGAACGGAAGTTCTGGGCGACCAAGGACAAGTACAAATCGACAATTGGAAGGAGGATTCCACACGGCTGTGGACAAAGAAGGGAACACTTGACGACCAGTACCCATGGTTCATGAAACGATTCGCCGAAGCCTACAGGCGTGAGATCGACGGCTTCTGCGATTACGTCTCCAAAGGCGAGAAATCTCCAGTCTCTGTGGAGGAAGGACGCGAAGTACTACGAGTTGCATTAGCAGCAAGAGAGTCTGCCCGAAGCAAAGTTCCGATCGAGCTGAAGATAGGTCACGCATCCGCATGAAATTTTCAATATTCGTGGACTCCTCAACCAAGGATAATTATACCCATACTGTAACAGTGCCCGTTTAT
>Ga0335078_10005062_pt1 | contig 19497 bp, 19 predicted proteins | sample Lox_Sample_32_FD_206711 | JGI IMG/M metagenome (GOLD analysis project Ga0335078, IMG submission 206711) | Soil microbial communities from Loxahatchee National Wildlife Refuge, Florida, United States - Lox_Sample_3.2 | ecosystem: Environmental > Terrestrial > Soil > Wetlands | place: USA... | reverse complement strand
GCGCGCCTTCGAGGCCGAGATACGCGCCAACGCCGCCTACTACCGGCTCGCCCGCGGCATCTGAGCGGCACGGGAGGCTATATCCGATAATGATCACATAGCAGATAACGCGTGAATTCACCACGCCAGAACGGCGGGTAAATTCGCCTTACGGCAATGGCTTTGCAATGGCCTAGCTAGTTGTTCAAGCCTACGCTGCCTTGACCGTGCCAGCACCATTGAAAGTGACTTTTGCGTCATCTCTCATGGCCGCATCGGCATTTTAGTTCCATGCTTTAAGCATTGTTAGATGATTCAGTTTTTCCTGGTCAGATGGCCTTCACAGGCTTATCAGAGCAGGGGAGAACCACAATTACAACGAACCAAAATAGGGCCTTGACACGATCCGTAAAACCGGCATACGTTTCGCGACAACGGGCTCACAGCCTCAAATCATGAACGCAAATCAATCCTATCGAGAGCACCGCAGCAATGGACTTCTGCACTTATCGAGCCATTGAGCTCCCGGCAACCTACCAAGGAGATTGCGAATGAACAGAAAGATGGCGGCAGGCCTCGCCGTCACCGCGGGCGCCCTCGCCTTGGCGGCGTGTTCTTCCCCGTCCAACAGCAGCTCGTCGGCCCCGGCGAGCAGCGCCCCGGCGAGCAGCGCGTCAGCCAGCGCGCCCGCGGCAACCTCGGCCGCGGCCTCGACCGGCGGCACAAGCTCCATCGTCGGCTCGTCCTCGTTCAACGACGCCGCGCTGCAGCAGCTGACCACGAAGATCCAGGGCGCCATCGGCAGTAAGAGCCTGTCCGGCGTCAAGATCGCGATGATCACCAACGGCAACGCGTCGTACTGGAACGAGGCCAAGGCCGGCTGGAACGCCGCCATGAAGTGGCTCGGCGGCAAGGGTGCCAGCGGCGAGTTCACCGAGCCGACCTCCTCGACGGCGAGCGTCCAGGTCTCCCTGCTCGAGACGCTGACCTCGCAGGGCTACACCGGCTGGGGCGTCAGCGCGGTGACGGCCTCGTCGCTCACCACGCCGATCGCCCAGGCCGTGGCGAAGGGGGTCAGCGTGGTCGCCTACGACTCCCCGCTGCCAGGCACCGCGGCCCAGCTCTACATCGGCACGCCGAACACCACGGCCGGCTGCGACGCCGGCAAGGCGATGACCCAGGCGATCGGTTCCGGTGACGTGGTCGCGATCAGCGGCTCGCTCACCGCCGCCAACACCCAGCAGCGCATCAGCGGCTTCGAGCAGTGCGCGGGCTCGGGCGTCAAGGTCGTCCAGACACTCAACGACAACCAAGACGTCGACACGGCCGTCTCCGACCTTCAGGCCGCCATCCAGGCGAACCCGAACATCAAGGGCATCTACGCCGTGTACTCCTACGACGGCGGCGCGGCCGGCCAGGCGGTCCAGGCCTCAGGCAGCACCGGCAAGGTCACCATCGTGTCCGACGACGGCGAGTCAAACACCGTCGCAGACGTCAAGAGCGGCCTCATCGCCGCCTCCATCCTGCAGCGACCCTACTACCAGGGCTACATGCTCGCCTACGTGCTCGCGGCGGACAAGGTGCTCGGACAGAACGCGACCATGGCGCTCGTCAAGCCCTACTTCGACAGCAGCGGCGGCAACACCCTCAGCACCGGGGTGGGCGTCATGACCCAGGCGAACATCAGCGACTTCCTGACCTTCTGGAACGGGATCGGGCTCCAGTCGCAGTGACAGAATCGGCTGCTAGCCACGTGTCGCAGGGGAACGCCGACGGCGTTTCCCTGCGCCGCGTGTCCAAGACATACGGCCTGGCCACCGTCCTTCAGGTCGAGGAGCTGACCTTCCGCAACGGCGAGGTCACCGGCATTGTCGGGGAGAACGGCGCGGGCAAGTCCACGATGCTCGGCATTCTCGCCGGCACGGTGACGCCGGACCCGGGCGGCGGCGTGGTCATCAACGGCGAGCCGGTGCACCCTGGCTCGCCCATCGCGAGCCAGGCGGCGGGCGTCGCCATGGTCTCGCAGGAGTTCCCGCTTGTCGGCCAGCTGAGCGTGGCGGAGAACCTCACGCTCGGCATGCGCCCGGAGGGCAAGGGCTTCTTCTTCAACAGGAAATCGGTCGCCGCCGTGGCCCGGGGCATGCTGGAGCGGGTCAACCTCGACGTTGACCCGTACGCTCCGGTCGCCACGCTGTCCATACCCGCGCGGCAACTGCTCGAGGTGGCGAAGGCACTCGGCCGCGGCCCCAGGCTGCTCATCCTCGACGAGCCCACCTCCGCGCTCGGCCCGGTGGAAGCCGACCTGGTCATCGGCATCGCCAAGGAGCACGCCGCGAACGGCGGCGCCGTGATCTTCGTGGGGCACCGCCTCGAAGAGGTCAGGGAGGCCGCCGACCGGGTCCTCGTACTGCGCAACGGCGGGCTGGTCGCCGACATGCCGGTGGCGGAGGCGAGCGACGCCCGGCTGATCAGGGAGATGGTCGGCAGGGAGCACCTGGCCACGGTGACGGCGGACCACAGCGGCCTGGCGCGGCCGGCCTCCGTGTTCACCGCCGATGACCTCACCGCGGAAGGCCTCGGGCCGGTGAGCCTGCGTGTCAGCGAGGGCGAGGTTCTCGGCATCGCGGGGCTCATGGGGTCGGGCAGGAGCCGGCTCATGCACACCATCTTCGGCGCCATCCCGCACACCGGCGGCACCATGCGGCTCGCCGGGGCCCCCTACCTGCCGCGGAACGCAGGCCAGGCCGTCGAGGCCGGCGTGGCCCTCGTGCCTGAGGACCGCAAGCAGCAGTCCATCCTCGCCAGCGCCCCGGTGCGGTGGAACGTGACGCTCGCCACCCTCCGCCGGCTCACGCGGGCCGGATTCTTCTCCCCCAAGGCGGAGCGAGACAGGGCCAGGGAGTTCGCCGGGCGCACTGGTGCCAGGTTCGCGTCGATCGAGCAGCCGATCGGCTCGCTTTCCGGCGGCAACCAGCAGCGGGTCATCTTCGGCAAGTGGTTCGCCGCCGAGCCGAAGCTCCTGCTACTTGACGAGCCCACCCGCGGCGTCGACGTTGGCGCCAAGGCAGAGATCTACGGGCTCATCGACGAGGCCAGGGCACGCGGCATGGCCGTGATCGTGGCGTCCTCGGAACTTGAGGAACTGTTCCACCTCTCGGACCAGATCGTCGTGCTCAGGCACGGTCGCATCGGCCGCGTCCTGACCAAAGACCAGTTCTCCAAAGAGCAGGTGCTGCTCACGGCAAGCGGAGTTAAGGAAGTCCCGTGACAAGAAGCGAAGCGGGGACGTCCCAGGACGTGCCCGGAACCCAAGAGGCGGGGCCCGCCGCGCGCCGTAGCCGGCTGCGGGCGATCGTCGACATCCCGGAGTTCGGCGTGATCGCCGCGTGCGTGCTGGTCTTCGTCATCGTGACGATCATGCAGCCCCGGTTCGCCGACGCGGGCAACCTCCAGGTCATCGGCCTTGACCTCGCCGACTACGGCATCCTGACCGTCGGCGTCGGCATCGTGATCCTGACCAGCGGCATCGACCTGTCACCCGGCTCGATCGTCGCGCTGTGCTCCGTGGTCTCCGCCTACCTGAACGTCAACGACGACATGCCGGTCGGCCTCTGCGTCGTCATCTCGATCGCGATAGGTGCCGTGATCGGGTACCTGCACGGCTGGTTCGTCACCCGGCTCCAGGTACCGCCGTTCGCGATCACCCTGGTCACGCTGACCGCCGCGGCCGGCGGCGCGCTCGCACTGACCTCCGGCCAGCCGATCAGCGGCGTCGCGTTCTTCTACCAGGACCTGACGCTGTCCAAGGTGGCGGGCATCCCCGTGCCCGACATCATCTTCGTGATCGTGGCGGTCGCCGCCTGGCTCCTGCTTGAGCGAACCTACATCGGGCGGCAGATCTACGCCGTCGGCGGCAACCAGGAGGCGGCACGGCTCGCGGGCATCCCCGTCAAGCGGCGCCTGGTGCTCACCTACGTCATCAGCGGCGCCTGCGCCGGCCTCGTCGCCGTGATGGTCATCGGCCGGACCAACATCGGCGACCCGAGCGTCGGCAGCGGCTGGGAACTCGACGCCATCGCCGGCGCGGTCATCGGCGGCGTGAGCCTCTACGGCGGCGAGGGCCGGATCGTCGGGATGGTCTTCGGCATCCTGCTCCTCATGCTCATCAACAACGCCCTGATCGTGCTTGACGTCAACCCGTACTACCAGCAGGTCGCCCTCGGCCTGGTCCTCGGCGTGGCCATCGTCGCCGACCGCATCAGGGCCCGCAGCCGCGGCCAGGCACGACCACGGGGAATACCGATCTTCGGCGCCAAGGGCAGCCCTCCGCCCGCCAAGACCACGGCCACCTGAGCCAAGAGATTGAGGGCACCATTTTTGGGGCAGTTGAGGGCGCGATCACCCGTGGGGCCGGCGCCCGGGGTAACAGGGTGGCCTTGAGTACTGCCCAGACCTTTTTGCCTGACCAGCCGGGGATCGTTTCCCAGCCCCAGTCCTCGGCGAGCATCTCGATGATCTCCAGGCCGCGGCCGGACTCCTCGTCCGGTTCCGGGTGGCGGGCTATGGGTGCGCCGAGGGCGGTGGGGAGGGTGTCCCACACCTCGATCATCAGGCGCGAGCCGTCGGAGAGCAGGCGTATCCACAGCAGCGGGAGGCTGCCGTCTTCGCCGTACCTCGGGGCGCCGTCGGGACCGGTAGCGGCGCGCACCACGTTGGTGCTCAGCTCGCTGACAAGCAGTTCGGTGACATCTGTCAGTCCGTCGAATCCCCAGTCGCTTAGCGTGACGCTGACGAAACCGCGGGCTAGGCTCGGGGCCGTCGGCAGGGCTCCGAGCGGGCCGAGATCAGAACTTAGTAGCCAGTCAGCCAAGGGAAACTCGTCGCTTTGGTTCGGGGCGCGGCGGTCCCGGTTTGCGGCCCCGGACCGAACGGAGGATTAACCGCTCGGCTCGTTACAGTACCCGTTTCGCCGCCAGCCGTACTGCCGTTACCGTGCGATTGGGGCAAATCGTCATCCCGGCGGCCAATAAGCGCCGAATGGCCAGGACGCCGCGCACAGTAGCCCATAACAGGCAGAACGCCGAGAGGCATCCCGCTGTTACGCACGTGCACCGGTGCCGAAGGACGCGCCGTGACCTGGGACTATCACCGTGGCGATGGGTAGCAAGAGTTTCCTGCTGGCCTTGAGTCCCGCCGGGCCGGTGCCGAGCGGGTCCTCCTCCGGGCCTTCTGCCGACCACCAGGCACGGGTGCACGCGTACACCCGTCCGCCGTCGAGGCGACCGCGAAGATGTCCTCTCCGGTGTGCCCTGGGGTGCAGCACGTGCACCCGGGCGGTGCCGGCCGACGGGATATCGAGTTCAGTCACGGCACAGACCATACCCCGGGGCGATAGTTCGTAAAATGCCCGGCTTGAGAAGTTTGGGGATGCAGTGAAAATCGGGTCAGGGCAGGTCAATCGGGAGCTTGATGCCGTCGAGCGCGTGCGCGCACAGGTCGTCCTCGCGCTCGGCGGGGAACGCCGCGACGATGCCCGCCACGAGCTCGCGGAGCCTGCCCACGTTCTTGCCGAAGACCTCGAATACCTCGGCCTGGGTCACTCCGTCGCCCTCGTCCACGCCCGCGTCGGTGTCGGTGACCAGCGCGAGCGGCGTGTAGCATATGGCAAGCTCGCGGGCGAGGACCGCCTCTGGGTGCCCGGTCATCCCGATAAGCGTCCAGCCCTGCGCCGCGTACCACTGCGACTCCGCGCGGGTCGAGAAGCGCGGGCCGTCGATGACGACGAGCGTGCCGGACCCGGCCGGGACCCAGCCCGCCTTCCGCGCGGCATCGATCGCGTGCGCCCGGCCCGACGGGCAGTACGGGTCGGCGAACGGCACGTGCACCGCGTAGGAGTCGTAGAAGCTCTGGGCGCGTCCCGTTGTCCTGTCCACCAGCTGGTCGGGGATGACCAGCGTGCCCGGGCCGTAGGACGTGGTGAGCGAGCCCACCGCGGTCGGCGCCAGGATCCGGCGCACGCCGAGCGCGCGCAGCGCCCACAGGTTGGCACGGTACGGGATCTTGTGCGCGGGGTACCGGTGATCCCTGCCATGCCTTGGCAGGAACGCCACGCCACGGCCCGCGACCTCGCCGACGAGCACCGCCTCGCTCGGCCCGCCGAACGGGGTCTCGACGCGCACCTCTTCGGCGTCGGTCAGGAACTCATAGAAGCCCGACCCGCCGATGACACCGATTTCCGCGACCATGATCGCTAGGCAACCTTCTCGCTGGATGAGGAACTGGCGGAGGCCGTCGAGGAACCGGATGAAGACGAGGCGCTGGCGGCAGGGGGCGACGCCGTGGAGTCGCCGCCTGCCTTGGCCGGCGACCCGGCAGGTGCAGGCGAATCGGAGGCCGGCGACGTGCCGTTGCCCGGGGACGACGAGTTGCCCGACGCCTCGCTGCCGCGGCTGTCGGTCCGGTAGAAGCCGGACCCCTTGAAGACGATGCCCACCGGCGAGAACACCTTGCGCAGCCGGCCGCCGCAGTCCTCGTGCACGGTAAGCGCCTCGTCGGTGAACTTCTGCACCGCCTCGAGCTGGCCGCCGCATTCGGTGCAAACGTACTGGTAAGTGGGCACAATTCCTCCCAAGCGGGACCATTCGGTTTGATAGGTTAGCACTCGCGGTGGGCGACTGCTAAGCATAACCGCGCGGCTGGCCCGCTGATTCCACACCACGTGAGCCCGTGCGAGGGGCGGACCACCGCGCGGACCGGACGGTCGTGCGGCTCAGCCGGCACGTGATCTAGCAGTTCGCCGTCGTAGAGCAGCGCAATCACCGGCACCTGCCCGCCGACCCGGGCGAGCGCCCGGTCGTAGGAGCCGCCGCCACGGCCGAGCCGGTTCCCCGCGGCATCGACGGCAAGCGCGGGGACAACGACGACGTCCGCGCGCGCCACGGTGCCCGGGCCGCGGGACGGCTCCACTGGCTGCAGCAGCCCTCTCGGCCCGGGAGCGAGCGAGTCAGGTCCCTCGTAGGACGCCCAGTCAAGGTCACCATCGGGAAGCAGCACGGGAAGGACCACGTAGCTGCCGCGCTTCCACAGGGCGAAGATGAGGCCGTGCGTGTCCGGCTCGGTGCCAATGGAGTAATAGGCCGCGACGGTCCCCGCCGCCGCCACTTGCGGCATCTCGAGCACGTGATCCCTGATGAGGCGCCCCGCGGCCGCCCGCTCCGCACCGGGCACGGCCGCGCGAGCCGCGGCGATCCGCCCTCGCAGGCTGGCCTTACCCGGGGCCGGGCCGCCGCCTTGGCTGACGTGTTGCTGGTCACGTGGGGTGTGCGAGGCAGGCATGTCACGTCGCTCCCGAGAAGTCACTACGCTTAACCCATGGTCGATACCGGCAATGCCAGGACGCCAGCAGTAACCAAAGCCGTGGTTCCCGCCGCTGGCCTGGGAACACGGTTCCTGCCAGCGACAAAAGCCACGCCGAAGGAAATGCTGCCTGTCGTCGACAAGCCCGCGATTCAGTATGTCGTGGAAGAGGCCGTGACAGCGGGTCTCAACGATGTCTTGCTCATCACGGGCAGAAGCAAGCGCTCCATCGAGGATCACTTCGACCGGGCGTACGAGCTTGAGGAGGCGCTGACCTCGAAGGAGGACTGGGACAAGCTCAGCCTCGTCCGGGAGTCAAGCGACCTCGCCACCATGCACTACGTCCGCCAGGGCGACCCTAAGGGACTTGGCCACGCCGTGCTGTGCGCGGCACAGCACGTCGGCAGGCAGCCGTTCGCGGTGCTGCTCGGTGATGACCTGATCGACCCCAGGGACCCGCTGCTCACCCGGATGATCGACATCAGGAACACGCACGGCGGCAGCGTCGTCGCGCTGATGGAGGTCGACCCTGAGGAGGTCTCCCTGTACGGCTGCGCGGCCGTCGAGGCGACAGGGGAAGACGACGTGGTCATGATCACGGACCTGGTGGAGAAGCCGACCCCGGGCACGGCACCGAGCCGGTGGATCGTGATCGGGCGCTATGTGTGTGACCCCGAGGTATTCGACGTCCTGCGGGAGACGCCGCCGGGACGCGGCGGTGAGATCCAGCTGACCGACGCGCTCAAGGTGCTGGCCGCCAAGGGCGAGCTGCGCGGCGTGCTGTTCAGCGGGCGCCGCTTCGACACGGGCAACAAGCTTGACTACCTGCGGACCATGGTGATGTTCGCGGCCGAGCGGGCGGACCTGGCCGGTGACTTCATCCCGTGGCTGCGCAAGTTCCTCGAAGAGCTGCGGTGACCCAAGGCCCCGCGACCGGCGCGGCGGATGCCGACGGCCCGCAGAGTACGGTAGAGCCGAGCACGGTCGAGGCGTACCAGTCGGTCATCCTGTCGGCCATAACGCCGCTCGCCCCGGCCCGGCTTGAGCTCGCGGCCGCCGAGGGATGCGTGCTCGCGGAGGATGTGACGGCGGCGGTCGCGCTGCCGTCCTTCGACAACTCGAGCATGGACGGGTACGCCGTCCGTGCCTCCGACGTGGCCGGCGCCGCCCAGCAGGCGCCCGTGATGCTGCGGGTGGCGGCCGAGATCGCGGCCGGTGACGTCGGCGCTTACCGGCTGGCGCCAGGCACGGCCATCAGGATCATGACGGGCGCGCGGCTGCCGGCGGGTGCCGACGCCGTGGTGCCGGTGGAGTGGACAGACGGCGGGGTCGCCCAGGTCGCCGTCTACCAGCCGGCCAAGCCTGGCAACGCGGTCCGCTACGCGGGCGGCGACGCGGCCGAGGGCGAGACACTGCTTTCCGCGGGGACGCGGCTGCGGCCGATGCAGATCGCGGTCGCGGCGTCCGCGGGACGCAAGGCGGTCTCTGTCCGCCCCCGGCCCCGGGTCGCCGTGCTGTCCACCGGGGACGAGCTGATGGAGCCGGGCACACCGCTCGTGCCTGGCCGGATCTGGGACTCGAATAGCTACATGATCGCGGCGTGCGTGCGCGAGGCCGGCGCTGTCGCCTACCGGCACTCGGTGGTGCCGGATGACCCGGCCGGGGTGCTGCCCGCGCTTGAAGAGCAGCTGTCCCGCGCCGACCTGCTGATCACCACCGGCGGCGTATCCATGGGCGGTGAGCACGACGTGGTCAAGGCGGCGCTGCGCGAGCTTGGCACCGTGACCTTCCGCAAGGTGGCGATGCAGCCGGGGATGCCGCAGGGCTTCGGCGTGATCGGCGGGGGTGGCGCGGGCGGGACAAGAGGCGAAGGCGGGACAAGAGGCGAAGGCGGGACAGGGCCGGTGCCCATCTTCACCCTGCCGGGCAACCCGGTCAGTGCCTACGTGTCGTTCCAGGTCTTCGTCAGGCCCGCGATCGCGGCACTGCAGGGGGCGGACGACCTGTCACTGCCCGCGGTGCGGGCCACGCTCACCGGCCCGGCGCGCTCGCCCGCCGGGCGGCGCTCCTACCTGCGCGGCGTGCTCGACGGCAGCGAGGTCACCCCGCTGTCCGGTCAGCAGTCGCACCAGGTCGCCTCGCTCGGCCGGGCCAACGCGCTGATCGTCATCCCTGAGCGGGAGACCCAGCTCCCGGCCGGTCATACGGTCGACGTTCTCATCCTGCCCTGAACTGATACACCGGCTTCCGTTCGGGATGATCTTGTTAGGCTGCTGCCATGAGCGATGCTGCACCGGCGCGGCTGACCCACCTGGACGAGGCGGGGCGCGCACGGATGGTGGACGTTTCCGCCAAGGACGTGACGGTTCGTACGGCCACGGCATCCGGGCGGGTGCTGCTGTCGGCGCAGGCCGTCGCGGCGCTGCGCGACGGGACCGTTCCGAAGGGCGACGCGCTCGCCGTCGCGCGGATCGCCGGGATCACCGGCGCGAAGCGGACCCCGGACCTGATACCGCTCTGCCACCCGCTCGCCATTCACGGCGTCTCGGTCGACCTGGCCGTCGAGGACACCGGCGTGGCGATCACCGCCTCGGTGCGCACCGCCGACCGGACCGGGGTCGAGATGGAGGCGCTCACCTCCGTTTCCGTTGCCGCGCTCACGCTCGTCGACATGATCAAGGCGGTCGACAAGGGCGCGGTGATCACCGACGTCCGGCTTGAAGCGAAGGACGGCGGCAAGTCGGGCACCTGGCGGCGGCCATGATCAGGGCGCTGGCGATCACGGTGTCCAACCGGGCGTCGGCCGGGGTGTACGAGGACCGTTCCGGTCCGGTGCTCGTGGAGCTGCTCCGCTCGGCCGGGTGCGACGTCGTGGACGGCCCGATGGTGATCCCGGACGGCGAGGCGGTCGAGCAGGTGCTGCGCGACTCGGTCACCGCCGGGTACGACGTGGCGGTGACCACGGGCGGGACCGGCCTGACACCCACCGACCAGACGCCGGAGATGACCCGCCGGGTCATCGACCGTGAGATCCCTGGCATCGCCGAGGCGCTGCGTTCCGCCGGGGCCGCCGCCGGGGTCCCCGCGGCCATCCTGTCGCGCGGCCTGGCGGGCATCGCGTCGCGGACGCTGATCGTCAATCTCCCCGGATCCTCTGGCGGCGTCAGGGACGGCATGACCGTGCTGCGCCCGATCCTGGTGCACGCCGTTGACCAGATCCGGGGCGGTGACCACGTGCGGTCAGACCCGGGCGCAGGACACTCCCGCGGCACGGGCACGGACCAGGTGGCGGAACGGGCATAGCGTTGCGATTCCGTCTCGGCAGCGGGTGGCCTACTCGCGCGGCTGATACGATCGCTGTTCTTTGACCGGGCAGGCAGCGCGGGCATGGCGGGCAACCGGCGGCCGTGCGCCCTGGCTGACCGCGGTTTCCGCGGTCGGGCGTGGTTATCGTGGAGGGGCGCGCCCCCGCGGAGGCAACTGCGCCTACGCTAGATGTGCAGCACCATTCAGGGGAATGATTGAAAGCCGTGGGACGCATCCACGGGTGGCCGGCCACCCTTACCGAGCCGGACCTGCTTGAGGCTCCGGTCGTGCTCCGGCCCGTGCGGGTCTCCGACGCTCGCACCTGGCGCGAAATCCGGGTACGCAACGCCTCGTGGCTACGCCCGTGGGAGCCGTCCAACCCGGAGACCCCGCTGGTTCGGTCGCCGATCGGGCCGTACGTGTCGATGGTGCGCACCATGCGGCGGGAGGCCAGGCAGGGCGTCGCGCTGCCCTGGGTGGTCACCTACGGCGGCGCATTCGCCGGGCAGCTGACGGTCGGTTCGATCGTATGGGGATCGTCGCGGTCCGGGCAGATCGGCTACTGGATCGATGAGGCGTACGCCGGGCGGGGGATCGTCCCCACGGCGCTGGCGATGGCCGTCGATCACTGCTTCCGCGCGATGGGCATGCACCGGCTTGAGGCGTCAATCAGGCCGGAGAACGCCGCGTCCCGCCGTGTGGTGGAGAAGCTCGGCTTCAGGGACGAGGGAATCCGGGTAAGGCAGCTGCACATCAACGGCAGCTGGCGGGACCACATCTGCTACGCCGTCACCGCCGAGGAGGTGCCCACCGGGATGCTCCCCCGGTGGCGGAGTTCCCTCGCCGCGTCGCGGTCAGGCGCCTGAGGCCCGCGACACGGGTTGGCTCGCGGCGGGCCTGCCCGGGTTTCCGTGACCGCCACCGCATAATGGATCTTGCCCTTGGATCTGCGCGACACGCCGGTCGGGTACTCGTTATCGGCGGTCGGTCCCTTTACGCTGCGTTACATGCCTGGTGTGCCTGGTGCCGGACTGACCGAGGGGAGGCACAAGCCCGATGAGCAGCGCCATCCTTTACCTGGCCATCGTCGCGATCTGGGCGTGCGTGCTCATCCCGCGGTGGCTCAAGCGCGACTCGGCACACGGCGCCGCCGCCGCGCCGGTGCCGGCGCCGCCAGTGGACGCAGGCCTTGCCGAGCATGCCGGCCTGGCATCAGGGGAGAGCGACGACGACGCGGACGACGTGCCATGGCAGGCGCCGGCCCCCGCCGCCGAGCCGCCGAGCGCGGCGGAGGCACGGCGGCGCATGCTCGCCGCCCGCCGCCGCCTGCTGCTGATGCTGGCCGGCCTTGAGATCGCGGCGGTCACGCTCGCGGTCATCGGCCTGGCCGCCGTATGGGTGGTCATCCCGCCCTCGATCATGCTCATCGGTTACCTGCTGCTGCTCCGCGAGGCCGGGCAGGCCGACGCGGAGCGGGCGCGGCATGAGGCCGAGGCTGCCGCGCACGCCAGGGCTCGACTGCCGCGGGCGCGGCGCGCCACTCCCGCCGAGGGCACGTCCACCGCGGGCGTGGCGGCGGCAGCGGCGGCACTCGCGGCGCGGCTCGCCGCGGCCCCGGTCGCCGCGGACTACGAGGACTCCGGCCCCGGCCGTGACTTCGCGCCGGGGCTGGCCGGCAAGTACACGACATCCAACGCGGACGCCGAGGCCGCCGACCAGGACTACTACGACGCCTACGAACCGCCAAGGCTGCGCGCCGTCGGCGACTAGCGGGCCCGGCCCCCGCGTCGGCGGCGCGAGCAGACCGCAAAGTTTGGTACTGTATCTCAGGTCCAGGGGCTATAGCGCAGTCCGGTAGCGCACCTCGTTCGCATCGAGGGGGTCAGGGGTTCAAATCCCCTTAGCTCCACCGCAAAAGTGCAGATCAGCGGCGACTTTCTGGTCGCCGCTTTTTGTTTTGGGAGCCCAGTCAAGTGCCTGGCTGGCCGAAGGGTGCCACCGGGCGGCGCTGCCGGGCGGGCACAGGCGCCGGGTGGCCCAGGCACAATGCGGGCTGATTATGGTCCCGTCCGGCTGCTTGACGGGACCTAAGCCCGTATCGATACCGGACTTTTTTCCACAAAATGGTAACGAAACAGGAAATCTGCGCCAATGACGGAACCGCAAGCGCCCCATCGGAGTCTTTACCTATGAAACAAAGTGGATTGCCTCCCGTGGAAGCCACGGGAGGCCCGTAAAGGGAGAGCTGGGGTCAATCATGATGACTCACGGCAAGATCCTTGCTGCTGCTGCGGTGCCTGTGCTTGCGGCGGGTGTCGCGCTGACCGCCGGCGGGCCCGCGAACGCGGCCGCGCAGGCGGCCCCGGTGCCGATCGGCTACACGGTAACCGCGACCAACGCCTACTCCGACAGCATCAGCGCCATCACCGCCACGTTCGGCACGCCGACCGCCTCGGTCGTCGGGCCCGCCGTCCAGGTGCCGACCGCCGACCCCGTACAGTTCGGCGCCACCGACAGCCTCGGCGCCGCGCTCACCTGGTCCTCCGCTAACCTGCCCGCCGGGTTCACGCTGACGCCCGCCGGCCTGCTCACGCTCGCGGCGGCATCGGTGACGGCCCCCGTCACGTTCACGGTGCAGGCGGCCCACGGCACCTCCGTGGCGCTCGCGACCGTGACCGCCACGCCGGGCGCGGCCGCGGTCCCGGCCGAGGACGGCATCGCCGTCACGCCGGACACCGTCGTGCTGCACGCCCCGGTGAACTACCACGGCAGGGTCTCCTTCCCGACCGTCCCGACAGCGGGCGTGACCGAGACGCTGTCGAACGGCCCGGCCGGTGCCCTGTTCAGCAACGGCGTGCTGTCGGCGGGCCACGCGGTCCCCGGTAACTACAAGAACGTGACGGTCACCGCCAAGGACGCCGCCGGCGCCACCGCCGTCGAGACGTTCACCGCCGTCGTCCGGCCGGTCTACCCGCCCGTGCCGCGCCTGTCCGGCGGGCACGCCGTGTTCGTCGGCACCTCACGCGAGGACGTCTACTTCATCCAGTCCGGCGCGGCGAGCTGGGACCACTTCACCATCGTCGGCCCCGGCGCCATCAACGGCCACCAGGGCTGGGTGCCCGGCCACCTCGGCCTGAACGTGGCCGTCTACGGGGGGCTTGAGTACCACCACGGCTACACCGTGTTCTACCAGCCCGTCATCGGCCAGGGCAGCACCATCCCTGTGCCCGGCTCCCACTGGGGCTACGTCTACTTCATCAGCTAACCAACCGGGCAACTAGCCCGCGGCGCCCCGGCCAGCCGGCCGGGGCGCCGCCATGTCCGCAGGGCAGGGGCGCCGCCATGTCCGCAGGGCAGGGGCGCTGTGGTCCGCACGCGCATCACCCTGACGTCGCATGGGGCCACCCGACCGTGATTGCCAGCCAGCGGATCACGGGCGAGTCAGCCGCCGTTGTCCGCCTCGGCCGGGTCGTAGCGGGAGACGAGGATCAGCGCCGCGACGAAGACCGCGATCATCGCGATAAGCAGCGCAAGTTCGGTCGAGCTGACCGTTTCCTCGCTGCTCAGCACGAAGAGGATCTTCCTGATCACGGCGACGAGGCCGACCGCGAGCAGCGGCTGCGCGACCAGGTGGTGTGCGCGCAGCGAGAGCACCACGGTGTGCATGATCTCGACCAGGATCAGCACAAGCAGCACCCGGTTGAGCAGGTTGACCACCGCCGTCTCCACCGACCCGTGGTCCACGTCGCGGAAAAAATCCACGATGCCAAGGACGAGCACGACCACGGCCAGGGCGACGAGCATCACCCCGACGATGACCGACACGACATCCTGGGCGTGCTCAAGCGTCCAGATGATCCCGGCCATACCGCGCGACTGCTCCTTGTCCTCAGGCATGTCGGCCATTATCGGGTTTTGTGCGCCCGACGGGAACAGGTGGCCCGCCTTTCTGTCACATTCAAAGAGTTCAGCAGAACGGCGGCGTGTTTCACCCGCTCCACCGCCCGGCACGTCCCGGCGACGGCGCAGGGTTCCCTGTCGAGGTAAATCCGCAGATGACTCCCCAGCAAGGCGAGTAGCCATGACGCGTCAGCTGTCCGCAGACATCGCCGTCCCCGCGCAGTGCTACCTGGCCGAAGGTCCCGTCTGGGATCCCGGCACGCGGCTGCTGCGCTGGGTGGACATCAACCCCGGGCACGTCCACGGTTTCGACCCGGCGACCGGCGCGCACACCCGGTTCGCGGCCGCCGGGGCGGACGGGCCCGCCGTCCCCCGCCCGGACGCCGTCCCGGTCGGCGCCGTCGGGCTGACGACCACGGACAGCCTGGTCTTCGCCCTGGTGGACGGGTTCGCGCTCGGGCCCGGCCGGCCCGGCGCCTCCGGCGGCTGCCCGCTCACCCGCATCGGGGGGTTCGGGGTCGACAGGTCCGTGATCCGGTTCAACGACGGCAAGCCGTCGCCGTGGGGTGACTTCTGGGCAGGGACAATGCCCTGGCGGAAGGGCGGCCCTGCCTGCGCGCTGTACAAGCTCTCGCCGGACGCGCAGGTGACGGAACTGCTTGGCGGGGTCGGCCTGTCCAACGGGCTTGACTGGTCCGACGAGAACGACGGGCCGCCCCGCTAACCGCTACCTCGCCTTAGGGTGGTCGGTGGGCGCCTTGACGTTCTTCGTGTCGTAGATGGTGACGCCACCGACGGTCACGCCCTTCAGGCCGAGGTCGGCGAAGTTGTACATCCACTCTTCCGACCACGCCCGCTCGACGATGACCGCGCCGACCCCCGATTCCTGGATGTACTCCTCGAAGCCCAGCTTGTTGGCCGGAGTGAGGGAGCTGACGGCGGCGACGGGCAGCGGCAAGGCGTCGACACGGGAAAGGGACGCGTTGATGAAGCCGCCGTCTATGCGGAAGTAGAAGCCCGTGTCGGCCTGGAAGAGCATGCCGGCGTTACCGCGGTGCGACACGATGACAACGATCTCGCCCGGGGTCAGGTAACGCCGGTACAGGCCGTCGCTGAAGAAGGCCGGCAGCGCGTTCGCAGGCTGCAGGGACGGTATCGCCGGCGTCCAGTTCCTGGGCGCCGGCGGCACAACGACCTCGGCGAACGTGGGCAGGTCCGCGAAGATCGCGGCGACCGCCACCAGGGCCAGGGCCCAGCGCCCCGTGCGCGCCAGCCGGCTACGGTCCACCGTCGCGAGCCATAGCGCGAGCGCCATCGCGAGCGCCAGGTAGCCGAAGAGGACGATCCTGACGGGCTCGGCGCTGCGCAGGAACATCCAGTTCCACATCCCGCCCCACGGCAGCCAGAAGAGCGACTGGCCGTCGACGATCAGGTTGGGGCCGGCGGCGAGCCCGACGATGATCACGAATCCGACGGCGAGGAACCTGATCACCCGGCGCCGCCAGCCGAATACCGCTAGCAGCACCAGGATCACCAGCAGCGGAATGCCCAGGTATGAAGTGGCCGACATGTCGTGGCCCGCCGCGGCGGCCCACCACGTCATGCCAAGGAGCCGGTCATGCCGCGGCAGCACGAGCCCGGACAGGTCGAGCGAGAAGAACGCCTGCGGCCTGGTGAGCGCGTTGGGGTAGTTTCCCAGCGCGTAGATCAGGTACGGTGCCGCGAGCGCCATGGCGCCCAGGAAGGCGGCGCAGGTATGCCGGGCGAGCCGGGCCACCCGCGGCCGCAGCTCCCGGCCGGCCAGCCCGAAGCCGAGCGCCAGCGCGGCCACCCATATCAGCGACATGTCGGCGAAGGCCTCGACGAAGGTGTAGAACTCCAGCGCGATGGCGAGCATCATGCAGATCACGTAGCCCGTGCGCCGGAGCGTCCCGTCCCACCACAGCAGCACCAGGTAGACCATGAGTGGCAGCAGCATGTTTACCGTGAGGTTCGGCTGGCCGGACACCTCATGGTCAAGGGTGTAGACGTTGAAGGCATAGACGACCCCGGCCGGCAGCGCCGCCCAGAACTTGCCGGTCAGCCGGCGTGCGGCGACGAAGGTCGCCCAGGCCGAGGCGGGCGGCGCGAGCAGCAGCGTCAGGTTGTACGACAGCACCGGGCCGAACGCTGCCGTGAGCGGCGCGACGAGCAGGGCAACCGAGGGGGAAGTGGTCGCCCACGCCAGGCTGGATCCGGCCGGCGCCCCGATCTGGTAGGAATACAGCGGGTTGAGGCCATGGGACACGGCATAGGTCCACCAGCGCCAGGCCCAGATATAGAAGTTAGGATCTACCTCGACCTGTCCCACCGCTGGCTGGTTCAGGTGGGTGAGGAGCCCCTGCCCCAGCCCGAGGATAAAGACGACCAGGTAGATGACGAGTGCGAGCAGCCCCTGCAGCGCGGGACCGGGCGTGCGGCCACCGGGGCGCCGCGCCCCGGGATCAGTGGCGTCCGCCGGTTCACCGTCGCGGACCACAGTCGTCGCCCACCGCACCACCTCAACTCTACCTTCCGCCGATGGTCAGGGCCGTCAATCGTCAGGGCCGCCGGGCGCGCAGGAACAGGCTGACGCCAGGCAGTGACTTGACCGGCAGGTACCGCTCCGCGGTGACGATTGCCTTGAGACTAGCGTTGACGAGGGGGTTGACCTTGCCGAGGTCGCTGCCACCGGATGACTTGCGGCGCAGGCTGACCACCGGGCGCAGCAGCACGTTCCAACTCCACATCTCCTCGATCACCAGGCCGCCCTTGACGACAACGTCGGCCAGCGTTCCCCTGGTGTACCGGCGGACGTGGCCGACGGCCGTGTCGTGCGCCGACCAGAGCGCCATGTCCGCGGGCACCGCGACCAGCGCGGTGCCGCCCGGTCGCAGCACCCGGGTTATCTCGGCCGCGGCGAGGTAGTCCTCTTCAATGTGCTCCAGGATGTCGAACGCGGTTACCAGGTCCATCGACTCGGTACGCACCGGTAGCTCCCTGGCGTCCGCACGGATCACGTCGATGCCCCGCTCGCGCGCGATCTGCGCGGCCGTCGGCGCGAACTCAAGTGCCACCGGCCGCCACCCGTGGCCGAGCAGCACCCGCGTGTTGCCGCCGCCGGCCGCGCCGATGTCAAGCGCGCGACCGGGCGCCGGCAGGCGGCGCAACTCCCTTGCCAGGAGGCTGCGGCGCTCCGCGTACCACCAGTGCCGGTCCTCGACCTCAACAAGTGTTCTCAACTCGGCTGCTTCCATGGCGCTAACTACTACCACGTGCTACGAAAAGACACGCGGGGTTCGGGCTGCGCCAGGCGTGATCCGGCCATTATGCTGCACCACATACCTCGCAGTAATCAGGGAACTACCTACTGTACAGAGAGCGTCACCCACCCTACCCCCGAATTAGTCGCGCTAGCGCGGGAACGCGGAGAAACCAATGGACCCGGTGAAGTACTCCATCGTGATCCCGCTCTACAACGAAGAGGGGATCCTGCCGATCCTCGTCGAACGGCTGCAGGAGATCATGGCGCAGCTAGACGGCACGGCAGAGGTTGTCATGGTCGACGACGGCAGCAGTGACCGCACGTACCCGCTCGCGCAGGCCGCCGCCGCCAGCGACCCGCGGTTCAAGCTGATCCAGTTCTCCAGGAACTTCGGCCATCAGATGGCCATCACCGCTGGGATGGACGCCTCGGCCGGCGACGCCGTGATCATCATGGACGCCGACCTGCAGGACCCGCCCCACGTGATCCCGCAGATGGTCGAGAAGTGGCGAGAGGGGTACGAGGTCGTCTACGGCCTGCGCCAGCAGCGAGAGGGCGAGGGGCTTTTCAAGACGATGACCGCCTCGGCGTTCTACGGGCTGCTGCACCGCATCGCCGACATCGATACGCCGGTGGACGTGGGCGACTTCCGGCTCGTCGACCGCAAGGCGCTCAACGCGTTCCTCCAGATGCGGGAGAATAACCGGTACGTCAGGGGCATGTTCTCCTGGGTCGGCTTCCGCCAGGCCGCCGTGCCGTATACCAGGGAGGAACGCCAGGCGGGTGCGACGCACTACACGCTGCGCAAGATGGCGATGCTCGCCTCCAACGGCATCCTCGGCTTCTCCACCGCCCCGCTGCGGCTCGCCCTCGGCATGGGCGTGTTCCTGGCCTTCGCGTCGGTGATCTACGGCATGGTGGCGATCTCGCTCAAGCTGGCCGGCGAGGCGCTTGTCCCTGGGTACGCGTCGCTGCTCTGCGCCATCACCTTCCTCAGCGGTATCCAGCTGGCCGTGATGGGGATGGTCGGCCTGTACGTCGGCCGGATATACGACGAGGCACGGGCCAGGCCGCTGTACGTGGTACGCGAGACGCACGGGCTGGACCACGCGGATGCCCCGGTCCTCTGGCAGCCGAACGTCGCGCAGCCGCGCAACGGGCACGGGCCGACGGTATCCAGGGTGTAAGGCGCACGCCGCGCAGGGAGCGGGACCACCGCCTCCGCGAATGTGGCAGGTTCGCGAAGGTCGCCGCGAGCGCCAGCGGTCCCGGCCAGAACGCAGGCGGGCAATCCGGTCCGGCGCATTCGGCGCGTTTGTGGCGCCCGGGCGGCGGCCGGAGGAAGATCGTCCCAGAGCATCCGGCGGCACGGGCGCCGCCGGATCGGGCAGGGGAGGCGACGGTGCCGCACGTTCAGGCGAACAACATCGAGGTCTACTACGAGGTCCAGGGCGAGGGCGAGCCTCTTGTCCTCATTCCCTACCTAGCTGCCGACCAGGCGTGCTACGCGTTCCAGGTGGCCGACTACGCCAAGCGTTTTACCTGCTACACGGTGGACCTGCGGGGTGCCGGGCTGTCCAGCAAGCCGGAGGGCAGCTACAGCACCGAACTGTTCGCCGATGACGTCGCCGCGTTCATGCGCGCGGCCGGCATCCCGAGCGCTCATGTCTCCG
>Ga0335078_10005061_pt1 | contig 19503 bp, 17 predicted proteins | sample Lox_Sample_32_FD_206711 | JGI IMG/M metagenome (GOLD analysis project Ga0335078, IMG submission 206711) | Soil microbial communities from Loxahatchee National Wildlife Refuge, Florida, United States - Lox_Sample_3.2 | ecosystem: Environmental > Terrestrial > Soil > Wetlands | place: USA... | reverse complement strand
ATCGGTTGTGAACGACGCGTGGCGATGGTAGCAGCAGAATGTGACAAAGTGACTTTGCCGGGGTTTGTTGAAAACGCTTTAGTCCCCAGGGCATGAGCTTAGCCTACGCCCGAGAACTACCCCACTCAAGCCAACAGCGGGCTTGAGTGGGCCACCGGCCGCGCTTTTGACCTTTACCCCAGCGGCTCAATGCAGCAACGACATAAGCGCAAGGAAAGCGAAGAACACACCGCAGAGCCTCAGCACCAGCATCACCCTCGGGGCAGCCGATGGCGTTACTGATCGCCCTACAGGCCAGACGTGTCCAAAGACCGCCAGTGCCTTTGCCGGGAAAACGGCCATTAGTATGCCCGCTACGACCACGAAGATCGAAAGCGCAGTGATCCCCGGTGTTGGAGTGCTGTGAGGCTCCCCGCTGGCCGGATGCAGCACTGGGCTTGTCGCCTGTCCAGCGTGCACAAGCCAAATCTCGGTACCAGCCATGTACACGAACCAGCAACCCACTGCAAAAATCACCAGTCCAGAGACCCGGTTGAGAAATCGAACAACGGGATGCAGACGTTTCGGGCTACTCTCGGTCCAGCGGTCGGCGAAACTGATCAATTCCGTGAGTCTGTACCACCTTGCAGGGAGGAAGCACGCCATGAACCCACAAACGCCTGCCGCCAAACCCATTAGCAACATCATTATCAGGAGCAGCATTGACTTCCTCTCAATTGGCTCACTGGGCCTCCGGCCCGCCACAGGCGCCCCAGGTGTAAGAGCCAGAAAGCCCGGGGCCAAGGCTTGCCGTTGGCCCGCCGATCGTTCCAGACGAGTTGGTCGAGGCTTGGTATCCCAACCAAGCACTCGATCCGAAGGAGTAGCCCCAACTGCTAAGGACGTTCGTCCAGTTGCTCATGTTGCCGTTGTTGTAGACGCCCACGGTGACCATTTTTGTCGGGGGCACAGAAGCACCCGCTCCCCAATTGCCGCAAACCGTCTTTGTCGACCACTTGACGGTAAGTTGCAGCGCAACTATTTCATTGAATGAGATGAAAACCGGATGCGTCTTGAGGTAGTTCAAACCCTGCTGAAGCCAGTTCCCGTTGTTTGCGGCTTCGGCGTCCATGATTGGGTTGAGAATATCGCCCATGGTGGGAAATGGCGGTAGGCCCAAGACGTCCGTCCAAATTGTTTGTCCCAATGATGGTACGGGCGCGCCGCAAAGCATGTAATCGTTGTCGCAAAGCAGATTGCTGGTCAAACCGCCAACTCCATAGAAAACATTGAAACCAAAACCTCGGGCTCCGCAAGCGAAGCAAGCGGCACAACCACTCCAAGCGCAGTCTGTCCCCGGAGGGGGCGTGCAGTTTACGGGGCCCTCGTGTGGATCAACATCAACCGACAGGTGGCCCACTCAAGCCCGCTTTTGGCTTGAGTGGGGCAGTTCCACCGCTGGACAAAGTGTTCCCGCCACTCGTTCGCGTTTTCGTGCCGTCCATTCTGACTCGATCTCTACGCGTCCTTCAGCGCCGGTAACGTAGTGGCCAAAGCTGCTCCACTCCCAGTCCTCCGGACGGTCGCACAACCCGCGCTTGACCGGATTTCGATGAATATAGCGCAGTTTTTCCACAAACTGCGAGTAATTCCGAATATTGAAATCGTAGTACCTCTTTTGCCAGAAATGATCCGCATCGCCAATCAGACGCCGCGATACTCCTTGCTTCAGCGACTTCAGCGCACCGGCCAGCGTATCCTGTTGGGGTTCGCTGAGCAGCAGGTGCACATGCTCCGGCATGACTATGTACCCGTAAACCTCAAGCATTCGTCGGCTTGCGTCCGTGGCAAACAACCGACGGCGGTGGTAGCAGCAGAAAGTGACGAAATGATCCTGCCCGCTGTGGTGGAAACGCGTTAGTCCCCATGGTATGAAGACAGTCTGGTTTTGTTCGCCGGACTAAATCTGTTACCTGTGAACATCCCCACTCAAGCCAAAACCGGGCTTGAGTGGGCCACCGGCCCTGCAGTAAGTTTTTTACAATCCTGTAATGGCAAGCGGATGTATACTTCCGATGATTCCTCGGTCCCCGGGGCGGGAATTCTAGATTAGGAGTTTGCCATGCCGCGCCCTTCCAGCCGCTCTCAGCAGAGACTTGATTCCACTGACTTCGAACTGCGCCTTGGCGCCTACGCCCTGGCCGCCACGGCTGCCGGTGTGGGTGCGCTGGCTTTAGCGCAGCCAGCCGAGGCAAAGATCGTTTACACAAAGGCGCACGTCACGATCTCAGCCAATACCACAACCGCACTCGATCTCAATCATGACGGCATCGCGGACTTCCTGTTGAAGGAGGTGTTTTCCAGCTACGACGCCAGTTCTTACACGCGGCTTTGGGCAATGCCTGATGGGAAAGCCAACGAGATCTGGGGACACCTGACTTCGAATACTGCCTTTGCCTCGGCGCTGTTTCCGGGAGAACGGGTGGGACCCAAGGGACACTTTCTTTCTCGTGCCGGAGTAATGGCGGGGACATCGAACGACAACGGCGTGCGCGGGCCGGCCGACGGATCCTGCAGCGGCCCGTGGGCGAAAGTAAAGAACCGTTATCTCGGTCTCAAGTTCGTGATCGCGGGGAAAAGCCATTTCGGCTGGGCGCGGCTGAATGTCAGTTGTCCAACGCACAGTATCACGATTACGGGACTTCTAACCGGGTACGCGTATGAGACCGAACCCAACCGGCCGATTGTTACCGGAAGGAAGAATGATGACTCTCCGGTCGCTTCCGCTCCGCGAGGTGTGAGCACTACGGCGTCCCGGTCTGGCAGCCTGGGCACTCTGTCCCGAGGTTCGTTGAGCTTGTCTGGAGGGGTTAATGAGAAAAGTCCGGACTAGCGTTACGCCGTCTCGCGATGGGCGGCGCTGCCGCAAGTATCTGCTTCTCGTTGCGCTCAGCACCCTGATTGTGTCCCACGCCCTTGGGCGCGCGAAAGAAAAGGTGATCTATCGCTTCGCTGGCGCAGCCGATGGGGCATATCCGTCGTCGAGTCTGACTATGGATAATTCCGGCAACCTCTATGGCACAACCGCAGAAGGCGGCATTATCGGCTGCTACGGAATCGGTTGCGGTGTGGTGTTCCAGCTCAAACCCACCGCTGGCGGCCGCTGGGTGCCGAATGTAATTCACGCCTTCCAGCCTGAAATTGACGGCACGGGACCGTCCGGCAACCTCGTCTTCGACGCATCAGGCAACCTCTATGGCACAACCGCGGAAGGCGGCGCATATAAGTGCGGCACCGCGTTCGAGCTGTCTCCCGATGGGAGCGGGATGTGGAAAGAAACCATCCTCCATAATTTCGGCGGCAGTTCCGACGGCTGCGATCCCGAGGGCCTGACGCTGGATGCGGAGGGCAATCTGTACGGGGTCACGGGGTCCGGAGGAAGCCTGATCTACGAGCTCTCACCGCCCGAGCAACCGGGCGGCGAATGGACGGAAACCATCCTTTACGACATGGGATTCGGCAACTGGGCGGCGCCCGATCTGGCGTTCGATACGATGGGCAACATTCATGACACATGGTATCCAAACTTCTGTTGCGGCGGCGTTTTCGAACTCACGCGCATCGGAGTGAAGAACTGGCAGAAGGCGGATCTTTACGACTTCCCCGGCGGCGGCAATGGAGGAGAGCCGGAATCTGGAGTGCTTCTCGTCAACAACGGGCATATGTTCGGAACCACGTTTACTGGCGGAAATGACCAAGGCTTGGTGTTCGAAATGAAGCGTTCAGGCCACCGATGGAAGACACAAATTCTGTATATGTTCTGCAGCCTGAACTATTGCGCGGATGGAGCTTATCCGGACGGGCCGCTGGTGCGGGACGATGCCGGCAATTTGTACGGCGTTACCAATGACGGTGGAACGCGGTGCGGGCGTTTTCGCTGCGGCGTTGTGTTCAAGCTTGCGCCCGGCAAGATCGAGTGGAAGGAAACGGTGCTGCACAGATTTCAAGGTTCGCCCGACGGCAACGAACCCACGAGAGGCTTAGTAAGCGACGGCAAGGGCCATCTGTACGGTGCGACGATATTGGGGGGCAACGATGGCCCAAACGGCGGATTTGGCGCTGTGTTTGAGGTTTCGCCGTGAACTAGCAGTGAAAATTCCATGATAAGACGTCGCGAGCATTTCGACTTTGAGCGCAGGCTCAATGCGTACACCCTGGCCGCAGCTGCCGCCGGCGTGAGTGCGCTGGCCCTGGCGCAGCCGGCTGAGGGAAAGATCATCTACACAAAAGCCCATAAGAATTTTGGCCCGAATCAGACGCTGCACCTCGATCTGAATCACGACAAGATCGCCGATTTCGATCTCAAGGACACATTCACCACCAGCACGGCCGGCGGGGCCTTTGGGACGCTGTCCGCTGTCCCTAAGCGTCCGCAAAACGCCATCTGGGGACACACGGTTCCGCTTCGCGCCTATGCCTCCGCTTTGCCTGCGAACGTGCAAATTGGGCCGAAGAAGCGATTTCTGCCTGCGGGCGGTTTCATGGCGGCATCGTCGTACAGCGGCCTGAATCCTGGCAATTTCTCCTGCACCGGCCCTTGGGCCGACGTAACCAACCGATATCTTGGGTTGAAATTTGCGATCAAAGGAGAACGACACTTCGGCTGGGCTCGGCTGAACGTCAGTTGCTCGAACGCCACCGTGAACGGCACGTTGACCGGCTACGCCTATGAAAGCGTAGCCAACAAGCCGATTCTCACGGGGAAGACACATGGAACTGACGGGCGCACCTCAGCCGCGCTCGCAGCGACGCTGGGAGGACTCGCCCAAGGGGTTCGAGGCCGAAATGATCACTGACGCCCCGCATTAACGCATCAAGGAGAGTTGCCATGCAATCTCGGGCAGATTTTTCCCTTTTGTTCTGCTTACTTCTGTCGGCAACGCTGTCGCAGGCGTTCGCCATCCGGGCGAGCGCCGCCGAGAAGGTTCTGTACAGGTTCGGTGGCGGCAAGGATGGAGCTTATCCCTCCTCGAACCTAGTCTTCGACGCCTCCGGCAATCTTTACGGCACCACCAGCCGCGGCGGCAATACTACCAACTGTACATTGGGCTGCGGGGTGGTGTTTGAACTGAGTCCAAGCGGCAACGGCAAATGGCAGCAAAAGGTGATTTATGCCTTTAAGGGCGGGCAGGATGGCCTTGAGCCGATGGGCAATCTGATCTTTGACGCAGAGGGCAATCTCTATGGCACCACCTACGGCGGCGGAGCAACAACATCCTGCACGGCCGTCCCCGGGTGCGGCACCGTGTTTGAATTGACCCCGCGCGGCGGCGGCTGGAAAGAAGCCGTGCTTTATAGCTTTCAGGACGGTTCCGACGGCGCGTTGCCGGTTAGCTTGGCTATGGATGCCTCCGGCAATCTGTATGGCGCAACCATAAGTGGAGGCATAGAGTTCGGGACCGTCTTCGAGCTCATGCCGCGACAGAAAGGCGGCTGGAAGGAAAAGACTGTTTATTCATTCCAGGCCTTTGAAATCCAGGCTGATCCGGGCTTCGTGTTCGACGCCGCGGGCAATCTTTACGGCAGCTGGTTTCAGCTATATGCGTGCAACCGGGCGTGCGGCACGGTATTTGAAATCAAGAATCCGGGAAAGAACCCGCAGGAAGTGGATCTCTATGATTTTACCGGCGGCGGCAACGGCGGCGAACCCATGGCGGGCGTGACCCTTGACAACAAAGGCAACGTCTATGGCACCGGAGCGGAAGGTGGCAACAACTGGGGCATCGCCTTTGAACTGAAGCACTCGGGCGATCGGTGGAAGGAGATCATGCTGTACAACTTTTGCAGCCTGAACGACTGCGACGACGGAGCCAATCCTCTGGCGCCACTGGTGTTCGATCAAGCCGGCAATCTCTATGGCACCGCCGAAGGCGGTGGCACCGGCTGCGCCTTCAATGCCAGCTGCGGAGTTGTGTTCAAGCTCAGCCGCGCCCGGTTCGGCTGGAAGGAAACCGTGCTGCACGACTTTAAGGGCGAGCCGGATGGCAGCAGCCCCACGCAGGGATTAACGCTGGACGGCAAAGGCAACATCTACGGCACCACCGCTTTGGGCGGGAAAGGCGGCAATAGTGGGTATGGCACGGTGTTTGAGGTGGCCACGCACCGCTGAACTATTGTGGACCGGCTCGTTGGATGCCGCACACGGTCGAAGCGCCCCAAGCTGTGGATGAGGTCGCGGCGGGCGCTAGAGTTTCTCGCAGAACTCGCAGGCGGAGCACGAGATAAAAATTCCCCCAGCCACGCCGCGCTCGCGGTCCTTCACGCGCTTCACAATGCGGGTAGGCTTGCCGCACTTGGGGCAATCCGTGCTCTTGGATGTGTCCATGACCTTTTTGCGGTCGGCTGTTTTGGCGATCTTCATGATTCTCCGAAAATGATTGGATTAAACGAAAATGTAGACTCCGGGCTGCGCTCGAAAATCATTGCGCGCCGGAACCTGCTTCTATTTTACTTCGAAACCGCCGCGAACAGGTCGGAATGCATCAAGGACTGGAACTGTTTGTCGTCGGCCTTGAAGTGCATCTGCAGGTTGGAGCTGTCGGAGTCAATCGTCACCCCTTCGAGCGCCAGTTTCTCGACCGGTGTGGCGGTCATCTTGCGATAGAGCACGCCCGCCTTCACCAAAGACGAAAGCGTGGCCGCGGTCACCGAATCGGAAGTGACGACATCGAGATCGAAATTCACTCCGCTCTGGAAGTTCATGGCATAGCGCGAACCGAGCACATGCTTCTTCACCGTGTTGAAATCGGCCAGTTTGCCGGCGTCGCCCAGAGCCGAAAGCAGCATATTCTGCGATCCCTGCTGGTCGAGCACACTCCACACGGTTCCCGATTCCACTCCCCCGATCATGTCGGCGATCTGGCTGTTGGAATCGAGCGTGGAGGCATATCCATCGCGCGCGTCCAGGGCGCCGCGAAGCGCTCCTGAGTCCCCGAACAGCAGCGTGTTTTCGTCGAGGAAAGTCATCTCCATGCCGCCGGACATCGAGTAAATCTCGGCGTCACGATACTTGCCGGGTTTGACATGCTTGAGCTTAGCTTTTTTGACGAACACTTTTTCGGAGAACGATCCCTGGGCGATCCCGACCACTTTCAGGCCTTCTTTGGCCTTGCGATAGGAGGCGAAGGTAAGCTGGTCAACGTCCTTATCCGGATCAATGCCCGCGGCTTTGAGCGACACTTCAAACTGCTTCAGGCTGGGCGGGAGAACTTGCTGCTTGAGCGCCATGGCCGTATTGGAGTTCTTGATGGCGCGATAGTCCACGGTGATGATCTGCTGCACGTCGGAGGGGATGACCGTCCGCGCGGCGCCTCCCATAGCCGCCGCCCACGAGGTTGCGGCGGAAAAGATTACCAACCACACAATCAGCTTTGCTGTTTTCATAAACTCAATACTCTCGGGGCCGTAATTATGTTGGATGCCGAGCGCGGGATTCTGGTCAGCTCGATGCCCTATGCCAATTGTATCCAATTGCGGAGCGTAAGGCGCGGAACGAAAGGGCAATCGGGTGGGGCGCGAAGGTACGGTCGGTGGGTTGGACGGAAAGACCCGCCCAGGCCGAGCCTGGGCGGGGCACATGAACGAGTTCAGATTTGCACCACGTTATTGCTTAATTTCGTACACTACGCCACAGGTGTAGCTGCCGTAGCAAGACTTCGCGCCGTAGTAGGTCGTGCTGTACAGGTTGCCTTTGGAATCGAAAACAATGCCTCCGTAAGGATACTTGCCATCGCTTCCGCCTGTGAAACTGTAGATCGTCTTTTCCTTCCAGGCCTTTGCTTTGGTCAGGGTGAAGACCGTGCCAGCGCCGTCGGCCCCAAGATAAGCTGCCGCCCCAAACAGGTTTCCAGCCTTGTTGAAGGCAAGGCCCGCAAAGGGCTGGCCGCCATCGTTGCCGCCGGTGAACGTGTAAAGTACGCTTTCCGTCCAGCCGCCGGCGGAATGCTTCAGGCTGTAAACCACGCCCTGGTTGTATGTGCCGCCGCCGGCTGCGGTTCCGTAAATCCGTCCGGATTTGTCGAGAACCACTGCGCCAAACTCAGGATAAGCGCCATCAGCGCCGCCGGTGAAGCTGTAAATCACGCTTTCTGTCCAGGCTTTGTTTTTCTGTTTGAGTTCAAAGACGGCTCCCGCCTCGTCCGTACCACCGCTGACGGTGGCGCCGTAAAGATTGCCGGACTTGTCCATGGCCAGGCCAGTCAGCGGATCGGCGGCATCGCTGCCCCCGGCGAAGCTGTACAGCGTAGCCTTGGTCCAGCCATTCTTGGCCGGGCTCACTTCAAACACGGTCCCAGTTCCGGCGGAACCGCCCATCTCTGTCGTGCCGTACAGATTCCCGGCCTTGTCCAGAATCAGGCCGCCGAAGGTGGGATGAGCGCCATCGTTGCCTCCCTGGAAGGTGTAAAGCAGGTGAAATTTCCAACTGCCCTTGGACGGCGACAGCTCAAACACCGTGCCCGAACCGGCGCTGCCGCCGGTATTCGCGGTGCCATAGACATTGCCTTTCTTGTCCAACACCAGCGAACCAGTGGGTGCGCTACCGTCATCCCCGCCGGTGAAAGTATAGAGAACACTTTCTTTCCAGGCATTCTTCGTGTGCTTGAGTTCCCACACCAATCCGGCCAAGCTGGCGCCGCCGCCCTCGGTTGTACCGTAAAGATTGCCCGCGCTGTCGAAGACAGGCCCAGCCGTCGGCCAGGCTCCGTCGCTGCAATTGGATTGCGAACAGAAGCTGTATAAAACGCTCTCCTTGCTGGCCGCATTGGCCGATGCCAGAAGAACCGAGACTGCGATGATCGCCGCAAAACTGAAACACAAACATCTCTTTGGAATGTTCACGTCCGCCCCCTCGGCCGATGCGGTTGAATGCTGCATTCCGCTTCCCTCGCGGATTTGCGCACATCGGGGAACATATCTTAACCCGATTCGAGGAGGGCGTACAGTGATGTCTGCCCAGCCCGGCCCTTCACGCCGGCAGCTTCCACCAGCGCCGCAGCGCGACCAGCGACCACACGCCTTCAACCAGGCCGAACGGCCACGCGCCCTGAAGAAATCCGTAGATCGAGGCCAGCACGCAACAGCCGGCGAAGGCCAAGATGAACCAGCGGCTGCGCTTCTCTAGCGCATAGCAGATCATCATGGCGCTCACGGCGAACAGCCCGAACAGTGAAAGGCGGCTCAAGGATTATGGCCGCGTGAGAGCTGCGGCTTTCTTTCGAATGTCGGCAGCGAAGACCGAATCTTTCAGCGACTCCAGATTGATCTCCACATTTGCCAGCGCGCCTTCGATGGCGGCCCGCGCCAATGCGAACGAGGTCGTGAGATCGGACTTCATGTTGGGGTTAGTGATCGGCTTCAGCCGCTCCGCGATCGCCGCTACTTCGCTCGCCCGTTCGGCCACGCTCAAGGGCACGCTGGTAGCCTGTTTCAGGGCGGCGTCAATGATGCCGTCAGCATTCGCCGATTCTTTCGCCTGCTTGTAAGCTTTCATGACCGAGTTGTAAGACTCGCCGTCGGCGTCAATCGCAGCTTTCAACTCTTCCCGCAACTGCGAAAGTCTTCCGATGGCTTCGCTCAACTGGCTCTCATACTGCAAGTACGCTTTTTTGCCGCGCGACATCGAAGCAACCATCGCGGCGAGTCCTGCGGCCATTGCGGCGCTCGCTGCCGACGCACTGCCGCCACCGGGCGTCGCTGTGGGGGCGGCCAGTTGCTCGACGAAAGGCTCGACTCCGGCTCGTAACCCGCCGACGGCCATCTTTCCGCCCATCACGGCAGCAAGGCGGTTTTCGAGAATCAGAGAGGAATCAAAATTCTCCACCTGCAAAAACCACTCTGCCGCTGATTCCAGTGCCTTCTTGGGAATCAACCCCACGATTTCGCTGCTAATCGGAGAAACGCCGTAGCGTGCCGCTTCGCGCTTCACCATTTCAAAAACGCGATGAACCGGCGTCTGCTCGAAGTCGGTGAGGTTCATCGAAACCTGCGCCAGGCCGCGAACAGAGAACCCCGCGCCTTTGACGAAGCGCAAGCCGCCATTCGAGAAGCGAACGGCCTTGGCGATGTTTTTGGCGATCTGGACATCCGGCGTGCCGAGGAAAACGTTGTAGGCGATGAGGAATTTTCGCGCCCCCACCACTGTGGCCCCAGCCGTCGGATGTACTCTGGGATCGCCGAAATCGGGCTTCCTTGCAGGATTTGTGGCGATCTCGGCGCGGATGCCTTCGAACTGTCCGCGGCGAATGTTTTCCAGATTCGTGCGTTCGGGCGTGGTAGCGGCGGCTTCGTAAAGATATACGGGAATCTGATGACGCTTCCAGATTTCAGCGCCGACGTGACGCGCCATGGCAACGCAATCTTCGATGCTGACGTTTTCGATCGGAATAAACGGGACGACGTCGGCCGCACCCATGCGAGGATGCGCGCCCTGATGTTTGGTCAGGTCAATCAACTCCGCCGCTTTGCCCACGCCGCGAATGGCCGCTTCTTGAATGGGTTCGCGCTCGCCGACCAGCGTGATGACGCAGCGATTGTGATCGGCGTCCATTTCGCGGTCGAGGAGATAGACGCCAGGCATCTTCATGGCTTCAATGATGGCATCTACTTTGGCCTTGTCTCGGCCTTCGGAAAAATTCGGAACACACTCCACCAGTGTTGACATACGCGAGAAGGATATCCGGCGGAGTTGCCGGCTGCAAGCGAGGGATGCTCGATTGACAGTGGTTTCGCGTTCATCGCATAATCGTGATCCCCGCCTGGAGGAGAGTGTGAAGTCATCCCGCCGTTCCAAAGACCCCTTGCCCCTGCCGGAGACAGTCCAGCGTCGACTGAACGCCTATGCGCTCGGGGCCAGTGCAGCCGGAGTGAGTGTGCTGGCGCTGAGCGGGTCCGCCCAGGCAAGAATCGTGTACACGCCGACGCACGTCGTTATCACCGCGAGGGGGGGCGTGCAGAGCTATCTCTTGGATCTCAACGGTGACGGCGTGGCCGATTTCAGCTTTAATGCTGCCTATTGGACTGGTAGGAGCAGTCAAGAAGCCTATCTGCGCTGCGGTGTCCAACAGGATGGCACCTGGGTTTCAGGAGGCAGGTACCCAGCTATTGCAAGGCGTAGGTACCCCGGCGCGCTAAAGAAGGGTGATCGTATTCCGGGGCCGAGGTTGACTGGCAGGGAGTACGCCTCGATGGCGCGCGTGTTCACTTTTTTGGGGGGACAAACGACTTTTGAAGGTCCGTGGGCGAACAGCGGCAAAGGTGTCCGGGACCGCTATTTGGGGTTGAGTTTTCGGATCAACGGCAAGACGCATTATGGATGGGCTCGGCTCAATGTCAGCGTCCGGGCGCACGGGGGCACAGACGTAATCGGAATCCTCACGGGCTACGCCTACGAAACCATCCCCAACAAGCCAATTATCGCGGGGAAGACGCACGGCAAGGATGTTGTTACGCTGGAAGACCCGAGCCTCGGCCATCTGGCACGCGGCGCGTCGGCGCTTGCAGCCGGGAGAGCGAAATAACCCGGGTCTGCGGCGATCGCGGACGACCTGAGGGCCGGTTCAAGACCGGACGCGAGCGGGGCCTCTCCTAGAACCTTGCCGTCAACCGCAACGAGTAGCTGCGCGAGGGGCCAATGGCGTTGCCTGAGAACAGGCCGCCGAAATCTATGACGTCGAGAACGTTGGTCAGGTTCTGACCATCCACCTGAAAGTCCATTTTCACCCGGTCCGACTTATAAACTTCCGCGCCCGCCGACGCGTTGACCTGAAACGACGGATAGATTCGGCCGCGAGCGAAATTGATGCGGTCAAGAACCTGCTGGCCATACTGAGCGAGCACAGTTGAGGGATCGCCCTCGAACTCGAAGGGCAGGCCGGTATCGTATTGAATTCCACCCGCGACCCAGAACCGGGGATGCACCTGGTAACGCACCCGCCCACGAATCGTGTGCCGCTGGTCTTGCGAGTCGGGAAAATGACCCGAAAGCTGACTCTCGGCGGCGCCGGCATCGTCGCCCAGAAACAGCCCGCCGGTCACGGGAAACCAGACGTTGCCCACCGTGTAGGAATAGCTCAGAAAGCCGGAGAACTTCCGCCACTCAGGCACGTCAATCTTCGCCTCGCCACCGTAAATGACCGAGTTGCGGAAGGCGATGGGAAAGCTGATGGTGGTGTTGGCGATCTGGTCGTCGTCGGCGTAATTGCTCACTTCGCGGCGAAAATAGTTGGCGTCGAGCCGAAGTTTTTTGAAGAAGCTCTTGGTTACGCCCGCTTCGTAGTAATTTCCTTCCGAAGGTTGAACCGGAAGGCGGAAGAAGCTGGTGGGATCGAGCGACTCAATGGCGGTGGAACTCGAAAGCAGAATATTTTCGAAAGACGGCGTCTGGAAGACGCGGTCGTAAGAAACGTGCACCGCAAGATCCGCCGAAGGAAAGTATCGGGAAATGGCGAGCCGCGGATCCACCGCCTGCCGGTTCAGGAGAAGCCGGTAGTGATCCCAGCGCAGGCCGGCGCTGATGCTCCAATTCTTCAGGCGGATCTGATCCTGCACAAACGCCGACTGCTCCAGGTCGGGACGGTTTCCACCGAAGGCGAACAGCAGCGGAGTGTTGTCGTCAAACTGGGTCGGGTCGGTAATGATGTAAGCAAAATTCTCGTGCAGGAAGGTGTTGTCGGATTCCACTCCAAACTTCCATTCGTGACGGCCATGATCCACGGTTGCTGTGCCCTTGAAATAGCCCTCGCGGAAGCGGTTGTGCTGAAAAACTTCAATCGGCGTCGAGCTGGGGTTTGAGTTGAAGTCGTTGGCATTGTCGCGGACCATGCCGCGAAAGTCGGCCAGAACATGCGAAGAGAATGTGTGCTGATAGGAGACAATTCCCATGGTTTCCAGGTTGTCGGCGGTTTGCCGCTGTCCGGCAGCCTGCTGCACCAGTTCGTTGGGAATATTGTAGCGCGAGACTTCGTGGCGGACGACGAATCCCACTCGGTCCTGCGGCGTGAGGTCGCGCTGATAATCCACGGAGAAATCCCCCAGGGTGCCCGTGTTGGAGTAGTTTTCCGGCACTACGGGATTCAGATAATGATCGGTCATGCTGCCGCTGGCGCTCGCGCTCAACGTGTTCTTCCCCCACACGTACTGCCCCTGGCCGAAGGCTCCGGCCGAATCGAAGCTGCCGCCGGAGAGCACGAACTGGCCGTGAAAACCTGCCTGCGGATCCTGCAGCGTGTTGACTTCGATCACCCCGCCCATTTTGCGGCCATACTCGGCGGGAATGCCCGCGGTGTAAACGCTCATGGACTGCACATCGTCGGCTTCGATCTCAGGGCCGAAGCTCGGCGAGCGGTTGTCGGTCAGCGGAATGCCGTCAATCACAAACTGCGTCTGGTATTCGGAGCCGCGGGGGTGCAGAACGGCGTTACCTTCGTAAAGCCATCCAGGTTGCGAGTTCACCAGATCTTGCAGTGAACGGCCGGGAATCGAACTGAGACGGTTCTCGATACGCTCGGAACCAATCTGGCTGACCGATCCGGCGCGGTCGGGATCCACCAGAGTACCAGCGGCGTTCACTGTGACCGATTCATTCACCAGCGGCAGCTTGAGCTGAATCGTGAGGTCTTTGGCAAGCGAAGAACGAATTTCAACGGATTCTGCGACCGCCGCAAATCCGGGCTGCGTGATTTCCACCTGGTAGATTCCGTAGGGCAGCCGCTGCACATCGAGAACTCCCTGCTCGTTTGTGACCAGCGCGGTGCGATATTGGTTGGCCTCGCTTGTAATCCGCACTGTGGTCTTTACGCCGAGGCCGGAAGGATCGGTCACATGAAGGCGCAACTCGCCGCTGTTGGTTTGAGAAAACAGCGGTGAGGCAAGCAGGACAAGCAAGATTGACAATCGCTTCATGAAGAGTCGGCCTGGATCGGCAAAACGCTTGCCTTCTGCCGGCGCATCTCTGATTCTACCGCGCTGAGCGAGCATCTACGGCAAGATCAAGCGATTGGCTACTACGCAGGGATAGTTTTCGGTGTTGATCCCCAGCGGGCGCAAGCGGATGACGGACAGCCCTGATCAGGACAAACAGTTAGCTTTTACAATCACCGACGTGATGTCATCTTCCTGCGGATCGTTCCGTACATATGCGCGCGCGGCACGGTAGAGACCGGCGGCGATCTGGCTGGCGGAATCTCTCCGATGCCGCTGGATGTAGTCGAGCACTCGATCCGGGCCGAACTGATCGCCCTCGGGAGTTGTGGATTCGGTGATTCCGTCGGTAATGAAGACCGCCATCTCTTCCGGATCGAAAGTCAATCCCCGCACCATGGGAAAAGTGCTTTGCGCAAACAAGCCCAGCGGCGGCCCGGTGCTGTCAAGAACCCGCTTCACCGCGCCATTTTCGAGGAAGAGGTATCCGGGCACGTGTCCGGCGCTCACATAGGAAAATGCGCGCCGTGCCGGATCGAGATGGCCCAGCAGCATGGTGACATACTGGCCGCGCTCCAAATCCTGCAGCAGAACGCGGTTGGTCTGGGCCAGGATTTCGTCTAATTCGAGCTGCATGGCGGCAAAGGAGCGCAGATAGGCGCGAGTCAGGGCCATGATCAATGCGGAGCCGAAGCCGTGCCCGTTCACGTCGCCTACGGCAATCACCATGGAACCATCCTCCATCGGAATGAAATCGTAGTAGTCGCCGCCGGTTTCGTAGGCGGGATAGGCTTCGGCCCCGACGTCAAACCCCGGCACTGTGGGCGCCTCTTTGTAAAAGCGCTGCTGGACCTGCCGCGCCAGTTGCAGTTGGAACTCCTGTTCCTGCTCTTTGCGGGACTGCGTGATGTCCTGCAAGACGGAGACAAAGTGCGCGATGCGGCCGGATTCATCTTGAATCGGGGTGATGGTCTGCTGCGCCCAGTAAAGGTCGCCGCCCTTTTTGCGGTTGATGATCATCCCCTTGAATTCCTGCCCGGCGGCGAGCCGCCGCCACATTTGCCGGTAGAACTCGGAATCGTGGCGCCCGGACTTCAGAATGCGCGGAGTTTTCCCGACGACTTCGTCCTTGCCATAGCCGGTAGTGGCTTCAAAGGCAGGATTCACATACTGAATGACGCCCTGCGTGTCGGTGAGCACGACGCTGTCGGCTGTCTGCTCCACCACCTGGGCCAGAAGCAGCATCTTCTGCAGAGCCTTGCGGTCCGCGGTGAAGTCCTGCAGCGTGATCACGCCGCCCGAAATTGCTTCCTCCGCGTCGCGCAACGGCCACCCACTGACGCGAATCCATGCGCCCTCTTCGACCAGGGCACGGCGCAAGAAGATCAGTTCGTCGGCAATCTCTTCGCCATGAATGGCGCGCACCAGCGGCAACTCGGAAGGCGCAAGCAGCGTTATGCGATCGGGGCGGTACCAACCTGTAACCGACGTGCGGTCGCTGGGGCTGGCATCGGTCGTGCAGGCGCCGAGCATGTCCTCAGCAGCGGAGTTGAAAAACAGCAGCCTGCCATCGCGATCCGCCACGGTAACTCCCATGGGCAGGCTTTCCAGAATGGCGCGCAGAACCTCAGCTTGTGACTCAACTGCTTCCTCGACCGGCGATTCGATTGCCATGGTTTCCTCTTGATTCGTTCCGCTTCCTGGCGAACCGCGTCACGCACTTCGTTCCGGGTGACGCGTTGAGGTTGGTTGCAAGGCTATGGGATGAGAGAAGGACATCGGGCCGCACTCCAGCCATATATCGGCGGATTCAGGCGAAGGTTTAAAGGAAAAGCGTAGGGGGGCTTCGCCGCCGTAACTTCGCCGGAGGAACGGGAGCCGGCGTCTTTGATACCCAGGAAATCGAGCGAAACGGAGACAAACAACTTAAGATCACGGATCAGAACAGTCGGTCCGGCGGTAATTTCACACGATCCACCGGGTCGGCTCAGGAACGGCCTCACGAACCGGTTGAGTTGGCCGGGACGAAGAATTAACCTTCCCTTAACACCGTATTCAAAGTCGGAGGAGTACAAGAAGCAAAGCGCTGTGCGGGGCAGCTCGAACCGGCTCTGGCCTCGGAGGAATTGTCATGGCAATTAAACGCAGAGACTTTCTGAAGGGTGTGGCGGGCGCGTCCGGTGCCGCATTGGCAGGATCAGTCCTGGGCAAGAATCTTTTCGCTCATGAGGCCGAGGGCTTGACCCCGCTGCCCGCTCCCGAGCAGTCGGGGATCGAAAACATCGTCGTTGTGATGATGGAAAACCGTAGCTTCGATCATTTGCTGGGATGGATGCCCGGCGCACGCGGCCGACAGGAAGGCCTTAGCTACAAAGACAGGAACGGTGTTGAGCACCCGACCCATCGCCTGAACAGCTACACCGGCTGCCCGCATCCTGATCCCGACCACTCTTACGAAGGCGGCCGCTCCGAATATGACGGCGGCAGGATGGACGGCTGGCTGCGCACTTCGACCAACGACGAGTACTGTATCGGATACTACACCGAAGAAGATCTGAAATTTTACGCGGCGCTCTTCCGCAACTACACGACGCTGGACAATTACTTTTCTTCCACGCTGTGTTCGACCTTTCCCAACCGCATTTTTTCCTGGGCGGCGCAAACCGACCGGCTCAACAACTCCATCAAACAGTGCACGCTGCCCACAATCATTGACTCACTGCAGGCCGCCAATGTTGGCGTTACGTATTACTTCAACAACCTGCCATTCCTGGCGTTGTGGGGCACAAAGTACACATCGGTCAGCGCGCTTTACGACGAGTTTCTGGTGCAAGCGGCCTTGGGGCTTTTGCCGCCGGTTTCCTTCGTGGATCCGGTTTACACCCTGACCGATGACGGTACCGGCAATGACGATCATCCTCATGCCGACCTTCGCCGCGGGGAAGCGTTTGTCCAACATGTATTCAACGCCGTAACCCAGGGGCCGAACTGGGATAAGACGGTGCTGATCGTTACGCGCGACGAGTGGGGCGGTTTTTTTGAGCACATCGTGCCGCCGCGCGTGATTGCACCCAACGACGTGGACAAAGACCTGGTCAAGGGCAAAGCTCTGCTCGGATGCCGTGTGCCGGTTACCATTGCTTCGCCGTTTACCCGCGGCAACCCGGAAAAGCCACGCATCAATTCCCTGCTCTTCGATCACACCTCGGTTTTGAAACTGATTGAATGGCGCTACAGCTTGAATCCCCTGACCAAGCGGGATGCTTCCCCTGCCATTCACAATCTGGCGCATGCCATGGACTTCAACAATCCGGATCCTTCGGTTCCGTCGCTTCCGCACGTGACGGCGCCCAAGCCGAAAGCTTGTCCTGGGGCAATCATAAACGGCAGCGCGAGCGGAAAAACCGATTCGTATGATCTGCTTCAGGTCGCTCGGGCTCAACGCTGGAGGTTGCCCGCCGGATTGCCATAGACCCGTTACCGTTGCGGATCAAACCGCAGGCTCACATCTACCGTCTTGTCGCTCGAATTGAGCGATTCGTGAGTGCTGATATTCCACGGTCCCATGAGCGCCAGTTCCTTCTGCTCGCTCGCCAGGAACTTCTTCACATAGCTGGAGTCGTAAGTGTCGCCGCCGCGCAAGGTCCAGTCATTCTGCATGCGAGCGGTGGTGCGGCTATCGAGCCCCTGAATGGTCAGGTCTCCCATCTTGTACTCATCGCCCTCATTGATCTGCAGTGTGTATTTAACCGTGGCCTGCGAATCGTCTGCCTCGAGTTTGGGCTGAATCCCGGCTTCCATGAAACCGTGTGTTCCGTAGAGATCCGTCATCGCTTTGATATCGTTTTCGAGCTCTGCGCCATTCGCGGGCTGGTTCAGCGGCATATGAAGTAGCGGCTTCAGCGCTTCGACCGTCACCGCTTTGTTGCCCGAGAACTCAATGTCAGTCAGCCTGTACTGCCTCCCCGGATCTACCGGGAAAGTAACGTCCACCAGTGTCTCGTCCGAGCTGTCCTCGACCACTTTGGCCTGCGGATCCTCGAACCTTGCCTTGAGATATCCCCGCTCGAGGCAGATCGGCAGAAACTTCTTGTCCTCTTCCTTGCGAAGCGCGGAACGTGAATACCGGGTGCCGGAAAGTTCTCGCGCAGCATGTTCCAGTGCCGGCAGCTCCGCCGAGCCTGCTCCGGAGAAGCCGACGTTCCGTATATGGATCGCCAACCCGCTCACGCTGAACACATAAGCTTCCACTGGCCCACCTTCCTGCTCAACGCGAAGATAGTCGGCCTCGCCGGGCACCTTTTTTTCGATCAACAGGGCCTGCAACCCCTGCGAAACCTGGTCTGCCAGGTTGCCAGTCACGGGAAGTTCGGCGGCGAACAGTGGAACCTGGGCATGGAGCCGGGAGAAAAGCTCCTCGTCCGTGAACCAGACGAGATTGTCAAAGCGCGCTGGGACGAACTTTTCCGCATCCTGAACCTGCAATTCCAGCTTGGTGCCTTCCGGTGAATACTGGAAGGTGTACATCAGATTGGTGAAGGCGCCGGTATCGCCCAGAACGCGCAACCCCTGCTTGAAATCGTCCTCGTGCACGGTCTGGCCAAGCTGCAAACCGGTTGCAGCCGCAACGTCTTCTGGCTTGTAGCGCTTGGTGCCCGTTACCTTGATGGAAATCAGTTTGAAAGCCGCAGGCGGCAAATCCGCGGGAGACAGCTTGCGGGTTTGGGCAAGCGCAATCCCAGCCAATGCCAGCAAGAAGATTTGTCGGAGTCTCACTCGAAAGATTCTATCGCGGATGAAGATGGAGCAAGCAGGTGAAGCTGCGAGACTTCCGGGTTTCTTTGTCATTTCGAGCGCAGCCGACCGGCTTGTTTACAAGCCATTCGGCGACGTCGAGAAATGCTGCTTTCGTCAGCGCAGACACACGCGCTAGATCCGAAAGCGCACTTTCGTCATCCAATCAATGGTTTGACTTCCGTTCCAGTTGACCCTAGTCTGGAAGCAGCTCTTTGAATGGTCCATCCCAAATGGGGGCGTCACGGCTTCGACGGAGATGCTTGCGGCCAAGAGGCATGCCGGGGTGCACACACCCGTAATCGCGTGCAAAACGATAATTGCCAATCAACAGATGGCATACGCTGCCTAATTGTAGGTAGCCGTTCCCGGAGGCTTCGCTCGTGGGCCTCCGAAGGACGTCGCACAGCGGGCTGCTCTTCCCGGCTACGTCTGGGCCGGGAAGCTAAGATCTCAGGCTAGCGGTCGGCGTTTCTTGTCCGTTCTGAGCGCAAACCGCGAACGTCCCAGGGTAATGCCTGGGGCATGAACGCGAATAAGCATGTAGGCTCTTGACCAGTGACATTTTCGGACGCGGGTTCGACTCCCGCCGCCTCCACCACTATAAACTATTGATTATAAAGTAGTTATAAAAACAGTAGAAAAATCGTACAATAAACGTACAATGGATTCGGCAAAGGTGCTGAATTCATGCTCTCCGTTTACTCTCGCCACTACCCTCCCTGCTCCTCCGACGACATCAATTACAAACGT
>Ga0335078_10005060_pt1 | contig 19504 bp, 18 predicted proteins | sample Lox_Sample_32_FD_206711 | JGI IMG/M metagenome (GOLD analysis project Ga0335078, IMG submission 206711) | Soil microbial communities from Loxahatchee National Wildlife Refuge, Florida, United States - Lox_Sample_3.2 | ecosystem: Environmental > Terrestrial > Soil > Wetlands | place: USA... | reverse complement strand
CGCTGCGCTTTCCACTGATCGGGCGTGAAGTTGGCCGGAGGCGTATCGATGTTCGAGAGTAGCGTCTGTGCGGCCTTTTCGCCTTGATCCATCACGTCGGCTGCGGGAGGAACACCGGCCAAAGCCTGGGTGTAAGTCACGATGATGTATAAGGCGCTGAAGTTCTTGGGGTCGTCAGCTAAGATCTGCTTAGCGACCGCCACTGCTTCCTTGGCCTGGCCTAATGCGAAATAGGTGGTGAGAAAAAGAGTGCGGCGTTCCTTGATGTAGTCGGTCTGTGGATACTGTTTCTCCCACTGCTGCAATTTTTCGATGCGCGTTTTGGGGTTGGTGTCCTTGGTGATTGCGTCGTATAGGTCGTACTCGGCGCGGTCCTTCCAATTTTTTTGCGACTGCTGGGCTGCGGCCGGAGCCTGTGCCCGCAAGACCGCGGGGGCCAGCCCGACCACACCCGCAATTAGACCGACGATCACGATTTTGGACGTTTGATACAACATGCGCCGCCTCCCAATGTGTCCTTTTAGTTGGACTCGTTTAGGGTCACCCTATCTGCAGCCAAGGCTTACTCCCGCACGCAGCGGATGCAATTCGGGAGTATATCTGAATCTCAACCGTGGCTGCAAGTTCCCGTAACGTTAGATGTCGCGCCGACTATTCTTGTTCCCACCGAATTTCGCGAGCGTCGGGCGGTATCCATCGGGCCCGCGCCTCGCGCGACTGCACTACATCGAAGGTATAAAAGTCCCGGAAGAAATCGCGGCGGGAACCGAAGCGGTCCACCATGAGTCTGGCCATCTCGAGCGGCCTGCTTTGCTCGCCGCGATACGTCCGCGAGATCAGCTCGATCCAGAACAACGTTAACGTCTCGTGATACCCACTTTCGGGAGTGTTCGCGGTTCCGACCGCCACATTGTAATGGCGGATCCCACTGCGAATCCGTTCCGTCGCCTCGTTCTTCGGGAGCAGGCACAAATACCAGCAAGCCATGCTGAGATGCGCCGCATGGGTCCATTGCGATTTCGGCCAGGTGCCGCGCTCGAAGCCCTCGATGAATTGCGCTAACGCTGCCTCACTCTCGAGAAATGGAGGATCGGGAAGCGATGAAGAAGGGGAATGCATTTGACAGATCCTAGCAATAGAAGGATAATACGTCAAGAATTGTTAGTTTTATAAAGATACAATGCTGATTGGTTTGGATTCCAAGGTAGTACGTCTCCTGATGCAACAAGGCCGGGTCAGTTGGACCGATCTGGCGCAGCATCTGGGGCTCTCGGCTCCGTCGGCCGCCGAACGTGTCCATCGTCTGGAGGAGCGCGGCGTAATCCGCGGCTATGCGGCCTTGATCGATGCCGAGGCGGCCGGGTATCCGCTGTTGGCATTCGTCGCCGTGGTTCTGGATCGGCCCGAGCGTCGTGCGGCGTTTCTCCGGCGCGTCGCCAGTCTTCCTGAAATTTCGGAGTGTCACCACGTGGCCGGCGAAGACGACTATCTCCTGAAGGTTCGCTGCCGCGGCACGCGCGATCTAGACCGTTTCCTGGTGGAATCGCTGAAGGTGACGCCCGGCGTGGTTCGCACCCGCACCACCATTGTGCTGTCCACCGCCAAGGAGTCGGTCGCGGTTCCAATCGCGGAGGATTGATTGAGTACACAGCGCAGCATGCCGGGAGGTTGGGCTGATCGCGCCAGTTTGCCGAAGGGTGAGAACGGCCGCAATCTGTGCCGCTGGTGCAATCTCGAAGTTCCCAAGGGCCGGATCACGTTTTGTTCGGACTGGTGCGTCGAGGAATGGCGGCTCAGAACCGATCCCGGATACTTGCGCGAAAAAGTTCTAGCTCGCGATCGGGGAATCTGCGCGGTCTGCCGGATCGACTGCGAGGCGGCCTGGCTGAACCTGCGGCGTCAGCGAGGCGCCGCGCGTCTGAGGATGCTTAGAGACTGGGGCCTGAAGCCAGGCTGGCGCAAGAGCCTGTGGGATGCGGATCATATAGTGCCGGTAGTGGAAGGCGGCGGCGAATGCGATCTCGAGAACATCCGGACGCTGTGTCTGAAATGCCATCGGGCATCGACGGCGGAGTTACGAAAGCGAAGAACCCGGTGAATGTCGAAACATCAGTGCCGTAAGGCGGTCGATTCACAGACAGATGAAGGTCCGGTCCCAAGCAAACGTGAGGTGCACTTCGACACCATGTTCAACGCGTAGGCTTCTCGCTCTAAACGGCTCCAACGCGTCCGGTTCTATTGCCACATCGTAGAGTCCCGGTTCCAAGCCTCGAAAGATGAAGGCTCCCGACGAATCCGTTCGGGTTTTGGCCTGAGGCCGATCCCCGCCCGGAGAATAGAGTTTGAGAGCGACCCCTTTTTTCTTGTGACCATCCACGAGCACCACTCCCGATAGAGCTGCGCCGTCGAGCGATGTCAGGCTCTGTTGACCAATCAGTGGAGAACCCGGTCCCACGCAAGGAGGAGGCGGCGAGATTTTGAGCATTATGTCTCCGAGCCTCTTCTCTTCGCCGACTCGCAGAGTCAGATGAGCCTCATACCTCCGGAACCCGGGACTCTCAACAACAATTTTGTACGGCCCAGGTTCCAGCTCGGGGAAGTCGAATTTCCCCAGCGAATCGGAACGGACCTGATGTTGAAGAGCTCCTTCAACGGTAATTGACGCATTGGATATGACTGCCCGAGTCTGATCGACGACGGTTCCCGAGACACTGGCGTTTTGCTGCGGAAAGCACGGCACCGAGAAATACAGACCCACCGATAGCGCAAGTCCGGCCCTCATGGTGTCCAGCTTAACTCACACGCTACAATGTGAATTCATGCCTGCTATCTCGCGCCGGGCTTCAGTTCCGGTCAAAATCGGCAATGTTTGGGTGGGCGGCAAGCATCCTATCGTCGTCCAGTCGATGACTAATACGGACACGGCCGACGTGCAGTCCACTGTGAACCAGACCATGGCGCTGGCGCAAGCGGGCTCCGAGCTGGTGCGCGTCACCGTGAACACCGAGGCGGCCGCGCAGGCGGTGCCAAAAATTGTCTCGACGCTCGATAAGTTCGGCGTCCGGGTGCCCATCATCGGCGATTTTCATTACAACGGCCACATCCTGCTCAAGAAATATCCCGACTGCGCGCGGGCGCTTGCGAAATATCGCATCAATCCAGGCAACGTCAACATCGGCAAAAAGCACGACGACAATTTCCGCGTCATGATCGAGGCGGCGATTGAATATGACCGGCCGGTGCGCATCGGCGTCAACTGGGGATCGCTTGATCAGTCGCTGCTCACGCGCATGATGGACGAAAACTCGAAGCTCGCCGAGCCGCTCGATGCCAAGGAAGTCACCATCAACGCGATCGTGGCGAGCGCGGTCTTCTCAGGCCAGGCCGCCGAGCGCTACGGACTCGCGAAAGACAAAATCATCCTGAGCGCCAAAGTGAGCGGCGTGCAGGATCTGATCGTGGTCTATCGCAAGCTGGCCGCGCAGTGCGATTACGCGCTCCATCTCGGGCTCACCGAAGCGGGGCTGGGATCGAAAGGAATTGTCGCGACCACCGCGGCATTGTCGGTGCTGCTGCAGGAAGGCATCGGCGACACGATTCGAGCGTCGTTGACGCCACTCCCCAACGGCGACCGCACCGAAGAAGTGATCGTCAGCCAGCAGATCCTGCAATCGCTCGAAATGCGCAGCTTCACGCCGCAGGTCACCGCGTGTCCCGGCTGCGGCCGCACCACCAGCACGTTCTTTCAGGACATGGCCGACCAGATTCAAACCTACCTGCGCGAACAGATGCCGGTGTGGAAAGGCAAATACGCGGGCGTCGAAGAGATGAAGGTCGCGGTCATGGGCTGCGTGGTGAACGGCCCCGGCGAATCAAAGCACTCCAACATCGGCATTTCCCTTCCCGGCACATTCGAAGAGCCGGTGGCGCCCGTGTACGTCGACGGCAAGCTCTCGATCACTTTGCGCGGCGATCACATCGTGGCCGAGTTCATCGACATTCTCAACAACTACGTCGCGCGCCGTTATGCCGAGCGTGTGGCGGAGACCACCGCAGTCTAGTGGCTCATCGCGTCCTCGCGGTAAACACCGCAACCCAAGCCGAAAACAAAATCCATCACGACGACGTGGCCGCCCAGTACGGTTTTCGCGGCGGTCTGATTCCCGGCGTGACGGTGTACGGATACATGACGGAGCCGCTTCTGAGCTTCGCGCCGCAGTGGATCGAGCATGGCACCATGCAGCTTCGTCTGCTGAAACCGTTCTATGACGGCGATGCGGTGATCGTGCAAACCGAGCCGCAGGAGGATGGATCGATTCGCCTTACCGCAGAGCGCGAGGACGGCAAAGTCTGCGCCACGGGCATCGCCGGGTTTGCTCCGCAAGGCGAACCGGCTCCGCCGTTGATCCCGAAAGCGCCGGTCCCCGAACTGAATGAGCGTCCGGTTCCCTCCGCCGAGACCATCGTCCCTGGCACGCTCCTTGGCACCATCGAAACCACGCTCGCGGACAGCGATCCCGCGACGCTGCTCCAGTTATCCAACGACATTCTCCAGCGCAACTTCCGTCTTTTTCCTTGGATCCACATCGGGAGTGAGATCCGGAACTGGAGCGCCGGCCAGGCTGGCGACGAGGTCTCGGTGCGCGGCCGCGTTCACGATCGCTTCGATCGCAAAGGCCACGAATTCATCATCGCCGACGTCATGCTTGTGGGCGCGAACGATCGCGTGATCCAGACCGTGCGTCACACGGCCATATACCGCCTGCGCCAGCCTGGGGCTCAGGCAATTCCCTGAGAACTAATAGGGCCTCCGTACCATTGAAGGCCAGGCGCAAGCTCTTGCATAATCGAAATTCGCGCTATGCAGGTTGCTTGCGAGCTAAGAGGCGAGGACCGGGAGATATGTCAAGGCCAAGTGCAGTTGCGCCTGGACGATAGCGAATTTCCGGCCGAGCTGGTGGACGTCTCGAGCAACGGCTTCCGCGTGCGCCATTCCGATCCGCGTCTGCAACCTGGTCTCGAGGTTCGCTTCCAGCACCTGATTTTCGCCGGCCGCGCCAAAGTGGTCTGGACGGCGCTGGTCGGCGGTCAGACGCAGAGCGGTTTTCAGGTCGTGCGCGGTTAAAACTACGGCGCGTTCTTGGCGATCTGCGGCGGCAGACTGTACGGCACTTCGATTACGATGTCCACATCCACGGGCGCGTTGTCGCGCGTGGCCGGCCTGAATTCCCAATCCGACAAATCCTGAATTACGGCATGCTCGATCCCGGGCCCGAAATTCCGGAGCAGTGTCAGACCTTCCAGCTTGCCGCTTTGGTTCAGCACAGCGGCCACCTGTACGCGCAGTTCGGTCCGTGCTCCGGGCAGAATCGGCTCGACCGATTCATATTTTCGCAGCGGAACCGGAGCGCGCACGAACGGAGTATCGCCTGCCTTGGCCTGCCGTTCGGCGAACCAGACGATCCAATCGCCCGAGTAGGGCTCGAAGTTTTCGATCGGCACCACCATGGTGTATACGTTGCGCCCCTGGAACCGGGCATCGATAGAGCGCGGGATGCTGCGCGAGGCCGGGCGCAAGGGAACCGATAGCGTCGTGACCGGAATGCTGCGCATTTTGTCGGCATACAGCACCGACCTCCGGTTCGGACTCACCTTGGGAGGCTCAGCGATCTTACTGTGGTCCTCGTGAATGGTCAGATTCGGAACCTTGATGCCTCTGCCGCTGACTTCGCCCGTGGCCGGCTCGCCGACGTCTGGAGCTTTCGAAAATGCACCGGACCTGGCACCATTGGGCACGGGTCCGTCGCCCGGGTGAAGACTTGCAACCGCAACGTCAGTCTTGCCATTCCCGGCAGTCGTGTCCGGGCCTGGAGGCGCATTGGGAGGCGGTGGAGCGCCCTTCGATGCCGCCGCGGTAGCCAGGCCGTCGGGCAGCGCCATGCGTGCCGAGCTGAGCCCGGTGATCCCAGCGTCGGGCACCGGAAGATCGGCTACTTGCACCGGAACAGGCAGTCGCGGTTCGTGCTTCGAGGGCGGAGGCGGCACGAAATTCTTGCGCGGCTTTGGAACCTCGACTGGCTTCACCGTCTCCTCGTGAGATTTATTCGGATCGGCATTCGAATGTTCTGGCGTCAGATTTGCTTGCTCGGCTTTGGGTGCCTCCACGTTCGGCTTCGGCACTTTCGGCGGATCGGGCGGCGGCGGAATCGGGACCGGAATCGCAGAGGCGGCCCGCATGATCAGGTTGGGCGCGGCAACGTCGCGCTTGATTTCAATTTTGGGCACTGGGCGCCAGATGATCTGCTGGTTGGATTGGGCGTTCGGCGCCGTAGCGACGATCGCGTCCTTGGAATACTCGCGCCCGCGCGGTCTGGGAAACGTGCCGACGCGCTGGCTTGCGGTGACGTCGGGAACGTTCTTCTTAATAGCGTAATAAACGATCTTGCGCTCTTGCGGCTTGATCAACTCGTCGTAGATCGGGCGCTTCGAAAGCGGCTCCTCATGATAGGCAGGGATCAGGGCCAGCCCCAGAATCGCGAGCACGTGCACGCCAATCGAAGAGAAAAAAGAGACCGGCCGGAACTGGTAACCACCCATGGCGATTGGACGCGGATTTTTGCTGGAGTTGCTCATGCGCACACGTACTTTCAGACTCATCGGCAATGGTTTCTGAAGTCGAAAACCCAGCGCATATCCCTCTATCGGGCAAAACCTTCACGGGCTCCAGCAGCCTGGCTCCTACACCCCAGACGTGCCGCTATTCGGGCAGGGTACGAACGGCGGACAGCTTACAAAGAGCAGAGTACCAAACTCCAACGGCCCGTAGTCCGATACTAGCCGGGGGAGCAGGGTAGTTTTGTTACCAGGATTGCGTGGGCGCGTTGGGAAAGTGATACTCTCGGCGTACATATGCATCGCCGAACCTTTTTCACGGCACCAATTCTCGCCGCCGCAACCGCCTCGATCGCGGCCGCCACCCCGGAGAAGTCTCCGGTCCAAGCCAATGGCGATGGGATTCATCACACGCCCGCCGAGTACGCCGAGCTCCTCAAAAAGCTTGCCCCCGGCATCGAGCCCGATGACTATTCGCGCGGCGGCGTGGTGGCGAAGCTCGAACAATCCGTCGCTGCCGCCCTGGGCAAGGAAACCGCGGTGTGGCTCTCCACTGGCACGCTCGCGAATCACCTGGCCGTCCGTATGCTCGCCGGTGAGAAGCGGCGCGTTGTGGTTCAGCACGAGTCGCACCTCTTTAATGACTGCGGCGATTGCTGCCAGACGCTCAGCGGCCTCAACCTGATCCCGCTCGCGCCCACTCAGGCCAGCTTCACAGTCAACGATCTCGAGCGCGAAGTCGAGCGCGCCGATTCCGGCCGTGTCTCGGTTCCCATCGGCGCCATTCAGATCGAAAGCCCGGTACGCCGCAAAACGGGAGAGGCCTTCGACCTGGCGGAAATGAAGCGCGTTTCGCTATGGGCGCGCGACCGCAAGATCGGCCTGCACCTGGACGGCGCCAGGCTCTATCTCGCCGCCGCGTATAGTGGCGTTCCGGTGCGCGAATACGCGGCGCTGTTCGACACTGTGTACATTTCCATGTACAAGTACTTCAACGCCGCCAGCGGAGCCATTCTCGCCGGGCCCAAGAGTCTCCTTGAGAACCTGTATCATCCACGCCGGATGTTCGGCAACGGACTCAGCCATGTGTGGCCCTTCGCCGCCGTGGCGCTGCATTTCTTCGACGGCTTCTCCGAGCGCTACGCGAAGGCCGTCGCGACGTCGGAGAAAGTAATCGCCGGTCTACAGTCCGACACTCGCTTCGAGGTGACGCGTGTACCGAACGGCACCAATATCTTTTTCCTGCGCGTCAAACGCGGCGATGCCGAACCCTTTCAGCGACGGGCCGCGAGCGCCGGCTTTATCCTCTCGGCCCCGCGCAACGACCGTTTCACCGTCCAAGTCAACGAAACCTGGGCGCGCGCTAACGCTGGAGAAATACTGGCCCGGCTGAACTAACGCCAGTTGGTGTGTAATCGCCTCGGCAATTCCAGTATAACAACTGCAACTAATTGAAAACAAGCTGACTTCAGGAATCTTTTCGGCTAGGATTGGGAAGCCCATTTTAGGAGGATTCCATGATTCCGGAAGCGAAAAAGGAAGCCGTAGCGCGTGCGCTGCGAGAAGCGTTTGGCACTTCCAAGCTCGATGACATCCACATGCTAACGGCAGGGCTCTCATCGGCCCTCGTCTTTCGCATCGCAGTTGAGGGATGTCCGTATCTCCTGCGAGTCATCACGAAGACCGACGCCATGAACGACCCAACGCGCCAATTCGAGTGCATGAAGAGTGGTGCCGAAGCCGGGCTCGCTCCGCATGTCTGGTATGCCAACATCGAAGACCGAATTTCGATCACCGATTTCGTTGCGGCGCGACCGTTTCCGCGCACCGAAGCTCTCGCCTGGTTGCCGATTACGCTCCAGCGACTGCATACGCTGGCTCCGTTTCCGGCTCCCAGAACCGGGAACTACTTCGACGTGCTGGATGGATTCGTTCGAAAATTTCAGACTACGAAGGTTCTCCCGGAGAGCGAAATGGAGGAACTGTCTGAAGGGTACGCCCGCGTGGCGAGCGTCTACCCGCGTCACGATCCGGCGATGGTGTCGTGTCACAACGATTTGAAACCAGAGAACATCCTTTTCGATGGAGACCGAGTCTGGCTGGTGGACTGGGAAGCGGCTTTCTTGAACGACCGCTACGCCGATCTCGCGGTGGTGGCGAATTTTGTCGTCACCAACGACGCGGAAGAAGAGGCTTATCTTCGATCGTATTTCGGAGAAGAGGCTGGTGAGTACAGGCTCGCGCGATTTTATCTCGTGCGCCAGGTGCTGCACATGTTCTACGCCGCGGTCTTCACGCTATTTGGCGCGGCAGGCCAAGCGATTGATGCGACTACGGCGGCGCTGGATTTTCGAATCTTGCATGACCGCATTTGGGCGGGTGAACTCAGTCTTGCCAGCGGAGAGGCGAAGCTGCAGTACGCGCGGGTTCATGTAAATCAGATGTTGCAGAACATGCGGACGGGACGATTCCAGGACTCCTTGCGAATTGTCTCCTCCCAGCACGCCCGCGCTTAAGGGAAATGGCAGGGCCACCCGATTTATCGCGGTAGCTATGCGCTGCGTGGATGGGAGCGCGTCGATCGAGGTTGAGGCGAACTCGGACTACCAAGACAAAGATCGGGAAGTGTTCGACAAGGCTGTCGACGATTCGATCGCGGCCCTGAGATCGAACTGCGGCGAGCAGATTTCGGCCGTGGACGCGGCCCGATTTCTTCGGAAATTCCCGTTCCAAGCCCAATGCGGCGATCAGGTGCCCGCGGCCGACGCGGTCAAGCTCCTTGAGAAATTTGCGCGCGCGAACGGCGGCCCGATCGCCATCTCGTTCAGAGGCCCGCGGGATGGTCGCCCCGAACGTCGGACTTCAGATCCTGTAATATCGATCCTGTAACATCGAAGGTCGGGTTCGGAAGGAACAAGGCTATGAAGCAGGTTGCAATATTGCTGTTGGCGGCTGCGGCTGTTTCCGCCGGTGCGTGGGCGCAGGAATCGGGTTATCCGATAACGGTGGTTCCGCCGGGGAAAGGGCCGTACACGTTTCCCCAGGGATATCAAATTCCCTGGGACAAGATCGAGATGCTGGTAACCGAGAAGCTCTCGCCGAATCTCTATTTGCTGCATGGTTCGTCGGGTCTCGACCCGACGCATCCCGATGCTGCTGGCGGCAGGGTGGCGGTGCTCTTCGGCCCGGATGGCGTGCTGATGGTGGATACCGAGGATCCCCAACTGGCGTCGAAAACGCTGGACACCATCCGGACATTTAGCAGCGCTCCCATTAAGATCGTGGTCAATTCGCACATTCATCCCGACCACACCGGCGGCAACGCCTTCTTCGGTAAACAGGGAGCGGTGATTTTTTCACAAGAGAATCTGCGCGACGAAATGGTGCGTCCGCCGGGCAATGCCGCTCGCGCGCCGGATCCCGCCGGCGTTCCCTCAGTTACGTATCGCTACGGCACACCGGGCGAGCCTGCCGTCACCATCCACATGAACGGCGAAACTGTGGACTTCATTCCAATGATGCCTTCGCACACCGCCGGCGACACGATCGTGCGCTTCAACAAGGCGAACGTGATCTACATCGAGGATTTCTATCGTAACTTTGGTTATCCGTTCGCTGACCAGGCCAACGGCGGTTCGATTAAAGGCATGCTGGATGCCGTGGACCTGATTGAAAAGCTCGCCGGCCCGGATACGACGCTGGTCCCGGGTCACGGAACGCTGGTGAAGAAAACCGACCTGCTGGGCTATCGCGCCATGCTCGTCGACATCCTGGCGAAGGTACAGAAGCTGCGCGAGCAGGGTAAGTCTCTCGACGAAGTTCTCGCCGCGAACCTGACCGCGCCGTACGACGCGACCACGCTGGGGGACACCCAAGTGAGCAAGGACCGGTTCATCAGCGAAGTGTACGAGGAAGTGAAAGACTTCCCGCCGGTTGTCGACGGAAAGCGAAAAATGCCGAGGCGAACACCGCAAGGAAGATAGACGGAGGCTCGCTCAATGCGGTGCCAGCGCGGCTTCGAGCGCCGGGCGGCGCGCATCCGAGACTTGAAAAAGTCCGTTGGGGAACCTGCGATAATTCAGCATCTCGCCGTAAATCACGTTCTCCTCGCTGTCGTTCAGCGCCAGCCCCGCCAGATACTGTAAACGCAAGTTGCCATCGCGATTGATCTGCGCTGAAGCGAGCCACGGCTTGAGGTCGGAGGCGCGGCCAGCATAGGTGGTCACCAGGCTCAGCGCGGTCTGGAAGCCAACATCGGCCAGCGATTTCACCACGCGCGCATAGGACGGGGATGCGAAACGCTGCTCCATGCCGTCGATGTCAACAGGAGCGTCGCCCGCCTGTCCGGCCAGCACGACATCGTATCCACCCCCTCCGTTTTCGTTGCTCCAGATGGTCCCGTTCGGGAAGACGTCGAAGAAGGTGGCGATCTCGCTTTTCACCGTGTCGACATTGGTCTCATACAACGGCACCCACTGCGTGACGATGCCGCCCGGATTCAGATGCGCCTTCACCAGCTCGAAATATTCTTTCGAGTACAGCGTGGCGCTGCCTTTCACCCAGGGATGAATCGGGTCCGACGTAATGATGTCGAACTTATCGGGTGAGGTCAGGATGTAATGGCGCGCGTCGTCAAAGTTGATCTTCGTGCGTGCGTCATGCACCACGTCGTAGTTCTCGCGCGGGAAGAAGATGCTGGCGGTGCGGGGCACCAGCGGCTCCATCTCGCAGATCACAATTCGCTGCATGCTGGGATAGAGGGTGAATGATCCAGCAGTCACGCCGGCTCCGAATCCGACAATCAGCGCGGAGGCAGGCTTGGGATGGAACAGCCCAGGCAAGTGGCCGAGCATCCGCTGCAAGCGCATGTCATACGGTTCGGTGGACGCTTCCACTTTTCCGCTGACGTGAAACTGGAGCGCACCGTCGTCCCATTGCGAGATAGCGATGGAGGAGTTGATGCCTTCGCCCGTATAGAGGATCTTGGCGCGGCTGCTGGACGTCATGATGCGGCGGCCGTAGGCGATCAGCATGCCCGGCACGGGCGGGATGATCCAAATCAACCAGAAGGCCGCTGCTGTTGCGGCAGCCAGCGTGAGGGCTCCGGCTTTTTTGCGCCACGGCCAAACGATAGGTCCGAGCAACAGCAATCCGCCGATGGCCGAGAGCACGATCAGTAAACGCTCGCTGCGGCCGCTTCCGAGACGAGGAATCAATAACAGGCTGAAGGTGAGCGCTCCCAGGATCGCGCCGGCGGTGTTGGCGGCGTAGATGCCACCGACCATGCGGCCCGGGTCTTCGCCCGGTTCCGCCACCGAGGCCAACGCCAGAGGAAAGCTCGCGCCCCACAAGATCGCGGCTGGTAGAACGGTCCAGAGGCAGCGCACGAAATCGATCTGAAAGGTGAACCAGGGGCCGCTCGAGAGCAGCGGATTCACTGGCCAGTATGGCAGCGAATCGGCCAGCATGTACGCTGTCCATGCGACCGCGCCCACCAGCAGCATCTGACAAATACCGAGCGCGACGCGCGGCCGGCGGAGTGATTTTGCAAAAAACGAACCCACGCCGCTCCCGAGCCCGAGACCAATCAGGAACACCGCCAGAATAAGTGAGAACGTATAGACGGTCGCGCCCAACAGCAGGCCGAGCAGCCGCGTCCAGACTACTTCAGCGCCCAGTGCGCACGCGCCAGAGAGCGCAATAGTGACATAGATTTCCCAGGCGCCGCGGGCAGCAGCCATCTCGGAGCGCGCAGCGTCCTCGGACGAGCGGAACGAGCTGCGCGAGGCGATCAGGAAGCTCACCAGCGCGACGGCAGCGTTCAGCGCGACGCCGGCGAGGGTCGCGGTGGTCAGATCGAAGACACGGAGCAAATAGAATCCCGCGAGAATGCATCCGGAAACGGCACCCGCGGTGTTGGCGCCGTACAGCAAGCCCATCCACGAAACGCCCTCGGCGCTGGTCTCGATCCAGCGCGAGGCCGCGGGCAGCGACGCGCCCATCAGCATGGTCGGAGGCATCAGGCAAATCGCGCAAACCGCTGCGCGCGTAAACATAGCGGGAAGACCGTGCCCGACCGCGGCAATGTAGATCCGGTCCACCAGCGGCATCCCGAAGACCGCCAGGACAGCGCACGCGCCGATCCCAAGCTCAATCCAGGCGTACAGGCGCAAGGGGTGCTGGCGGCCGGACACAACGCGCGGCCATAGCAGGCTGCCAAGCGACAGGCCGCCCATAAACGTTGCCAGCAGTACACCGAGCGAAACAGCTGTGGATCCGATCACTAGTTGCAGCAGTTGATACCAGACCACTTCATAGATCAACGCCGAGCATCCGCTGGCGCCGAACAAGAGGAGAAGTAAAGGAAGGTAACGTCGAGTGTCACCTGCGGCTGTGGCAGGCTCGGCGGAAACAGGAGAAGACGAATTCTTGACTGCGGGCATGGACTGCAGTTTGGATGATACCTCACCCGTGGGAGGGTAGGCACGGCGTGAAGGCGGCCTCAGGAGAGGTATCCCAGACCGCATACCGCTCCTAGCCAGAAAGTACTATGATGTTCAGTATGCTTGGTACCAGAGCCTGGACGGTTCTAGTACTTTCACTTGAACTATTGGTTGAACTAGTCAAGATGAAATTCAAGTGTGATGGAGTGTTGCTATGAAGGTTCGGATTGCGTATTGTTGCTCACGTTGTGGTTCATCGCGATTTCGGCCATCGATTTCGCGCCATCTGGCGGACCCGGTGCTGGCGTGCCTGGGTGTCCATCCGCAACGTTGTTACATGTGCCGGTTACGATTCTACTTGTTTAAGCCGGAAAGCCTGCGAACGCTTCTGAGCGCGCTGGATCGTCCGATCGTTACCGCGCCGGCAAGAAAACCGCCGATACCCGCCGTGGAGGCGAGGGCCATCGAGCCGAAGGGGCGAGCGCGAGCCATGGTAGCTGGCGCGGGCGACTGGATTCGTCAGTAAGAATTGGGCCTCTGACCGATAAGCTTCTTGAAAGTGACAGGCAACTCATGAAGCTATCGGGGAAAACAACCTTATGCGCGGCGGCGGGGGTGGTGCTCGCGACCGTGGCAGCCATCGCAACCGTATATTCCATCTCCCACGCCAATCGCGTGAACGAACTGCGGGCGCTGATGAGTTCGATGATCCAGCAGGCTGAGTCAGTGACTCAGAGCATGGACGCGTTGCACCAGAGCGGTGCGTTCAACGTGGATGTGCTCAAGCAAAGTGTCCACAGCGGTGAAGATTACCGGCGCTCGGTGTTCTACAAAGCGGTGCCGGTGGTAGCGGGCTGGAATTCCTTGGCCGGCGTAACCGCGAGCCACGGATTCCAGTTCATGACGCCTACGCGTCCGGGTGTGGCAATGCGGAATCCAGCCAACGATCCCCATGAATTCGAAGCCGCGTTCAACGCCTTCGCCAACGGAAAGGACGAGTATTTCGCCGAGGACTCGAAAACCAACGCTCTGATTCTGGCACGTCCGGCTAGAGTTACGGAAGGGTGCCTGGAGTGCCATGGCGATCCGGCTCATAGTGGGACGCACGATGGGAAAGACGTGCTGGGCTTCCCGATGGAGAACATGCACGTCGGCGACATCAAAGGAGCGTTTATCCTCAAGGCGCCTATGACGCGCGATCCGGTGGTGCTGGCGAGCATGGAAAAGATCACGGTCGCCGGCCTAGTTGTGCTCGCGATCGTGACCTGGGGCTTTTGGGTACTGAATCGCAAGATGATCATAAAGCCGTTGCAGAACATTGGCGAAGAGCTGACGTTGGGGTCGGATCGAATCCGGACCGCGTCAGATACGCTGGCTTCCGGCAGCCAGTCGATCGCGTCGGGCGCGGTGGAGCAAGCCGCTTCGATCGAAGAGATGTCAGCCGCCTCGACGGAAATCGATTCCATGACGCAGCGCAGCCGGGATCATTCCAAGTCAGCCGCGGGGCTGGTGGTTGAGGCGCACCGGAGCGTCCAGGAGGCCAACGGGAAACTGCAGCGCATGATGACCTCGATGCAGGAAATGACGGCATCGAGCGACAAGATCTCGAAGATCAACAAGGTGATCGATGAGATCGCATTCCAAACCAACATTCTCGCGCTGAATGCAGCAGTGGAAGCGGCGCGCGCCGGAGAAGCCGGTATGGGGTTCGCGGTGGTGGCAGACGAGGTCCGGACGCTGGCCCAGCGCAGCGCCCAAGCCGCCAAAGACACCGCGGCGCTGATTCAGGAATCGATTGACCGGTCGCGCGACGGCAGCGCCAACTTGGAAGAAGTAGCGCGCGCCATCGATCAGGTCACGTCGCTATCGAACCACATGACGACGCAGATTGAGGAAGTGAGCGCGGCCAACGAAGAGCAGGCGCGCGGGATCAACGAGATCTCGATCGGCGTACGGCAGATGGAGCAGGTGACGCAATCGGCAGCTGCGAATGCAGAGCAGAATGCGCAGGCTACGGATAAAGTGCGCGGAGAGGCAGCATCGCTCGATTCGATCGTGCAGCGGTTGCGCGTGATGATGGGTTGACACAAGCCGGAAGGCGCGTTCGTTAGGATGGAAATGGATGCCTCCTTTGGGCCGTGTTCTAGAGACGTCGCTCTACGTGGACGATGTCGCGCGCTCGGCTCAGTTCTACGAGCGCCTGTTCGGTTTTGACAAGCTGGTCTGCGACGACCGGTTCTGCGCCTTGAACGTCGGGGGGCAGCAAGTGCTGCTGCTCTTTCGCAAGCACGGGACCACCGAACCGATTTCGATCCCGGGCGGCATTATCCCGCCTCACGATGGCGAAGGCACCACGCATCTGGCGTTCACTATGCCGCGGGAATCGGAAGGCGAATGGAAGGAACACCTTGGCGCGCACGGCGTCGCGATCGAGTCGCGCGTCGACTGGCCGCGGGGCGGATTCAGCCTCTATTTCCGCGATCCCGACGGGCACTTACTCGAGCTAGTCACCCCCGGCTGTTGGGCTATTTACTGACGGGGCTTCGAGCGCCGCGAATCCGGCGGCGGCGATCTGCGCGATGTCCAACAGGCGCGGTGGGTTTTGCGAAATTCCGGACAACGCGTCGCGGAACATTGTGTTGCAGAACGGGCAGGCAGCGCCCACCACGGTAGCGCCGGTGGCAACCAGCTCTTTGGCGCGCGTGACGCTGACTCGATCGCCGGTCTCTTCGCCGAGAAACGCCAATCCCCCGCCGGCGCCGCAGCAGAACGAGCGCTCGCGGGCCCGCGGCGGATCGATCACGGTTCCGAAGCGGGCAGCCACGCTGCGCGGCTCATCGTAGATGCCGCGGTAACGGCCAAGATAGCAGGGATCGTGATAGACGATGGTCTCGCCCGACCCGGTTTTGGCCGGCAATTGGTCGAGATGCCGTGCTAGAAACTCGCTGTGGTGCTCGATGGGCGGCGCTTCACCGTATTCTTTCCAGTCCGTGCTCATGGTGCGGACGCAGTGCGGGCATATGGAGACAATTTTCCTGACCTTGTTCTGTTTCAAGGTCTCGAGATTGTTTTCGGCGAGCTGGCTGAACGCGAGATCGTTGCCGAGGCGGCGCGCCGGATCGCCGGTGCATTTCTCTTTGCGAAGCACCCCGAAGGTGACATTGAGGCGACGCATCACCTGGGCAAGGGAAGCGACGATCTCACGCCCGCGCGGATCGTAGGCGCCCATGCATCCGAGCCACAAGCAGTACTCCTGCGTTCCGTCATAGATGGGAAACTCCTGCTTCTGGACGAATTTGTCGCGCTCGGTGGAGGAGAATCCGAGCGAGTTGCCGTTGCGCTCCAGGTTCAGGAACAGCTTGGTGCCGTAGTCGTCTTCCCATTTGCCGGTGTTCACGGCGCCACGGCGAAGCCCGATGATGATCGGCAGATGCTGGACGCCGACGGGGCACTGGAACTCGCATGAGCCGCAGGTGGTGCATTGAAACGGAGAGATCTCCGGGATGTATTTTCCGAGCAGCGGCTCTTCGCTTTGCGGGCCGAGGTCGTTCAGATAGCGCCGTACGCCGAGCGCGATTTCTTTCGGGTTCAGGACTTTTCCCGTGTTGGCAGCGGGGCAATGTTCCGTGCAGCGGCCGCACTCGACGCAAGAATACGCCTGAAGCGAGACGAGTTCGGTGATGTCCTTGCCGGTATCGAGACCGAAATCCTCGTCGCCCGAGAGGGGCGGGATCTGGCTGAACTCCTCACGCTTGAGGAATACGGTGACAGGGCTCAGGACCAGATGCAGGTGCTTGGTGTGCGGGATCAGCGGCATGAAAACGAGCAGGGTGAGGGTGTGGGCCCACCACAGCGCGCGGCTTGCGTCGCCGCCGGGGAGGAAGGTCATCAGGTAGGTGACCATCAAAAGAAAGATAAGAAGGGCGATCACGCCCGATTGGTAGGACAGAGGTCCAAGCCACTTCGGACGGATGACGAAGCGGCGAAACGCCAGGGCGGCGATCGATATTGCGACGAAGACTGCGAAGACCGCCGCGATCGCGAAGTAGATCCGGCCGAAGAAACCATCGCGGCTGATGAGGTCCAAGTGAACGCCAGTGGCGAAATGATTGATGGTTACAAACGCGAATGCGCAGAATCCCCAGAAGACGAAAGCATGAGCGAGGCCGGGCAGCGGACGCTGGACGATCACCTTTCCTTGAAGCAGTACTTCCCAGATAAACGTGCTAACTCGGCGTCCGATGGGCTGAAGGTGAAAGCTGGGATCCTTCTTGGATGCCCGGATGACGTGCCAGACTTTGCGAAAACGAAACCAGAAGCCGTAGACCGAAGCCGCCAGAAGGACCAGAAACACGGCAGTTTCGGGCCACGAGAGTTGAACCATAAACTGCGAGTGTAGCGCAGGTTCGAAGCCGGGAAGCTAAAGTCAGCTCGCGTTGGCTACGATAGTCAGCAAGGAGAACTCTTGCGATTCTTAATGTCCGGGGCCGCCGGTTTCATCGGCTCCCACCTGTGTGACCGGTTGCTGTCGGAGGGCCATTCCGTGATCGGCGTGGACAATTTCATGACGGGCGCGGCGCGCAATCTCGAACATTTAGAGGGAAATACCGCCTTCGAACTGCGGGAGTGGGACGTGTGCCAGCCGTTAGAAGTGGACGGACCCGTGGACGGAGTTTTGCATTTGGCGTCGCTTGCAAGCCCGAAAGATTATTTCGAGCACCCGATTGAGACTCTGGACGTCGGCTCGGCAGGAACGCGCAATATGCTGGAGGTCGCGCGAGCGCACGGAGCGCGGTTCATGGTTACGTCGACTTCGGAATGCTACGGCGATCCGCTGGAGCATCCACAGGTGGAGACATATTGGGGCAATGTGAATCCCGTGGGCGTGCGCTCCTGCTACGACGAGAGCAAGCGCTACGCCGAGGCGCTCACCATGGCCTATCATCGGGTGCACGGCGTGCGGACCAATATCGCGCGAATCTTCAACACTTACGGTCCCAAGATGCAACTCGACGACGGACGTGTAGTTCCCGCGTTCATCGACCAAGCGTTGAAAGGAGAGCCGCTCACAGTTTACGGCGATGGATCGCAGACCCGCAGCTTCTGCTATGTGCGCGACCTGGTGGACGGGTTGTACCGGCTCACGCTATCGGATGAGCGCTATCCGGTGAATCTCGGCAATCCGGTAGAGATGACGATCCTGGAGTTCGCCGAACGCATTCGCCGAATCACGGGAACCAGCGCGTCAATCGACTACCGGCCGCTGCCTGAAGACGATCCCAAGCGCCGGCAGCCGAACATCGCAAAAGCGAAGAAAGTGCTCGGCTGGGAGCCGAAGGTGCCGCTCGAAGAGGGGTTGCGTGAAACGATAGCGTATTTCCAGCAAGTGGGATTGCCGGCGCTCGCGCGCAGTTAGCCGGCGCACCTAAGCACGGCGCGCGGTTCGCATCTCAACCCAGATCTTCGATGCCGCGTTTCGTCCGAGTTGAACAGGCTTGTCGCCGACACGCAAGCTGAGCGTGTCGTCGTAATTTGCGGCGAGCATCTTCAGAGCAGCGCCGGGATGAATCCCGAGGCCGTTCAGGTATTCGAGCAAGCGGCGATCCCGCTCGAAGACGCTGATTACCGTTGCGTCGGCTTCGGCAGGAAGTTCGTCGAGCGGGCGAAGGCCGCGGTTGCGACGATCCTGTGGCGTGTCGCGCTCGACGCGATTGCCGTGCGGGCAGGCCTCGCCTCTTCCGAGGCGTTCGGCCAAGCGGCGCTCGAAGTCTTCGGAGACAGCGTGTTCGAGTTGCTCGGCTTCGTCGTGCACCTTGTACCATTCCATGCCGAAGATTTCGGTGAGCATTCGCTCGATCAGATGATGCCGATTCAGCAGCCGGTTGGCGATCTCGCGCCCGGCGGCAGTGAGCGAGAGCTGGCCTTCGCGGCCGACGCGAATGAGTCCATCGCGTTTTAGGCGCTTGATGGCCATGGTGACCGCAGGCGCCGAGACATTCAGCCAGCGCGCCAGGGTGGCGGCGATTACGGGTTCGCCTTCGCTCTCGGCTTCGGCGATGGTCTTGAGGTAATTCTCTTTCGAAATGGTGATTTTCAGGGCCAAACTTGAATTGTATCGTGGCGAGTCGGGTCGCCTGAGCGGTTCCGCGTGCATTGCGGCGCGTTCGGAGTGACAATCTAATTGATGACGCGCAGAACCTTCTCGAAGCTCGGCGCCGCCGCGCCTCTGTTCCTGTCCGTGCCCGCGAGCGCCCGGATCAACTCCCGGATCGACGGCGTCATGGTTGGCGCGCAGACTTACAGCTTCCGCGACATGCCGCTGGAGGGCTGCATCAGCAGCATGCACGACATCGGCCTAGGCTACGCGGAGTTTTGGATCGATAAGATCTGGCCATCGGATCCGGAGAAGCGCAAGGTCTGGCTCTCAAGCCCGCCTATGGACGAAATTA
>Ga0335078_10005059_pt1 | contig 19506 bp, 16 predicted proteins | sample Lox_Sample_32_FD_206711 | JGI IMG/M metagenome (GOLD analysis project Ga0335078, IMG submission 206711) | Soil microbial communities from Loxahatchee National Wildlife Refuge, Florida, United States - Lox_Sample_3.2 | ecosystem: Environmental > Terrestrial > Soil > Wetlands | place: USA... | reverse complement strand
GCCGTGGTGGTGGTGGCGACGGCGTAGCGGATCTGGGTGTCCCACTGCGGGCCGGCCGCTTTGGCGAGCGCGGCGCGCAGGTCGCCGCCAAGCTCCGGGTCAGGGCGGGCGGCGGCGCGCCGGGTGCCACGGGCGTGCCCGCCGGGGCTGATCGCGTCCAGCAGCCGGGACGGGAGCCGGCCGGGCTGGCCGTAGCGCAGGCGCCGCATGGCGCGGCGGGCGCGGCGCAGCCGCGACCCAGTGGCGGGCCGGGCGAGCACCTGCACGATCGCCTGCTCCCCGCCGGCCAGCCCGGTCCCGGCGGCGGCCAGGGCGCGCAGCGGGTCGCTGCCGTGATCGGTTTTCAGGGGCAGGATCTCCGGGCGGGCCAGCCGCAGGGTCCCGCCGGTGGCCAGGCTGCCGGCCGGAATGAGAGGGGCGGCGGAGGCGGTGATGGTGTGCGCGCCGGGCCAGGCGGCCTCGATAGCGCGCTCGACCATGCCCGGCGGGATGGCGCCGGGAACCCAGACGCTGATGGTCATCCCGTCCGGGGTCCAGGTGTACTCCCAGCCGAGGTGGGGCTGGCCATGCCACCAGCGGGCCAGCGGCGGGCGCATCAGCCCGGCCAGGTTCGCCCACAGCGTCTCGCCCCCGGCCGGGTCGGCCTGGGGCGGGGCGAGCACGGTGATGGTACGAGCGCCGTCAGCGAACGCGGCATGCTGCCGGGCGCGCAGCCACGCCCGGCCCGCGACAGCCATTGCCGCGGCGATGGCCACGGCCAGCGCGGCGCCGGCTCCCCGGTGCTCGATCGCGGACAGCAGCAACCTGGCCAGGTGATGGACCACCTGCGCCGGATGGGTCAGGAACCGGGTCAGCGGCGCGCCAGGCGAGGGATGGCGCGCGGCAGCGGTCGCCGGGAAAGGCAGGCTCACGACGACATCTCCTTCTCTCGCCCGCCCGGCCAGCCGGCTGCGCCGTCATCAGCGCCGTCACGACCGGCGGGGCGGGCAGTGTCGTCCAGGGCGATGAGAAACTCGGGATCTGTCGTGGCCAGCTGATGCTCGAAGTCGCTAGCCACGGTCTTGAACGCGACCCGTTCGCTGGCGCCCGCTGCCAGCAGTCCCTCGCCTTGCCGGGCGGACAGGAGGAACTCGCGTTCCCCGGCCGACAGCCGGAATGCCTCGCCGGCCAGGCTGATGGCCTGGGGGGCCTGGCGGAGCAGGATCTGGGTGGCCGCGTTGCTCACCACGGCCCGGCCGAGTTCGGAGCCGAGGACGTCTTCGGCGTCCTGGGTGACCACGGCCAGGCCGGCCCAGTGCTTGCGGGCGGCCTTGGCCATCCGGAACAGGAAACGGGCTCCTTCGGGCTGGCGCATCAGCAGCCATCCCTCGTCCACCACGACGAGGCGCCGCCGCCTCCCGGCCGGGTTGGTGACCTGCCGCCAGATGGCGTCCAGGGTGAGCAGGACGCCGGGGGTCTTGAGTTCGTCGGGCAGGTCGCGCAGGCTCCAGGTCACCAGGTGCCCGTCGGGCCGGGTGGTGGTCGGCCCGTTGAACAGGGCGGAGTGGGTGCCCTCGGTGAACGGCGCCAGCCGGGCGGCCAGCTCAGTCCCTTCGCCGCCGCTGGCGCGCAGCAGGCCGGCGAGGTCGGCGAGCAGGGGGGTGGGGCGGGCCCAGGTGCGCGGGTCGGAGGTGATCCCGGCCTGCTGGTAACAGCCCATGATGGCGTGGTCCAGCGCGGCGCGCTGCGCGGCGGCAATCGGCTCGCCGAGCAGCACGGCCAGGAAGGTGTGCAGGAACAGGGCGCGGCGCATCAGCCCGTCCGCGGGCGCCCGGCCGGGGTCGCGCAGGGCGGGGAGGTCGAAGGGGTTGAGCCGCACCCCGTCGGCGCCCAGGCGGACGCAGGTGCCGCCGATCGCGGCGGCTAGCCGGGTGTACTCGTCTTCGGGGTCGATGACGGCGACCTGCACGCCCTGGTAGAGGGAGCGCAGGATGTCGAGCTTGGCGAGGTAGCTCTTCCCGCCGCCGGACCGGCCGATGATCACGCTGTTGTGGTTGTCCTGCGCCCACCGGTCCCAGCACACGACCCCGGCCGAGGAGGCGTTCAGCCCGTACAGCACCCCGGCCGGCGTGGCGGCGCTGGCCGGGTCGCGGGAGGCCAGGTCGGGGGAGGCGAACGGGAATGCCGCGGCGAGCGCGCCGGTGTCGAACACCCGCCGCACCTGTATCTGGTCGGCGGCCAGGGGCAGGCTGCCGGTGATCCACCCTTGCAGGGTGCGGAACGTGGCGGGCTGGGCCGACAGCAGCAGCGACTCGGCCAGCGTCCGCACCGCGGCCACCTCGGCGGCCAGCTCGTCCTGGTCGGGGGCGTAGACGGTCAGGTACAGGCCGGCGCGGAACAGGCGGCCCTCGCCGCGGGCGATCCGGTAGGCCAGCTCCCGCGCGTCCTCGGCGGCGGCCTCGGCGTCGGGGTCATCCAGGCGGCCCCGCTCGAGGCTGGCGCGGCGGCCTGATTCGAGGCGGGCGCGCTGCTTGCGGAGCTGCGCGGCGGCGACCGGCGGCGGCACCGGCTCGATGTGCAGGCTGACGTCGAGGCGGCCGGGGTAGCTGGTGAGCGGTTCCAGCCATCCTGGCCCGACCTCGGAGGGGTAGCCGGTCACCACGAGGGTGGCCGCCCACCAGTCGCCGACCCGCAGGTGCCGGGGGGCGACCTGGATGCTGTCCGGGCCGGGTATCCCGCCGCCGGCTGGCTGCCCTGCTGCAGCGCCTGGACGGCGGCGGGCCCGCGGCCAGGTCATGGCAGGTCCCCGCGGCGGGCGGAGGCGGCGGTGATCACCTGGCCGGCCCGGGCGCCTGCCGGGGCGGCGGCCGGGGGCTGGCCGGGCTGGCAGCAGGCTGCCAGTACCGTCGTGGCCTGTGCGCCATCGAGCGGGGTGAGGGCGACCCCGGCGGCGGCGAGCGCGCGGGCCGCGTCGGCCACCCGCCGGGCGGCCTGCCCGCTGGCGGGCTCGCGGACCGCGATCAGTACCTGGCGGGCTAGCAGGTCCCGGTCCTCGGCCAGGTGCTCCAGGAACCCCGCGTGGCCGAGCGCGGCGCGTTCGAGCGCGGGATGCGGCAGGCCCGGTGCTGCGAGCCGGATCTGGGCGGCCAGGGCGGTCAGGTCGGCGCGGTGGGCGCGGATGAGGATCTGGGCGGGGTGCTGCAGGGAGTTCAGCCACCGCCCGAACGCGCCCGTCAGGGCCTGCTGCTCGGCGGGGGTGCGCAGCGCGAAGTTCACCGTCGACGCCGCCGCCACCGCCACGCTCGCGTCGCCGCTGAGGGTGATGACGCCGGCGGTGGTGACGGCGGCGGCGGGCAGGTGCAGCGGCGCGGGCAGCGGACGGGCCTGCGCGGCGACGGCGGGGTTGATCCAGGCCGGGGCAGGGACGACGCCGTCGGGGGCGGGGACCAGCCGGCGGGGGGCGCGGGCCTGGTCCAGCCCGGCGGCCAGCCACCGGTCCAGGCTCAGCCCGTCCCGCCGGCCCAGCGCCAGCGTCACCGCCGCCGCCCCGACGGGGATGGCGGCGCCGGCGAACACCGCGGGCGGGACCAGGCGCCGGGTGGCGATCCAGGCCAGCCACAGCACGACGGCGGCGGCCGCGAGGATCGCGACCTGGCGGGCGGTCAGGTCCGCCAGGACCCGGTCCTCGCGGTCCACGTCCGCCGGGATCCTCACCGGCTCGGCGCCGGGACTGGGGTGGCTCACGCGGGTGCCTCCAAGGGTGATCAGGGTGACTTGCTGCCGCTGGCGCCGGTGCCGGGGCGGCGGGCGGCCCGGCCCGACAGGGTGGGTGCGATGCGGCGCAGCACGACGGCGGCGAACACGAACCGGGCGGCCGAGCGCAGCGGGCTGCGCCCGCCGGGCGACCAGACTTTGCGGCCGATCCAGAACGGGATGCGGATCAGGATGTACAGCAGGCACAGCAGCTGGATGGCGTCGAACGCGGCCGCGTTCTGGGGCCCGGTCGCCCCCAGCACCAGGGAGGCCCACTGCTCGGTGAAAAACAGCCGCAGCGCGGCGACCAGCACTACCGCCTGTGCGGACTGGATCGCCAGGATCCCCAGGAACGCCCGCCACCACCAGCGGGCGATGCCCTCGGCCTGTGGCAGCGCGTGGCATGCCAGGGCGAGCGGCGCGACCGCGATCAGCACCACGGTCAGCATGAGCCGCGCGGCGTAGATGACCGCCAGGGCGAGCACGAGCAGCACGGCGAACAGGGCGAGCACGAGGAAGAACAGCCCGGCCGAGCCGGCGACCCGCTCGGTCAGGCTGCGTAGCATCGCCGCGGCCGCGGCCGGGTCCAGGCCCTGCCCGGCCAGCGCGGCCGACAGGCCGTCGGCCAGCGCGATCGCCTTCCCGGCCACCAGCAGCGACAGGTTCGCCGCCAGGAACCCCACGACCAGGCGGGGGGCGATCTCCTTGACCGTGTACGAGGTCTGCAGGGTCTGGTGGCTCATCACCAGAATCCCGCCGGCCAGCACCGCCAGCACGTAGGCGGCATCGGTAATCGCGACCGACCCGGCCCACAGGTCCCGCACCCGGCTGAGGCCGCCGACCTGCGGGGTGGCCAGCAGGGTGCGGCCCAGCAACGAGAACAGCGGGTTGATCGCGGAGCGGACCAGCCCGGCGAACCAGGAGTCGACCGCCTGCCCGACATGGCACGAAAGGTCGAAGAACCCGCATCCCGGCAGCGCCGGATGGGCGGGTGCCGCCAGCGGGCCGGTTCCGGGCATCAGCCGCCGACCAGGGACTTGAGCACGGTCACGATGACCGGCGCCAGGATCGCCAGGCCGTAGCCGATGGCCGCGGACTTCAGCGCGGTCTTGGCCTTCTCCACCTCGGCCGGGTCGCCGCCGGCCATCAGGTACCGCAGCCCGCCGATCGTCAGGAACAAGGTCGCGACCGCGGCGAGGATCCCGACGACCCAGGCGGTGGTGTTGCTGATCACCTGGGCGATCGACGTCGTGCCGTGGCCCGCGAGCGCAGTCGGCGCCGCGAGCACGCCAGCCAGCCGCCGGGCGCGGCGTGCCCGGCCGCCCGGGGGCGCTGGGCCGCGGCGCGTCTTGCCATGTCGGCGTCCGGGCCGGGCTGGGATGAGCCTCATGGCGGTGATCTCCTAACGCGATGACGGGCTAGGGCGGGTTGGCCCAGGGCCGGGCGCGGGCGGTGCCCTCCCTTCCGGGGTGTTGCGGCCGGTGGTGTCAGCGGTTCGGCGGCGGCCCGGCCCCGGGGCCGCCCGGCTGGGTGAGCCGGGGCGGGGAACCCCGCACTGAGAGAAATCCGGATTTCCGGGGCGTTGTTGAGGCTGGCCGCTCAGAAAGGGCCGAGATCGCTAAGTCCACCGCTGCGGATGGCGCGGACCAGGCGGGCCTCAGCACCCCTGCGGCGGTGGCACAGCGCGCTGCGGGTGACGCCGAGTTCGGCCGCGATCCGGGCGAGCGGGATGCGTTCGAGCCGGCTGCGGCCGATCAGCTCGGCCTGGGCCGCGGTGAGCACGCCGCGGCGGACCGCGGCGGCCAGCACGAAGTCCGGATGGCCCCAGGGCATCGCCGGCGCGTCGAAAGACTCGTCGAGGTCGCGGCGGCGGGAGGCCCAGTCGGCGTGGGCGTAGGCCAGGGCCCGCCCGGCACGCCAGGCGGCCCAGCACAACCGGGAGGCCAGCGGGACGGCGTCGAGGTCATCGAGGTCCAGGCCGCGCATGGCGGCCAGGAACCCGGCCAGCACCTCGGACTCCAGGTCTTCCCGGTCCCCGCGCCAGCCGGCCGACAGCGCTGCGACGGCGCGGCGCAGGCCCGGCATGGCGATGCCTACTAGCCCGATCACCCACGCCGGCCTGCCGGCGCGGGCGCGCCGGACCAGCTCGGCCCACACCTTGTTGCGCGCCCGTGCGCTGGCGGACGGGTGCAGCAGCAGGGCCTTGAGCTCGTCCAGCGGGACGTCCCGGTCAGGCAGCCCGGGGGCGAGGCGGGCGGGGTTGAGGGCCAAAGGCCGTGGCCCGGTGACCAGCGCCCGGAACGCGGCGTCGGCGCTGTCGAGCGGGCCGAGCCCGTACCCGTCCGGGCCGGCGGTCTCCGGGGCGTCCGGGCAGTCACGAGCAGGGGCGGCAGGCGCGTGGCGGTCAGGCATGGCGGCTCCTCGCAGAAGGGAGTTCGCGGTTTTCGCGGCTCCCATGAACGCACCGGCCCTGGACCTCTCATGGACCTGCGATATCCCTTCTGGTGACCTTTCATGTACCTGCCATGTACTTTTCGTGAACCCGGCAGCCGGCCGCCATTTCTTGCGAGGCCTCCCGCGTGGCCGGCCGCCCGGCCGGGCGCGCCCGGGGACTAGCCCGCGCGGAAAGTACAATCCGCCGTCTAGCTGCGCGTTCTCCGCGCCAGGTACACCGCAGGTACACCGCAGGTCCACCGGAGGTACACGGCATGTGATAACGGCGCCCGCGCCCCTGGCCGACCGTGTCGGGCTGCGGCGGACTCGCATTCACCGACGCTTTCCGCCACGAGGAAAAATGGGTCGCGGGCGGGCTTCAACAAAGCCCCCGGGAAACCGGATTTCTTATGTGTCAGCGTCAAACGGCGGCCGCAGGGCGGCTGTCACCATGGCACATCCGGACTGCCCCCCCGAGCCCGCGCCGTCCGGCGCCGGCCCGCACCCGGCCCGCTCGGCGTGCACCCGCACCGGGGTGCCGCTGAGCGTCTGGCCGGCCATCCCCCCGCCCGGTCCCTGCCCGGCCAGCCTCCCGCGAGTGCCGTGCCCGCAGCGGTGGCCCGCCGCCGCGGCCGCGGCCGTGATCACCGCCTTCACCAGTCCCGGCGACCTGGTGGTGACACCCGACCCGGGCGCCGGAGTGTTCGCGGCCGCCGCGGCAGGCGCCGGCCGGCGTGCGCGGCGGCCACGGCCCGCGGACCCGGCCGCCCTGCTGGCCGGGTCCTGCCCGGACGCCGGGCAGGCCGCCCTGGCCGTCATTACCGCCTGCGGCACGCCTGGCTGCGCGCCCGGTGCCGGCCGCCCCGGTGCGGCCGCTGCCGGCCCCGGCGTGATGTTCGCGGCATGCCACCGGGCTCTCGCGCCCGGCGGGCTGCTGGCCGTCATCACCAACGCCGCCTGCCACCCCGGCCACGCCGGCGACGTCACCGCGAGCGCCCGCGCGGCCGGGCTGGTCTACACCCAGCACGTCATCGCCGTCCACGCCGCCATCTCCGGCGGCCGCCTCCGCCTGCCCGCCGAGGCCCCGGCCCCGCCGGCCGGCAGTCGGCCCGCCGGCCCGCACCGGCCGGTCCACAGCGACGTCCTGCTCTTCCGGCTACCCGGAGGCCCCCGCCATGACTGAGCCCCGCCCCGACCAGGCCGCCGCTGTCCCGCACCCGTCCGAGCCAGGCGACGGCGACCTGCGGCTGTCGGTGTGGCCCACCGCCCAGCGCGATGCCCGCGCCCAGCGCGCCGGCCGCTACCTGCCGGCCGCCACCGCCCACCCCGGCAAGATGTTGCCCGCCATCGCCGCCACCGCGATCACCCGCTACACCCAGCCCGGCGACCTGGTCGCCGACCCGATGTGCGGCATCGGCACCACCCTCATCGAAGCCGTCCACCTCGGCCGCGACGCCCTCGGCGTCGAGTACGAGCCTCGCTGGGCTGGCCTGGCCGCCGCCGGGATCGCCCACGCCCGCCGCCACGGCGCCACCGGCACCGGCGAGGTCGTATGCGGAGACGCCCGCCAGCTCCCCGCGATCGCTCCCGCCCCGGCACGCGGCAAGGTCGCGCTGATCGTCACGTCGCCGCCCTACGGCCCCAGCGTCCACGGCCACGTCCGCGCTAGTGCGGGCGGGGTCCGCAAGTTCAACAACCGCTACAGCCGCGACCCGGTCAACCTCGCCCACCACGGCCTGGACGCCCTGCTCGACGGCATCGCCCGCATCCTCGCCGGCTGCGCCGCCCTGCTACGGCCCGGCGGGATCGTGGTCATCACCGCCCGCCCGTGGCGGCACCGCGGCGAGCTGATCGACCTGCCCAGCGCCGTCATCGCCGCCGGCCGCGCCGCCGGGCTCACCCCGGTCGAGCGGTGCGTCGCCCTGCTCGCCGGGCTCGACGGCGACCGCCTGGTCGCCCGGCCGTCGTTCTTCCAGCTCGACAACACCCGCAAGGCCCGCGCCCGCGGCGAGCCCTGGCACCTGATCGTGCATGAGGACCTGCTAGTCCTCCAGCACCGCCCCTTTCCCGGGAGTTCGAGCGAACTCAAGGGTCCTCAGCGTAAACCCGGCGATCCATCTGTGGCGCCGCTTCATCGGCGTGCAGCCGCGCATCGGGCCGATGGGACACGAGCCGCGTGAGCACGTGCCGGATCGGCAGCCTGTGCACCGGTTACGGGGGCCTCGACCTGGCGGTGATGGAGGTGCTCGGCGGCCAGCTGGCCTGGTGCGCAGACGACGACCCGCACGTCTCCGCCATCCTCGCCGCCAGGTTCCCCGTCCCCAACCTCGGCGACATCACGAACGCAGACTGGACATCCGTCCCGGCGGTGGACGTGATCACCGCCGGGTTCCCGTGCCAGGACATCAGCTTCGCCGGCCGCGGCGCCGGCCTCACGAAAGGGACACGCAGCAGTGCCTGGAACCACGTCATGGACGCCGTTCGCGATCTGGAACCAGACCGCATCGTCGTGGAGAACGTGGCAGCCCTCGCCTGGCCCGGACGGGGCATGGGACGCGTTCTCGGGGACCTGGCCGCCGCTGGGTACGACGCGGCATGGTGCCGCCTTCGCGCCAGCGACGTGGGTGCCCCGCACCCGAGGGAACGGGTTTTCATTGCTGCCCACCCCGCAGGCCCGCGACCACCACGGCGCCCAGCTGCCTGAGCAGCGCCGGGCCGGCGGGCATCAGGTCAACCTCAACGACGTCGCCCGCGGCCTGGCCGAGAACTGGCAACGCGACGGCTGGGGGCGCTACGAGCCGGCGATCCGCCGGTGGGAGGCGGTCACCGGCAGGGCCGCGCCGTTCCCGGCACAGCGCGGCCGCGGCGGCCGGGTCCGGATCAGTGCCGAGTTCGCCGAATGGTGCCAGGGGCTCCCCGTGGGCTGGGTCGCCGGCATACCGGGCCTTCCCTACGCGGCGCAGATCCGGGCGCTCGGCAACGGCGTGGTTCCCGCCCAGGGCGCCGCCGCGCTCCGATTGCTGATCCAGATCGCGGTCGTGCCAGGCGCGCCATCGCTGGCGGACTTGACGTGGCCGGACGAGAAGAGCGTCGATGCTGCCGGTCCCGGGCGGAAGGCCAGCCAGGCCTGCACGCCAGCGGCGCCACGCGCCCGCGGCAGGCCCGCGCCGCCGGCCGCCGCCCGGGCACCCCAGCTGCAGGCCGGCGGCCAGCTCGCTGTCACCTTGGCGCAGTGCTCAAGCAGCAGGAAGGCGGCACGTGCTCCTAGTCGTGATGCTCCCGGATCCCAGCCTGAACCTGCGGGGTCACGGGGGAAGCGGGACTGGCGGTGATCCGCGGGATGTCCCTGGCCGAGGTGGGCGAGTTGCCCGCGGTCACGGATCTGGTCACCGCAGGGCGGGCGTTCGGCCTGGGCCGCACCAAGGCGTACGAGCTCGCTCGCGCCGGCCGGTTCCCGTGCCCGGTGATCCGGGCTGGCGCGACCTGGCTGGTGCCCACTCCCGGCCTGCTCGCCGCGCTCGGCCTGCCGCTCTCCACCGTCGCGGACGATACAGAAGAAAGGTAGGCGCCGCCGATGGCCGCAGGCACCACATATAAGCAGTGCAGCTGCCGTGACGACCATGGCCGTCGGCTCGGCCAGAAGTGCGCGAAGCTACGCCGCGCCAACGGCGCGTGGAGCAGTCGGCACGGAACCTGGTACTACCAGGTTGAGCTGCCGCCCAACCCCGACGGCAGCAGGCGCAACCCGCTGCGCCGGGGCGGGTTCGCCACCCAGGACGACGCAGAGCAGGAGCTGGCCGCGGCGCGCGACCTGCTGGCCATTGCCGCTCCCGGCGACGTGGAGGGCCGGATCCAGATCGCCGATGTCATCCAGCGGGCCGTCAAGACCACCCGGCAGCTGCCCGACCCAGCCGCGGTCCGCAAGGCGACCAGGCTCGGCCACGACCCCGGGGCCGCGCAGGTCACCGTCGGCCAGTGGCTGGATGAGTGGCTGGCCGCCAAGAAGGACCTGCGCGCCGGCACCGTCCGCAGCTACGAGGCTCACATCCGGCTCTACTTCAAGCCGCACATCGGCCACATCCGGCTGAACCGGCTCCGGGTGGCCGACGTCGCCAGCGTGTTCGACGCCATCGACGAGCGCAACGACGCCATCGCCCAGGCCCGCGCCAGAGGCGACCCCGCCCAGCTGGCCGCGATGAAGGGCCGGCAGGTTGTCGGCCCGGCGACCAAGCAGCGCATCCGCGCCACGCTGCGCTCGGCGCTGGGCACCTACATGAAGCAGCATCCCAGCATGCTGGACGTCAACGTCGCCGCGCTGGTCAGCCTGCCGTCCGGCAAGCGGCCCAGGCCGCTGGTATGGACCGGCGAGCGGGTCCGCGCCTGGCGCCACGACTTCCAGGCCCGGCTCGCTGCCGCCCGCGCCACCGGCCGCAGGGTCAGCCCGCTCGACATCTGGCTGTCCACCCCGCGGCCGTCCCCGGTCATGGTGTGGACTCCGGCCCAGACCAAGGTGTTCCTCACCGCCGCCCGCTCCCACCGCCTGTACGCCCTGTACCACCTGATCGCCTACCGGGGGCTGCGGCGCGGCGAGGCGTGCGGGCTGGGCCGCGCCAACACCGACCTGGACGCGTCGGTCACCACCATCCGCTGGCAGATCACCCAGCTCGGCTGGGCGACCGAGCAGGCGCCCCCGAAATCCGAGGCCGGCGAGCGGCACGTCGCCCTCGACGCCCAGACCGCCGCGGTGATCCGCGCGCACCGCTGCCAGCACGACCAACAGAAGAAGGAGACGGACGGCGCCTGGCACGAGTCCGGGTTCGAGTTCACTAACCCCGATGGCAGCCTGCTGCACCCCGCCGCCGTGACCGCGACCTTCGAGCAGATCGCTTACCTGGTCGGGCTGCCGCCCATCAGGCTTCATGATCTTCGGCATGGCGCGGCCACGCTCGCCCTGGCCGCAGGGGTCGACATCAAGATCGTGCAGGACATGCTCGGTCACTCGTCCCGGGCCATCACCTCCGACACGTACACGACCGTCCTGCCCGAGGTCGCACGTGCCGCCGCCGAAGCGGCCGCGGCGCTCATCACGCTCGGCGAGATCGCCTGACTTGCCTCTACAGCTAGCAGCCGCTCGCCGGCGCGGGAATGCCATGGCGATCACCATCAGCACGGTCGTGAGGCGATGCGCGTAGCACAAGGAGCCGGTCACGGTCTGCGACACTGGAGCTTGTGGCGGCAAGCTACTGGCTCGACTTGTTCACCGTCGAGACGTGGAAGGAGTTCCTGGACCACGGCGCCGACGTGTCGGGGTTCAGCGACAAGCGCTGGAAGCTCGTGCAGAAGATCCGGCTGGGCGATTACCTGCTGTGCTACCTGACCCGGGTGTCACGGTGGGTCGGCGTGCTCCAGGTCACCGGCGAGCCGTTCTTCGATGAGACGCCGATCTGGGCGTCGAAAGTGTTCCCCGCCCGTGTCCGGGTCAAGGTCGTGATTGCGCTGCCACCGGAGCAGGGTGTCCCCGTGCTGGACATGCGCGGCAAGCTGACGATCTTCCAGGGGCTGGGCAACCCGAACCGCTGGCAGGGGCCGTTCCGCGGCTCGCCGAACAAGTGGAAGACGGCCGACGGGGATGCGGTAGTCGCGGCGCTAGAAGAGGCGAAGGCGAACCCGGTCGGCCGGCCCCTCGGCCCGCTGGCGCGCACGCGCGCCCAAAGCGAGGCGCGGCATCAGGTCGCCGATGGGGATGTGATCATCCCCGAGGACGACGAGCCCGAGGCCGCCGCGGAACTTCAGGCAGCCGGGACCGCGCACACCGAGATCCAGTACCTGCTCCTCAAGCTCGGCGCGGACATGGGCTTCGACGTCCACGTCGCCCGCAACGACCAGGGCAAGGTATGGGACGGGCAGCGGCTGGGCGGCCTGCCGCGCCGCCGGGACCAGCTCCCGCGCCAGTTCGATGACGCGACGAACCAGACCATCGAGCTGATCGACGTGCTGTGGCTGGACGGCAACGCGATCGTGGCCGCGTTCGAGATCGAGAGCACCACCTCGATCTACTCGGGGCTGCTGCGGATGAGCGACCTGCTGGCCCAGCAGCCCAACATCGCGGTGCCCCTGTTCCTAGTCGCCCCCGAGCAGCGCCGCGGCAAGGTGATCGAGCAGGTGAACCGCCCTACCTTCTGCCGGATGAAACCGCCGCTGGTCGAGGTGTGCCGGTACATCTCCTTCGAGCATCTGCGCGACTCGCTGGCCAGCGTCAGGGACATCGTGACCTATCTCAAGCCCGACTGGCTGCAGAAAGTCAGCGAATCCTGCGCGCCCGAGGATCTTTGAGCCCAGAGGCGCGACACCCGTGCCTGATGTTTGGGACCCGGTTCCAAACGTGCGCGACCCTGCCCGGGTGGAGTCATTCATGGGGTGAGGCCGCGCACGGCCTTGATGACGGCGTTAACGTCATGCCAGGTGGTCGAGGTGAATCCGCTGGCGGTGAGCGGCCGAGGGTCGCCCTCGGGGTTGCGCGCCTTAGCGCAGCGGCCGCAGCTCAGCGTCGGTATGAGCCACCGCGAGAACAAGTCGGGCTCACGGGCCGGAGCCGGTGAATCCGAAGTCCTCTGTCATCCGGATGAGCGCGTTCGCGACGACGTCGGTGATCTCGTCCTCTGCTAGGCCGAGCGGGGCGGTGACTCCCACCGACATGTCGCCATGCGGATCATGGCGGGGCTGCCCGTAATCGGAGAGGTCAACCATGTCGAGTGTGCGCCGGGGGCGGGGCTTGCCGCTGGTCTCTGGGCGCTCGTTCTGTATGTGGAGTTCGAGCCGTGGTGCCCCGGCAGGCGGAAGCTCCGGCGGGTCCGGGGCAACGGCGAGCGGCAAGATCGCCGTCGTCGCATGCCATCCCTGGGCGAGGAAGGCGGCCAGCTCGGCGCGCGTGATCTGCAGGTGAGCGGGGATCTGCGGCGGTCCGGCTGGCGCCGGCTCGATGGCGTCGAAGTCGACGCGCAGGTCGGCCACGCTGGAGATGTCGCCGATGCCGGATCCCGGCAGCATGAACCACAGGTAGGCCGCCAGCGCTGGCCGGCCCTCGGCACCTGGAACCAGAGCCTGGTAGCAGGCGAACCGGCTGTTGTTGTGGCCGACTCCGTCCGGCGTCTCAGCCCATCTCAGGGCGTCAGCGTTCAGGCCATAGCGCTTCACAAGACCTCGGAGGACATCGTTGATCCCGTCGCTGCGGAGTGCGGTGAGCATGCGCGCCCTTCCGGTCTGGGTGACGCGCATGCCGTCCCCGGCAACTGGAATCCGGGCGGCGACCCGCAGCCGCAGGTCCATCTCGCCGTCGCGGAACGCCCACGCGTCGCGATCCCGGCAAGCCTCGCTGTCGAAGGCGACAGCCGGCCGCCATGCCCAGCGGCCTGGCGTTTCCCGGACCAGGCGCCCCGGCCCCCAGCTGCCCCCGGCCAGCAGGATCTCCTCGCTGCCGGAGTCGATGACCGGTGCCGGCGGCCGGGTACCGACCGGGAACCCGGTGCCTGCCGTGCCGCCGCCTCGGTTAGCGTCGCCGATCATGCCGAGCGCCTGCCACACGGGCCCGGCTACCGCTATGGCCTGGTGCCCGTACAGCGCGCAGATCACTGCGGGCTCGCCGGACTGCCCGCCGTCGAAGTGCTGCACCCACCCGCAGGTCTCTTCTCGCGCCTCGCCCAGAGGCTGGCCCAGCCGAACGGCGCCGCCTGCGGCGGTGTACGCCTCGCCGAACGATGCCTCGTTGCCCGGCTGGCCTGGCCTGATCGCGGTGGCTGGCATGTTCAGCACGACCCTGACCTCCGGAGGCCTGGCGAGCCGGTCCCGCATCTGCGCCAGCACCTCGCTAGAGGTGATCAGCGCGGCGAACGCGCGCCGCACATCCGGGTGGGCGTTGAGGAACGCCGTGATCTGCGCCTCGTCCCAGATCCCCCAGTCCTTCAGGCCGATGACCTCGGCGTATTCGCTGATCAGCTTGCCGATCCTGGCCTTGCCGCCTGTGCCCGGGACGCCGGACAGGGGCACATTGGTCGCGATGATCAGGTACTCGGGGCGGCGGCCGTGGCGGACCCTGGCCTTGCCGGGGTCGGCCCATGCCTCCAGTTCAGCCTTGACCTGCCGCCGGAGCCAGGTCGTGTCGGCCCCGGTCCCAAGGAGCCGCTCCTTGAACTTGGCCTGCAAGACCACGAAGCCGTCCCACGGATCGGCCAGGCTCGGATACTGCGCCCGCCCATCGAGCGTGGCCTCGCGGCCCCCGTCGGGTCCGCTGCCGAAGGCCTCGATCCCGGGGCCTAGGACGTACGCCGCCAGGGCCTGGCACATCCGCTCGAAACCTCGCGAACCCAGGCTTGAGAAATCGTCGTTCACAACATCTATCCTCGCCGCGCGGACCGACACTGGCCGCCAGAACCGCCGCGGCTCGGCGCTGCGGAAGCGATCCGGCGCGATCTCAGGGCAGTGGCCGAAGCGGGTGAGTTCGGGTTGAGGCCTCACACCCCGGTCGGCCGGGGTTCCGGCTGGTCTGGCTAGTCCTGCTCAACCGGGCTGGTAACACGAATCCGGTGGCTGTCCGATCGCGCACCCGGGTTACATGAACAGGCGGTAGTCGTAAGGCACGGGCGGTAGGTTCTCGTGCTTGACGATCTTGGCAAGTACCTGGGCGTAGCTGACCGTGGCGGGCAGGCTGCCGTACAGGGCGTCGGTGTTCCAGTCCACCTTGCTCAGGGCCAGGATCTGCGCGGCGGACTGGGCCAGCGGGCCGCGGCCGGCGTGGCGGGTGAGCAGGAGTGGACGTGGGGTGCCCTTGCCGCCCTGCAGGTAGGGGCGGCCGGTCAGCGTCGCGGCCTTGGCGTTGCCGGCCACCCACAGCAGGGCGCTGTGCCCGTCGAGCTGGGCGAGGGTGCCGCGATCGACGGCGTACCCGTAGCGGGGGCCGCCGGTGCGCGGGTCTTTTGCCGAGGTGACCAGGATCCCGCGCCAGGCGGGCTTGGTGAGGCTCACGCAGGTGAGGTCCTCGCCGCGGCCCCAGGCTTCGGCGGCGCCGCGGGTTTCTTCCTCGGTGAACGGGAAGGCCTTGTGGATGATCAGTTGGCTGGGCCTCCGGCCGGCGTGCCGGTCGGCGTAGATGCCCAGGCTGCGGGACAGCACGGTGCGCATCTGGGTGCGGCTTAGCAGCGGGTTGCGGGGGTCGACGTCGCCGGTGAGGTCGTAGGCGACGAATTCCAGGCCGCCCCCTTGCCCGTCGAACAGCTGCGAGCAGCACACGACGAAGCCGGGGCCGGGCCGCGTGGTGTCGCGGATGCCGTAGGCCAGGCCGATGTAGGCGGCTGAGGGGTCGAGCATCCCGCCGGCCGTGAGCTTGTACGGCGTGCCGCCGGCCTTGGCGTACAGTGCCATCGCGAGCCGCCAGCTGACCGATGCCCGGCAGTGGTAGCCCAGCGCCTGGTCGGTCACGATCTGGGTGGGCAGCCCGAGCCGGGCCGCGGCAGCCTTGACGTGGTCGTGCAGGTCGAACTCGCCGACGGTGAAATGGTTCTCCCACCGGGACGGCAGGTAGAACATCGCGACGTCGAACAGGCCACGGACGGCGGCGAGCCTGCCCAGGCCCGCGGTGAGCGCCCGGGCCAAGGTCAGGTGCGGCTCGGCGCTGGCGGCCATCTGGCTGTCCAGGTCGTCGGGCAGCGGCTGCCGCGCTGCCTCGGCGGCGGGGATGAGCACGGTGCGGAATGCGGCCCGAAAGCCTGGGTAGGGGGGCAGGTAGTCGGCCCGCTCCTGTGGGGCCGCGGTGTCGCGCAGGCTGTTGAGCAGGCCACGGACCGGGTCGATGGCGTCATGCGGGGCCAGGATCGCGACGCGGACCTGCTGCCCGGCTGCCTGCCAGGCGCTGGCCGAGTACGGCCCGAAGGCGGCCAGGCCGGCGAGCGGGTTGAGGTGCTGCTGGGAGGCGTCGGCCGGGTCGAACGCCAGGGCGGGCTCGGTGAGCCGGATGTGGGTCAGCGCCGGGCCAGGGATCGCGGTGGCGGTCATGTGTTGCTCCTCAGCAGCGCGCCGGCCAGCGGGCGGGACACCAGCGGTCTGGTGCCGAGGGTGAAGGCGGCGTCCACGCCCGCGTCCGCGGGCAGCGCGAACGCGTACACCGTGCGCGTCGCGGCGGTGCCTCCGGCGGTGAGCAGCCGAACCCAGGCGGCCAGCAGGTGCCCGGTGGCGCTGTTGTAACGGCGGGCGAGCCGGGCGCGGGCGAAGTCGGCGCCGAGGCTGGCGGCGGCCTCGCGTGCCGCGGCCGGGCTCAGCCCGGGCGGCGGGTCGGTGAAGTCGGGCCGCACCCAGATCTCCGGGGCGAACAGCAGCCGCCAGATGCCGTCCCGCCAGTCGACGGCGAGCGCCACGGCTTCGGCCCACGGCAGCCGGGCCCCGCCCGGGCCGGCCAGGTGGCCGGTTACCGGGCCGCCGGCGGCCGCGCGGAGCCCGGCCAAGGCGGCGGTGTCGTCCGGGCGGCGGGGATCCTCGTCGCGGGCGCGGAGCAGGTGACGCTGCCCGGAGCGCAGGACCTCGGTGATGCCGCGGGTCCGGCCGAGCGCCCGGGCGAGCGTCTCGGCGATGAGCCCCATGTCGGTGCTGTCGGGTTCCTCGCCGTCTTTGTCCGGGCCGATCGGCACCGCGGTGCCGGTTACCTGCACGCCGTGCCTGGCCAGCGTTGCGGCGATCCCGGCGTCGTCGCCGAACGCGACGAGCTGGCCGCCGGCCCGGCGGGCCAGCGTCGCGCGAGCCCGGCCGTCCTTCAGCGCCTGCCGAAGGGTGCGCAGCGGGAGCCCAGCCGGGTCCTCGAGCAGCCGGGCCTGGTCCGGGACCGACAGCAGCGGCAGCGCGGCGAGCCTGACTTGGGGGTAGTCGCTGACGGGCCCGGCCGGGGCCGGTGCCGGGTAGCGCAGCGGGGCGGGCCGGTGGAGGGCCAGGTGCGCGGCGGCCGCGGGCGGCAGGTCGACGGACCGCTCGATCTCGGCCATCAGCTCCATCATCCCGCTCGCCTCCACCTCGTGCACCGGTTCCACCCCGGCGGCGCGGGCGGCGGCCAGCAGGTCGCGGACCTCGCCGGCCAGGGTGTCCTCGGGGCGCCGGACCCAGGTCAGGCCGCCCGGGTAGGGGGTCGGCTGGGCCAGGACGTCGCGGAGCATCGCCATCACGGCCGGGTCGCGGCCGCTGTACCCAGCGACCAGCAGGCCGTATCGGCCAAGCAGCCCGAGAGCGGCCGCGCGGAGCCGCTCGTCCTGCCCGGCCAGCTCCGCCGTGGTGTTCTTGACCGTGACGGCACCCAGGTCGCCGTGGATCTTCATCAGCAGCGGGCGGGCGTCGGTGGCCAGCATGAATGCCGCCCTGGTCGACGACTCTGGGTCCAGGACGGTCAGCCGCGCTGGCGCGTCCGGGTCCAGCGCCGGGCGGATTGCGTCCTCCAGCAGCGTGTCGAAGTTAGTCGTGATCAGCACCGGTGCCAGCCCGGCGGCGACCAAGGCGGCGAGCATGTGCTGGCCCGGGTGCGGGCGCCGACCGGCCAGCTGGTCGCGGACGAACCGGGCCCGGGCGTCCCGGTCGGGGTAGACCTTCTCGAAGATCGCGGAGTAGAAGGCGTTGTCCGCCAGCGGCGGCAGCCCGTGTCGGCCGTCATAGAAGGCGCGGACCCGTTGCTGCCAGCGCGGGTCCCGCGCCAGGTCGGAGCGGCGGATCCCGTTATCGCTGCAGTACAGGACGCCGAGTAGCCGGTCGATGAGCTGCCCGGCGGTCGGCACGCCGGCGTCGACGCTGGCTCCGGCACCGAGCAGCCACGCAGTCTGGGGGGCGCGCAGGGCAAACCCGCGGGCGAACACGCGAACAGGCACGGGATCAGGGGCGGCGGTCACCGCCGCCGTGGCAGCAGGGTCCACGACAGGCTCTTTCAGGCAGCAAGCGAAAGGGGAGAAACAGCACCCGCACCTGGGGCGCGAGTGAATCCTAGCGGCCCGGGCGGGCCGGGGCAGATCTCGCCACGCCGGCCCGCGTCGCGCTGAATCCGGCGGCCGACGCCGCGTGTACGTTGCACCCGGATGCCTGTGCCATCCTCGTGGGGTGACCGGTGCGAACCAGCACTACCTCCCCGCTGTCTTGATCGGCGGCTTTGGCCGCCTGCCCGCGGGGAGCGGGCCACTTCGGGAAGCCCAGGTTGCCGTTCGTAACAGGGCAACCGGCGTCGTCGACAGCAGGCTGAGGAAGGCGAAAACGCTCGCCGCTCGGTCAGGGATGTACCGCCTCGCGTCGCCGCCAGCCGGCGTCGACCCTGACATCGTCGACACACTCTGGAACCCCGTTGAGAACGCCCTGCGCGACCTCGTGCGTCGGCTCACGAACCGGCGTCTTCAGCCGGGGGACGACCAGCTGCTCGTCGCGTACGCTGCGGAGGCCGGGGTGCGCCATACCACATTCGAGGCCCTTGCCGCCCACCATCATGCAAGCCACGGCCTGGCCGCACCCCATGGCGATGACCTGCAGTACACGCGGCTGCTCAGCCTGGGCAAGCAGATCCCGCTCATGCCGGACTGGCGATGGCGAGTACTGCACAGCCCGCACGATTGCCAGCGGTTCATGCTGACAGACCGGGGCTGGATCTACGTCGAGGAGCCGGAGGGGCCCAACTATGGCCTATTCCTGCCGATGGGCCCGCGGGTCGCGATCCTCGGCTACCTCGATGACCCCCAGCTCCCGCCCCGCCGACCGCCGTTCGAGGAACACCTCGACCTATGCGAGAGCATGATCGAGTGGCTCAACGCCGCCCCCCGCGACGACCCCTACATCGAGATCCTCATCGCCCACCCCGATGACCGTGACCGGCTCGCCCGGCTGCCCGACTACCGGGACCTGCGGCCGAACGCCTATGGGCCGTTCCGCTACCGGCAGTCCCGCGGCCTGTTCGACTAGGTTCCCTGCACTGGCAGGCCGGATGCCCACAGCCCTGATGATCACCGGGGGGATAGTGTGCCGCGTTCCGAGTCGGCGGCGACAGCCCGCCAATGGCAACTCGCGCACGACCGCGACGCCGCCCCGTGTGCACGATCCGTGCAAACGAGCAGCCATCGAGCAACCACCGGCCCGCAGCGGCCGGTCCAGAGGCGCAAGAGAGGGTAAAAACACCAGGTCAGGACGGGTGCGCCGCCAGGGACTTGAACCCCGAACCCGCGGATTAAGAGTCCGCTGCCCTGATTCGCTGGCCGTCCTCAGACGTCCGCTGGTGCAGGTCATGCGCCTGTACGGATTTCTGCGGACGGTGCCGGACGTGGGCGAACTGCAACTGAAACTGGC
>Ga0335078_10005058_pt1 | contig 19506 bp, 16 predicted proteins | sample Lox_Sample_32_FD_206711 | JGI IMG/M metagenome (GOLD analysis project Ga0335078, IMG submission 206711) | Soil microbial communities from Loxahatchee National Wildlife Refuge, Florida, United States - Lox_Sample_3.2 | ecosystem: Environmental > Terrestrial > Soil > Wetlands | place: USA... | reverse complement strand
CAGCGGAGAGAGGCATACAGTGTTGACTGATTCTATCTTACATAGCGTCAAACAAACACGATCCTGGAGATGATCACGCGCCATGTGTCGCTACAGTAGCGTTTACGATAGATGGCGACAACAGCCCTACCATCCACCTAACCGTTAGCGAATTACATGGGGATTTCTCGCCAGCAAACAACAATGTCAGTCCGCTTGCTGCCGAAAACGCATGTCGAAGCCGGTGGTACAACGGCTACAGTTCAGTACGCTATCGCTTCAGCCCCGCATCCCAGTTCAGCACGACCGTTAACTGCTCGGGCCCCTCGTTGACCGGCTCGCCGAGGAGGAACCTCTTTCCGTCGGCCGTCACCCGGTACTGGCCCAATATCGGATTCACTCTCGTAGGAGTTTGAAACAGCACCTGTGGCGCCCCGGTTTGAAGAGTCTCCCCGCCTTTCACCTCGGCTGCCATCAGCTTTCCATCCAGAGTCAGGTAGAAGAGTTCCTTGCCGTCCTTTCTCCACAACGGCTGGCAGCCACCGCTGAGCGAAACCTGGCGCTTCCCGGCAAAGGAAGGAAATGCAGCCACGTAAACCTCCCACCGGCCCGACTCGAGGGAGTTGTAGGCGACCCAACGCTCGTCTGGCGAAATGCGTGGTTCGTCTTTATCGAACTCCGATGTCAGTAACGCTACGGGTTTTCGCTCGCCGGTGGCAGGCAATTGATAGAAGGTTTTGCCGTTCGCGTTGATGAAGAAGATCGAGCCGTCCTTCAGCCACTCATAGGCATACTTCGGCTCGTCGGACTGATAGAGCAGTTCTTCGGCCCCTCCGCCCAAGACCTTTCGGTAGAGGCCCCATTTGCCGTTTGGAGTTGAATTAAATAGCATCTCGCGCCCGTCCGGTGACCAGATTGCGTCCGTGTCAGCGGTGCCGAAAGTCAGGCGCGAAAAAACGCCCGTGGACAACTCCAGGATCCAGATATTCTGCGTCCCGTTTTGCGGATCCGCGCGCTCTACCGCGAGCCGCCTTTCGTCCGGCGACAGGACGATCTGCCGGTATATCCCAGGTTCTCCCACGCCCTGCTGGCGCTTGCCTTCCCGGCTGTACCAGGCAAGCTGGACGTTACCGGAGACCTGCCTCCGATACACCAGGACTCCGTTGTCAGACGCACTGAATGCGCCCTCGCGTACGTGGTCGGCGATAGGAACTGGTTCGCCGGCCAGCCGGAGGCTCCCGACGTCAAATGGCTGCGCCAGCAGGGTTTCCCCCCGTTCGTAGATCAGGAACCCCGGCCGCACGTACATAGCGAAGAAAGTGCCGGTTACCAGCAGCCTTGTCTGGCTGGATCCGAGCGAGGCAAGATAGATCCCGGTTTTGTTTGAATCCGAGCTTCCTGACCCATAGAGGAAGTGGCGGCCATCCGGCAGAAAATGCGGGAACGCCTGGCCCAATTCCTGACGTGACCGGCCGAGCTCGAGCGCCGGCTTGACCTCGCCCCCAGCCGCGGAAACAGCCCGCAAACTGGACTGTGCTTCGAACAGAATCGTCCCATCTTTACTCCAGGCGCCCGGGCCCGGGTAAGCGGCGGGCGCATCACACAGCGCGTATACCGGTCCGCCTGAAACATCCATCTTCTTGAGCTTGCCGGCCGCCCAGAAAGCGACGAAGCGGCTGTCGGGCGACCAGAACGGTATGTCCCCGCCGTCGGTTCCAGCAAGCCGCTCAGCGGCAAACGAATCCAGAGAATGAACCCAAAGGTACGACTTCCCGTCTGCACCCGTGGCGCTAAACACGACCCGCTGGCCGTCCGGAGACACCGCTGGAGCATTCCAAGCGAACCAGTCGGGGGGCTGGCCCGGGATCGGAACAAGAAATCTAACGCGGCGAACCTCATTCGGTCTCTCACGGAAATGAACCAGTGCCAGAGCCAGGAAGCCGAGCGAGACGACTGCCGCGAGCGTCCAAGAGAGTAGCTCACGGTTCTTTCGGCGAGCGACTACAGGTCTGGGAATTCCGGCCTGCGAGCCCACCTCGGCGATCCACTTCAGCTCGACCAGAACGTCGTGCGCGGTCTGCCAGCGCGCGTCGGGATCTTTGGCTAGGCAGACGCGCACCACATGATCGAGAGCCGCAGGCGCTAGTGGCTGCAACGTTGAGATCAGCGGCGGTTCCGCAGTCATGATGGCTGAGATCACGCTTGCCTGGCTCTTGCCTACGAACGCCTTTCGCCCAGCGGCCATTTCGTAGATCACACTTCCCAGCGCGAAAAGGTCCGTGCGCGCATCGGCTTCGGCGCCCTCGAGCTGCTCCGGCGCCATGTATTGCAGCGTGCCCACAATAGTCCCCTCGCCGGTTAACGGCGTGGTTTGTGTAGGCACCCCCGTCATTCCCGCCGCGCCTTCTGCAGCCCGAACCTTCGCCAGCCCGAAATCCAGCAGCTTCGCGCCTGTTTTTGTGAGCATGATGTTGCCGGGCTTCAGGTCCCGGTGAATCACGCCGTGCCGGTGCGCGGTGTCCAGCGCGTCCGCAATCTGGATGGCGTACTGCAACACGTGCTCCGGTGGCAGCGGCCCTTTCTTGAGCCGATGGGCCAGCGTCTCGCCTTCCAGGTACTCCATGACGAGAAAGTCGATGCCGTCCTGGTGGCCGACGTCATACAGCGGGCAGATATGTGGATGGCTCAGGCTCGAAATCGCCTTCGCTTCTCGCTCAAAACGCTCGCGCAGTTGAGGATTGGAGAGATGCTCGGGAAGAACCTTGATGGCGACCGTGCGGTCTAGTCGTGTGTCTCGTGCTCGATAAACCTCGCCCATGCCTCCAGCACCGATCGCCGAAACAATCTCGTAAGGGCCGAGCCGGGTTGAGGGCTGGATGGCCACAGCGGTGCCGTGTAGTTTATCTCATTAGTCCGCGCGGCGTGAAGCGACACCGGCTGAATGGCTTGGGCAGCCGCAGTGCCTTTGGCCAAAACACGGGCAATCCGCGGCCATTAAGCTTTCGGAGTGATTCGACGTTGCCAAGAAATAGATGGTGTGAACAGCCCTATCGTCCACTTAACCGGATCAGCCCCGCGACAAACCGCTCACGACAGTTGCCAGGCACGGAGTCTGCCCACGGACGTCGGCGACTCAGACCTGTGCGCCTAGATCAGCGGGGGACATGTCAAAACATCGGGATCATCGCGGGAGCTGAGACGTGAACCGGGGGACATAGGCGCACTTGTTGAATGATTCTACTGCAGCGATTCTTCATGGCTCGGTGCCCATAACTCTCAACGCCCGAGAAAACGCCGCTCACGGGAATGAGCGTCGTGGCATCGCGCGCCCGCCAATGTTCTTGAGGCGGACCGGGGGCTGCGTCACATTCGCGAGGCGGGAAAGTGAGGATGATCCGAATCGCATCCTGCTGTAACCGGCATCATGGTCACTCCTTCTTCACTGTGATCCAGTGGTCAATTTGTTGTTGCAGAATATCTAGCGGCACTGCCCCGGTGCCCAACACAACGTTGTGGAATTCTTTGAGTGAGAATTTTGTGCCCAACTCACGTTTCGCCCGCTCACGCAGTTCGACGATTTTCACCTCGCCGACCATATAGGAGCAAGCTTGACCCGGTCTCACCACGTACCGCTGGACTTCCGCCACCGGGCTGCCTGCTGGATTCGGGCCCAAATAATCGATGGCCTGTTGCCGCGTCCAGTGCTTGGCATGTATCCCGGTATCCACCACCAGGCGCCGCGCTCGGAATATGGCCGCATCGAGCTGGCCGAGTAGGCCGACCGGGTCCCCTTCGTACCAACCAGACTCCGCCGCGAGCTGCTCAGCGTAGAGCCCCCATCCCTCGCCGTACGCACTGTTGCCGCCGAACACTCCATACTTTCGAAAACGGGGCAGCGTGGTGTCCTCCATCTGAAGAGCTATCTGAAAATGATGACCCGGAATCGCCTCATGGTAGGCGGTGGTGCGAAGACCAAACAGGGTAAGAGGCACGCCGAAGACCGGAAATTGAAACGTGCCAGGACGCGAGCCATCCGGGGCCGGACGAGAATACGATGGGGCTTTCGGCCCCATGAACTCTGGATAAGGCCGTGCCACAACAGCCGCCTTCGGCACACGCTCAAATAAGAGTGCGGCCCGCTTCGCGGCGTCGCCTATGGTTCGCTCAATCGCCGCCTCATACTCGGCACGGCCTTCCGAGGTTGCCGGGAACGTCGCTTGGTCGTCGCGTAGTTTGTCCATCCTGGCCCGCACAGAGCCCTCGGTCCGGCCCAGTTGGCGGAGCAAACCGTCCATCCGCTCTTCGATTTCGGCCACCATGCGCAAACCGGTTTGATGGATCTCCTCGCCTGTGATCTTTGTGGTAGTGTATTGTCGCAGCCCATAGCTATACGCTTCCACTCCGCTGGGAAGCCTCCATAGCCCGGCGTCATCGCTGGCTTTTGGCACTTCGGCTTCTAGCAGGGCCTTCGCTTTTCGCCACGCTGGATACACCCGTTCGGCCGTGATCTTTTCCGCCTCGGCGCGCAGTTCCGCCTGCTTGGGTGTGGAAATTTTCTTCACTCGCTGCATGCGTTCGGCGAAGCTGGCCACCAAAGGATTTTGTTCCGCAGGAGTAGACAGGAACACGTCGATCTGCGCGATCGCGGCCTGCAAGATGAACCGTGGCGGCCCAAGCTTCTCTCCTATCAGACGCCGGGCCTCGACGATGACCTCTTCCATGCGGGGCGCCACCTGGCTCAAGCGTGCCACGTAGTTTTCCGCGTCTCGCTCGGTGGCAACAGGATGCCGAACGGTCAGTAGCGCCGGCAGATAGGCCTGCGCTCCGTAGCTTTGCATTAGCGGGAACTGGTAGTCCTGAAACGGTTCGCCTTGTACGCGGTTGTCGAGATCCCAGGCGATGATATCGGCCGATAACCGCTGCGCATCGGTCATTTTCGAGCGGTCAAAAGAGCGAAGCTCATTCAGACCCTTGCGTATCAGGCGGCGTTCGGCATCGCGCTGTTGCAAGGTCTGAGGCTCGATTTGGCGCTCGAAGGCGTCTTGTTCAGCTCCGCTAAAGTAGCGTGCGGACGCGGCCTCGTCGGTGTGGAAACGCATCCATTCGTCGGTGAATGTGCTAAAAAAATCGTCGATAGTGCGCTCCGGCGCCGGCATGAGCCGAGCAAGCAGGAGGGTGGCGGAGATCGCACAAATGAGCCGCATGGGGGGATCTTAACACTCTTCGTAAAGTTCCAAACCTATAGCCATCCGGAATGTATGGCCCGAACCCCAATCGGGCAGACCCGGTAAGTCGACCAGCGTCCGGGAGCAATTTCCTGGGTTGTGCAGATCGATCCCGTGAAACGCCGGTCACGTCCAAACCCCTGCGCATGGCATCATTGGCAGCGGTTCGGAATGGATCGCGACTTCCCGAGACTGATGTAGAATTTCGCCCGTAATTCCTCGACCATCAGGCACTTGCCGCCAAAGGAGGTAGCCTGGCGCCAGCCTGCGATTTGATCATGAATCGCATGGGATACCGCCATTAGCTATCGGACACTCTTACCAGGCTTGTTTCGCTGAGAACCGGTCGCTATTTGGATGCCGATTTCACACCCATCCGCCGCCTGACTTCGCTCCGCATGGATTCAGCTTCATCGGCGGTAAATCGCAAATATCCACGATCATCGTCCCGTAGTCCTTTTTCCGTCCACCGGGCTCGCATGACGCCAGCCACCGAATGGGCAGGGGATCCGAGCAGGAGGTGGCCCAGCTCGTGGGCCATGGCGAGTCCGAGAAGATCGGCGAAATTTGTGGTGCCAAAAACGGCGCGCTCTCTTACGTCGTCGGCCAGCACCACGGCGTCGCCATTCTCGAATGAAAGGCAGAAGCCCAATGTTTCGGAACTGCTGGGCCGCTTCCCCGCCATGGCGCGCGGCCAGAGCCTCAACTGGAGACTAGAAGCGGCATTCCACTTCAGACTAGGCACGTTTTCGTCGACGTCTGCAGCCAGCAGACCGGTTGTCCAGGTAAGTTGAATTCCAGCGTAGCCAAAGATGCGCTCCGCCGTCCGCTCTGCCTGGCTGAGTTCACTGGGCGACAGATTGATGCCGTTGTATACCTTTACGGTGACTTGTAGCTCGGTTACCGTTTCAGAAGCCGACTTCAGAGACGGTGCGTTTTTTTCGGTAGCCCAAGAGTGCGAACAAATCAGAAACAAAACCGAGACTTCTCTGAGCCCGCCCACCTGCTCCTCCGCCACGGGTTGCGTGGTGAGGGCAACCTTAAGCGAGCCGTGCCGACACTCTGATACAGGCGACGGTGGTATTTCGGTGATATCGGTGTGACAAACTAAGCCATTGAAAAGAAAACGCTGGACAAGCCTACGGGTACGGGATGTTATTGTGGTACACTCCTAAGAACGCTTTTTGATGTGCCCTCCTGGAAGCACCCGTTTCATCCGTTTTGCGTCGTTCCAATTGGACCTGCGCGCCGGTGAGTTGCGCCGGAACGGAGTCAAGATCCGGGTGCCCGATCAATCCATTAAGGTCTTGGCCATGCTCGTCCAGGATCCCGGTGAGGTTGTCACGCGCGAGGATCTGTATCAAAAGCTTTGGCCGAACGGCACCATTGTCGAGTTCGACCGCAGCATCAATGCCGCCATCAAACGCCTGCGACAGGCATTGGAGGATTCTGCCGAGGAGCCTAAGTTCATCGAAACCTTGCCAAGGCGGGGGTATCGGTTCCTCCTTTCGGTGGAACGTGTGGGCGGTGAGGAGCCCCTAGCTGCTTCTGCCCCTGAGCCCGCCACCAGGGAACCTGTGCGGCAAAGGGTTTCCCACTATCGCGTGGTCAGAAAATTGGGCCAAGGCGCCATGGGGGTTGTATATCTGGCCGAAGACACCAGATTGGGGCGATCGGTAGCACTCAAATTCCTGCCCGAAGAGCTTGCGGATGACCCGCAATCGTTGGAGCGCTTCGAGCGCGAGGCTCGTGCAGCCTCGGCCCTCAATCATCCGAATATCTGCACTCTGTATGATATCGGCGAAACCGAGGGGCGCCGCTTCCTTGCGATGGAATACCTGGAAGGACAGACGCTCGCAGATCGCGTTGCGGCCAAACCGTTCCAGGTGGATGAGCTACTCGATCTGGGTATTCAGATTGCGGACTCTCTGGAGGCTGCACACTCGAAGGGGATTACCCATCGTGATATCAAGCCGGCCAACATCTTCGTCACAAATCGAGGGCAAGCCAAGATCATGGACTTCGGCCTTGCCAAGCAGTCCGCTGACAGGGTCACGCTTAGCAAGGCACAGCGTTCTCAAGCCGCAACAGTAGCCCTGACTGAGGATTTGGTAACGCATCCCGGTACAACAGTTGGCACGGCTGCCTACATGTCGCCAGAGCAGGCTCGCGGAAAAGAGGCGGATGCGCGCACGGACTTGTTCTCGTTCGGCGTGGTGCTGTACGAGATGGCCACCGGCCGGCGGCCGTTTCAAGGGAACACGACGGCGGTTGTGCTTCACGCGATTCTAAGCGAGGCACCCGTCTCGCCTGTGCAGTTACGGCCGGACTTGCCAGCCGAACTGGAACGCATCATCGAAAAGGCATTGGAGAAGGACCGGGAAGTGCGCTACCAGCACGCGGCCGAAATGCGCGCAGATCTGAAACGGCTGAAGCGAGCCATCGAATCCCGGCCGTCTGTTATGTCCGCGACCACCGCGGAGCAGCACGCAAAGCCAGTGGTCCGGCGGAATTGGCTCTGGGCAGGCTTGAGTGTGACGGTCGCGCTAGCAGCAGTCATCACTGCCGGAGTGTGGTTGGCCCGCTCGATGGCGAGGACGTCCGACGCGGCGCTCGTTGAAGTTCCACTCACGATCGAAAAGGGTTTGGCAGGCCATCCGAGTTTCTCGCCCGACGGGAACCAAGTGGTGTACTTCCAAATATCAAACTCAAACTACAGTAGTCTTTACATCAACATCATCGGCTTACCCGGTCCCCCGAGGCGTCTGACCACGCAACCGGGCTATGACTTCAGCCCCGCTTGGTCCCCAGACGGCCGTTACATCGCATTTCTCAGAACTAAGGTCTCTCGAGGGCCGAACCTGATTTTTGGAAGCGGGAAAGCTACACTGCTGCGGATTCCGCTCACTGGCAGTCCGGAACAGATGCTGGCGGAAGTCTCGGGACCAGAAGATATCAACACTTGGCCTGGCCCCTATCTGGCGTGGTTCCCCGACGGGCGCTGGCTGGTCACGGTGGATCGTGTCTCACCTGGGGAACCCCACGGCCTGTTTCTGCTATCCGTCGACACTCACGAGAAGCAGAGGCTCACGATGCCCCCGCCGGGAAGCGGTTATGACGACGGGCCGGCTCTTTCGCCGGATGGGCGCTGGCTGGCCTTTAGCAGAGGTGGGGGCATCAGCCACCTTTATCTACTCGAGCTGTCTGACGACCACAAACCGAAAGGTGAGCCCAGGCAGATTACGTTCGAAGAAGGCCATGCGACCAATCCGGTTTGGATGCCGGACGGGCGAGGCATTGTCTTTGATTCGGGCCCTACCGAAGGTGCAGGGCTATGGCGAGTCGCTGTTTCCGAAGGGCGTCCTGGCACGCCGCAACGGCTGCCCTTTAGCCACGCCATTTATCCGGCAGTTTCCAGCCATGGGCAACGTCTCGTATTCGTCCGCGGTATGGGCGGGGGTTATGAAATCCGGAGGATTGTAACATCCGCCGGCGGCCAGAGGGTCATAAGAACAGATAAGCTCATCTCGTCTATATACTCGGATGAGGATCCAGCGTACTCCCCGGACGGTAAACGGATTGCCTTTAAGTCAAACCGCTCGGGGAGGTTTGACATCTGGGTGTGCAACAGCGATGGCTCCAATGCCATGCCTCTGACATCATCGGTCGGGTGAGCTCGATGACCCCGCACTGGTCCCCGGATGGCCAGTTCATCATGTTCGGCGCGGAGGTCGAAGATCGTGGAGAACTATTCCTTATCAACGCGCAAGGCGGAGCTCCGAAACGTCTCATGGCTGATTCGTCATGGGGGAAATTTTCGAGAGATAACGGTAGTTTCTCACGCGATGGCAAATGGATCTACTTTGACTCGGAACGCGGCGGTAAGTCGCAGATCTGGAAATTACCGGCTGATCCCAATGCGAGAGACCGCAAGGCGATCCAGGTGACATGGAACGGCGGACGTAATCCGATTGAGTCTCCGGATGGCAAGCATCTCTATTACCTGAAGACCGGCGAGGCAGCCGATGCAGAGCGGCTGATGAAGGCTCCAGCAGCGGGCCGGGAGGAGACCGAGGTGCTACCGTCGGTGTTCCGAGCCAACTTCGCGGTAGCGGAAGAGGGGATCTATTTCGTTCCGGGGTCGAGTGGAAATCAGTATTCGATTCAGTTCCTTAGCTTTTCTTCCCGGAAAATCACGCGCATGGCGGACATCGAAGAGCCTGTGTGGGGTTTCCCAGTGTCACCGGTTGACAAGGGTGGCACGCGTTCGCTTCTGTACACGCAGGGCCGCTGGAGGGACTGGAACCTTATGCTAGTAGAAAATTTTCGATGATATGCGACTGTGCACACGCACCTAGTAACGGGAGCCAACAAGGTTTGATAGAGCGGATGGGAAAATTCGGCGTTGCCCATTGGCCTTGCCGCGTGTTACTGGCGATAACTTCCATCCAACAATCCAGATTTCTCCCGTGAAACGCCGGTCACGTCCGAAGCGATGACTCCATCCGAGGGTGCGGCATCATGAGTGGAACGAAGACTTCACGCGACTGTTAATCGCCTCGAGAGCCGTTCGGGAATTGAAGTATCACGGAGCCAGGGGGTGGGGACGAATTTTTGTCAACTCAAACCTTGCACGGTGAAGAGGTCAGAGAGAATGCGGCGGGCGCCGTATACATATGCCCGACCACTAAGCTTGATCACGATGTGATCGATTAGATGTATCCCGGCTGGATCAAGCGGCATTAGTTCCTTCCAAGGAATCCTCCGGCCCGTTGCCACGTCCAGCTTGTCCACCTTTGCAGGTACGTCTCCGTAGCGATACACAAATAGGAATCGACCGTCGCTGCTCCAACTGATCGGCACATCACCCATCTGATAACCCGGAATGAGCCGTTCCTGTGCCCCTTCGACACTGAACATGTAGCCTCTCTTGTCCGGCCCTACACCAGCTACTCTTTCACCAACGGGAGAGGGAGCGAACGCGGCACTAGTTCCTTCCGGGGAAATCCCCTTTAGAGCGCCAGTCGGTAGATCATCTACCATAAAGAGCCTCACGCCGTGGCCAGGCTCGTAGCCTGAAAAAATAAGGCGCTTCCCGTCTGGAAACCAGCGCGCACCAATCTTATTGATGGACTCATTTGCCAGCGGCTCGATTCGCCCCGCCCGTGTCGGCAGCAACACAGCATGCGAGAGGGCGCCTGGAGAGTTGGCGAGCGCCCACCGAACATCCGGTGAAAGCGCCAAGCCGTTCCCCTCTCCAAGTCGAACCGCAGGCGAGGCATCCATTCGGCGGAAGAATACGCTGTAGTTCCTCGCGGCACCGACTTCGGTGAACAATAGTTCCATTCCGTCCAGTGACAGGTCGGCAGGATATGACCAGTCCAGCCAGGAAAAATCGCGCTCCTCCGTGTCAGCCGGAGCCGTCCCATAGATTCCCCGGCGTCGAACATCACGTGCTAACAATACCCGTCCGTCCGATGCAATATCGTGCAGCGTCAGGCAGCTCATGTCGCGAAAAACCAGTCGCTCATGGCTAGACAGATCGACGGCATAGAGCCCACGAATATTGTTATCGCGAGCACCGCTGAACCACACCTCTCTGCCCTGGGGCTGCCACGCCAGACCCTGAACTGTGCTCCATCCGCTTGAGAGAACTCTATACCTACCCAATAGGTCGACTATGGCGACCGAACCCAAGTCATCCTCTTGCAATGGATGATCGAGAAACGCAATCTGGTCCCCAGTTGGCGAGAAGCGTGGATGGCTTATCCAGCCGCCTGTCTGATACAGAACGTGATCGATCGGATATTCCAGCCGACTCTGCCCGCCTACTACACGGACAATTCCTAACTCATGCTCTTTTGAAGACCAGTCTGCCCAGACAACTTCTTCGAGGATCTCGCGTGGAGCCCCTCCGGCCTCCGACACGCGAGCCAACGTGCCGATCATCGAGAACAACTGAATCGGGTGGGCATTCAAGAGTACGGCGATTTCTCCTTCAGAGGAGACAGCTAGCAGTTCGGTGTTTACCAATCCCCAAGGCTGCGATTCAGGACCTGCTGGCCTTGTGGTAAATATTCGGTTCGGTGTTCCTTGCCACGCAGCACTGTACATGACGGTCTCGCCACCGGGAGTGAACCGCGCGCTCCGGAGCATGCCCCGCTCGAACGTTAGCTGGTGAAACGATGGCACCGGATTTCGCCACACCAACTTTCCCAATAACAGTCCGATCAGCAGCGTCACGATAACGATGAGTAACGCCATTAGCGCCGAATTTCGATAGGCAGAAAGGCGGACCACTTGTACGGCGGGGATTTGAGACGCACGCGCACCAAGCGTTCGTATTTCCCCTTCAGGAGCAGCGTGGCTGGACGATTCGTCTCGCCTCAGCCGTTTCAGGTCCGTGCGAATCTCGGCAGCGGTCTGATAACGAAGCTCGCGATCCTTTTCAAGTGCTTTCCCAACGATTTCGTCCAGCTTGGAAGGTAGTTTGGCATTCAATGCGAGAGGGGGTGTTGGTGGCCGGTTGAGAATGGTTTCGTGAATGATTCCTGCCGTTTTCCCGGAGAACGCCTGTCGGCCGGTGGCCATTTCGTAGAGCAAGGCCCCGAGACTGAATACGTCGCTACGCGCATCGAGTTCCTCACCCCGGACTTGTTCCGGTGACATATACGCCAGGGTTCCCAGCGCCGCGCCCGGACTGGTGAGCATCTGTTCGGTGGCCGCATCTGTGGGTATGTCGGTTTTACATGCTTCCGGCGCCAGCTTGGCCAGCCCAAAGTCGAGAATCTTGGTCTGACCGCGGGTGGTGACGAAGATGTTCGCTGGTTTGATGTCACGGTGAATGATGCCTTTTGAGTGAGCCGCCTCCAATGCGTCTGCAATCTGAATCCCCAGATCCAGCAGCTCGTCCAGTTTGATCGGCTTCCCTGCGATTCTCTGCCGCAGCGTCTGCCCTTCCAAGTACTCCATGGTGAGGAATGGCCGGCCATCCACTTCGCCTATGTCGTGCAGAGTGCAGATGTTCGGGTGATTCAGCGCTGATGCGGCGCGAGCTTCGCGCTGGAACCGTTCCAGAGCATCTCTGTCTTTGGAGAATTCATCGGGCAAGAACTTCAGGGCAACTAGCCGGCCCAGGCGCGTGTCCTTAGCCTTGTAGACCACACCCATGCCGCCTTCGCCGAGCTTTCCGATGATTTCGTAATGCATGATACGCCGGCCGACCACTGGACCTCCAAATAATAATCGGAGTCTAAGATCTGATTTAGTTTACCGCCGGCTCAATTGTCGGGCAATGCGGAATGGAGGCACCGGGACCACGATCCCGAGTCGCCCCATTTCTTGGGGAAGACTATCGAGATTCTGTAGCCACGATTTCAACTCCCGTGAAACGCCGTAGCCAGAAGTAGACCCGCTTAGCGGCGCCCAACTCGGCACCGCGCTGGCAACGCACCTTTCCTGATACCCATAGTCGCTACTCGTTGCTTGGTGATCTGGCTCAAACCCAGAGGCCATGTGCTTGCCGTAAGGGAACCGATTTTGCACAGTGGGCACCACGCATCGCGTAACGTGCCGATGTAAGCTTCCATCCAGATCTCATCACGACGCTACGAGGAGCAGTTAATTGAGCGCGCGGTGAAACAGAGGAATCACCCGGAAATATTCAGCTTTGGCGAAAAGTGATTAAAGTTCTGAACAAAGAAAACCAATTAACATAACTGGCTATCCGAGTCTCCCGTAATCCGGCGGGATACGGGGCGACGCGGTCGGGAACAGAACCGCGGGACCGCTGTCACTGTCCGGCCGGAGCCGCTACGATGCGGCCACGAAGGCGGACGGTGAGAGGTAACACGCCTGCGATCAGCAACGCGACCGCCAGGATCCCAAAGCCGGACCTGAACGAGTGGGTTCGTGCCGCCAGGAACCCAACCAAAGACGGACCGAGAAAGCCCCCGAGCCCCGCCGAGACACAGTTGATTGTGCCGGTAGCCATCGCCGCAGCAGAATCACAAAGAAAAGCGGAGGGCATGGCCCAGAAGCTAGGCAAAAAGGCGAGCAGGCTGGCGGCGGCAATTGAGAATAGGAATAAAGAAGGGAGGAACCCCCAATCCGCCACGCTAAGCACCAGCAACGCAGCCGCAGTCACCCAGAGCGGGATCGTCGTGTGCCAGCGCCGTTCAGATGTGCGGTCGGAATGCCAACCGTTCACCTGCATGGCAACAAAACCAATCACATTAGGCAAGGCCACCAGCAGGGTTACTCTGAAGTCGCTCAGCCCTGACAAGCGCTTCAGCATGGTGGGCAACCAAAAGGCCAAAGCGTACGCCGACCCGTTTTGCGCGAAGTGCAACGCAGTCAAGATAAGAACGTCGCGATTCCGGATCGCCTCCCACACGGTATAGGAGCCGACGGATTGTTTCGCCCGCCTCTCGCTCTCCAGTTGTACGATAACCCACTGCCGCTCAGCGGGGGGCAACCACTTTGCCTGATGCGGCCAATCGGACAGATAAAACCAGGTCATAACGCCGAAGAAGAGCGCGGGCAGACCTTCCGCAATGAACAACACCTGCCAACCTCGCAGGCCGAACCAGTGGAAACCCAGCAGCAATCCCGATATTGGGGAACCGACGGCGAACGCCAAGGGAATGGCCGCCATGAAACCGGCAATTGCCTTGGCGCGATCTTGGTAGATGAACCAGTGCGTCAGATAGACGATGATCCCGGGGAAAAATCCCGCCTCCGCTAATCCCAGCAAGAACCGCATCGTATAGAACTGCTGTGGTGTGCGGATGAAGGCCATCCCGATCGTGACGATCCCCCAAGAGACCATGATGCGCGATAGCCAGCGCCGTGCACTCCAACGCTCTATGATGATGGTGCCTGGAATTTCCAAAATGACGTAGCCGAGGGAGAAGATGCCCGCCCCGAAGCCGATTACGCTATAGTCAAAGCCGAGATCGTGCGGCATTTGCAAGGCCGCAGTGGCAAGATTGTTGCGATCCAGGTAAGCAATTACGTACATCAGGAGCACATACGGCAGAAGGCGCAAGGCAATCCGACGCCGGGCGCGGCGGGAAACGTCATCGGCGATGAGGGTTGGTACAGACAAGTTCATTTCTCGAAGATCGGATTAGTTGGGCAGATCAGGCAGCCCGAAAGATTACGCAATGATATCCTGTATTCCGTAATGAATATTTTCACCATACGACCATCGCACGCAGGTGACGATAATCTCGGCAGCGAACTGTCGCTTCTGGAACAGAACTCCCCGGCAAGACCCCATCCGCTCACCCTACCAGATCCCCAGCGCTGAAGTTGCAACACTTCCGCCTGATACATGCAGTCGCGCCTTCCATGTGAAACAGATTTTCTAAACCCGTCGGGCCCGAGGTCGAATCCCCCCCAACCTGGTCCTAGAGACCGATTGATTAGGTGGATGGTTGGGCTGTGGCTGTTCGCAACACCTATCCGTCAAAGGGTTCTGACGCCGCGCTTCGCCCCCCTATAAATCCTTTACATGCGGAGCTTCTGGTGGTAGGTCGGGTATTCAGGCTTTTTGTACTTCGGAAGCGGGCTCTTTTTGAGCTGGTCGAGAATCACTTCAACAGCCTTTTCAAGCTGCGGATCGTGACCCTGCCGGACCAACGCAGGATCCATGTCTACCTCGATGTCCGGCGTAATGCCGTGGTTTTCTACTTCCCAATCGCCTTGTAAACCGTAAATCGCTACGCGCGGCGCTGTTACGCCGCCTCCGTCGATGAGTTGCGGATAATCATAGATACCCACCAGCCCGCCCCAGGTTCTTGTACCGATGAGCGGCCCGATTCCTGCCTTGCGGAAGTACCACGGCATGGCGTCACCGCCCGATCCCGCGAATTCGTTCACGATCATGACCTTGGGCCCGTAAATTGCGCCGGCGGGGCTGGAGAAATCATGTCCCTCGCGCGCAGTGATGAGGCTCATCAACGGCCGCCGCAGGTGGTCGATGATGGCCTGCCTCCAGAGACCACGTCAGGGACGCTGGGCTCATACACGATATCCATCGAACTGGTCCACGATGGGTTCGTGCTGCACGGCGATCCCGATAGGCATCTGAGTAAGCGCGTTTTGACCTCGTTTTACGGCGACCAGACGGGACTTATTACGTACGCGTATAGCCAAAGAATTCATGCGGCGTAGCTGTAATACTTCAGCAGGCCACCGAGCCGCTCCCCACAATGTACGCGGCATCGGGGCCGGTGCTGTCCAACTTCGTGACGCGGGAACAGGAGCACGTTGTCCTTACCTTGATGATTTCGCTCCGCGTGAAAATGCTCCATGAATTCGTTCAGCGCGCGGCGCAACGACGCTTCGCCGAACAAGATCAGCTTGGACAAGCACTCCTGTTTGGCAGAACGAACCCAGCGCTCCGCATAAGCATTCAAATTCGGTGACCGCACCGGCAGTTGAAGCGGTTTTATGCCGCCCGCCGCCAATGTCGCTCGGAACAAGGGGCAGAACTTGGTGTCCCGATCATGCAATGCGTAGCGGCGCTGATCCAGAAATCCCCAGGTCTCGCCGGTTGCATTGCGGGCGATCTGTTGCATCCATGCTTGGTCAGGGTGCGCGCGATCCCGGCCAGGCTAACCCGGCGACTCCCCAGATGCATGAAGAACAATAGGTAGTACGTCACCAGCCCACGCCAAGTAAGGACCTCGACCGTGAAGAAGTCGATCCCTGCCAGCTCCGCCATATGCTCCCAATACATTGAACTGGGACCTGTGGGTCGGCCTCGCGCCCATGCAGTCCTTCCACCGCAATCTTCATCCGTACAGCTGGCATTGGTTCTGGGACTTCGGCAACGGCGAGCTGGGAAATAACGGCGTTCACGCCATCGACGTGGCGCGATGGGGACTGCACCGCGGGTTGCCTTCCAAGATCTATTCCACTGGCGGGCGCTTTGGCTACAAAGACCAGGGTCAGACCCCCAACACGCAACTGGTGACTTACCAGTTCGACGACGGAGTTGAGCTGGTAGCGGAAATTCGAGGTCGCTACACCAATCGCGAAGGCGACGTCAGCTCGGGATTGATGTTCTATGGCTCGAAAGGGTACATGATCTCGGACCCCCATTCGGAAGGCTTCAAGGTTTTTCTCGAGGGCAGAAGGACTCCCGAGCCCGACTTGGGCAAGCTCGAAGACGTGGATCGTGCGGGTGACGAGGAGATATCACACTTCCAGAATTTCTTCGATGCGGTGCGTGCCGGCAAACGAGATGTGCTCACGGCTGAGATCAATGAAACGTACCTCTCGACCGCGTTCTGCCTGCTAGGAAACATCTCGTACCGTTTGAAACGGGAGCTGCATTTCGATCCGGCGGCCAATCGCTTCATTGGCGATCGCGAGGCGGATGAGATGCTGAGAGATCAGTACCGCGCCCCTTTCTCTGTGCCGGATCGTGTCTGACAAGCCTTGAGGATTCGAGGGATGAACCTCACGCACGTTCGCGTGCCGCTGGTGGAGCCGTTCCGCATCAGTTCAGGCGCGGTTTCGGACAAAGACGCCAATATCGCGGCAAAGCCAGCGATCACGACGAAAGACCTGTACTTGAAGATCTTTTGATATCGGATTGCCTGGCCCATAAGGCCCCCTCATACTACATCAACAATCAACTCAGCAGCGTTGGAACCACAAGACACCAAAGAACTCACTGACGGTCACGGGAGGCTAAGAAATCCCGAGTGTGGCAGGCTTCCGATTAGCCTCCAGTTGCTCAGATTCGCCTCACGTCTATCACAAAAGCTATCACACCGTGTCACGGACCGATCCTCCAGGCTCGATTGCCTGGAGGATCACGGAAGCAGTTTGCTGAATGAAAGCCAACGACTCGGTAAGCGTTGCCCTGTCGCCGGCGTGGAGCTGGATGTAGTCGCTGCTCGATGTGTTCGAGTCGAGTCCGATGCCGGAACAGACTACGAATGCCACGGCTTCGGCCTCTGTCTCACGAACCGTGTGCGTGGTCTCCTTCCGCCGGTCACCGCGATGCAAAAGCTCGTGGGCGACCTCATGAACGAGGACGGCGAAATGTTCGGCGGGAGCTAGATCCGGCAGCAGCGTGATCTTACCGCCGGACGAGATACCCCTGGCCGGGGCTATTTTGCCGTCGTATTCGAGTGCGATCTGCTGGCCGGCAACGAACTGCTTCAGCTGCTCGATGTAGCCATGCGGGTCGCCCTTCACAGTGGCGAATTCCGGCAACGGCTCACCATCGGTCTGGCTGATGTCTTATATAGAGAATCGGTCGTTTTTTCAACGCGTTTTTCCATTGTGGCTGGCTATCAGACCGGGATCGCGCGCGCTTTGACACCACCGGCGAATCGCTGACCTCACGTCGGACAGGCTTCGGACAGGCTGATAAACTCTGCGCCGTCACGCTGGATCTATCCCGGAATGCCAGCAAAAGTCAGCAACGCGCGTTGCACGGCAAAGTGGAGCCGACTTTCTTCACCTTGATTGTTTTAAGCCACACAACGTCGCAGCCTCGACAAGCTTGGTCGAGAGAGCTTTGGAGGGCCGCTGCCGGGCGCGTTGCGGCCACGAAGTTACGAAAAACGTAAAGACGCGAGCGACAAAAGCGGTGCCCCTTGACATTCCGTTTTGGCAGGTTGATTATTAAGCGGGTTCGCCTCATCCTGGGAAGCGCCTCGCTGCGAGGCGTTACCGGAGGCGCTGACTAACCTTTCAGGCGCGGTCCTCCGTACTTTTTGGCTTGTGCCTGCCCCACCGGAACCGCAATCAAAGAGGCATTATGTCCGCATACAAGACACTCGCTCGTCGTTGGACTGAGGAAATCTGGAACCAAGGAAACATGGCAACGATTGATGAGATCGTAGCCGCCGATTATGCCCAGCACATCCCACTCATCAGCGACGTGCATGGGATCGACGCACTGAAGCAATACGTAGCCACTCAACGGAAGGCGTTTCCCGATGGTCGGTACACCGTGCTTGATTTGATTGAAGAAGGAGACCGGGTGGCGGAACGCTGGACTTTTCGTGGTACGCAAAGGCAAGAGTTTCTCGGTATTGCAGCCACGAATTCGGCCGTGGAGACGACAGGAACGAGCACGTTGCGCCTCGCTAACGGAAAGGTTGCAGAGCAATGGGTTCACTGGGATTCCCTCGGATGGATGCAGCACGTCGGGGCCGTACCCACAGCGCTCATCCGGCGTTGGACCGAGGAAGTCTTCAATCAAGGCAACCTAAACGTGATTGAAGAGATTTGGGCGGAGGATGCAGTCTTTAGCGGTACGCTAATACCCGAGGTGCGGGGTCCTCACGCCGTGAAGCAGGTAGTGACGGCAATCCGGGCGGCGTTCCCGGACATTCATTACTCGCTTGTGGGTGAGCCGGTGGTTCAGGGAGATCGGTACTCATGCCGTTGGCAGTCAACCGGTACACACACCGGCGAGTTTATGGGTGTTGCTCCGACGGGAAAGCATTTTACCCAAACCGGGACCAGCACCGTCCGCATGAAGGGAGGAAAAATCGCTGAACACTATGGCGAGTGGGACGCCCTGGGATTCATGCAACAACTCGGTGTCGCCCCGGCCGTTGGCCGGCTAGTGCCTGCCGTTGCGGCTGCTGGCAGGTAGGCAAATTCAACGTTCGGCGGAAATGAAGGGGAATCAAACGTTCGATGCCGAGGTTCGGGGTTCATCTGCAATTGAACGGTACGTGGGATTTCGGGAAACCACGTTTAGTGTGACGGTCTTGCAGTGTCGCGGTTTGGTCTTCTTCTGTTCTGACCGGGGATTCCGCTCCTAACGGTAGACTGAGCCTACTCTGTTATTCCGTTATCGTGAACCGACCCTGGTCTCGCTGAAACCAGTTCAACACCCGCAGGGCGCGCAGCGTGTTCCATCGGCTCGGCCGTCCTTCGCCTTCGTCCATCTCGACGGGCATCACCCCGGGATACCTGGTTTCCAGCGGCCACAGCCCATCGCCGTCACGCCTCGATGCGACCAGTTCGATAGCCTCGGCCATCCGTTCATCGTAACCAACGCCGGCGCTGCACAGATATTCGAGCTCTCTAAGCACGTCGTAGTGCCACCACGTCCGGAACGCGAAGCGCGTCCACTCGGAGCCGCCCTTTGCGATCTCGCTCGTGCAATCGCGGGCGGCCAGTAGCAGGTCGGGGTAGATCCAGGGGCCACCAGGCGGCCGTTGCGAACCGCGCCGGGATCGATGCCATAGCCCAATTTCAGTGGGCCGGCCAGTGGAATTTCCTGCTCGGGTCCAGAGGGAATACCGGCTTGGAGCGG
>Ga0335078_10005056_pt1 | contig 19515 bp, 15 predicted proteins | sample Lox_Sample_32_FD_206711 | JGI IMG/M metagenome (GOLD analysis project Ga0335078, IMG submission 206711) | Soil microbial communities from Loxahatchee National Wildlife Refuge, Florida, United States - Lox_Sample_3.2 | ecosystem: Environmental > Terrestrial > Soil > Wetlands | place: USA... | reverse complement strand
GAGGCTGTCCTCTACGCCGCCGGTGTCACGAGCCGAATGGGCTCTGTCGCGGAAGGAAACACAGTTTCCGACTACAACCATGATGAGATTGAAAGGAAGATTTCCATCAGCACCTCATTGATGCATGCGGAATGGCGCGAGTTGAAATTTAATCTGCTCGATCCGCCGGGTTATCCGGATTTTATGGGCGAAGTTAAGGCTGCCTTGCGAGTTTCCGATATTGCCCTGGTCTTTGTAAAATCTGCCGAAGGTATAGAGGTTGGAACGGAGATCGATTGGGGATTCACCAGGGAATATAGGAACGCCTCGATGTTTGTCATCAACAAAGTCGATGCCGAGCATTCCAATTTCAAGAAGATTCTGCAACAGGTCCGCGATAAACTGACCCATGATGCCGCAGTCGTACAATTTCCGGCGAACGAAGGGTTGGGTGCAGATAGCGTCGTGGATGTCTTGAAAATGAAGATGTTGAAGTTTGATCGCAACGCGAAGGGGAAAATCATCGAGAGCGATATTCCTGCCCCTCTCAAGGCCGAAGCGGAAAAATATCACGAGGAGCTGGTTGAGCAGCTTTCAGAAACGGATGAAGATCTGTTGAATGCCTTTCTCGATAAGGGAGGGCTGACTGATGAGCAGATTTTATCAGGCCTCAGAAAAGCGATTATTGAGAGAAAGATCTTTCCGGTGTTCGCCGCTGCCGGTCAGCAGCTCATAGGGGTCGCTTCCATCCTTGACTTTTTGACCGATTACGGTCCGTCGCCCGACGCCCTGCCGGAGAGCATAGGGTATAAATCAGGCAATTCCAAGGAAGAGATGAAAGTCGCCTGCAGTCCCGGCGGTGAGACGGCACTTTTTACATTCAAAACAATTTCCGAGCGAAACATAGGTGAACTCTCATTGTTCAGGGTTTACTCAGGAATAGTCATGCCCGGCATGGATCTGGTAAACCAGGCCAACGGGAAAAGTGAGCGACTCGGCACTTTGTACGTTTTAAACGGGAAGGACCGTAAGGAAATCTCGAAAGTCCTGGCAGGGGATATCGCCGCCGTGGTCAAGCTGAAAGATACGCACACAAATAATACTCTTAGCAGCAAGAATTTTCCGATTCTGATGAAAGGAATAGAATTCCCCGAACCAATTATGCGTGTGGCAATCGTGTCCAAGAACAGACACGATGAGGATAAGGTGGCATCCGGGCTGCATGCTCTTCACGAGGAGGATCCGACATTCATCATAGAGGTCGATCCCGAGTTGAACCAAACGGTCCTCAGCGGACAAGGCGAGACGCATTTACAGGTGGTGACGAAGCGGCTCAAAGAAAGATATGGAGTCGATGTCGAGATGGTCGAGCCCGACATTCCTTATCGAGAGACCATCAAAGGATCCGTTGCCGACTCCGAATACAAGCACAAGAAGCAGTCGGGAGGTCGTGGTCAGTATGGGCATGTACATTTGAAGATCGAGCACTTGCCGCGTGGCGGCGGATTTGAATTTGTCGACGCGATCGTAGGCGGAGTAGTTCCGGGAAGGTTTGTGCCCGCGGTGGAAAAAGGCGTCGTGGACGCGATGGAGCGTGGCGTCGTATCCGGCCACAAGGTTGTAGATGTAAGAGTGACCTTGTTTGATGGCACATACCATACGGTGGATTCGGATGAAGTTTCTTTCAAGATCGCCGGTTCCATGGCTTTCAGAAAGGGCTTCAAGGAAGCTAAGCCGATCTTGCTGGAACCGATATACGAGCTTGAAGTAGTTGTTCCCGATGAACACATGGGCGACATCATGGGCGATATTTCCGGCAGGCGGGGAAAAATCCTCGGAATGGAAGGTGAGGGAAGCAATCAAAAGATTCGTGCGCAGGTTCCGTTGAAAGAATTATATAAGTACGCAAACGTGGTGCGTAGTATGACACAGGGCCGCGGAATCTTTAAGCAAAAATTTTCCCATTACGAAGAAGTGCCGAGAGAGGTCGCTGATAAGATTATCGCCGATGCCCAAAAGGACAAAGTGGAACAGGAGTAAAGGATTTAATAGTCAAAGTGAATGAATCAAAACCATGACAGAATATTCAGGATTGAAATCACCTCAGTTTAAGATCTTGGATGGTGGTTGTCTTCATTGGGTCTGAAGTAAGTTTATGGAACGTCTGTGGTCGCCGTGGAGATCAAAATATATCGAATCGATTTCTGTCAAGACCGAGGGGGCGCAGAAGAAGTGCATCTTCTGTGAAAAATTTTCCGAGAAAGAAGACGAGAAAAATCTTGTCGTTTATCGGGGCAGTTTTTCCGCAATCGTCATGAATCTTTACCCTTATAATGGCGGGCATCTGATGATTGTTCCTCTTGCCCATAAGGGAAATTTCGAAGATTTAACCGACGCAGAAAATGCCGATGTTATGAAACAGGTGAGGCTTGCGATCAAACTGCTCCAAATGACGCATCACCCTGATGGGTTTAACTTCGGAGCGAATCTCGGGAAAGTGAGCGGCGCCGGCATCGCCGAGCATGTCCACTTCCATGTCGTTCCACGATGGAACGGGGATACGAACTTCATGTCGGTGCTCGGCGACACGAAAGTCATTTCGGAAGATTTGCAGGAGACATATACGAAGTTGACCGGTGCGCTCGCCAAGATAAAACTATGATCTGGAATAGGATTATCTGGAGGCAATAGGAACACGCCTATTGCGAGGTTTATCCGTTCGGGGAGCTTCGCCGGGTCAACCGCTTATTCGGGCTGAAACAACAAAAAAATCTGTTGCAAGACAATCAGGCACGCGTTTCTTAAGGCTATTTCGACGCGTTCCTGTGGGGCACGCCTTTCCGGGCGCGAAGGTATATTTAGTCTTATTCTAAAGATTTCCCTTGACATTATTTATTGATGCATTTATATTACGCATGAAAGAAATGCAATAGAGTTTGAGTAGCACAATCTTACGTAGCTAAGAACAATTTCTAAGAATTAGTACATAAGAAGTACGCGGGGAGCGCCGTCCGTACTTCTTCGACAAAAAGTTCTGTCTTCATGAATCTCTCATGCCTCTAATCTAGTTGTAGGAGGAGGCGGTGGAGGGAACTCTTGAAAACGGATCTATTGTTAAACAATGGAACATGCTTAAATATAAATGGAGGAGATAGCTGATGAAAAACCTGTTTATTGTGATGGCACTAGCGCTTGGTCTTGCAGTAACGGCAAGTGCACAAGTGGGCCAAAATATCACTGTCACTGCGAATTTAACGAGAGGCCTGACTTGGACAACAGTTGGAAATAATGGCTCTACGTTGAATTTTGGAACAATTACTTTGCCAGTAACTACTGCACCAAGTATAAGTCCTACGAGTACTTCAGCCGTTCAACTAAGTCTTCTTGGAGACAACAACGCGTCAGTTAGCTTTACAATTCCGACTTCAGCTTCACTGACCGGCCCGGGAAGCTCAAATCTGACGTTCACTGCAAACGTAATGGGCAGCAGCAGTCAAAGTAGCCCAGGCACAATCAGCGGGAATCAACAGCTTAGCTCCAACGGCAATTATTATATCTGGGTAGGCGGCAATCTCCCGAACAGCATACCTACTACCCAAGCCACGGGACAATATAGTGGTACCTATGAGATCACTGTTCAATACGTGGGCTCCTAGGTCCTTTGGGATTTTTTTTGAAATTCAAAATGAGTGCACGTAGCATAGCGGCCCGGTTCTTCGGGCCGCTCTCATTGTCAATATTGTTGCTTTGCCCGACGGCGGGTCTATTCGCTCAGTCAACTTTGACTAAGGTCGCGCCGATAACCGTTCAAGCTAATCTCGTTCAGGGTTTGTCCATAACACCGTCTGCAGGAAGTGATGGTTTGGGAAATCTGAACCTCGGTTCTACTACGCACAATTCGGCAGCCGCCGATGTGAACCCGAACTCAAGTCCGTCGGCCGGCCTGATGACTATCAATGGAGAACCCGCCATGAACGTGACTATCAATTATACGCCTGCCGTTCAGTTGATCCATAATGGGCAAGGTGGAACGACCATCAGTTTTGTTCCCAATGTGGTCGGCGCAACTGCGTCGACAATGCAGCAGTCGGCTTCTCCATTGCCAAGTGGCTCAACTCTAAACTTAGGGACTAATGGGAATTTCTGTTTCTGGCTCGGGGGCTCCGTCTTTATTCCTCCCGGCCAGGCGCCTGGGACCTATACCGGTGTATTTGATATAACGATAGGCTATTAATTCCCTAAAATGAAATTTCGAGCCGGTGGATTCCTGGGGTGGAGCTGGATTGCCATTTTCTCTCTGTCGGCGGCGAATGTGGGATTTGCTCAGCATGTCCTCATGCATCAAATGTCTTTGATTCAGATCGTAGTGCCATATCCGGGATTAACAATATCCGTAAATCAAGATATCAACTTCGGAAAACTGGCGTCAAATTCCGGGAAAGTAGTCGTCAAGAAGGAGGGCGCAAACGCGGGTAGGTTTACATTGACCGGAGTTTATCACTTGTTGCCGATCTACATGTGGATACAGGCGCCAAGAATGCTTTTCGGAGAGACGGATAGCATCGGTTATATGGCCAAGGCTTCTTACAACGACCTGTCAAACAATGTTTCGACTTCATCCGATATACCGACATCAGGTGATAATGTCGTGACCATGACGCTGCAGGCTAATCAAGAAGGTTGGACCGGATTTGCATACGTCTATCTATTTGGAAGCGTCGATGTCGGCAATGTCCCATCCGGAGTGTATACGGGTACGGTAGAGATCACCTTGGTCATGTGATTTCTTGTTGAAATTTCCCTGAAACGAATAGAAGTGTTATTTTATTAAGAAGGCATTTGTAACCCTGGAAAATGAAAAGGTACGCATGCAACTGAAGAATTCATTCTTCTCCTGGCATTCCCAAATGGTCATTTCACAAAGCGCCGGACGAGGAAGTGAATAATCGTAAATTTCCTCACGCATTTATCATTCTTTTAATGATCGGAACCTTTTCTCCGGCGAAGGGCACACATGCTCAGGAACGTTATCGTCACGAAGGGCTCAGAGTTAAAATTTTGAATAACCTTTCGTTTGGTACGATGGTCATAGGGAGAGACTTCGAGAAGAGAGTTTCATTTGCAGATGCAAGTGCGGGAAAGGCCTGGGTCTCCGGCTTTGATGGAGACGAAATGGTCACGCTGAATTTCTTTCTGCCGCGCTATCTGAGTTCCGATGGCCACGAGCTTGAGATCGATTTTGATCAGAACAGCGCAGCATGGTCTACCGCAAACGATCCGGGAAGCGCCACCTCTTTCGATCCGAATTCCCGACTAAGATTGTATGGATCGAAGCTTGCCTCGGGCAAGTTGTATCTGTGGATCGGAGGCACTATTCTTCTAAACTCTCACCAAGCCGCAGGCCAATATCAAGGCAATATTCAAGTGCAAATAGATGTAGATCATAACGAAGATTAAGGAGGCAGATTGGGAAAATTTATTTTTGCAATTTTTGCAGTAGCTTTCTTGACAGTGAATGCCACTGGCCAAGTAGTTATTGCCCCGCCGATAGTGTTCATTTCAAGCCAGGTACCGTTCGGAACCTTTAATGTATCAAACGTATCCACAATTCCGCAGGAGGTGGACATATCTTTCGAGTTCGGATATCCCCGTAGCGATTCGCTTGCCAGGATTTCCATCGATTTCAGCGACAGCGTGGCTGCAGGGAAGTACTCGTGTGCGTCATGGCTGAGCGGTTTCCCGACGAAGTTCATATTGAACCCTGGTCAGGAACAAGTCGTTCATATGTCGGTCGATGCACCGGATAGCCTGGCAGATGGTGCATACTGGTCAAGGCTCATTACGGTTTCGCAGCCCCAGCAGAAGTTTGTCGATACCGTCAAGCAAGGTATAACGACAAACATAATTTTCATGTTCAGACAAATAACTTCGGTGATATTTGAAAAGGGAAGCCTTGAAACGGGTCTGAATCTTGCGAACTTGTATTCATCAGAAGATTCCGCGTCGATGAATGTTTATGCCGAATTAGAACGAACAGGAAATGCACCGTTCTTTGGAACTGCATCCGTTAAGGTCTCCGACCAGGATGGAAATGAAGTCTATTCCAATGCGGCACTGACCGCGGTATACTTGAACCTGGTCAAAGAATTCTCAATACCACTTTCCAAACTTCACAAGGGCAAATATTCCGCCGTTGTTACAGTTACTTCTGATAGGGAGGACATTCCGCCCGAGCAACAGCTGAAAATAGCACCGATATCCAGGACATTGAGCTTCAATGTAAAATAGGCTCCATGTCAAGTACCCCAGTTTGCATTGGGTCTCCGTGAAATCACCGTCCAAGAAGGCTAGAATTCTAAGAATTAACTCGAAGAGAGCTTCCACCATCAGGCTGCCTCAACAGGCAGGCTGGACGATTGAATGAAATATTGCTAGCAGTAGAATCATACCCTTGAGAGCCTCCACTACGTAACGCGTAGTGTTCACTGCTATAACACAATTAGGTACAAGGATTAAGAGATTTTTCTCAGGTTCTACTTCGGTTTTGTTTTGCTATTTCTGATAGTTCTTGTCACAGCTGTTGGTCTTGCGACGCCGCGGCCCGCTAAAGGCTCTCGGTCCGACTCCGATCTGCTAGAAGAAAATCCGGCTTCCACTTCAAATGTCATGGATCGTCCGCAACCGGTGATATTTACATTCGGTTATGGCGGATTAGTCAACACATATGTCACTGCACTTTATGTCCATGACACTATCTTTTTGCCGATTCACAGTCTTCTTAATGACTTGAAGGTCGATAACCAGCTTGACATGCAGCTGAAAACCGTCACGGGTTTTTACGGAAACGAGTCTAACAAGTATGAGTTGAATTTCCGGAATCTTACCGCGAAAGTTGGCGACAAAACATTCAATATCGACTCCTCGGCTTTCTTGGCGGGCCCCGTCGATTACTACATCTCCCCGGATCTGTTCAAGGAATTGTTTAAGCTGGACTTCACGATCGATATGAATCGACTGGAGATCATACTCAGCACTACTGTGAAACTTCCCATCATTGAGGATTACGAACGTCAGGTCAATCTCCAATATCAATCTCAATCGTCGAGCATCTTACGTGAGCAAGCACCGTTGGCCTATGACAGGCAAAGAGCGCTGCTTAATGGCGGCATCCTGGATTATTCCCTTGCTTCTTTTTATGGCGACGGAAGGCCTTCCTATTCTTACAGCACGAATGAAGGGGCCGAGATGTTAGGAGGGGACATTGAAGGTACCTTGAGCGGCGATCTAGTGAACGGCCGAGCTACCGTCTATTCTGACCAGGTCCATTGGCGTTATGTCGTCGACTCAACATGGTTCCTCACAAGCATGTCTGCTGGAAATCTTGTCAGCACCGGGCTAAATCAGTACAGCTTTCGTGGAATTGAAGTCTCAAATCAACCCATTCAGATCAGGAGGCTCTTCGGTAATTATGCATATATCGAGAAAGTGCAACCCGGATGGGACACCGAGCTTTATTTGAATGGCGAAAGGGTGGGATTCACGAAGGCAGATGCTCTTGGAAACGTCCACTTCGATTTGCCTCTGGTTTATGGTACATCGTTTATCCAGCTGAAAACATATGGACCAACGGGCCAATATCGAGAGGTTGATAGGAGGCTGCAAATTCCGTTCACCTTAATTCCCGCTGGCGATTTCGATTATTCTATGGACGCGGGAGAGCTTGAGACTTCCGGCGCCAACATGGTACAGGCCAATGGCGCCTACGGATTGACCGATTGGCTCACCGACAAGGCCGGCGCGGATTATTTGCAAAGCTCCCAAGAAAAGAATCCACTGCTTTACAATTCGCTCACACTGCGTATCGGCGCCCCATATATTGCAACCTTTGAAACTGCGCCATCATATGTTTACGAGACTTCTCTGAACGCGATCTACTCTTCACAGGCATCGTTGGGCTTAACATTCGATCGATATGTCGCGAACACGCTGTATAATCCGGCGGGGAGACGAGAACAACTATCTCTTACGGGTTATCTTCCGTTCTATTTAGGAGATAACACGATGAATTTTAATTTCTCAGGGGACGGGCAGACGTACCATGATGGCACCAGTTCGCTCACATACACCCTGGGAACGAGCGTCAGTCTTTCCCGTCTCAATTTCGCTGCGGCGTACACTCCTTCCTATCAATACTATAGCAGCGTCAGCGCCGTGGCAGGGAAAACCCTTACCGCATCTTTGATGTACTCGTTCTTCGTCGGTTCAGGGCCATTCAAATTTCTCAACGGTGCGGTCATCGGGGTCACTTCAGATTTTGATCTAATAGCCAGATCGATGACCGACTCGAGACTGGATGCCTCCCAGTATATTGGGAAATATGCATCCGTGCAGTTCTCCGCCGAGAGAAATTTCACGAATCGATCCACTTCCTTCAATGTCCAAATCATGTGTAATCTACCGTTCATTCAGACTTCGACATCCATTATCTCTCAGGACTCAAAGGAATCGTTCTCTCAATATGCCAGTGGATCCATAAGTTACGATTCGGATTACCAAAAGTTTCTATTCAACGGCGTTCATTGGTCGGGACAGTCTGCCGCATCAATTAGAATGTTCCTGGATGAGAACCAGGATGGAAAGTATGACAAAGGCGATGAGATCATAAAAGAGGGAGACATCACGCTGCGTCAAGCAGTTTCGCTCGATTCATTCCCTTCCGGGATTATCCGAGCCTGGGACCTCCTCCCCTACACACAATATAGCGCAGACATACAATCCGGCTCATTGCAAAATCCGCTTTGGATGCCGAAGCAAGAATCTTTTTCATTTATTACAGATCCGAATACTTACAAAACAATCGACATACCATTCTATTCGGCGGGCGTGATCCAGGGAAGCGTTCGACGGAAGGAAGGGGAACGAGAAAGAGCAGTCCCTGGGATAGAAGTTATTGTCGAATCGCTGCATGGGATTCTCCGCAAGACGATCTCTGCCTTTAATGACGGAAGCATTTATTATGTCGGTATACCACCCGGTGACTACAAGATCGAGGTGGATCCAAGTCAGCTTAATGCACTTGGAGATGAATCCGTTCCGGCATACCGTGAATTTACGGTGAAATTCAAAAAGGCAGGTGACTTCATCAAAGGATTGAATTTTATTCTGAAGCCAATTCCCAAACCGGAGGTTGAACCGGTTTCCAAACCGTAGCCTGCTGCTCCTCTGTGTGCTATCCCAAATACAAATGCGAATCAGTCGCGTGACTTTGTTCCTGCAAAGAGCGCAGCATCATTTACAGTTGGTTCTAATAGAGCAAACATTCTCCTCACCTCTCGTGCTCGAAACCTCGAATAGGGAACAAACCGGCGCAGACAACTTCGAAGCGAATTGAGGCGCCCCATCTCCATTCGAGAGTTCTCCCGAATATTGAAATTCACAAAGACTTTCAGCATGGAGACCTGACAACCACGACAAACTGTCCGGTCTATTGCCGAGGCAGATGTCGCCCCGCTAAGGCGCCGATGCAATGAGAGGGATGCTCATAAACCTGGCAAATAATTTTATTCGGGTCTGGAGGGGCTATTCGAAGACACAAGATTACGCCAATCTTATAAGAGATTAATCTATCAAATATCAGTGGAGTCGTTAATTCTCGATTCGAGTTATGTCGGCGTTTAATTTCCGAGCTTGAATTTGCATTGAAATTAATTCAGGGGATGCAAATAGCCTAAGGGCCACGGGGTGAATCAGCCATTTCGGCGTGTGGTTGGGAACTTACCTGGACTTAGATTAGTTCTAAGCGTAGAAGGATAAGGAGGAGGAGAGCTATGAACCTATTACTCGCCCTTACGACCGCGGGATTGCTAATCTGTGCTTCGTCCTTGCAGGCGCAGGTATCAGCGGTCGCGCAGGTGACGCTAACTGTCGTACCAGGCCCCGGGATTGACTTTATTTCGGAAAATCCTGCAGGAAAGACATTCGCAGTTAATCACGTAGGCAGGAGAGGATTCACATTGCATGCATCCGGCAACGTTCTTGTGATGCTGTACACTTCGGGGCGCAAGAGAATGCTGGATGATGAAAGCTTCGGAGAGGGAGTAACGGAGACCCTCACTTCAGAGAAGCTCATTGGTGTGTCGAAAGTGGAAGTAATTTACCTCGGGAGCTGAAGATGACGGATTCTGTGAGAGCGCTCGATTTCTGTAAGGTATTCGAGGCGGTGAGAATCCCGCTGGTGGTTGCCGATTACGATCTGAATTTGATCAGTGCCAATCAATTCGCAAGCGAGGTACTGCCGTTCGCATTGGAGAGAGGGAAAAAAATAAATATCGAAGATTTCCTGCAACCTGAGGACGCATCGACGCTTGACGATATATTGAATGAATGCAAAGAGAAAGGACAAGGTACAGGTGCTCTCAAGCAAAAAAATTTGGACAAGTACTTTAGGGTCAAGGTGTACGATCTCAAGGGACCCAATGGGCATCTAGTTTTTCAGTTTGAAGACGTTTCTCATATTAGAAATCTTGAAGACCAATTTTACGATCACCTCGTTGACCTGTACAACCAGCTTGAAGCTAAGGAACGGGAGATCGTCCATCTTAAATCGAGGGTGCAGCTTTCCGAAAAATTGCGGGATAAACTCTAAACCGCAAGATGAAGAAATCTGTCTCATCTTCCACTGCTAAACTTTCGGGGGAGATGCATTGCAATAGAGAGTGCGTACGGGCGGCCAATCGTTGACGGGTAGGTTTTCATTCAGTCCTTTGAATGTCCAGCGGGGGAAAAGTTGCATGTGACACGTAGCACGCTAGGTTCCCGGGTTCATGAACGCAAATTGCATTCAGTGATGATGGACTAGAGACTCGATCCTAAGATGTGCTACCAAAGCGTCACCAGTCTCAGATGAGCTTCTATAGAAGAGCCATAATCATTGAGGCAAAATAGAGGAGTCAATGAGGCGGAAACGCAAGTCCGCTGTCTTCCTTCCGAAACCCTTTCTGTAGTAATCTCCTGATCATATATTGATGGGAGCCGTTCTCTAAGCGGGAATTTCTAACGTTTTGAATTCTTCCGTTCGCCAATGCTCATTGTGGCGCACTGAAGGTTCGTAATTGATCTCGATACTGCACTGCAGGCTAAGCGCAGATTACAGAAACTTGATAGAAAACCCACGGAACTATGCGACAAAAAAGTTAAATTGTATGAAATTCAACCCTTTATGGTATTCGGACTTGCAATCATGGCGAGTCGGGAACGGTCTGATTTTGACAGAGAGATAATGAAGAAAAAAATTTTATTTATTTTTGGCACTCGCCCGGAAGCGATCAAGATGGCACCGCTAATAATGGCGCTCCATGGATGCAAGAAGTTTGAGTCGAAGGTTTGCATTACGGCTCAACATCGTCAGATGCTCGACCAGGTTTTGAAAATCTTCGAAATAAAGCCCGATTATGATCTCGACATCATGACAAGCGACCAGAGCCTCTTTGATGTCACGGCGAAGGTCATTTTGAAGCTGCAGGGAGTCCTAGCGGCAGAAAAACCGGACGCCATCATCGTTCAAGGTGACACAACGACGACATTTGTCGCGTCCTTGGCCGCTTTCTATACGAGGACTAAAGTGGTACACCTTGAGGCTGGGCTGAGAACGAGGAATAAGTTTGCCCCTTTTCCGGAGGAGATTAACAGGCGAATGACAAGCGTTGTAGCCGATATTCACCTTGCTCCGACTGCCTGGGCGAAAGACAATCTGCTCATGGAAAACATTCCGCCGGAAAATATTTTTGTCACCGGGAACACGGTTATTGATGCTCTCTTCAGCGTTGTCGAAATGCTTAAGACGTCGACACCGAAGTTTGATTCTCTATTCGAGGGCATCGATTTTTCAAAGAAAGCGGTACTTATCACCGGCCACAGGAGAGAAAATTTTGGAGATGGATTCAAAAATATCTGTGAGGCGATACGCGATCTGGCGAGAAAATTTTCGAGTGTGGAGTTTGTTTATCCTGTTCATTTCAATCCGAACGTCCGCAGACCTGTAAACGAAATTCTGCGTGGGTTCAAGAACGTCCATCTTATCGAACCGCTTGGTTACGAGCCATTCGTTTACGCGATGGAAAAATCGTACATGATTCTCACGGACTCCGGCGGAGTGCAGGAGGAAGCGCCATCCTTAGGCAAGCCGGTTCTGGTCATGCGCGAGACGACCGAGCGGCCGGAGGCAGTCGAAGCCGGGACCGTCAAGCTCGTCGGTGCAGACAAGCAAAGAATCATCGATGGGGTCTCGACTCTGCTTACAGATTCGGAGGTCTACGTCAGGATGAGTCATGCACACAATCCCTACGGCGACGGAAAAGCTTCACAGCGGATCGTGAAAATACTAGAGGAATATTTTGAAAAAGAACCCCCTGGAAAAGGCTGACGATAAATACTCATTGGTGATCTTCGATCTTGATGGTACACTTGCCGATACGCACCAGTTGATCTTCGACAGCTTCAATTTCGTGCTGCGAAAGTATAAATCGATCGAAATGACTCCGAACGAAATCTTGTCGTACTTCGGGCCTCCTGAAGAAGTTTGCATAATGAACATGATCGGCGCTGCCGACTTTGTGAATGCATGGCCTGATTATCTCAAGTATTATGCGGATCATCTTGCGGAGACGACAATATTCGCCGGCATACCGAAACTCCTTCGTGATTTAAAAGCATCCGGACTATTGCTGGCGGTTTTCACCGGCAAGGGTGAGGAGACCACCCGATCGACGTTGAGATTTCATGGGATAATGGATTCTTTTGATATGGTGGTGACGGGATCGGGAGTGAAAAATCATAAACCACATCCTGAAGGAGTTGAGCTGATATTGAATAGTCTCAAGGTTGAACCGTCTGAGGCGGTAGTGGTGGGCGATTCGATGTCGGATTACAAGGTGGCTTCTTCGGCGGGCACGCACTTCGTCGCGGCTATGTACGACCCGTTTCTCAGGGCCCGCTTCGATGGTCTCGATTGTGAACGGGCGAAATCTGTACGGCAGCTATCGGAAATTCTTCTGCTCGATGGTAGGCGTAAGGACTCCTGATGGATCTTTCGCGTTTCGATAAGCATTACCGCTATCTGATCGCTGTCCCTTTGCTTATTGCGCTCCTCACTTACTGGAGGTTTCGGGAGATCAATGTCTCCGCAGTTTATGCTTATGTTGCACAACAAGATGTGATCCGTCCGATGCTGCAGCAGAGCCTTTCAGGCGCTCGCTCGATCGTTTGGGATTTCTTCGGCATATTGAACAAGATGATGGTTCCCAATTCAATCATCGTGTTGCAGATTGCCGGATTTCTCCTTACGATTCTGAATTATTTTCTATTTTTGAAATTGCTGAACGACATACTCGATCAACGTTTCTGGGGATTTCTTGGCGCGTTTCTGGTGGCGCTGTCGCCGTTTATGGTTGTTGCAGCCGTTGCAGGTGTTCCATCGGCAAGCTCTGCCACGATAACGATTCTTTTTCTGATGGCGCTTTACAAAAATGAATACGTCTTTGGCGGGATCATATCTGGAGTAGCTCTCGCAGCAAATCTTCCCGGACTCATAATGCTTTTGATAACTGTTCTCGATCTCCTGCAGAATTTCAATAAGAGGCCGAAGATTGTTCAGAGAATTCTCTTTTCTGTGACAGGCTTTGCGGGGGTTGCACTGGTCGTATTCATGTATTCTTTCCTGTCCGGAGGCGTCGGATTTTCCTCAATTCCGGTGCAGGAACAAGATGTGCCATGGTCGTTGCTTGGAATGGCTCCGATCTTTGTGGTTAACGTCGTAGTTGTAGCAGGCATTATTTATCTGTTTGTTGCGAAGCGGTACGACGTATATAGAACGCATTTTCATGCATTGATGTTATGGATTGCTTCAAATGCATTATGCGTGGTTCAGCCGACGACGACCAATTTTCTAGTCGATCTCGTCGTTTCTTCCTTGCTTGCAATTTGCTTTATACAGGGGTTCGCTTCCATCTGGAGGGTAAAATTTTTGTCCGCGGATACATTCGTGTTTCTATTCGTTGTGTTCTTTTTATTTGCGGACATTTACGCGAACAACAAATACCTCCAGGACGATGTTTTAAAGAATTGTCGCCAAGCAAACCAGGTGCTCGATCAGGTTGTCGCATCGATTTTGCCTGTTGAAGAGAATGCGGAAATTGTCAGCAATTTTGCACCTTCAGAGTTGTCGGTCAAACTCAAGAAGCCCGTGGTGGAAATCAGAGGTGAGCCTTTCCCATTGGGCGACGTGACCATTCGCGACGCAAAAGCCATATACGTCGTGGATAAGATTTCAAAAACAGATTCGTTATTTGCCGGGTGCGAGTTTTTGTTGAGCAGCGCCTACGAAATCCACGGTGTGGATCATTACATCGAGGTAATCCAATGTGAGGAAAAAAGCAGATGAAAGAAAAAGTGAAAGCCCGTCCTGAAGCACGGCGTGTCAGGGTTGGAGTTGTAGGCGTCGGTCATCTCGGACAAACACACGCGAGATTACTACGCCAAATTGAGACCGCTGAATTAGTGGGTGTTTACGACATAGATGATACGAAATCAACGCGCATATCGAAAGAGTTGAAAGTAAAAGCGTTTGGCTCGGTTGAAGGCATGATGGGCGAAATAGAGGCGGTATCGATTGTCGCTCCGACGAGTGTTCATCATGAGATCGCAGTGAAGTTCATGAACTCGGGGAAACATTGCTTTGTTGAAAAACCGATAACTTCAACAATCGAAGATGCGGAAGACATTCGCAGATTGGCTGATGCGAAGAGAGTGAAGGTGCAGGTCGGACATGTTGAGAGATTCAATCCCGCGGTGTTGGCGCTTTCCGGCTTGAAGCTTGAGCCCATGTTCATCGAATCCCATCGTCTTGCTCAATTCAAGCCGCGCGCGCTCGACGTCGCTGTCGTTCTCGATTTGATGGTACATGACATAGATTTGATTCTTAATTTTGTGAAGAGTTCAGTAACGAGTGTCGATGCGAGCGGAGTCGGGGTTATATCCGATACGATTGACATTGCAAACGCCCGAATCAAGTTTCAGAATGGCGCGGTCGCCAATTTAACATCGAGCAGAATTTCACAAAGGCAAATGAGAAAGATGAGACTTTTCCAGCGCGACGCCTATATTTCGCTGGATTTTGCCGACGGGATCGCGGAAGTCTATCGTGCCCTGAAGCCCGATATGACCCTTGCAGCGGGAATCAATCTGGGCAGCATCGGCGTTGGAAACTCTGCACGGGTAATTACTTACGAGCAACCTGAAGCTCCACAAGTAAACTCGCTGAAAATGGAGCTTGAGCTTTTCGTCAGGAGCGTACTTGATGACGTTCCAACCGCCATAGGCCCGAAGGAGGGGCTGGAAGTTCTGAAAGTCGCCGACATGATCGTCAAACAAATTGAAGAATCAAAAGAAACTCTTAACTTGTAGTTGGATAGCACAAAGATTCAGCCGACAATGTTGTCTTACGCGCTCGAGAAAAAAAGAAAATCCGTGAATGCCCGTTTTCATCTAACGATCCGTCGTTATGCTTTCTCAATGCTTCCGGATGGCACAGGGCATTTTTGTCTAATCCGTGTGTGATTTCCTGACGGTGATGGATATGAAAAAATTTCAAATAGAAAACGCTCTCTTACTCAAAATCGGGCGTCTCGCAGATGAAGCAGGTGTACCGGCTTACGTCGTCGGCGGGTACGTAAGGGATTTAATTCTTGAAAATGTCGAAGATCCCTCACGTGGGAAGAGCGAAGATATAGATATCGTGGTCATAGGTGATCCTATTTTGTTTGCGAGAAAAGTCGAAGAGAAGCTGAATGCGAAGTCCCTGTTTGTGTTTGAGAAGTTTCGCACCGCACAGATGGTGATTGATGAGATTAAAGTGGAAATCGTTGGCGCGCGGAAGGAAAGCTATGAGGCAAATTCAAGGAAGCCAAGCGTCAAGGAAGCTACCCTTCAGGAGGATTTGTCTCGACGCGATTTCACTATCAACTCGATGGCAATTTCGTTGACGACTAACGGAGAGCTTCGAAGCGTTGATGTGATCGATCCATTCGGCGGTCAGGAGGCGCTCGAAGAAAAGATTATCGACACGCCGCTTGACCCGCAGGAGACATTCAGCGAAGATCCTTTGAGAATACTTCGCGCGATCAGGTTTGCCTGCCGCTTCAATTTCGCTTTATCGCCCCGAGTCAGGGAAGCTATTGTGAAAATGAAAGATCGCCTGAGCATAGTCTCGCAGGAGAGGATTAGTGATGAATTCCTTAAAATATTGCGCTGTTCTCGTCCGTCATTAGGCTTGAAACTTATGCAGGATACAAGCGTAATGAAAGGTGTGTTCAAAGAGATGAGCGAAATGCCCGGAATAGAACAAAGACAGGATCATCATCACAAGGATGTATTTCTGCATACGATGAGCGTCGTAGACAATCTCGCCGGCACCTCCGACGATGTCTGGCTTCGTTTTGCAGGCTTGGTTCACGATATTGCGAAGCCCGAGACCAAGAAATTTGTTGAAGATGTGGGATGGACGTTCCATGGCCATGATGAGATCGGCGCGCGCAAGATGAAGAAGATATTTCAGCGGATGAAGCTTCCGATGGATAAGCTGCCGTATGTCGAAAAACTCGTCCGCCTGCATTTGCGGCCAATGGCCCTGGCTGTTGAAGGCGTCACTGATTCTGCGGTTCGTCGGCTGCTCTTCGATGCCGGTGAAGATTTTGAAGACCTGATGAAACTGTGTCGGGCAGACATAACCAGCAAGAACAAGGAATTGACAAGAGAATATTCACGGAATTATGATTCGGTCGAGCAGCGAGCCAAGGTTGTCGAGGAAAAGGATAAGGTACGGAATTGGAAGCCCCCTGTGAATGGAGATGAGATCATGGAACTTTTCAGGCTGAATCCGGGAAAAGGAGTCGGTGTGCTTAAGAAGGCGGTTGAAGTTGCGGTGCTTGACGGAGTGATTCCAAATGACCATGATGCTGCGGTGGAATTCCTGAAATCGAAGCATGAGCAAATACTCGCGGAGGGGTGAAACGGTAAGTCATTTCATCCGTCTAAATAGAAGAGGCAGAATCTCGAGCTGGTTTATTTCAAATTCTAAGGAGTTATTAGATGATTAGGAAGTTAGTAGCCGTAAGCACCGTTTTCATATTTACAGCTTTTGCGTTCGGACAGGAAAACATCGGACTGAAAAAATTGTCGTTGGACGATTGTGTCAAAATTGCTCTCGAAAGAAATACGACTGTCTTGCAGTCCCAGTACCAGGCAGAGAGTCAGGACGCTAAAGTCCTCAGCGCCTATGGTGGGCTCTTGCCGACGGTGGGCGCTAGCGGAGCGTTTGCTTATACCGATCAGCGATCACCCATTGGTTACCGCAGCTTTGAAGGAATATTGATTCCGACGACGGGCGGAATCACCATTAACAGGCAGTACTCGGCGGGCGTCACTGCGGACTATACATTGTTCGACGGTCTCTCAAATTATGCGACAGTGAACCAGGCAAACTCTGCGGGTCAAGCTGCCGATTTAGGTTTTGGACGTTCAAAACAAACTGGTGCATACCAGACGACGGTGAACTATCTGGCCGTCTTCAATGCCAGAGACCAGCTGAAAATCAGCCAGGACAATCTTACCAGGGATCAGCAGCAATTAGAAACTATAAAGGAACAGAATAGTGTCGGCTCTGCCTCGCTTGCGCAAGTTTATCAGCAGCAATCTGTCGTGGCCGCCGATGAGTATTCTCTTGTTCAGGCGAAAAACGCCTATGATCAGGCTCAGGCCTCCATGAAATTCTTTCTCGGTATTCCGGTTACCGATAGTGTCGTTTTTGCTGACTCGACGGTGAAGACCAACATCGACACGACAGAGTTCATGCAAATAAATCAGCAGTTTAGTCAAACTGCTGCACTAATTGAAAAGGCTCTTCAGGCCCGACCAGATTACCAGGCTGCGGTAGCCACCCTCGACGCTTCCAAGTCTTCTCTGACTATCGCAGAGGCGGCGTACTCGCCGACCATAAGTCTCTCTGCAACCTATGGTCTCAGCGGTCCGCAGACTAATACGATTACTGATAACAAATATTTTAGCGGAGGTCTCAGCGTTTCGCTCCCGATTTTCAACGGCTTTCAGACCCAGTCGGAGATACAGATTGCTGATGTCGCGGTAAAATCATCGGAACAGACTCTCGACGCGACACAAAGGCAAGTTGCGCTCGACGTATACCAGGCTTTGCTCAATCTTAGCGCATCGGAGAAAGGATACGAAGCAGCGGTGAATGCAGTTGCATCTGCTAAAATAAATCTGGAAACTGCTCAGGAGAAGTTCAGAATCGGCGGTGCAACGCTGCTGGACGTTTTGACCGCAAACGCACAGTACACGCAGGCATTGTCTAATCAGGTCATCGCGGCCTATACATATATTCAAGCAAAGAAACAGATAGAATACGCTGTCGGAACGATAAATTACTGAGTGAGGCAAATAATGGCGACTAACAAAAAGAAGAAAAGAATTTTCATATTATCCGGAGCAGGGCTGTTGCTGGTGATTCTCATTGCAGCAATAGTAATTGGCGGGAAGAAAGAGCCTGTCATAACGGTGCAGACCGACAAGGTTGTCAGCCGTACCATCACACAGGTGGTCACGGCATCAGGCAATGTTGAACCAAAGGTGCTTGTGAAGATAAGTCCTGAGGTAAGCGGCGAGATAGTTGACCTCCCGGTTGTCGAAGGACAAAAAGTAACGAAAGGACAGGTGGTCGTAAAGATACGCCCCGATACGTACATCGCTCAAGTACAGCAGAGTCAGGCATACCTCGAATCAATGATTGGCCAGCAAGATTTGGCGAAGGCAAATTTTGACAACTCGGTGTCGACGTACAAGCGTGCACAGGAGATGTATAAGAAGAAATTGATGAGCGACCAGGATCTGGAGTCCGCCGAAACTCAATACGAGGTCAACAAGGCCACTTACGAATCGGCGAAGGCAAATGTCGCATCGGCTCGAGCCCAGCTTGCGCAAGCAGAAGATGCACTCAGTAAAACCACAATTCACGCGCCAATGGACGGGGTGGTAAGCGTGCTGAATTCCAAACTTGGCGAGCGAGTTGTCGGGACAAGCATGATGGCTGGAACGGAGATCATGGATATTGCAGACATGAACAGCATGGAAGCCCAGGTCAACGTCGATGAAAACGATGTCGTCCTCGTAGCCGTCGGCGATACCTCTGTTTTGTCGGTCGATGCTTTCCCTGAGAAGAAAATAAGAGGAGTGGTTTATCAGATAGCTTCATCGGGAACGACGACCGGCGCCGGGACTCAGGATCAGGTAACTAATTTCCTGGTAAAAATACGGATCATCGAAAATTCCATCGATCTGAAACCGGACATGTCTGTCACTGCTGACATTCAGACAGCAACTCACCATGATGTCCTGTCGGTGCCCATCCAGAGTGTTACAGTAAGAATGCCGAAAGCGTCCGAGCCCAAAGAACAGGCTGAGTCTTCCAAC